>WBZR01002720.1_pt2 | contig 15815 bp, 14 predicted proteins | sample 5204231 | NCBI WGS metagenome assembly WBZR01 (sample SAMN12412403, study PRJNA552823) | activated sludge metagenome | isolation source: activated sludge from anammox sidestream of wastewater treatment plant... | place: USA: Virginia | collected 2017-08 | reverse complement strand
GCCGCCCGACGCGCGCCAGCCAGGGCCGGATGCGGTGGGCGGCGGCGGCGAGCGTGAACTCGGTAAGCACTTCGGTGAGGGCGAAGGTGCCGGCCATGACGGCGAACTGCGCGAGCAGGCTGCGCCCTGGGTCGATGAATTGCGGCAGGAAGGCAACGAAGAACAGCAGACCCTTGGGATTCGTCAGTGCCGACAGCGCACCCTGCCGGAACAGCGAGGAGCCGGTGCGGCGCCGCTGCGTACTCGCGTCGATCTGGACGACCACGGGCGGCGCCCGCCAGACCTGGATGCCGAGCCATACCAGGTACGCGCCGCCGAGCCACTTGAGCACCGTCAGCCAGAACAGCGACGCGAGGATGAGCGCGCCGATGCCGAACAGCGACAGCGCGATCACGGCCGTGAAGCCGAATGCGCCGCCTGCGATCGTGAACAGCGTCCTGCGATGCCCGTGCAGCGCGCCATGCGTGAGCGCGAGCAAGCCGTTCGGGCCCGGCGACAGCGACAGCCCCAGCGCGGTGGCCAGGAAGATCAGCCAGGTGTCGAACTGCATGCCCTGCCTCCGCCACGCCGCATGTCGTCGGCCCCGCGCGCAACATCGGGTCGAGCGCGCGTTCGCCGTGCCGCGCGCAGCGCGTGCCGCGTGCCGGCCCGGCCCTGCGCATGCTCAGAGCGCACGACAGCGCCAGACGTCGTCATCGTCGCGCAGGATTTCGATCTCGCCGCGTGCCAGCAGATGGTTCAGGTGTGCCACCGTCTCGCCGCTGGCCATGCCGTATTGCTCGCTGCGCGCATCGATCTGCCGCGCGAAGAGCGCGCCGAACAGCTCGACCACGCAGTGCGGTTCGGCCAGCGTGCGCTTCAAGCGCGCCAGCCCCGTCGCGTGGCCCTGGGCGAGCCGATCCAGCCGCGCGTGCAGGCCGCGGAACGGCTCGCCGTGCGCCGGCAGCACGAGCAGCGTGTCGGGCAGGCCCGCGCGCAGGCGCGCGATCGACTCGAGCCACTCGCCGAGCGGATCGGCGTCGGGCTCGGTGGGGAAGACCGAGACGTTGGACGAGATGCGCGGCAGCACCTGGTCGCCCGAGATCAGCACCTGCAGCTCGTCGCTCACCAGGCAGGCGTGTTCGGGCGAGTGGCCGCGGCCGACGACGACGCGCCACTCGTGCGCGCCTACGCGCAGATGCTCGCCGTCGACGAGCCGCCGGTAGCTGTCGGGCAGCGCGTGCATGTGCCGACCGAAGCCGCCGAAGCGCGCGCGATACAGGTCGATCGCCTCTTGCGACCAGCCGCAGCGGCGATAGAAGCGGATCGCGTCGTCCGGTGCCGCGCGCCCGGTGTCGGCCACGAGCGTGCGGCACATCAGGTATTCGGCGCGCGTCATCCACAGCCGGCAGTCGAACTTGCGCGTCAGCCAGCCCGCCATGCCCATGTGATCGGGGTGCATGTGGGTGGCGAACACGCGCGTGATCGGCAGGCCGCCCAGCGCGCCGTCGGCGGCCAGCAGCGTGCTCCAGGCGGCCAGCACGGCGGGCGTCTGCACGCCGGTGTCGACGACGGCCCAGCCGTCGCCGTCGCGCAGGGCCCACAGGTTGATGTGGTCGAGCACGAAGGGCAGCGGCATGCGCAGCCACAGCAGCCCGGGAAGGATGGCGCGCGCTTGCCCGAGCGCGGGCGCGGCACCGCAGGGATAGCTCAGACCCTGGGCGTCGGGCGTGCGCGCGTCGTCGGGCATGTCGGGGATCTCGAACCGCAGGTGCGGGCCCCGCAGACACCGACGGCCCGCGCGGGGCCGTCGGCGCAGGGCCGTGCCGGACTCAGGCTGCCTGCGCCGCGATGCCCAGGCAGCCGTTGCAGCGACCCAGACCGCGCAGGCGCGGATCGGGCTTGCCTTCGCCGGTCTTGAAGTTGGCGTGGCAGCGGATGCACACGTACATCTTCGAGCTCGACATCATCGGCCGCACGCCGGGCTCGGCGTTCGGACGCGCCGCGGTGTACTCGGCCTGGGTCTGGCGCAGCTTGGGACTGCCGGCCGACGTGGCGGGATTGGAAGGGGCGGAGGGCGCGGAGGCGGGGCGGCGGGGGCTGGTCATGGCGAGGAGGTTCCGGAGGCCCGGTTCGTCACGAGGCCGGTATTGTCCCTCAGAACCTTGGCCCGCGTGCCCGCAGGGCCGCTCGCACGACCGCGGAAGACCCGGATCGCCGGGTGCGCTGCGCTCGGCTATAAGAACCAGGAACCGGAGCGCCGCCGGCGCGCCGGGCAGCCGAATGCCGGGTGCGGCAGCTGCCAGGACCACTCATCGACGCCATGGATTCCACCATCACCGAACTGCTCGCCGCGGCGTCGCCCGATGCTCCGGCACTCGCGGCGCCGGGCCGCCCGCCGCTGCGTCACGGCGCGCTGCGCGCGCTCGTCGACGCCACGCTCGCGCGGCTCGCAGCGCTGGGCATCGGGCGCAACGACCGCGTTGCGATCGTGCTCGACAACGGCCCCGAGATGGCGGCCTGCTTCGTCGCCTGCGCCAGCGGCGTCGCGAGCGCGCCGCTCAACCCCGCCTACCGCGAGGAGGAGTTCGAGTTCTATCTGTCGGACCTGCGCGCCAAGGCGCTCGTCGTCGCGCGCGGCAGCACCTCGCCGGCCGTCGCGGTGGCCGAGCGGCTGGGCGTGCGCGTGCTCGACCTCGTCGTCGCCGAAGGTGCGCCGGCCGGCGCCTTCACGCTCGAGCCGCGCCGGGGCGAACAGGCGCCGTCGGCCGTGCCGGCGGCGCAGGGCGGCCGGGCGCAGCCCGCAGATCTGTCGATGCTGCTGCACACTTCGGGCACCACGTCGCGGCCGAAGATCGTGCCGCTCACGCAGGCCAATCTCGCGGCGTCGGCGCGTCACATCGGCCGGACCCTGCAGTTCACGCCGGGCGATTGCGGCCTGAACATCATGCCGCTGTTCCACATCCACGGCCTCATCGCCGGCGTGCTGGCGCCGCTGGCCGCGGGCTCGCAGGTGTTCTGCACGCCGGGCTTCAACGCGCTCAGGTTCTTCGCCTGGATGGACGAGGCGCGCCCCACCTGGTACACGGCGGTGCCGACGATGCACCAGGCGATCCTCGGGCGCGCGGGCAAGAACGCCGACGTCATCGCGCGCCATCCGCTGCGCTTCCTGCGTTCGTCGTCGTCGTCGATGCCGCCGCAGGTGATCCGTGAGCTCGAGGAGGTCTTCAAGGCGCCGCTCGTCGAGGCCTACGGCATGACCGAAGCGACGCACCAGATGGCGAGCAACCCGCTGCCGCCCGGGGTGCGCAAGCCCGGCAGCGTGGGTCTGGCGGCAGGCCCCGAGATCGCCATCATGGACGAGGCCGGCACGCTGCTGCCGCCCGGCAGCGTCGGCGAGATCGTGATCTGCGGCCCGAACGTCACGGCCGGCTACGAGAACAACGCCAAGGCCAACGCCGAGGCGTTCGTACACGGGTGGTTCCGCACCGGCGACCAGGGCACGATAGATGCCAAGGGCTACTTGAGCCTCACCGGCCGGCTCAAGGAGATCATCAACCGCGGCGGCGAGAAGGTGAGCCCGCGCGAGATCGACGAGATCCTGATGGACCATCCGGCGGTGGCGCAGGTGGTGTGCTTCGGCATGCCGCACGCCAAGCTCGGCGAGGAGGTGGCCGCGGTGGTGGTGCTGCGCGAGGACCGGCAGACGAGCGAGCGCGAGCTGCAGGCCTTCGTGGCCTCCCGCGCCGCCGACTTCAAGGTGCCCAGGAAGATCGTCTTCATGGCCGAGATCCCCAAGGGCGCCACCGGCAAGCTGCAGCGCATCGGGCTGGCCGCCAGGCTCGGCCTCACGGCCTGAACGGCGATGACGGCAGCGGTGCGGCGCGGCCCGGTGCTCGAGGCAGCGGCACGATGAGGTTCGCGGTCGTCGGCGCCGGCGGCATCGGCGGTTATCTGGGCACGCGCCTGGCGCTGGCCGGCGAGCAGGTGACCTTCGTCGCGCGCCGCCGCAACCTCGAGGCGATCAACGCCCGGGGCTTTCGCCTCATCCGCGAAGACGGCAGCGAGGAGCACGCGCCGCAGGTGCGCGCCGTAGAGCATCCGGCCGACGCCGGGCCGCAGGACGCCGTGCTGCTGGCCGTGAAGGCGCATCAGGTGGCCGAGCTGGTGCCGGCGCTGCGCGGCCTGTTCGGGCCCGCGACGGCGGTGGTCACGCTCGTCAACGGCGTGCCCTGGTGGTACTTCCACAGGCTGGCCGGACCCTGGGAGGGCCGGCGGCTGCAAAGCGTGGATCCCGGCGGCGTGATCGCCGCGCACATCGAGCCCGAACGCGTGATCGGCAGCGTCGTCTACCCCGCGGCCGAGCTGGTGGCGCCGGGTGTCGTCAGGCTCGTCGAGGGCAACCGCTTCACGCTCGGCGAGCCCGACGGCACGCGCAGCGCGCGCGTCGAGGCGCTGTCCCGGGCGCTTATGCGCGCCGGCTTCAAGGCCCCGGTGAGCCGCGACATCCGCGCCGAGATCTGGGTCAAGCTCTGGGGCAACCTGAGCTTCAACCCGATCAGTGCGCTCACGCAGATGACGCTCGAGGAGATCTGCCGCTGCGCGGCGACGCGCGGCCTGGCGGCGGCCATGATGGCCGAGGCGCAGGCCGTGGCCGAGCGTCTGGGCGTGAAGTTCCGCATCACGCTCGAGCAGCGCATCGCCGGCGCCGAGGCCGTGGGTGCGCACAAGACCTCGATGCTGCAGGACGTCCAGGCCGGCCGTGCGCCCGAGCTCGCCGCGCTCGTCGGCGCGGTGCTCGAGCTGGCCGAGGTCACGGCGGCGCCGGCGCCGCACATCGCGGCCGTGCACGCGGCGATGCAGGGGCTGGCGCACAAGCTGGCCGCCGAGCGTGCGGCGTTGGTGCTGCGGCCGTTGGCGGGTTGAGGCGGGCCCTGTCGCTGCCGGCGGCGGCACGAGCCGCCGCGTCGCCGCCCGCGCAGGCATGAATCGCCGCGCGATCCATCACTTCACGCGCCGTCAGTGATCCTTGCGATGACGCCCGTCGGGCGCGGCGTCGCTGCCGTCGCGCTCGAGCGAGCGCGGGCGATGGATCTGGCCTTCGCGCGCGACGCCGTGGCGCGCACGGCGTGCGCGCTCGATCGCGGCGCGCGCCTCGCGCGCGGCCTGGCCGTGCAGCCGGTGTCGGCGCCACCGCGAGCGCACCCGGTGCTCGAGGCCGCGCGCGGCGCGCTGCACGAGTGCATCGAGGCGTGCACGCCGGCGCGCGCCGAGCGCCATGCGCGCCAGCAGCACCAGGCACAGGGCGAGCCCGACGGCGGCGAGCAGCGTCTCGACGCTCATGGCCTGCGCGCCGCGGCTACACCAGCCCCTGCTTGCTCGCCAGCACCGCCGCCTCCGCGCGGCTCGAGACGTTGAGCTTCTTGTAGATGGACTTGATGTGGTCGTTGACGGTGAACCACTTGATGCCCATCAGGCTGGCGATCTCCTTGATCGTGAAGCCCTTGCTGAGGTAGGTGAGCACCTCGGTCTCGCGCGGCGTGAGGCGTTCGGTCTCGGGCAGCGGCTCGATCGGGATCGGGCGGCTGCTCCCCGCGACCGGCGGCGCATCGAGTGCGCCCGGACTGGTGGTGCTCGCGCCGCCGCCCGCTGTCTGGCGGAAATGCGCCAGCAGGCGGCGCGCGATCGCGGGCGACAGCGGCGGCTGGCCGCGCACGATCTTCTGCAGCTCCTCGACCAGCACCTCGAAGCGGTCTTCCTTCAGCAAGTAGCCGTCGGCGCCGCATTGCAACGCGGGGAACAGGTGGTCGTCGTCGGAGTACAGCGTGGCGACGATCTTCGTTGCCGGGTAGTGCGCCAGCTCGGCCAGCAGTTCCATGCCGTTGCCGTCGGGCAGTTCGAGATCGACCAGCAGCAGCCGGAACGGATCGGTGCCGTGCAGGCCCTGCGGCCCGCCGGTGAGCGCGATGTGGCGGCGCGCGCTCTCGAGGTCGCCGGCCTCGGTGATCTGGTGCGCGTCGCTGAAGCTCTCGCGCACCACGCGCGCGAGGAAGCTGCGCGCCACCGGGTTGTCCTCGACGATCAGCACCTTCACGGCCACGGCCGTCGCTCCTCGGCGTTGCTGCGCTTCATGTGGGCGGGCGGCGCAAGACCGCACCGCCCAGGCCCATGCTAGCGTGCCGCCGCGGCGCGCCGGGGCGGTGTTTCCCGGGCCTGTAACAGCACGCCACCGACAGCCGCGCCGCTACGGGTTGACCAGCACGACCTTGCCCTGCACCTGACGCGAGGCCATGCGCGCGTACGCGGCGCGGATCTCGCTCATCGGCAGCGGGCGATCGATGGCCGGCTTCACCCGCCCCTGCTCATACCACTGCAGCAGTTGCTTCATCGCCGTCGCATGGGCGCGCGGCTCGCGGCGCACGAACTCGCCCCAGAACACACCGACCAGCGATGCGCCCTTGAGCAGAGGCAGGTTCAGCGGCAGCGTGGGGATCGCGCCCTGGGCGAAGCCGATCACGAGATAGCGTCCGCGCCAGGCGATCGAGCGCAGCGCCGGCTCGGCGAACTCGCCGCCTACGGGGTCGTACACGACGTCGGGGCCCTTGCCGTCGGTGAGCGTCTTGAGCGCGTCGCGCAGCGGCGTGTCGGTGTAGTTGATGGTCGCGTCGGCGCCCAGCGCCTTGCAGAATGCGCACTTGGCGTCGCTGGAGGCGGCGGCGACGACGCGCGCGCCGGCGGCCTTGGCGATCTGGACCGCCGCCGAGCCCACGCCGCCGGCGGCGCCGAGCACGAGCACTGTTTCGCCCGGTTGCAACTGTGCGCGGTCGAGCAGCGCGTGGTACGAGGTGCCGTAGGTGAAGGCGAAGGCCGCGCCGTCGACGATGTCGAAGCCGTCCGGCAGCGCCAGCGTGTGCGCCGCGCTGACGCAGGCGTGCGTGCCGAAGCCGCCGCTCGCGCCGATCGCGGCCACCGGCTGGCCGGGTGCGAGCCCCGCGACGCCGGCGCCGAGCGCTTCGACCACGCCCGAGAACTCCGAGCCGGGAACGAAGGGCAGCGGCGGCCTGATCTGGTACTGCCCGCGCACCGTGAGCAGGTCGGGGAAGTTCAGGCTGGCCGCCTTGATCGCGATGCGCACCTCGCCCGCTGCGGGTACGGGCGTGGGCAGTTCCTTCCAGGTGAGCGCGTCGACGCCTTCGAGCGTCTCGCAGAGCCAGGCATGCATGAGGCGGGACTCCGGCGGCGGGCTCAGCGCGTCGTGCGCGCCTTGCGGATCAGCGCGTCGAGCACGGCGAGCGTGCGCTCGTCGCTGCCCGCCTGCGCCGGCGAGGTGATGTAGCGGCCGTTCACCACCAGGACCGGCACGCCGTCGAGCCCGTAGGCCTTCCACAGCTGGTCGGCAGCGCGCACCTTGGACGCCACGGTGAAGCTCTTCGTCGCCTCGAGCAGCTTGGACTTGTCCAGGCCGTTGGCGGCGGCGAACGTGGCCACGCCCGACTCCACCTCGAGGTGCTGGCCCTGCGCGTGCACGGCCTCGAACACCTTGCCGTGGATAGCCGGCGGCACGCCGAGCGATTCGAGCGCGAAGTACAGCCGCTGGTAGGGCTGGTGCAGGGGCTGCCAGGCCACCGGCACGCGGCGCAGCACGACATCGCTGGGCAGCTTCTTGGCCCAGGCCTCGAGCCAGGGCTCGAGCGCACGGCAATGCGGACACCAGTAGCCGAAGAACTCGATGACCTCGATCTTGCCCGGCACCGCCACCGGCACCGGTGTGGCGAGCGTGCGGTAGTCCTTGCCTTCCGCCGGCTCGCCGGCAGCCGCCGCGGTGCGGCCGAAGAGCGGGCTCGCGGCCAGGCCGAAGGTGAAGGTGCGTCGGTGCATGGAGGGGGTCCGTTCGTTCGGTCGGTGGGTCGGTAGGTTCGGGCCGGTGCGGGATCGGCAGACGGCGGCGCTCCGGCGATGCCGCATCCTGCGGCCGCGCGCCCGCGCGCCAGCGGCCGCCGCGGCGTCGTGCTGCGAATGCCGCGAAGTATGATGCACGGCCCGCTCCTGCGGTGCCCACGGTGGCCGTTGCCGCGTGCGGCGCGGCCGCGGGGGGGCATGTCCGCAACGATGTCCGTCCGTTTCCGTTCCCTCGGCCTTTTCGGCAGCGCTGCGGCGCTGCTGTGCCTCGCCGGCTGCGCCACGCGGGCCGTCGACGTCAAGCCGGCGCCGGCCAATCCGGCCGAGTTCGCGATCTGGAGCTGCGAGCGCATCGGCGACGAGCTCGAAGACGTGCAGAAGCGCGCCGCCGACCTCGCCTACGCCGTCGACGAGCGCGGCGGCAACAACATCGTCGCTCTGGGCTTCGGCCTGGCGGTGTTCTGGCCCGCCCTGCTCGCGATGCGCCCGCAGGGGCTCGAGGCGCAGGATCTGGCGCGTCTGAAGGGCCGCTACGAGGCGCTGCAGCAGGCTGCGCGTGCCAGGCACTGCCCGCCCGACTCGCTCGCCCTGCCGCCGGCCCGGCTGGCGGCGCTGCCGGTGGCCGTCGGCGAGCGCCTCGTCTACGAGGACCGGCGCGAGGGCCGGCCGCGCTCGGCGTCGACCGAGTGGACTCTGCGCGTGCGCGCACTGCGCCGCGGCGAAGTCGACTACCAGGTCGAAGGCGCGGCAGGCGGCGTGCTGCGCCACGACAGCGCAGGCAATGTCGTCGAGGCGCCGCCGGGTGCTCTGACCTGGCCGCACCTGCTGCGCAGCGATCTCACGCTCGGTCAGGTCGTTGCCGGCGAGATGCAGGTGAGCGGTGATCCGCTCGACCGCGCGCGCCTGCGCGGACAGGTGGTGGCCGTCGGCCCGCAAGTCGCCGCCGGCCGACGCTTCGACGTCGCCATCGTCGAGCTGTTCGGCGACGCGCAGCGCGGCGAGCGCTTCACGCGGCTCGACGGCGCGATGGTGGTCGACCGTGCGAGCGGCCTGCTGCTGCGCCTGGACCTGCGCAGCGCACAGCCGGCGTTCTCGTTGCAGCGCCGGCTGACGCGGATCGAGGCCGCTGCGCCCTGAGGAGCGCGTGCGATTCACGCCTGCGCGGGCTCGTTCGCAGCGCAGGCGCAGCCGCCTTACGTTTCTTTACCGCGTCCGCATCGCTGCGTTACCGCAGCGCAGCAAGATGACCTCCATCGAAGCGTCCACCACAGGAGGTTCCATGAGCACCCTCGAGCGTTCCACCCAGCATCCGCTGCGACACACCCTTGCCACCGCCCTCGTCGCCATCGCCTGCGGCGTCGCGCTTCCCGCGCTGGCGCAGCCGGCCGGCGGCTTCGGCCCCGGCGGCGGCCCAGGGCCGGGCGCCGCCCAGCGCATGGCTCCGGGCTGGGGGCCGGGCATGGGCCATGGCTGGGGTCAGCGCATGGGCGACGGCATGGGCGCGGGCTTGGGCATGATGCCGGGCTACGGCATGGAGCGCGCGCTCGACGCCATCGGCGCCAGCGCCGATCAGAAGGCGCAGATCCGCCAGATCATGCAGGCTGCGCACACCGACTTGCAGGCCCAGCGCGACGCCCGCATCAAGCTGCGCGACCAGGCGCGCTCGATCTTCGCCGCACCGACCGTCGACGCCAGGGCGGCCGAGGCACTGCGCCAGCAGATGCTCGCGCAGCACGACGCGGCGAGCAAGCGCATGCTGCAGGCGATGCTCGACGCGAGCGCGGTGCTCACGCCCGATCAGCGCAAGGCGCTGGCCGAGCGCATGGCGACGCGCGGCGCGATGATGCAGCGGCACCGTGCCGAGCGCGCCACGCTCGACGGCGCGCCGCGCAAGCCCTGAGGCGCTATCCTGCGCAAGGATCGGCCGCGCGCGGGCGCCCGGTTTCGCGGCGGCCCATGACCGGGGCGGCGCAGGCCCGGCGGCCTGCGCTGCGGGGGCCCTCGCCGCGCGCCTGGGGCGCTGCGCCGCGCGCCCTGGACCCCGTGCCATGCCGGTGAGACGCGCCTGAGATCCCGATGAGCCAACACCTGCTGCTGATCGACGACGACCGCCGCCTGACCGATATGGTGGGCGAGTATCTGCGCCGCCAGGGCTACGAGGTGACGACCGCCGGCTCGCTCGGTCAGGGCCGCGAGCTGCTCGAGCGCGCGCACCCCGACGCGCTCGTCCTCGACCTCATGCTGCCCGACGGCGACGGGCTGGACTTCACGCGCGAGCTGCGCGCCGCGCCGCGCACGCGCCGCTTGCCGCTGCTGATGCTCACGGCGCGCGGCGAGCCGATGGACCGCATCGTCGGCCTCGAGATCGGCGCCGACGACTACCTCGGCAAGCCCTTCGAGCCGCGCGAGCTGCTGGCGCGCGTCAAGGCGCTGCTGCGCCGCGCCGCGCCCGAGTCGCAGGCCGACGACGTGCTCGTCTTCGGCCGCCTCGAGATCGACCTGGGCGCGCGCCAGGCGCGCCTGGACGGCCGGCCCTGCGACCTCACCAGCCACCAGTTCGAGCTGCTGGTCGTGCTCGCGCAAAGCCCCGGGCGCGTGCTCTCGCGCGATCAGATCATGGACGCGCTCAAGGGCCATCCGCTCGAGGCCTTCGACCGCAGCATCGACGTGCACATCTCGCGCATCCGCGCCGTCATCGAGGACGACCCGAAGGTGCCGCGGCGCGTGCTCACCGTGCGCGGCGCCGGCTACGTGTTCGCCCGCAAGCAAGACGCCGAGCCCTAGCGCGCATGCGTTCGCTGTACCTGCGCATCTGGCTCACGGTGGTGCTGGCGCTCGCGCTGTTCGGCGCGCTGTCGGGCTGGCTGATGCAGCGCCAGCTCGAGCAGCATCGCGTCGTGCTCGAGGCCGCCACGCGCGAGCGCCTGGACGCCTGGGCCGAGCTGCTGCAGCGCGCGCTGCCGCCGGCCGATGCGCCGCGCGCGGTGCAGGCGCAGGCGCTGCGCGAATGGGCGCAGCGCCTGCGCCTGCCGGTCGCACTCGACGACGCCGCGGGTGTGCGCATCGGCGCCAGCGACGCCTTCGTACGGCGCGAGGCCGATCATCCCGGCTTCACCGAGCGGCTGCAGAGCATCCGGCTCGACGACGGCCGCACGCTGCGCGTGCCGCGGCCGATGCTGCGCCCGGGCCCCGGCATGATGGCGCGGCGCGGCGTGCACGAGCCCGCGGCGCCGGGCCTGCTGCCGCCCTGGCTGCTGCCGCGCCAGCTGCCCGAGGGTGTGGCCCTGGCGCTGCTGCTCGGCGTGCTGTTCCTCGCGGTCGCCGCCGGCGCCTATCCGGTGGTGCGCCGGCTCACGCGCCGGCTCGAGGCGCTGCAGACCGGCGTCGAGGACTTCGGCGCCGGCGCGCTCGGGCGGCGCGTCGACGAGGGCGGCCGCGACGAGGTGGCAGCGGTGGCCGCGAGCTTCAACCGTGCCGCCGCGCGCATCTAGTCGCTCGTGCGTTCGCACCAGAGCCTGCTCGCCAATGCCAGCCACGAACTGCGCTCGCCGCTGGCAAGGCTGAAGATGGCGCTCGAGATGCTCGACGGTTCGGCGCCCGACGAACGCCCGCGCCTGAAGCACGAGATCGCCGCCGACATCGCCGAGCTCGACGCGCTGGTCGAGGAGGTGCTGCTGTCGAGCCGGCTGGACGCGCGCGAGCAACTCGACCAGCGCGAGCCGGTCGAGCTGCTCGCGCTGGCCGCCGAGGAGGCCGCGCGGGTCGACGCGGCGGCCGGCGGCGAGCCGCTGCGCGTGCTGGGCGACGAGCGGCTGCTGCGCCGCGCGCTGCGCAACCTGCTCGACAACGCGCGTCGCTACGGCGGCGGCGAGATCACGGTGGAGCTGGCACACCGGGGCGCCCTGGCCGAGCTTGCGGTGAGCGACCGCGGCCCCGGCGTGCCCGAGGCCTACCGCGAACGCATCTTCGAGGCCTTCTTCCGCCTGCCCGGCCATGCCGAGCGCGCCGGCGGCGTCGGCCTGGGCCTGGCGCTGGTACGCCAGATCGCGCAGCGCCACGGCGGCAGCGTGCGCTGCGAGCCGCGCGCCGGCGGCGGCAGCCGCTTCGTGCTGGCGCTGCCGCTGGCGCCGGCGTAGCCGGGCTCCCAGGTCAGGCCGGCGCCGGCCGCGCCCGCGACGTCGGCTGCAGCACCCAGGCCATGAAGCCGGTGAGCGCGAGCGCGGTGAGCACGAGCGAGCCGGCCGATGCGATCCAGAAACCGGGCGCTCCGCGCATCCAGGACGGCCACTCGGGCCCGGCGGCGAAGGCCAGCCACCAGCCGCCGCCCAGGCCCACGCCCCAGATGGCGACGGCGTAGACGACGAGCGGCACGGTCGCGATGCGCCAGGCGCGCAGCACGAAGGCGGCCACCGTCTGCACCGCGTCGGCGAGGTGGAACAGGGCGAGCCAGGCGACGAAGGACAGCGCGGCCGCGGCAACGGCCGCGTCGGCCGTGTACAGGCCGATGATGGACTCGCTGCCGCAGTAGACGAGCGCGGCCAGCGCCGCCGCGCACGCCAGCGCCAGCGCCAGACCGTGCCAGCCCAGGCGCCGCGCCTCGACGGCGGCGCGCGCGCCGATCGCCTGCGCCACCAGCGTCATCGTGGCGTTGCCGATGGCCAGGGGCACCATGAACAGCAGTGCCGCGAGGTTGAAGGCGATCTGGTGTCCGGCTACCGCCGTGGCGCCCAGGCGCGCGATGAACAGCGCCATGAAGGTCATGCCGGTGATCTCGACGACGATCGTCGCGCCCATCGGAATGCCCAGGCGCAGCTGCGTGCCCAGCGCACGCGCGTCGGGCGCGTGCAGGCCGCGGCCGGCCAGCACGAAGGGCGCATAGAACGCGTCGCGCCGCACGAGCCGCCACGCGAGCAGGCACTGCGCCCACATCGCGATGCCGGTCGCGATGCCGCAGCCGACCACACCCGTTGCCGGCCCGCCCAGCGCCGGCAGCCCGAAGACGAAGAAGGCCGACAGGGGCAGCTTGAAGGCCAGGCCTCCGAGCTGCAGCACCATCACGGCCTTGGGCCGCGAGACGGCGATGTTGAATGCGCGGTATACGGTGAACAGCAGCGAGGCGGGCAGCGACAGCGCCAGCGCCAGCAGATAGCCGCGCGCCTTGGCCTCGACCTCGGGCGAACTGCGCGCCAGCGCGAGGAAGGGTTGGGGAAACGCGAGCAGCAGGCTGCCCACGACGGACAGGCCGAGCGCGATCCAGATCGCCTGATGCGCCTGGCGGCCCGCCGCTTCGTGCTGGCGCGCGCCGTAGAGCTGGCCGACGATGGGCGACAGCGCCAGCACCACGCCCATGAAGCCGATGAACACCGTCATGTAGGCGGCTGCGCCGATCGCCAGTGCGGCCAGGTCGAGTGCCGCGTAGCGCCCGAGCAGCACCGTGTCGACCGTGGTGAACGCCAGCACCGAGGCCTGGCCGACGAACACCGGCCAGGCGAGCGGCGTGATCCGCCGCACGCTGGTGGCCCAGCGTGCGGCGCCTCCGGCGCCCGCGTCCGCGCCGGTGCTCACGCGCGCCGCGCCTTCACGCCACGAACAGCAGCGCCGGCGTCTCGAGCCGCATGCGCAGCTCCTGGACGAACTGCGCGGCGTCGGCGCCGTCGACGATGCGGTGGTCGAACGACGAGGACAGGTTCATCGTCTGCCGCACCACCACGGCGCCGGCGCGGACGACGGGTTTCTCGACGATGCGGTTGACGCCGACGATCGCGACCTCGGGGCGGTTGATCACCGGCGTCGACGCGATGCCGCCGAGCGCGCCCAGGCTGCTGATCGTGATCGTCGAGCCGCTCAGCTCGGCGCGCGTGGCGCGCCCGGCGCGCGCGGCCTCGGCCAGGCGCGCGACCTCGGCCGCCATCGCCCAGGGATCGAGCGCCTCGGCGTGGCGCAGCACCGGCACCAGCAGGCCGTGCGGCGTCTGCGTGGCCACGCCCAGGTGCACCGCGCCGTACTGCGTGAGCACACCGGCCTCGTCGTCGAAGCGGGCGTTGATCTGCGGATGCGCGCGCAGCGCGAGCACCATGGCGCGCATCAGCAGCGGCAGCAGCGTGAGGCGGCCGCGCGCGGCGGCCCAGCGCGCGTTGAGCCGGGCGCGCAGCGCCTCGGCTTCGGTGATGTCGAGCTCCTCGACGTAGCTGAAATGCGGGATGCGGCGCTTGGCCTCCTGCATCTGCAGCGCGATGCGCCGGCGCAGGCCGATCACCGGCACGCGCGTCTCGTCGTCGCGCTGGGCGTAGGCGGCTGCCGCGGCCGCTGACGCCTCCGCGGGCGCAGCGGAGGCTGCAGGCGTTGCGGGTGCTGCGCGTGCGGCCGGCGCGATGGGCGAGGCGGTGGGCGGGGCGATGGGCGGGGCGATGGGCGGGGCGGCTGCAGCCGGCAGCGTGCCGCGCGCGCGCGCCGCCGCCTCGATGTCGGCATGGACGATGCGGCCTGCGGTGCCGCTCGGGCGCACCGAACTCAGGTCGATGCCGAGTTCCCAGGCGCGCCGGCGCACGGCCGGCGAGGCGATCGGGCGATCGGCGGCGCTGGCCGGCGCCACGGTGGATGGTGCGGGGATCGATGCCGGGATCGGCGCGGCGGCCGCAGGCTGCGTCTGCACCGGCGCCGGCGCGCTTCCGGGCGCAGGAGCGAACGCAGGCGCAGGAGCGAGAACGGGGGCAGGCGCCAGCCCCGACGCATCCGCTGCCGCGGCTGCTGCCGCGCCGGCCGCGGCGGCGGCCGTGCCGGGCGCGTGCGCGGCGCCGGCTTCGGCCTGTTCGATGCGCAGCAGCTCGCTGCCCACGGCCAGCGTGCGCCCGACCTCGCCGCCGAGCGCGAGCACGCGGCCGGCCACCGGCGTCGGGATCTCGACGTTGGCCTTGTCGGTCATGACGTCGGCCACCGGCTGGTCCTCGGCCACCTCGTCGCCCGGCGCCACATGCCAGGCCACGAGCTCGACCTCGGCGATGCCCTCGCCGACGTCGGGCACCTTGATGATGCGCACGCCCATCTCAGGCCTCCATCGTGCGCCGCAGCGCGGCGGCCACGCGCGCCGGGCCGGGAAAGTAGGCCCATTCGAGCGCGTGCGGGTACGGTGTGTCCCAGCCGGTGACGCGCTCGATCGGCGCTTCGAGGTGGTAGAAGCAATGCTCCTGCACCAGCGCCGCCAGCTCGGCGCCGAAGCCGCTGGTGCGCGTGGCCTCGTGCACGATGACGCAGCGTCCGGTCTTCTTCACCGACGCCACGACGGTGGGCAGGTCCAGCGGCCACAGCGTGCGCAGGTCGATGATCTCGGCGTCGATGCCGCTCTCGGCCGCCGCCGCCTCCGACACGAACACCATCGTGCCGTAGGCGAGCACCGTGACTTCGCGCCCGGGGCGCAGGACCGCGGCGCTGTCCAGCGGCACGCGGTAGTGGCCTTCGGGCACCTCGGCCAGCGGGTGCTGCGACCAGGGCACGATCGGCCGGTCGTGGTGCCCGTCGAACGGGCCGTTGTACAGGCGCTTGGGCTCGAGGAAGATCACCGGATCCTCGCACTCGATGGCGCTGATCAGCAGGCCCTTGGCGTCGTACGGGTTGCACGGCATCACCGTGCGCAAGCCGCAGACATGCGTGAACAGCGCCTCCGGGCTTTGGCTGTGCGTCTGCCCGCCGTAGATGCCGCCGCCGCAGGGCATGCGGATCGTGATCGGGCAGGCGAAGTCGCCCGCCGAGCGGTAGCGCAGGCGCGCCGCCTCGGAGACGATCTGGTCCGAGGCCGGGTAGAAGTAGTCGGCGAACTGGACCTCGACCACCGGCTTGAGGCCATAGGCGGCCATGCCGATCGCCGAGCCGACGATGCCGCCCTCGGAGATCGGCGCGTCGAATACGCGCGTGCGGCCGTGGCGTGCCTGCAGGCCGTCGGT
>WBZR01003094.1_pt1 | contig 15817 bp, 38 predicted proteins | sample 5204231 | NCBI WGS metagenome assembly WBZR01 (sample SAMN12412403, study PRJNA552823) | activated sludge metagenome | isolation source: activated sludge from anammox sidestream of wastewater treatment plant... | place: USA: Virginia | collected 2017-08 | reverse complement strand
TTCAGCATAACTTTTTCCATCTACACTTGCAACACCAAATTCCATTTCATCAGAATCAATAGTGCTGGATTTATTTACATTTTTTGTAAAAAAGGATTTTGTAAAGCCAATCATTTTATTTCACCTTTTAATTTTAATTTTTATCAACTTATTTTTTCATTCAAGTAAATTGCTATGAAAATAAAAACACACCCTGCCACCACCATATATGGATTGCCATCCATTAAAAATTTAGATGTCACCAACACACCAAAAATTATAGCTGAAATTGAAAAAACATTCAAAATAAAATCAAACAATCTAAACACTGATGACAATGATGAAATCTTAAACATGTTAATAAATCTTTTTTGTAAAAAAGCAATTTTGGCTTTTCTATTTTCTTTCTTCAAATCCTTCTTAAAATTTTTATCCAATGCTTTTTTAGTTTTATTTTCATCTTCATCTGTCTTTTCAGCAACACTTTCATCTTCATCTAAAAAAAATCTTTCATCAGGTGATACTGTTTCTGATTCACCTGTTTCTGATTTACTTTCAATTAACAAAACATTTCCCTTTTTGTCACTTAATTCATCCAAATTTTTGCCTGTTCCATTCTTCATTGTCAGTTCCTTCTTTCATTTGTTTAATGACTTAAATTAACTATTGGTGGCTCATAAATATTGGGCAAATAACCATTGAAAAAATACCATCCAATATTATTACCACCCACTGTATCAATAATTGTGCCTGCCTTATCTCTGACACCAAAAACTGTTGTTGTATATTCTTTTCTGTATTGTAATTTTTCAATAACCAAAGCAACCAATGATGATTCAGGTATTACAATTTGATTATCAAGTGTTGATAACAAATAAGCACTGTAAATTTCATATGATTTATTATCATTATCAACAATTGAATAATTGTTGATATCTAAAATAGTTGTAACATCCATTTCCCTGCTAAATGAAACCAAAAACACATTGGTTGAATCTGTAACAAGTTCTGATGGTGGTGTAATTGTTAACCATGCTCCAATTACAAATAAATATTGCCACATGTTTTATTCCTTCTTTCTAATATCTATTGATGGAACACCAACATTATTTGATATTCCAATAAATTTGAATGTTGCTTTATTTTTTCCATCACTGTGTCTGATTAAATTTCCTGATGTATCTTTTACATTATCAACTGTGACAGTGTATTGTTTCAAATATTCAATTCTTTCTGTTATTAAAGCCACTGATTGTCTAAAAGCATATATGCTGTCACCTATTTGCTCAACCACAGCAATACCATATACTTTGATAACATTGCTATCTGAATCAATAACAACATAATTTGATTTGCTTCTTAATCCAGTTGTGTCCATACACTCACTAAAATCAATTATTAAAACACTTGATGAATCATTCCAATCCCAATTTCCAGAACTATCTGCTGGTAATTCAAGTGAAAAAATGAGTGGTGCCATAATTAGACACCACATTATTAACAATTTTTTCATTATTGTTTCTTTCTCAGCCCAACATTTCCAGGCACAGTTGGCACTTCACCAACAACACCAATAGCTGTTCCCATGCCACCATAAAATCCAGCAACATTTTCAGCTACAATTCCAACTGTATATTCCTCACCATCATTATCCAAATTAACTGTAAAAACTGGTGTAGTTGATTCACCAACTTTCAAAGATGTAACATCTGGTGACAAATAGTCCATCCCTTGAACCAATTGATATGGATTTGCTGATTGTTTTTCCAGAAAGAAATGATATTTTGTAGCACCTGTAACACTTTCACCATATATTTCATAGTCATCCTTTGGCTGACCTTTACAGCTTATGGTAAAAATTGATGCAAAAAGAACAAAAAGAACAAGAAAAGAAGTGATATTTTTCATATTTTCCCTTTATATTATGTTGGTGATATTGTGATTTTGTAATGTTTCAAGTTCATTATTATCAAATTCTATGCCAATATTTCTTAATCTCATGAGAAATTTTTGAGCACTTAATCCATATTTTTTACAAAATTCTGTCAATTTTAATCTATTTAATAACATAAAATCCAAACACTCAATTATTATTTCTGATGAAAACAATTCTTTTTTTAACAATTCCATTTCAATTTCTGTATATTTTACTTTGTCTTCATTTCCAAAATAATATCCTTTTTTAATTTCTCTTTGCAAAATCAATGAAAGTCTGACATGATTATCATAAATTTTTATCAATACTGAATCATTTAATAAAATGTGTTTACCATTAACCAAAAAACACTCCAGCATCCAATGAAAAGGTATCATATGCCACTTTACCAGATGCCACAATAGCATCAATAACATCTTTGCTACCATATTCAACATTTTCACTCATATATCTGTCCCAGCTTTCAACTGGGTGGTCAACTTTACCATTTTCACCAATTATAAGTTCCTTTGCCTCACGTTGTGCTATTGTATTTGGATATGTTTTGAATAATTGTTGATACATCAATTCCTTCCATGTATCATATGCTTCATTATTTTTATCAACTGAATATTTCTCAGCCAAAATACCTTGTTCATTCAATATTTGAATGCTATCACGTGATTCCCAACCATCAAATGTAACCTTTACAATATTAAATCCCAATTGTTTTAATCTCAAAATAAATTTTCTCACATCTGAAAACTGTATTTCAGTTCCTATTTTAGCTGTTAATTGTATTGCCAAATCTATTACAACACCTTTTCTGGACACAGCCAAATCTGAATCTTGACTTAAAAAATCAACCACAATTCCTTCACTGTATAAATCTTTTTTCAACTTTTCATCTATCTTTGGAAACATAGGTTCAATATGACTCATTGCTAATCCAGCACAGTCATTTTTCAAATCCTTTTTACCTGTTCCCAAATCAACATGTATTGAATACATCCTTCCACTTCCATCCATACCTGCCTGTAAAAATTCTTGCTTCATTGATAAACTATTTAACAAACTGGCATCAATGCTTAATACATCACCCTTAAATGGATTAACATATGTTGGTGAAAACATGTGTGACAACATATATTTCTTTGTTACATATCCACCTTCTTTTTCTCCACCTTCACATTCATAAGTCATTTTGGCTTTTTCAGGATTGCGTGCATATTGACCTGCTAATTTTTCCTTTGTTATTAACAAATTGACTTCATATGTTGCCTTTTTACTACTAAACACCCTTGGGTTGTCTTTTTCTTTTCTATAAACAGTGTCCATTGGGTCATTATTATAGTATTTGTAAGAAATGACACATACTTTGCCCACTTGTGGAAATCTTGAAATCACTGTATCTCTAATTGCATCAAGCAATTCAAATGCCTTATCAAAAGGAAATGAGCCAAATTCATCAATGGTAGCCAACAAGATGTTTAGACCTTCACCAGTGTTAGTTTCACTGTTAAGTGAGTGTGATGTTATATTGTGTGGAAATCTCACTTCAGTATTTTGAATGTCATATCCTTCACGCAAATCAACACCTTTTTCTTCAAACCAATTTTTGCCTGTTCTTGGATTAACACACCTTTTAAGAAGTGATTTGAATTTCTTAAAATAAACATTTTGAGCTTGTCTGGCATTAATTGACATGTTGGCAATATCTATTGCATCACCATCACCAATTGAACATCCATACTTTTCCCTTAAAAACCACTGTGGATTTTTTAGACACATCAATTTATATGTCAAATACAATTGGATTTTACTGATTGTTCTATCTTTTCCTGAACCTTTGCCCCAAAAACCATGTCCTTCATCATAATCTGTGTTCAATTCATATGATTCATTACCAACCATTGCCCTGCTAAACTTTTCTTGTTCTGGAAATAGACCTTCACCCAACCACTGTTCACAAAATTCTTGAATGTCCACTGGCTTTTCTGCCCAAATATCACCATCTGTATCAACAACACTGGCTGGTGTCATTACCGCTGTCACCAATTCATCCATAAATAAACTGTGCATTGGCTTTTCTTTTTTAAGTGTTCTGGCCATCTTTACTTATCAAATTTTATTGGTAATAAAACACCCAATCTCATAAATTTTGACTTCATAAATGTTATGTGCATATTGATATTTCTGAAATACATATACATCTGCCAATAAATAATAATATTTAATATGGCTGAAACCAATATCCAATACCATTCTCTGCTAATTATTAACAGCCATACTTCCATAAATGGCTGTGAAAATAAATAATACCACATTGCTTGCATTACAAAATACACTGTAATCACCAACCACCACAAGCCCCACATAAAGTGAAATGAATTAAAAAGTCTTTTTGTTCCAGTCCATTCTCTGCCCCAGAATATCAACCATGTCATTTCTTGTGTCCAGCTTCCATCATATCTTAATATTTCAACTTCACGGTAAGCAGACACTGCTGACATTAAAAACCAATAAATAATTGTAATCATCCAAATCCACCATTCTTTATTTTTGAGTGATATTTTATAGCACAGCCCAATAAAATTATAAAAATTAAAACTATCAAATACAACTCCATACTCCAATTCAATCCTAAAATAAAATCAATAATCAAAGCAATACCACCAACAATAAAAATTATCAATAAAATCCATATAATTTTATTAACAATCCAACTTTTTATTTTCTTAAAAGTCACTGTTTAGCCAAATTTATTATTACTTCAACAATTACAATAGCTGTAGCACCTAATCCAAACCAAAATCCTTTGCTATTCCAAAATGTTTGTGTGTCCAAATATTCTGTTTTCCAAAAATCCACCTCTTCATTTTTACTTACCACAACACTATCAACAGCATTTTTCAGTTCTGATTGAACAGTCAATTTATATGTGGCAAAATTTCCTTCCAAAACAAAATATGCTTTTCTTAATGCCAACAATTCCAATTGAAAATCAACAGCATCACTAACTTCCCAAAGTTTCAATGGTTCACGGCTGAATGATAGGTGATTGGCTTGACAATAATTGTTCCCTGTATAGCCTAAACAAAGCATACACAGCATTGCTATCCAACGCAACCAAACTATCTTTGTATTGAACTGATGTTTCATAAACTGTATTATAATATTGTTTAATAATTTGTGTGCTATCTATTGACTCCAATTTTTCAAATACCTTATTCACCAAATTTATAGCCTCTTGACTTTTTTCAGCCAGTATTTTTCCCTGTTCTTCAGTCATTGTATTTGGTTGGTGGAAAAATTGGAAGTAAACAAAAACACCAACTGCCAATAACAACAAAATCAAATGGCCAGTATCTATCTTCATGGCTTCACTGGCTTTTCTTTGTAATAATCAAACCATTTACGCACAATAAACTTACCAGCAAACTCATAAAACAATGAACTAAATGCCAATGCTATGAGTGATGCCTTCCAAATTGCCTTTGTCCATTCCCAAATTGGTGTTTCATTAGACAACCATGTTATTCCAAATGCCACCAATACTATGATTGAACGCATAACCAGTTCCATCAGCCACACTTTCTGTATTTTCTGTATTGGAACAAAGTAAAATAAAAACATACAAATGATGGTTACATACAAACCACCTTGTGATAGTGACAATAATTCAGTTAATATTTCCATATGTCATTCCTTATTTGTGTTGAATATGTTATTTTATTGTTATAATTGGTGTGTTGGCAGAATTTTTTACAGCCTTTATTCCACCTAAAACACCTGACCTTGTTTTATATCCTTCTGATTGTGCTATTATTCTACCATTCTTGGCTACAAGTCTAAATCTAAGTTGATTTTGCTTGTCTCTAAACACTTCAAATTTACTGTTCTTCATTTTTTACCTGTATTTATTGTTATGAAAAGTCTTTTTCATTTATTAAAGTATATGTAAACACATTGCCATATTTGGCTTCATGTAAATCTGACCAACTCATCAATGAATCAAAATGTTTTGGTGATTGAACTACTTGGCAACCAGCACTATTCTTATCAACCCATGGCAATATACTCCAAGCACTTGCTCTATGTAAATTGATGCCAAAAAATCCCTGTTGTTTAGTCATAAAATCATATTCTGTATTCTTATCATTGTCACGCCACACCCAAACTGGCTTTAATCTTTGACACAATGCTTTGTATTTTCCATTATGCTTATCAATTTTGTATGTATCTACATATTGACCTTCACACAGAATAGCAGTGCCTGCTGGATTGATTGGTTTGATTAAGTATGATTTGCCTGGTTCTGTAGTGGCTGGAAACTGATTGTAAATCCAAATTGTTCCTGATAACACATCTCTATAAATTTCTGTTGTATCAGAAACTTTCCATGGTGTTACTTCTGGCACAGTAAAGAAAATTGTAATCAAATCATCAAATTTATTTACAACACCTGGCACAATCCTTCTTATGCCCACAATATTCAATTTATTATGTTCATTATAAATGACATATTGTTTACTTTTTAATATTTCACGCAGTGCTTTGAATTCTATTTTCAAAATTACACCTTTATTTTTTAATTTCAACACTAAATATAATTGTATTTTACCAAGACAAATAACCTTCTGTCAGCCATGTCAACTCAATGAGTATCAACACAGCTATTTTTGAACATACTTTACACGCACATATTTCTTTTTCATTTTAACCAATTCACTTTTTATAAAAGCATCCAATTTGTCTATTTTCTCTTGATGGCAAGTTCCAATTATCTGAATTTCCAAGTCTCTTTTCTTAAAATTGAAATCCATTTTGCTTAAAACAGCCCTGAAAAATTTCTTTCTTTCTTTCCAACATGTATCACAATTGTCTGGTGGTGGATAAAATTTAATGATACTACTTTGTATTGGCATTTTCTTTTCCTTTTTTTGTTAATGTAGTTTCCAATGATTCTGGCTTTTCAAATGGTGCATCTATATGAACTGAAACTGGTGGCACTGGTGAAAATGTTAACACATTCAAATAAATTTTCCTCTTGAACAACAAATACATTGCTTGTTTCCAAGACAACTTCCAACAACTGATACAATATTGGTTGTCCCTAAACACACGCATGTCTTTTACATCAGTGCCATTCCCTTTTAATAGCATATTTGATTGTTCAAAATCAATTGGTTCCAGTTGTGTCTGTATTTTTTGCACTTTCTTTTCCTTTATAATTTGTTACACCAATATTAGTTGTTCCAATATTCATTGAATTTCTACCACCACCACTTGAACCACGTTTTATTTCCACTTTAGTGCCTTTTTGTTTTACCACAGATGCCTTGAGTTGATTATTCTTTCTTGCATCAAACTTTTTTGTCACAAACTTGTTAGAATATGAATTTTTCATTGCTATAAATCAATTTTTTGTTGTTGAATATTTTATGTCCATACTTAATGTTGGAGTAAAATTGTCAATTTTGTTCTTAGCATATGCAATACATGCCTCAACTGCTTTATCAAAGTCATTCCTCAACATACTGAATATGACTTTGTATATATCACTTGTATAATATACTTTATTTAATGGTGTGCTGTGGATTTTATCTTCAATTAAATAAACACCATTTGGTAAAAATCTACTTTCATACACTTTAATATTGATTGAGCCAAAATTTATTTGTAACATAAATTGATTCCCAATTATAATTTATTTATTTTTAATGTCTTCACGCAACTTATCAAGGATTTCATACAGTGTATCTATCTTACCACTTAAATCTTTGATAAAAAAGTCAATTAAACGCAGTGCTATCTTCATCAGTGCTAAAATAGCCACAGCACCCAATCCATAATTTAATATAATGTCACCAATTTCCTTCATTCCAAGTTCCTTTCAATTATTACCAACAACATTCTGTGATAATCTTTGTTTAGCAATTAAACAATATTTTTTAGATTGTTCAAAACCAATAAATTTTCTATTCATATTCTTACAAGCAACAGATGTTGTTCCTGTTCCATTAAAAATATCAAGCACAATATCATTTTCATTTGTAAAATATTCTAAAACCTTTTCTGTCAATAGTTGACTGGTCATACCTGGACAATCAAATCTTTGTTCCCTGAAAAAATAACCTTCACCAGGCAATCTTATATCATCCCAAACATTTCTCATTCTTTTAATTGGATTAACTGTTGATATTATTGAATGATATTGTTTAGCATAATTATTTTTACACACACCTGCTGCTTTTTTATGAACAATAACCAATTCAGCATCTGGTATTAAATTCAAAAATGTTTTAGTCAAATCACCATCCACATAAAATATTATTCCTTTTTTCACAACCCTTTTTAATTCACACACAATTTCCATCATCCATTGTAAATATTTTTCTTTTGATAAATTATCATTATAACCATCATATTTTTTGCCTTTGTTATATGGTGGGTCAGTAAACATTACATCAATACTTTTATCAGGCAATAATTTAATGCCTTTTAAGTTATCTGTTATATAAATTTTATTTAATATCAATTATTACCAACCACTTTTTCAAATTTCTCAAATACCAACTCATCATTTTTACCTAATCGCATCACCAATGGCTGGTGTAACATGGGTCTGTCTGTAATTGCTCTTAAAAACTCATAGCTGATACACTTGCCATTGATGTTCATAATACAATGGTGTATATTTACACACACATCCAGTTCCTTGTCCTGATAAATCCTAATGTAGTTGGCAGTGTTTTGTAGCTTTTCCAAATCCTTCAATGCCACTTTATGAAACTGCTCCAAGACTGCTAACAACTTTGCCCTTTTATTAACTTGATACCACTTGATGTTAAAATATTCCTTCATGTATTTAGCATAAACTTCATACACATCCAACAGTGGCAACTTTACAATGTCAACTTCCAGTGCATTTTCCTTCTTTTTCATTTCAACTCCAATTCTATTTTTAATGGTGTGTAACGAACATATTCAGCAACCAATATATTTTGTATCTGATGAATATGTCCTTCCACTTCTTTCAAAGTGGTTGGATGTAAATCATCAATGGCACAAATAGCATTGACAAGTGCTACATCTTTAATTGCTTTTTTCAAAATAGCCTTTTTTATTTTTTCAGTCATGTTTCCTGTCACTCCATTTCTCAACAAACATGTTTATTATGTCCATTGCTCTTTTATCTGGATGGAATGATTGTTCATTCATAAGCCTCTTTACATCATCCACTTTTATCAGTCCATGTTTATACCAGTCAAGTGGATTGTCCTTGCTGTCAATTGTAGCCCTTATCACACGCACCAAATCCTCAGTGCTCATTTTCCCAATCACAGCATTATTTTTATTGACCACAAGTAAAAAATTCTTAATGCCAACATCATTCAGTGCCATACGCAGTTGGTTGACATTACTTACAGGCACCACATCCATTTCATAGATTACAATAATGTCATTCGCAGCAAGTGACAACTTCTGAACATGTTCAATCATTTCCATAACAGTTGGTTGTCCAACACTTTGAACACTTTGATTATTCACTCCACTGTCAACTGGCTGACTTTCTTTGTTTTCATTGTCTGTTTTCATCTATGTTTCCTTATTTTCAAAAATGTTTTGATTGTTTTTAATCCTTGTTAACTAATGACTCAGTTGAAATTGTCTTGCTCACAATTGTAACCTTTTTCAGTTTGTAGTTTCGCACAATGTATGCAGCAATAGCATCTACCATTTGCTCAAAACTTCTGGTGCCAGCAACTGCTGTCTTTATTTCCTGCTTGATATTACCTTTTGTCTTTGCCATTCCTTATTCCTTTTGTTTTGGTGTTGTTGGTCAACTGGTTAAAACACTTTTGTGTAATGTATGTGTGTTTGAGGTGGACATTGCCAATACCCAGTGGCATTTTTGCTCCAAAAATCCACCCACCCCCCACCATTTCCACTCCAATTCACCACTTTCCAGTTGACAAGACCTTCTGCCACAACAACACATTGACAACATGGCACCAACATCAACAACATTGCCAACACCATCCAACTGGTCAGACCTTCTTTCAACTGGTTGAGCCATATGGCAGTGTTGCATATTTGCATGGAGTTCATTTTGCCGCAACTTCTGACATGAAATGACAGTTTGCCACTCCAACTTCCACCAGTCAAAGTGGCCATTCACACAACCAACCACACAATGTGTCAATGCCACACACACAATGCCACTCCACCACAACACCATTACACCAGTCATTCCAACTGGTTCCATCAGTCCATACACAACCATTCCATACCAACCCAAGTGACTACAACTGATTATATTTAACACGTTCTGTTCTATACTGCCACAAATAGATAGCAATAATATCATTACAATTACATATATGTTTCTAATGTTATGTCTTATATCATTATGTTTCTGTCTCAATTCTTTTTCCTTATTCTTTTCACTTGGTTGTATCCAGTTGTCCACACCTGATAGGATTGTCACATGTATTATTAAATAATGTTATCAATGTCTTTTCCTTATTCCTATGGTTTGTCTGTTTTGCCATGTAGATAGTTAGCCACTGCTATTATGCCAACTGTAGCTACTGTTACATACCATTTCATCTTATATTCATTCATAAGGAACACTGTTGCAATTACATTTACCACAAATGATATTGTTCTAAACATTATGCTGTCCTTTTACATTGCCTTTTTTGTAATTAAGTGTTAATGAATCACCTTCAACAAATACACTCTTTTCATAATACACAGTGTTACATTGGTAACACTTCAACTGTATGTAATCATAGCCAACTGGTATATGCCTAAAAAGGTATTTGCCAACTATTAGGCTTTGGCTCTGGTGCATATGTATTAAACAATGTAGTTGTAATCTAATCCAACTAACAACAACGCTGTTCTTTATTCTTTTGTATAGCCTTTTCATTGTATTTCAATCTTTGGCTTTATTCTATTGTCAGGCAGTTCCTGTATTTTATCAAACCATGGTGTTGATATCCATATTCTGCCCAATACATACAATGCCCATCTGTATGATATTCTTTCAACTGGCAAAACAACTGACCTTATTATTGTCACCTGTTCCTTCTTTATTTCCAATAACACTTTCATACATTGACTCCAATTTTTCTTTTTCTTTTCAATCTTTCACATAATGACCTATCAATACAAACCATTCTTGCTCTGTGATGTAAATGTCCTTCAATGTTCAATATGGTGTCTGGATATTTCCTGCCACAGTCTGGACAAGGCTTATTGATGTAAATATCCAACTGATTCAATTCTTTATTAACACCATATGTTTTGCTATGCCTTTTGCCCATCATAATTTCCATCATTCTATTTCTTTAATCATTCTTGGAAAAGCATAATCAGATGAACAATTGGCTTTTGGTATTACAACAATAACAAATTCTTTTCCTTCACCTATTATTCCAGGCATCTTGCCACCATTCCATTGTTTTATTATTTCACGTGTCATTGGTTGTTCTGGTGTATTTGGAAACTGACCAGTGCCTTCTGTATAAAATTTTCCACTTGTTCTAAAATATATGTATTGGCAATCAATTGTCACAAATTATTCCTTTTTTACACACCTTCAACATATTGATTTTTTTCAAGTGGCATCATTGCTTTCTGTTCATAACAAGGTGATAATTTCATCACAAATATGGTATCAAGCACAAATCCCTTTACATATACAATCATACTCATCCCAAGCACCTTATTGCTCATTACATCAATTGCTGGATAATTGCTTGTTGATTCAATTAACACTCTTTCATATGCCCAATAAGGCAGAAACACTGTATCAGGTGTATTTCCATTGTTATTCTTTCTATACACACGATACACTTCTTTTAATGTTTCAACCATGCTTTTCATTATCATTTACCTTTATCAATTGAAATTTTAGCATATTTAACCATAAAATCATATTTAGCTGTTTTAATTGAACTGCCAAATCCAATAACATCTGTGCTTACAAAGTGTTGATTTTCTTTTCTATCTATTTCACAACCTAAACTAAATGAAAATCTTTCATTTTTAACACTTGGTGTTTTTATTAAAAATATGCACCCTTTTTGTTCTGATGCAATTTTATCCAATATAAAATCAGCTTGGTTACTATTGTAAAATGGATTGTATTTGCTTCCTGATTTATTTCCTTTTGAAAATACAATTGTATCTTCATCTGTTTGACACAAATCACATTCCTTTATTTTTTGGTCAAAATCCTTATCTTTGGTTGAACCTGTAAACACTTTCATTCCACTGTATTCAGCCAATAAAATATTAGTAACAACTGTATTATTTATTTTATTTTCATTCATTTTTTATTTCCTTTTGTTTATCAGTTCCTTCTGCCAGCTGAATCATTGATTCTGAACACCATCTACCATTAGCCAACCAATACATTATTACACCATCATCCACAATGGGCATTTGAATTTTTACAATTTCTTCAATTTCTTTACCACCTGTAAATTCAACACCGTGCAATTCAACCATTCTCTTTGACCTTTTCACTTTGTCACCAACTTTGAATTTAGCAATTATCATTGTTTTATCACCAGATAATTCCATTTCAATTTGTCACATCTTTTATGGTTATTACAGCATCAATCATTTCACTTTCTTGTTCATCATAATCATATCTAATTTGAACATTCAACAATTTAGCATCCTTGTCTTGTTTTATCACTCCCAAATTTTTCAAATGAACAACAGCTTGTTCTTTCAACAATCCTTCCAATTCATCTTTGTTCAATTCAATTTTGAATTCCTTTATTATCTGTATTTTCATTTTTCCACACCAAATAATTTTTCTATTTTCTTTTTAATATCAAACATCAAGTGAACATTATCCAAAAGCAATTGAGATTTTGATTCACCAATTGATGTTGTTATTTTTTGGCTATCAATAATACAATCAGCTATTATCAATGATAATTGATTATTCATTTCTTGAGTATAAATATTGTTAATGAATTGTATTTCTTTACTCCACCAATCAATCATTTCCTCTGTTGTATATGTCCTTCCAGCCTTGAAAAATTGTTCCCTAAATTTTGTTAAAATATTAACTGTTACACCATGTTTACGTTCACACTCATCATTAACACTTTGTATAACTGGATTTGTCCATCCAATCCTTATTAAATCATTTTCAACAGCTTCTGCTTCACGCAAATCTGTAAATATTTTTGCACTTTTTTTAATTGGTGTAATTATTGGTTGACTATACATCCATTTTTCAAACCAACCTGTTCCAAGTTTAATGACTAAATTTTCCACACTATTGCTCTATTGGTGAATATGCTATTTCTTTTATTTTTTCTGTATTTAATTTTTGAAACACCTTTTCTTTTTCTTTCCATCTATATGCTACAACTTTTTTGTTAAATTCAAAAAAACTTCTTAAAACACTGTAAATATTCCATCCAACCAATTCTTTTATCTTTTTTCCATCCTTATCAATAGCAAAATTAACCAACCCTGTTTCACCATACATTGTTATTACAACCAAACCATCATCAAGTTCAAATCTCCATCTTTTAATATTTTCAATCATAATTCCATAACATTATTAACTATTGAAATAATTAAAACTAATAAAATTGACCAATCAACCAACAATATAACAGCCAATGCTCTATTTTTCTTCATCAAAAAAATCCTTAAAACATCGTCACCATTCATTCTATATTCTTCAATTTTTTGAGAATTTTTCAACATTTTAATTATCAACTGAACACCAAACATTTGTAAAATCACAAATACAATAATCATTAAAATCAATGAAAACATTTAATCACCTTTGTTAATTAGTTACAATAATTTGTTTCAAACCCAACATATTTTCCCAATTCATTTTTACACTATTCACACACCAACCAAATATCTCTTCATGTCTTTTATATGGAACAACTTTTTGTTTTTGTTCTGGTGTCATTTGATTATATGTCATCTTAACACTTTCCATTTGAGCATTAAAATAATTTATTGACCACTGGTCAATAATATTTTGCAATATTCTTTTATTATCTTGAAAAATCTCTTTAATAACAACAATCATTATAGAATTTAACAAATCATTTTGCATCATTGAAATAAAATCATTAAACATTTGTTGTTCCAGTTCATTTTGAAGTTCCAATGCTTTCAATCTCAATTCCTTCTTTTATTTGCTTTTATTTGATATATAAATGCTCAATTTGAGCACTTCATTTTATTTATGTATTATTTAACATCTAATTCATATTCACTCAATAAAGTCACCAATTCATCATATCCATCAGGGTTGCATTTCAAATTGACTTCCTGTTCTGGCATCAACTGAAATGCAACATTTAATGTAGAATACACCAAAATAGGCATATTTTCATCTTTTGCCATATCTATAACAGTCAATTGTGTTGGTGTATATTTCCCCAATAATATTTTTATTGAATCATATTTCTCATCAAACAATTTCATAAATTGTTCTTTTGTTATCTTTTTACTTATTGAACCAATATCAATTAAATCTCTTTTATTCAAATAAATAGGCTTTAATCCATTTGAAAATATTTTCAAAACATTTAACAATTCAAATCCTATTTCTGTCATTAACATTTCTCTATCACTTTCACTTTTTTTATCCATTCTGATAACACTTCCTGTTAAAAATCCATCCATCACTAATACTCCATAAACATATTTATTTGAATCAAATATTGAACCATTTCCACAATGATTCAAATATTTATGAAATTCTGATAAATGAAAAAATGGAATGTATGAAAATCCATCAATATATTCCTTAAATTGTCTATTTGATATTTTCTTTTCTTTAATGTGCTCAACAAATACATTCTTTAATGTATCTATCATATTTTTCATAACTGTTTCAGATACATCTACAGAAAAAATACACATTGGCTCCAACAATGAATATTTACCTAATGAAATCATTTATTTTACAAAACTTTCTTGAAATTCTTTTATAAATTGGATATTGAATAATAATTTACACTCAACTGGTGTTATTCTCTTAATTTCATATTGTTCTAAAATCACTTTCATCTTTTCTAAATATACAGCACCATCTTGAAATACAGGCAATGTGACATCATCCTTCTGAATGTTTGTGGAATGAAATTTTTCATTTCCTAATTTCACCAGCTTATAACTTTGTATAAATTGTTTCAACTGTTCATCATTAAAAACATTTTTAATATTTGATTTAGTTATTTGTCCATCATTTATTAACTGTTTTGCCTTAACTGGGCCAAAATTTTTAACACCTTTTACATTATCAGATGTATCACCTGCTATTGCTAACAATTTGGTAATGTCTTTTGGATACACACCAAATTGGTCAAAAACATCTCTTTCATGAAACAACATATAATTTCCTTTGCCCATTGGTCTCATCACCAATCTATTCTTATCACTATTAACAAATTGCATAAAATCTTTATCATTGCTAATTATTATCACATTTGAATCATATTTTAGTGCAAAATAAGCTATTAAATCATCAGCTTCACAATCATTTTTCCATACTTGTATGATACCAACAGCCTTCAAAAGTTCCTTTGTTCTTGCCAAAGATAATGAAAATGACTGTTGTTCTTCATCTGAATATGATGAATTGACTTTTTCTCTTGATTGTTTATATTCATCATTTGCATCTTTTCTCCAATTCTTTTCTCCATCCCAACACACAATGAATTTATTAGATGACAGTTGAGTCTTAAATTTCATCAGTGTATTAACAAATCCATATGCTGTTCCATAAGGATATTTGCCAAATGTGTGATACTGCCTATGAAACATATTCATTCCATCTATTATGACAACACACTTATTTACTAATGGAACAGCTGGTGTTTTTGATAAATCTTTATACAAATTGTTTAT
>WBZR01002883.1_pt1 | contig 15819 bp, 16 predicted proteins | sample 5204231 | NCBI WGS metagenome assembly WBZR01 (sample SAMN12412403, study PRJNA552823) | activated sludge metagenome | isolation source: activated sludge from anammox sidestream of wastewater treatment plant... | place: USA: Virginia | collected 2017-08 | reverse complement strand
CGCATCGTTTACACCTACGGAAATTGGGGGGTTATCGGCGATGTCATCTTTACGAATTGGCGCGTAGAGGATTTATCCGGGATGCGCGACCAGTTCACGAACACGCGCAACGGGCTAGACTTTGGCTTCGCGTCTCATCCGGCGGCAATCAGCCGTAGTCACTATGACGCAAAGCGGAAGATAATCTATATCTTTGACGAACTCTATGAGACCGGGCTTACAAACGATTTATTGGCAGAAGAAGCCTTACGCATTTGCGGAGGGGAGCGTATAATAGGGGATAGTGCAGAGCCGAAAAGCATCGCGGAGATGCAGAGGAAAAATGTCCACATCACCGGGGCAAAAAAGGGGAAGGATTCGATCACCTTCGGTATTGACTGGCTGAAACAGCATACAATCATAGTGGACAAACGATGTATAAATCATCAAAGAGAATTACAGCAATACCAATGGAAAAAGGACGCGAACGGAAACGCGGTTACGCCGCCTAAGCCAATAGACAAAAATAACCACCTGCTTGACGCATTGCGGTATGCGTATGAGGATGACATGGGTGATAATTGGTGGATGAGCAGAGGTGAATAGATGAACAAAATAATAATGACAGATGGAACGCGCTCGGAGATAATCTATCGGGTAAAAAGTGTAAACCCGTTCACGGATGAGCGTCCTGGCGTCTGGACATCTAGCGGGGTGTCTGTTTCCCAAGAGGCGAAGTCCAATCGGCTTGTGCCGTCTGTGTACGCGGGGATACAAGCGCGGATGCAGGCAATGGCGGACATGCCTTTTACAATTTATTCAGTAAGGGGGGATAAGGAACTGGATAACAGCGATAATTACAAGAATGTGGTCGAGATACTTCCCTCTCCCTCCGCGTTTTTGTCATTGTGCGAGGGTGGGCTGGTACTTTACGGGAGGTCGTATTGGTTCAAAGAGCGGGGGGCGAAAACTGGAGACATAAAGGGGCTAAAATACTGGATACCCTCATCTGTTACGCTTGACAGCGAGTCTGCAAAAAAGGGGGAAATCAAATTCCGGCGCACGGGTATAACTGAGTTGTATAACAAGGAGCAGGTACTTTATGTATGGGGGCTTGACCCGGATGTAGAGATTGGACCTCCGAGTGTCAACCCATTTGACTCGGCTATCATTGCCGCAGAAGCAAATGGCGCTATATCAAAATGGGTCGCAGATTACATGAGGCGCGGCGCGGTCAAAGCGATGTTACTCATGGTAGACGGGATGCCTCCTCCTGGGGAAGTAGAGCGGATTGAAGGATGGTTTAACAGATTTATGTCCGGCATTCGCGGATTGACATGGCGCGTGTTTAATGGCGGATTGGTAAAACCCACAATTGTCGGAGATGGGCTGGAAGCATTAAAAGACCTGTCCATCAACAAGGAATTACGTTATGAAATCCACCAAGCATTAGGCACTCGCCATCTGCTAGAAGACGAAAACTATGCAACCGCGCAGGCGCGGGAAAGGCAATTTTATACCCAACAAATCGTTCCTGATTCGAGGTTAATCGGGCAAGCACTAAATGAACAGATATTACACGCGATGGGGTATCATATTGAGTTTCAGCCTGAGCGATTAGAGATATTCCAAACAGACGAAGGCGAACAGGCGAAAGCGTTTATCGATCTATTCAACGGTTTCCGGGCTGTGATGTCCGTCGAAGCCGCGTTTGAACTGGCGGCGCAGAAACTGGATTATCAATTTACAGACGAACAGTTAGCGCTTATTAAAAAAGGGATAGCTGATAAAAATAACGAAACCAAGATACCAGAAGAGTCCGTGCAGGATACAGAGGACATGCCCGTCGAAGCGGTGCGGGCATTGGTAGAGTTGAACAAATGGGAAGCAAAAGTTGAAAAGGCTGGCAAGATGGTTACGTGGCACGCTATCCACATTCCGGCGGATATTGCGAAAGGCATCAAGGACGGAAATATCAATTTCGACACTGCCCGCACTATGGTCAGGGGCGACAAGCCAAAACCAGCGGACGCGGCGGCGGTACTCGAAGGGTTGAGGCTGGCAATAGAACATGCAAAGTCTGGTTGATTCGATTTCCCGCACAATAGACTGGCTTTATAGGTGGGAAATTGTTCCGCCCATTGATACGGTAGTCGCATCCGTTGAACTGGCGATAAAAGATTTCCACTACTACAAAACCGCCGAACAATTCGAGTCGCGGCTTACTAATCTCGTTAAAGCTCTATACAACGATACAATTAAAGCCCCTGAATTTGTAGACGCGCTTGGTGCATTGATAGCCAGACAAATTACATTGGCTTACCGTGAAGCGTGGAACGACGAAGGGGGGGGGCAATTTCCGGACTATTTGACAGCCGCAAGCGAAGCGGCGATACTGGCGCAGTTTGATTTTGTTGACCAATTCGCCCGCGATATAGTGGATGCAAGAATTGATAAAACCCCTATTGACGGGTTACTTGCCCGCGTTCCGTTGTGGGCGAACAGATATAACGAGGCTTATAACGATGCGGTAATGCTGATTACGAAAGAGGCGGGCGGAAATTTGGAATGGGTACTCGGAGAGACAGAACAACACTGTTCAACCTGTGCTAATTTAAACGGTATTGTTGCTCGCGCCTCAGAATGGGAGGCACTGAACGTCAAGCCGCAAAACGCCCCGAATGATAAAATCGAATGCGGTGGCTGGCGATGTGATTGTACCCTCACCCCCACCGATAAGCGTCGCACCCCCGGCGCATACGGCAGAATCGAAGAGGCGATACTGTAAGAAGATGTCATTTAAATTTGTAATCCGTAATGATAAGGTTGTCAAAAAAGCCCTACGCGATACAGGGCGCGGGCTATTGAAAATCGCCATAGTCGCACTGACGGAATATATTATTGGGGATAGACGGCACGGATTAAAGCATGACGACCCCTATAAATTCGTGAGCAGGAAAAGGGCTTATGGTAAAGTATCTGACGCGCCCGCTGGTTATTTTTCATGGGCGCAGTTCCGTTACGTCGCAAAAATAACTGAGGGCTTTACTAAATTCGGACGCAAGAACAGCCCTACTAACTCATCGGAATCCTGGGGGTATGTGTTGACGAAAGGCGGCTACGGCGCTACCTTGACGAACTTTGCTCCAAGCACTAAATGGATTCGGGGCGAAAATACACAGGCAAGGCAACCGACAAAAGTTGGCTGGCGCAAGGTCTCTGTGGTTATTAAGGATAATATCAGGGGGGCAATGCGGCACGTTGGCGCGGAGGTCAATAAATTTTTGAAAAGTAAGGCTCGGAAGAGTTGACAATTGGATTTTATGGTATAATTCGGACAAACAAATAACACACCGAGACGCAGGTTAAGCGCACAGTGTAGGTACGGAGACTTCCGGGTATCCGTTCTTATCCTGTGCGCTTTTTGTTATGGAGATACTTATGCCGGATGTAAATGACTATGATAATGAGAGTGATTGGATGGGCGCATGTGTCCCCAAAATGATGGAGGAGGGCAAGGACAAAGACCAAGCTCTTGCCGCCTGCATGGAGATGTGGAAGGATAAATCAGTCAAAATTGGGGCGCGGCACAGCGGAAAAGATAAACAAGCCTTGCAACTGGCGCATGACGCGCTGGTAAATGCTGGCGCGGAGTATTACCCATTGGAAGATTTGGAAGATATGGAAAAAAGCGTCGAATTAGTCTATTACGGGAACGAGGTCAAAGCGGTAAAACTTGATGATGGAAGCGTTAAATTTGGCGGGTATCTTGTCCAGTTTGGCGACGAAAACAATACCGATTTGACCGGAGATTTCTTCGCTCCTGATACGGATTATGGTGACGCGCAGGAATCAGATGTCTACTTTAACCATCGGATGCCAATACGCGCAGGCAACAAGGAAATTAATTACAAAAACAAACTAGCCCGCGCAAAATTAAAAAAGGATGATGTCGGTATTTTCGCCGAGGTTATCTTAGCCGCACGAAACGAATACGAGAAAATGATTATAGAGGCGGGCTTGGATGGAAAATTGGGATGGTCAAGCGGAACTGCTGGACATTTGGTTGATCGCGAACAAGTCGGCAAGGCATGGAAGATTAAGTCGTGGATTTTAGGACTTGATGCAAGCTTAACCCCCACCCCAGCCGAGCCAAGAAATACGGTTATCCCGCTCAAATCGCTGAGCGTCGAAACACAGGAAATAGCGGAACAAGCCGGGCAGGAAAAGCCCGTAACAAACCTCGAACCTGTTATTGAAGTTAAATCAAAAGGAGTTACGACAATGGAAATTAATGACGAAAAACTACAAGAGATTTTGACGCAGGCGGCGGCAGATGGCGCTATGAAAGCGATTTCTGCAACCGAACCCGTCAAGACCTCCGGAGTCATCCAGGTGGTAGAAGATGAGGCTGACCGTCCATTCCGCACGTTAGCGGAACAGGCGCAAGCAGTCAAAGATTTTACGATCTCCTATGGGCGCAAGGTTGACCCTCGTTTGAACCGCCTTATTCATGCGACCAAGGCGGTACAGGGTGCGAGCGAAGGCGTTCCTTCTGACGGCGGTATTTTGCTCGAACCGACCCTAACCCCGGAAGTTCTTAAACCCGTTCACGAGGAGGGTGTTTTTTCAGCCGATGTTCGCCGCTTGCCTGTGAGTAACGGGTCAAATAGCGGCTGGATCAACGGCGTTGATGAAACATCACGCGCCACCGGCTCGCGTTGGGGTGGTCTTCGCGGCTACCGACTGGCTGAAGGTGATGCCGTCACCAAAAGCAAGCCCGCTTTCCGCCGGATTCAATGGGAGTTAAAAAAATTCGGCGTGTTGGTTTACGACACGAACGAATTGTTGAAAGATGCCGCTCAATTTGCCGCAGTTGTAGAGCAGGGCGCACGCGAAGAGCTGGCGTTTATGCTCAACGACGACATTCTTAATGGGAACGGCGTTTCAGGCCCTCTCGGCGTGATGAATTCGGGTTCTTTGATTACCGTTACGCGGGATACCGGGTCTGCTGTTTTGGGAGCGGATATTTCCGCTATGTGGGCGCGTCTTTTGCCTCGCTCGAAAGCAAACGCAAAATGGTACGTTAATGCCGAACTCGCTCCGCAGTTGGATAAATTGTTTGCGGTGGGGTCTACGTCTGTCCTATTTCCCTATGCCGGATATACCCCGCAAGGCGTCCGCACGCTTTATGGACGCCCCGTTGTTGAAACAGAATTTAACGCGGCGTTGAACACGACCGGCGATATTTTGCTTGCCGATATGAGCCAGTATCTTCTCTGGGAAAAGGGCGGCATCGACATGGCTACCTCCATGCACGTGGAATTTCTGACCGACCAGGAGGTTATCCGATTCATCTACCGTGTCGATGGACAACCCGCGTATGCGTCTGCGATTACCCCGTACAAGGGTACTGCTACTCAGTCGCCCTTCGTTTGCCTGACCACCGCTACCTAAAAGGAGTCTGAGATGAAAGATAATCGATTCGTAATCGGGGAGAATGTTGTCCCCCTCATAGCCCCTGTGGATAGCGCGGGTACTGCCTATGCTACCCCCTGGGTCGACATGAAAAACGCGCTCCACGCCACATTTTTTTACTATGCTGGCGTTGTGACTGCGACCTCCGCAGATCAAGCGGTGGTTATCACGATGGAGGCGGCAACCGCCGCCGCGTCAGGGTCGGAAGTCGCCATTCCGTTCAAATATCGCTTGTCCGGCGCGACAGGCGCGAACTCGTGGGGCGCAATCACTTCGGCGACCGCTTCCGGTTTTTCCTTCGCCACGACTGACGACGGGAAAATGGTTGCTATCGATATTGACCCCGCCGCTTTGGACAGTGCGCTTGCTGACGCTCGTTTTATCCGCATGGTGGTCGGTATTGATGCGGGCGGCACGGTCACGCTTAACTCAGCGTGGGCGGTTCTTGACCCCCGCTATCCTCAATTGACCCACTTGTCCGCTACCTAGTTCTAAGATATGGGGAGGGTGTAAAATCCCTCCCCATATAGAAAGAGCATGAATTGAAAAAACTAGCCATAGTTGGGAGTGGCCCTGTCACCCGAAGCAATGCCCCGTTTGACGACTCTGCTTTCGATGTTTGGGTTTTCAATGAGGCTGCAAACTCTGAATGGTGCAAGCGTTGGACAGCCTGTTTCCAGATGCACGAACCGGAGATTTACAGAGGGCATAACACTAAAGACCCGAAACATTGGGAGTGGTTGCAGAAAGAACACGGCAAGCCGATTTACATGCAGGAGATTGACCATCTTGTACCCGACTCGGTGAGGTATCCGCTGGAAGACGCCCTGAAATTGGCTGGCGTTCAAATGTTTACCACGACGTTCGCTTATATGGCGGCATTGGCAATCCTGCAAGGATACGAGGTGATAAAAATATTTGGCGTGGAATTGTCCGCCTCCGAATACGAATATCAGGCAAATGGCTATTTGTTTTGGTTTGGTTTTTTACGCGGCAGATTAGGCGTTGAAAATGTTGACTCCGCCGTTTTGTACCTTGACAAAAACATATTTCACGCCCCGCTATATGGATATGAAGGTAATTATGCGTTCGGAAAAGATTATTTTGAGAGCCGTGCTAAATTGCATGATGGCAACTGGCGGGCGGCTGAAAAGAATATAGTCAATCTGAAACGCGCCATTGAAAAGGCGGCTGAAAAATTCGACTTCGATAAGGTTGCCGAACTGGTAAAGCAATACCAATTTGCCGCTATGACCACTGGAGAATTGGCGGGTGCATTAGCCGAAGCGGAACGCTATTCGCAATTTGGTGACAGATATGCGGATCGTGGCGGGTTTGAATTTGCCGCCGCAAAAGCACAACAGGATGGTGAGGCGAAAAAGCCGATAATTTGGCATTATGGCGGCATGATTGAATATACCTGGAACGTCTGGAAGCAATCGAAAAGCCAACAGGCATTGGATCAAATGATTGGATTTATCGCAAAAATGGGAGAAGCCGCTTACGATACGGGCGCAATGCTCGGTATATATCTGGAAAACATCGTCTATATCAAAAAGTACGACGATATAGCGCGGGCTGGCGGAAAGGTATTATTAGAGGTCGCATGACTGCAAGGAATGTTTACGCCACACTGGCGGAGTTTAAATCGTATTTCACATCTCGCGGCGGAAGCGCGTCTACTGACGCCGCTGACGACGCAGTAATCGAACAGTTATTAGAGCAAGCCTCACGTTATTTGGACAGTAAAACCGCCCGCTGGTTCTACCCACGCATCGAAACCCGCTATTACAACATTCCGGGACAACCCGATGGATATGAACGCGAGTTATGGTTTGATGCTGATTTGCTGGATATGCTTTCATTTTTAAACGGCGATGGGACGGCTATCTCATCCACCGAATACAACCTACTGTCTAGGAACGAGTCGCCTAAATACAAACTTGTCATGAAACCAACTTCCGATGTGGTTTGGAGTTTAGACAATAATGGTGACTGGGAGCATGTGATTACTATTTCTGCAATTTGGGGGTATCACTATCGTTATAGTGACGCATGGTTTGCCGGTTCTACGCTGGCGGAAGATTTAGACGCCAGCGAGACACAATGGGACGTGGCAAGCGAGTCTTTATTTGCCGCAGGGCAAACGATTAAGGTGGACAGTGAGATTTGCAATGTATCTTCGACGATAAGCGGCAAGGTCAATATAGTGTCTCGTGGAGACAATGGCTCTACAGCCGCAACTCATTCGAGCGGATCGACGATCTATATTTGGCGTCCGATGGAAGAGGCACGCAATGCGGTTTGTGAGATTACTAACACTGCCTATCGGCGTAGGTTTGGAATGGCGACATCCGGCACGGAACAGGTAACAGCGGCGGGGGTAGTATTATCTCCCCGCGATATTCCTGCTCTGGCTTCTGAGTTTATCAAAACATATCAAAGGCTAACATACTAATGACATTCGCGCTTCTGGCTTCAAATATTGCTAATTCGATTTCTGCGCTTAGTATTTCAGGCGTAACAATAAAAGATGTAGATGAGGTTAGCGAAAGCTGGATTTTGCAATCAAATATCCTGTATCCCAATGTTAACCCCCCCGGCTTTATTGTTGGTTCTACACCTAATTATATAGCAATGCTACAGGGAGCAAATGCACCAATTGATATTTCCTACTCGATGAATTACCGATTTCTTGGAACAAAAATAGGCGATATGAATTTTACCCAGGCGTATGCAAGCGTATTTACAAAGATGTCAGCGATTATCGACGCTATTATCGCCAATCCCGCCCCATATTCGGGGAGAGTTGAAATGAAACTTGGAGCATGGAGCATCGGCGCAAAAGAAGACCCCGCCGGAAATCAATTTCACGGAGCGGATTTTGAACTACTGATTACGGAGTTACAAAACTAATGAAAGTAAAAATGACGCATCCAAAGGACGGACTGGAAGCCGGATTGATATATGATTTACCGGATAAAAAGGCGCAAGAATACATCGATGCGGATTTTGCAATTGAAGTTAGCGAAGAAAAACCAAAACGGAAGGTGAAAGATGGCGACGGGCAGAACAACTCTATATAACTACCGGGTATATATCGACGGATATGATATGTCCGGGTATTCTCGTAATTTTGGACCGCTTGCCTGTACCTTCGAGGAGGGCGTTGACGACGCGATCACCCTCGCTGTAAAGTCAACTCTTCCGGGACAAGCGTCCATTTCGATGGGGACGCTTAATGGGCTTTTCGATAACACGGCTACCAGCGGGTTACACGTCATTATGAATGACCCCGGAGTAGAGCGCGATGTAATGATTCCTGTGGGAATTCGCGGAGAACCAGCGAACAACGACCCGGTTTTTGTCGGTCAGTTTCAGCAATTGGGGTATTACGGTGAACCTGATAACAACCCGGTATATGCGTCAATTCCATTTGGAGCAAGTTCGTCTACTACCAGTATAGGACTGGCGTATGCGCGCCCCTGGGGGACGCTTCTACTGGCGAAGGCGGCAAAGACCGCCGCCAATTCGGCGACAGGATTGGATCAAACAGCCCAAACGACGGCGGGCGGGTATATGATGTATCAAGTTTTTGCCGGGGACGGGACGGCAACCATCAAAGTACAAGACGCCTCAACAAATTTGGACGGCTCATTTGGAGATTTACTTTCATCTGGTTCGATAGATTGTACGACGCCCCAATCCGGCGTTGTGGTGTTGGCAAAAACAGCAACCGTAAAACGTTATGTTCGCTGGCAACTTGCGTTAGGAACAGCGACATCGGTAACCTTTGCTCTCGCATTTGTGCGTGGCAATTAATCAATAGGAGTAAAAAATGGCAACAGGCAGAACCACACCAAGATTTACAAAATTTCAGATCGAAGATAGCGGCGGAACGTTACGTGATATTCCGGTTACATCTATCGGGTCGGTGGGATTGACCTATGAGGAAATAGACCTATCCGCCATGCAGGAGTTGGTCAAAAATTTTCTTTCAGGTCAAGCTACCTTTAGCCTGACTATTTCGGGACCATTCGACAATTCCGCCGCAGTCGCCGCGAGTGCGTCCGGCGAGTCCGCCGCCACGAAACTTTCCGGCAGTCACACGGTTTTAGAGCCGCTCAATGGCGGGTTAACCCCAAGAGCCTTCGGCGTCTACTTCGGTATTCGCGCTGATTGGGCAACTGGCGATCCGGTTTTTGGCGCAGATAACAGCGTGATTGTCACTGATTACACAGTCACGCCCGAAACCGGAATGTATTCATGCAAAATCGCGCACGTCTCAAACGGAACAGCCCCGGATTGGGGAACTAGCGCCATTACCGTCGCGTAAGCGACCGCCGAAAGGCAGAAAGATGATAGCCGATGTCTAAAGTGATAACATCACAAATCAAACGGTATCAGGGGTCTGTCACGATTGCAGACCCCTTGAATATCCGGCAGGCGATGTTAGTCGAAGCCGGAATGCAACGTCCAAAGGAAAACGAGATTGGAGAGGATGGAAGGGTTTGGCTTAGCGTCGTGGACGAAAAAAGAATTCCGGCCATTTGCGCGTGCGTCGAAAAATGGGAATTGGAAAACTTTCCCGCTAGCGTAACTCCTGAGACCTTCCCCGCTTCCCCGCGTTTGGATACAACCAAACTTATCGAATGGTTGTTTTTGGAAATCCGTAAGGTATATTTTGGGGATTTGTCAGTCCCAAACGCCTAAAGGCGGAGGCATATCACTATGCGGCTGAGGTCAAAATCGATGGTATGCCTTCGCCTAAGCCGAATGAATTAATCCTCCTGTCTTATATAGACCGTTTCGGAGTGGAGGCGGTGACTGGGAAAAATATACTTCCCTTTGGCGATGCGCGGAGGATGATTGTAGCCGAAAACATAGTAGAGGCGTACCGTGATAGGAAAAAATCAGGAAATTGGGCAGAATGGGCAGAAAAAAATCCATCTGCCGCTGAATTGTTAAGGCAAGTGGAAATGACTTTGTCCGAGGATAATTAATGCCGATTGTGAAGGCTGCGGTTGGCGGCTTTTCTGTCGAAGCCGACTTAATAGATAACATCTCCAAGAAGCTCGATAACATAGATCGGGAACTGGATGATATAACCTCGCGCCGCTTAGCAAGAGAAAGGGCGGCAGGGAGTGCATCACAGGACGCGGCGCGGACGGCGGCGATGGGGTGGACTGAATTCCGCTCCGCGTATTCGACCGTCCTGGACGTGGTGCAAGTTGGGCGACAAATTTGGCAGGCGACGGGTCAGGAATTTGTCAATTATGCCGAGCAGGTTAAGAATATGTCGCGCGCATTGGGCGCGAGCGCGGAGGAAACAAGCCGTATCATTCAGGTTGCGGATGATGTGCGGATTAGTTATGACAATCTGAAAATCGCCATGAAAGAGGCTCAAAAAGACGGGATAGAGCCAAACATCGAAAATCTGGCAAAACTTGCAGATCAATACAAAGCAATTAAATCTCCCGCCGAGCGGACAAAGTTCTTGCTGGAAACATTCGGTAAGTCCGGTTTGGAGATGGGAAAACTCATGGAGAGGGGCGGCGATGGAATCCGCGCCATGTCGGACGCCATTGACGAAAGCCTTATCATGACCGAAAAGGGGATACAGGCAAGCGATGAATATCAACGGTCATTAGACGACCTACAAGACGCTGCAAAGAGTGTGCAAATGGCATTTGGGGAACAAGTTGTTCCTGTCATGAACGCATTTATGCGAATTGTGCTTTCAGACATTGAGGCAGTCGGTGTTTTTCGTGATGTGTTGGCTGGTAATAAATCCCTTGCAGAAGCGGGGCGTGAAGTTGCAGAGATTATTAATAGTAATGGGTTTGAAGTATTTGGATTTCAGATCGGGAAGATTGCAGAAAGTACAGAAGAAAGCACGGACGCATTCTACGAGAACGGCGATGCGGTGACAGATAATGCGGACGCACTCAAAGCCGCCGAACAAGCCTTGAAGGATTACAAAGACGCGCTCGAAGCCGTATCCAGAGCCAATCAGGACGCGGAAAGATTCATGCAGTCCTACGCCGATTTCCAAAAGAATTATGAGGAATCCCACGCGGACGCGGCGCAACGATTGAACGAGGCGATGAAAGAAGGGGATAGCGAAGCGATTGCAGAGGCTCGCGGCGCGATACAGGAATTAGAGGCGCAATGGCACGAGTCCACGCAGAAAATGATTTACGATATGGTTATGGCAAAGGTCGCCGTTGACGGTTTGACTGACGCGGAATTTAAAGCCACGCAGGAACTCGCTGTCCAGATGGGAATCCGCACACAGGCGCAAGCAGATGAAGCCATTGCCATGATGGAAAAGGCGACCGCTATTGCGGACGGTATCGCATTGCAAGAAGATGTCGTAAACGAAAAGGCGGATGCGGACGCAAAGTTACTTGAACTCGAAGCCGCAAAAGAGGCGGCGGCGGCTGAAACAACTCAAACAATCGTGGATGGAAATAATGCGGCGGCGCAATCTGAACAAGCCCTTACAGCATCTATAGATGCGGCGAGCGTCGCGTTGGGACGACAAGCGGACGCGGCACGCAAGGCGGCGGAAGCCATGATGTACGCCAATGCCGCCGCGCCCAATACGGGAACGACGGCAACTAATAAGGGCGGCAGGGGCGGCGGGGGAGGAAAGAAACATGAATTTGGAGGAGAATTTATCGTTCCGCCGCAATATGGACGGGAGGGGTTCGCGCTTGGTGATTACGGCACTGCCAGCGCGGGAGAAAAAATTACCATTACTCCGCCAGGAAAATCAACCGGCGGGGTGTATAACATCGTTATTAATAATCCCAAGCGGGAAGCGGCAGAAGATACCTTGCGTGCATTTTTTAGTAAAATGCGCTATTTGGGAGTTGCGGTATGACATCTTGGACATTCGGGGGCACATCTCTGGCGTCGTTTGGTAAGGTGACATTGTTAAATGATTATCTTGATATTGCCGCGCGGCGCGGCGAGAATCAGGTCATCCCCTTTCGGCACGGGCGGAGGTTTGTGCCTAAATATTACGATGAGCGTACCTTAGTATTCGGTATTGCGGTTTATAAAGCGACTGCGACTGCGTTAGAAGCCGCCATTGACGATATGAAAAAACTTTTTTCTGTGAGGACGGAACAAATTTTAGCACAGACGATGGAGGATGCGACTGTCCGAAACGCATACGCCACAGTGAATCGCAAGATGGAGATACAACGTCGTTCTAATTTAATCGCTATGGCAACAGTTGAATTTACTCTTTCCAGCCCGATTTTCAGACTATCTACTCCGATTGCAGACAATACAACAGTAATCAATGCCAGTCCGAAGGCGATGACGGTTACGAATCCCGGAACTATCGAGGAGCGGGATGCAACTATAATTCTGACTGGTCCGTTACAAAACACCGTAATAACCAATTCAACAAATGGGTGCGTATTGACTTATACAGGAACAATTGCCAGTCCGCGAGTTGTGACAATTTCGACGGCGGTAACAGGCGAATATGTGGCTACAGATGATTTGGGCGCGAATAAAATAAATAATATAACGCACAGCGGAGCGAGTGCGTTGATGGTGTTCAATACTGGTGATAATTCCCTGAGCATTACAGACGCAACGGCGACCACCGGAACAATTAAAATAACGTTTAATGCACCTTTCCTATAGGATAACCAATGGCGATTACAGACCCGATTGAATGGCGTTTACTTGACACAGATTTTACAACCGTTCTTGCAATCCTTCCTAGCGACGGCGGGAATTATTCGGTTGAACTAAACGAACCAGCGGCGGGAGAGTTAAAAATACCGCTGGAAAGCAGTGCCGCTGATTTAGTGACAGAGGGCATGTTTATTGAGTGCCGGTATCGTGGTGCATCTCGCGGTGGATTTTTGGTTGACAATATCAACCCGGTCAATGCAAATCAACTAGAGGGCGAGGGACAATGGTTATCCCTTTCGGGGCGCGGGGCGTTAGGGTTATTGGACGATGCAATTATCTGGAATGATAACACTGGAAACACGTCAAGAGAATTTACAGGAACAAAGGCGGGAATTTTAATAGACCTGATTGACGAAGCAAAAGCGCGGGGGTGTTTCCCAAATTTGACCTATGATTTTACCGATACCGTTGATAGTGAATCTGTATCTTGGACAGACAACGAAAATTTAACCTTGCCTGTCAATATGTCTTTGCTTGACGTATTAAGGCAATTTGCCGATACGGGGATTGATTTTGATATTAATTTGAGCGGGGGGAATTTTGTCTTATCTGCCTATAAAAACGGAAAAGGTGACACGCTCAGTACTGTCTATTTACGAATTGGGACAAATTGCGAGGAAGTCAGCGAAAAAAATATCGGGTTAAAAATAAAAAACGTGTTCCAGATGAAATATAGGGATGGATTCGCGCTTGTGACTGACCCAACATCCATAAATACCTATCGTAGGCGCGAAAAGGGGTTATCCATCGAAGCCGCACAGACAGTAGCCAGCGCGACCACCTACGGCTCGGCAAAATTGGCGAATGAAAAAGACCCGCAAAAGGCAATAGACGTAAGGGTGTTTGACGACGTAAAACCCTATATATTTGAGGATTATGACCTCGGAGATTACATTATATTAGACAGGTTTGGAGTCGAAGAGTCTCGCAGGGTACGCGGGTTTAGATTATCTTTTGACGAAAGCGGTACTGCTCACGTTATTGTCAACCTTAATAGCATCCTCATGGAAAACGAAATGCGGATGGGACGCGACTTAAACTGGCTATTAAATCAGTGGAATACCGCTAAAGATGCAAAAAAACTAGAAGTTAGTTTTTGGGCGGCGATTGGCGATCCAAACATAACGTATGCCCCCAATGACCTCAAAATTATAGGCAGTAATTTATACGTCACCAATGGGACGAATCTACTAATCTATAATATCGCTAATGGTGGATGGGCTAGGATTGTAGCCCCTGTCACGCTCTATCGTATGACAAATGTGGGAACAGACCTTTATATAACTGGTACGGCGGGGACTTTATATAAATACAGCGGGGGAACTTTTACCCTTGTTGGTACGGTTTTGAACACCAGTGATCCGGGGGGGTCGTTTATTCTGTCCATTACTGCAATCGGAACTAAGGTTTATATCAGCGGGATTTTTGATGAAGTTAATTCCGTTTCTACGACCGGGGTCGCAGAATACGATACAGTGGGGAATACATGGGCGGATATAGGTGGAGGTTTTGCAACCGCTGAGGAAATGACTACAGACGGGTCAATTTTATATGTTGGTGCGGCGGGGCAAGTCAAGCAATGGAATGGCTCATGGTCTAATTTGGGTTCTGCGTTTGGCGCAAGCCTTACTGCGATAGCCGTTTATAATGATAACCTGCTCGCCGCTTGCGCGGATACGGGAAAAATTTTTGAGTGGGATGGATCGACTTGGGCAGTGTTTGGCGGTGGAGTAAATGGGTGGGTCAATGCTATTGGGGTATATCTCACTGACGTTTATGTCGGCGGGGCATTTACCGATGTTGGCTCTAGGATTGCGAAATATTCGGGCGGTCAATGGTGGATTCTGGACGGCGGGGTGAACGCTACGGTGACACGATTAGTATTGGATGCCACTGATTTATATGTTTCCGGTGCATCCATTACCCTTGCGGGGGATAAGGTCGTTCAGGGTATTGCCGCTTATTTTACAAATTTCAACTCGCTTACAAACTATCTGGAGAACACAACTGGTACGTTTAACTTGGGAGAAGCGATTCACAACGCAACGGCAAAAAGCCCGATGGTTGCGGCAGACGAAATGCCGCTTTGGGACAGTATTACCGAACAGTTAAGGAAGATTACATGGTCAAATATCCTGCTATCAATAAAAACATACGCTGATTCGCTGTATGTTGCGCTGACTGGTAATCAAACTGTGGCTGGTATCAAAACTTTTTCGTCGTTCCCGGTCACGCCGTCGTCCGCGCCGACGACAGATTATCAGGTGGCGAATAAAAAATATGTGGATGATAACGCGGGTGGGGGCGGAACTCCGGGCGGGAGCGATACACAGGTACAGTACAACAATGGCGGGACATTCGATGGATTTGGATTTTGGGATGCTCTTTTAGAGCAACTATGGATTGGTGGTCAAGCAATCACAGGTTTTCTTGGGAAGGGGTTGGGAGTTATTGGGGAGGGCGGAGCAACTGATGTAGCCCGTATTCGTCTATTTCATTTCGGCACGCAAACCAGCGGAGCAGGAATGACTACAGCCGGTGCAGGAGGAACGCGAAGTGCGCCGACTGCTACAACCAATGGGACGATTTTGGGTCAATGGGGAATAGAGGCATGGTTTGGAAACAACGAAGCAGACCATA
>WBZR01003092.1_pt1 | contig 15834 bp, 14 predicted proteins | sample 5204231 | NCBI WGS metagenome assembly WBZR01 (sample SAMN12412403, study PRJNA552823) | activated sludge metagenome | isolation source: activated sludge from anammox sidestream of wastewater treatment plant... | place: USA: Virginia | collected 2017-08 | reverse complement strand
GCTGGCCGTGGGCTACCCGGTGATGCACTACCTGCTGGGCTACGACTTCAATGCCAGCTTCCTCACCGCCAGCATGTTCGCCACGCACACCTTGGTGGCCTACCCCATCGTCAGCCGCCTGGGCGTATCCAAGAACCAGGCGGTGGCCGTCACCGTGGGCGGCACCATCCTCACCGACACGGCCGTGCTGATCATCTTGGCGGTAATCGTGGGCAACAGCCAGGGCACCTTGGACGGTGATTTCTGGATCCGCCTGGGCATCTCCCTGGTCATCTTCCTGGCCATCATGTTCCTGCTGATCCCGCGCATCACCAAGTGGTTCTTCAGCAAGATGGAGAACGAGAAGCACAGCCATTACATTTTCGTGCTCACCGTGGTGTTCTTCGCGGCCTTCCTGGCCGAAATGTCCGGCGTGGAGGCCATCATCGGCGCGTTCGTGGCCGGCCTGGCGCTAAACAAGCTGATCCCCCATTCCTCGGCCCTGATGAACCGCATCGAGTTCATCGGCAACTCGCTCTTCATCCCCTTCTTCCTGATCAGCGTGGGCATGCTGGTGGACGTGCGCGTGCTCACCCACGGCACCTCCGCCTTGATCGTCGCCGGGGCGCTCACGGTGGTGGCCATCACCGGCAAGTGGCTGGCCGCATGGCTCACCCAGCACGTATTCAAGTACACCAACGCGCAACGCGGCATCATCTTCGGCCTCAGCGGCGCGCATGCAGCCGCGACCCTGGCCGTGATCCTGGTGGGCTACCGCGAAGGGATCCTCGATGACAGCATCCTCAACGGCACCATCGTGCTGATCCTGATCACCTGCATGGTGGCCTCGTTCGCCACCGAGAAGGCCGCCAAACGGATCATCGTGGAAACGCCGGATGACGGCAGCGACCTGCTCCCGGCCCCAGGCCAGTTCAGCGAACACATCCTCGTACCCAGCCCGGCCACCGCCATGATGGACAAGCTGATCGAGTTCGCCATCTACATCAAGGACAAACGCTCGCCGCACCCCATATCGGTACTCACCGTGGTGAGCAACAATTCGGAGGCCGAGGCCAACATCCTGAAGGCGCGCAACAAGCTGGACACCTATGTGAAGCAGGCGGCGGCATCAGAGACCAAGCTGAAGGTGGTGACCACCATCGACCACAACGTGGCCAGCGGCATCGTGCGCATGTCGCGCGAGGTGATGGCGGACATCATCGTGCTGGGCTGGCCCAGCAAGGCCGGCTTCTTCGACCGCTACCTGAGCGACAAGCTGGAGGTGATCCTGCAGAACGTGGACAAGACGGTCTTCGTGGGCCATTTCGAGAAACCCCTGGTGGAGCACAAGCGGATCGTGTGCGCCGTACCACCCCTGGCGGAGTATGAAAAAGGCTTCGAGGTGTGGCTGGCCAAGGTGGCCCAGCTGGCCCAGGAGCTCACCGTACCCCTGGTGGTACACTGCAACGCCGCCACGGGCAAGGCCGTGATGAAGTGCGTGGAACGGCTGAAGACCACCGCGCCGCTCTCCCTCGTGCCGTTCGAGGAATGGGAGGACTTCCTGATCCTCTCGCGCAGCGTGCGCGAGAATGACGTGTTCATCCTCGTGTCGGCGCGAAAGGGGGCGGCCTCCTACATCAACGAACTGGACAAGGTGCCGCCCAAGCTGGAGAAGTATTTCGCCACCAACAACCGGATGGTGATCTATCCGCAGCAGTACAGCGACTACCAGGGCATCGAGGACTACTCCGGCATCTCCGCCGAACCGCTGCACATCGGCATCGATGCCGTGCAGAAGATCGGCAAGACCATCGGCGGGCTCTTCAGGAAAGACAACCCCGAGCCAGTGCCGGAGGAAAACCAGGAGCGGCCGTGATCCACACCGGGCGCATACAGGAGCTGACGATCCTGCGCAGGACCGACGCAGGGCTGTACCTGGGCGATGGCCAGGCGAACGAGGTGCTGCTGCCCAACAAGTACGTGCCGGGGCATTTCAACTTCGGCGACCCCATCCGCGTGTTCGTGTACCGCGACAGCGAGGACCGGCAGGTGGCCACCACCCTGCCGACCCAGTTCGCACTCGGCGCGTTCGCACCACTGCATGTGTCGGCGGTCACCCGCAACGGTGCCTTCATGGACATCGGCCTGGAAAAGGACCTGCTGATACCCTTCGCCGAACAAGAGCGCAAGTTGGAGCAAGGGCGCAGGTACGTGGTGTTCATGGGGCTGGATGAAAAGACCGACCGCCTCTATGGCAGCACGCGCATCGAACGGCACCTGGACAACTCGGCGCTGACGGTGGCCCGTGGCGATGAAGTGGAGCTGCTGGTGTATGGCCGCGGCGACCTGGGCTGGAACGTGATCGTGAACGGCCGACACCAAGGGCTGCTGCATCATGGCGAGGTCTTCCGCCCCATCGCCGTGGGCGACCGCATCCGGGGGTTTGTGAAGCAGGTACGCCCCGACCACAAGCTGGACATCACCTTGCAGGCCCTGGGCTACCGCCAATACAATGACGCCAACGCGGAACTGCTCGCCAAGAAGATCCAGCAGCATGGCGGCTTCCTGCCGCTGACGGACAAAAGCGCGCCCGAGGAGGTGCAGCGCGAGATCGGCATCAGCAAGAAGGCCTTCAAGCAGGCGTTGGGCGCGCTGTACAAGGCACGCATGGTGCGTCTGGACAACGACGGCATCACCTGGCTGGACCAATAAAACGCGGCCCCGCTGCGCGGGCCGTTCCCGTTCCGCATCTTCGCACCATGGCAGCCCCGGTGATGCCCGAGATCAAGAACCGCCGCGCGGCGTTCGACTATGCCTTCCTCGAGCATTTCGAATGCGGCATCGTGCTCGCGGGCAGCGAGGTGAAGAGCCTGCGGCAAGGACAGGCCAGCCTCGCGGAGGCCTTCTGCACGTTCATCGGCGACGAGCTTTTCCTGCGAAACATGACCATCCAGCCGTACGACAAGGCCAAGAGCTTCGGCCATGAGCCCGTACGGGACCGCAAACTCCTGCTGCACCGCAAGGAACTCAGGAAGTTGCAGCGCAAACTGAAGGACCAAGGGATGACCGTGGTGCCGGTGCGGGCCTTCTTCGCCGGGAACGGGATGGTGAAGGTGGAGATCGCCCTGGCCAAAGGGAAGAAGACCTACGACAAGCGCGAAAGCCTGAAGGCGAAGGACCTGAAACGCGAAATGGACCGCGGGAGATGACCGGTGCCCCTTGGCGACCACGGCTGGAAACAGCTGCCGGAAGCAGCCTGCCCGGCGACCGCATGCAACGCATGGCCCTGCTGGCGCTGCTGCTGCTCGCCTCGGTCCTGCGGTTTTGGGACCTGCCGCACATCCCATACACGCACGACGAGATCAGTGCATTGGTCCGCATCCATCCTTCGCTGGGGGAAACGATACGGACGGGGGTGGTGGCCTTGGATACGCATCCCCCCGGGGTGCAGGTGTTCGAGTGGGCCTGGACCCGGCTGTTCGGCATGGGCGAGGCCGCCGTGAAGCTGCCCTTCATCCTGCTGTCCATCGCCGCGTTGTTCTTCCTGTACCGTTTTGCCTCCGCCTGGGCCGGAAGCCAAGTGGCGCTGGTGGTCACCGCATTGTTGGCCACGCTGCAGTACACCGTCATGTACGGGCAGATCGCCCGTCCGTATGCCTTCGGATTCTTCACCACGGCGTTAATGGCCGACCAGCTCACGCGCTACCTCGGCTCAGGAAGGCGAACGGCCCTGGCCGGCTTCGCCGCAGCGGCGGTGCTCTCGGCCTATACGCACCACTTCGCCCTGATGCTGGCGGCATTCATGGCGATCACCGGTCTGCTCCTGGTGGCAAGCATCCACCGCAAGCCGTACCTGGCAGCCTGTGCCGTGGCAGCCGTACTTTACCTTCCCAACATCCCCATCTTCCTCCGGCAACTGGGCCAAAAAGGTCTAGAGGGATGGCTGGCCGCGCCCACCCCTTCCTGGATCCCCGATTACCTGTGGTGGCTGGCACACTGCACGTGGACCTTTGGCGCCATTTGGGCCGTGTTGATCCTGGGATCGCTTGCGCTGAAGATCCGCCACCGGGACACCATCGCGCCGCTTTGGACCATCACCCTGCTGTGGGGGCTGGGTCCATTGGCGGTGGGCTACGCCTATTCGGCCTGGCGGGCCCCGGTGCTGCAGTACTCCATGCTCATCTTCTCTTTCCCCTTCCTGGTGCTGGGCCTCCTGGCCGGCCTGCGGCACATGCCGTCGCGTTGGCTCCTCCCGGTCCTGGCCCTCGTGGCATGCGCTTCCACCATCACCCTGGTGCAGGTCCGCAAGCACTACGACACCTTCTACCGCTCGCGCTACGTGGCCATCACGGATGGCATCATGCAAGCATCCACGATCCCAGGCCGCCTGGCCCTGGTGGACACGCCTGACGAAGCAATCCAATTCCTCCTGCGGCAACGGCATGTCGGGCCGCCCACCGCACCGTACATCAACCTCAGGGGACATTCCGCCGCCTGGGTGGACAGCCTGCTCGCTTCCGTGGATGCCTCCGAAGTGTTCCTCGGCCTAACCCCGGGCACGGTGCCCGAGCGGGCCGCCCAGATGCAAGCCGCATTCCCCTTTATGACCGAACGGCACGACATGGTGGAGGGCCAAACTTTCGTCTTCCGGGCCGACCCCGCCGCTGGCAGCGTGGAGGATAGCGGATGGAACAGCCGCGTGACGCCCCAGGCCATAAAGGGCGAGGACTGGACGGTGGACACCGATATTCCCCTGTGGCACGATACCACTTCGGCATACGGCATCCCGGCATGGGACCTCACCGGCCGCGAATACGGCATCCTGCTGGACGTGCCCGTGTACAAGGTCACCCAAGCAGACAATGCGGTGATCGAAGCCCGCCTGGACATCATCCATGCCTCGGGTACCGGCCTCAACCTGGTGACGGAGCTGAAAGCCGGCGAGGAGTCGACTTTCTATCGCAGCCAAGCTTGCTTCCGGGAGAGTGGCCCCCTCGTGTCCGCCATTCCCTTGGCGGACCTGCCCGGCCATGGCCGTGGCCAACGCCTTCGCGTGTATGTCTGGAACATGGGCGGTGCCACCGCACACATCAGCTCAGTGGAGGTGAAGATCCGCGAAGGCAACCCATGGTTGTACGGCCTCGTGGAACCGTTGAAGGGACCGTTGGTGTTCCGTTGAGCATGCATCATGGGCGCGTGGAAGGATTCCGGCACCCTATGCACAAGCTCCGGCCCCTTGGGCTATCTTGCTTCGCCATGTCCAACCTGCGGGACCAATTCCACACCTGCCTGCTCCATGCCGCTGCCGCACTGGGCCGCGCACTTACACGCATGGCCGACGAGCACTTCGGCCGTGTGGGCCTCTCCCCCACCATGGCTTTCATCCTGCTCTCCACCAAGGAGGCCCAAGGGATAAGCCTTACGGAACTGGCCATCATCCATCGCCTCGACCGCTCCACCATCTCGCGTGCCGTGGACAAGCTGGCCGCCGATCAATTCGTGGAGCGGAGCGGAGAGGGCCGTGACGTCCGTGTATTCCTCACACCCAAGGGTACCAGGAAGGCCGCCGACGCGATGGCCGCGTGGAAGAAAGTGCAACTGGACTACACCCTGCTCCTCAGCCAAGGTGAATCACAGTTCCTGGCGGAACGGGTGGCACGGGCGGATAATGTGCTGCGGGAAAACGGGTTGGGGGCAATGGAGCGGAGCTGAAGCGGCCCTACCGTGCAGCTGATTCGTGCGTGTACATGCACGGGTTGCTCAGGCTACCTCATCACACCCATCCCGCCCCTTTCATCCACAATCGTCCAACAACAGGACCCATCAGCCATTCCTCCATCCAAGCATGCGCTATTGGGAAGGAGCCCAAAAAAAGCCTCCCAACCCGTGTATGCACACGCATGGATCGGGTTTTACCTGAGTAACGCCAACGAAAAAAGGGCCCCACTCCCGGAGCCCCTTCTCACCTCTCCGCCAGTCCGATCAGAGCTTGATCGTGATACCCAGGCCGATGGCCTCCTTGAACTGTGTTCCCTTGCCTGCGTACATCAGATCGGTATCCTCCCACTTTTTCATGATCTGCGTTTTGTCGTCATAGATCAGCATGGTGCTGAGCGTGGCCGCAAACCAGTTGTTCACCTTGAACGTGAAGAGGGTTTCCCAGTTCACCACGATATTCTGCGGGTTCTTCAGGTAATTGCTGAAGAAATCCGCGCGGGTAAGGAAGTTGATGTTCGTGGCCAGATCCTGGGTGTACATCAGCTTGACGAAGCCACCGAATTCGAACAGGCTGTTCTTGCCGTTCGTGAGTTTGTTCCCTGCGGTGTCGTACGTGGCCGGATCCACGCCGAAGGCCCCTCCGTCGGCCAGCCCTTGGTCGTTCACGAACGTGATCTTCGCCGTGGCCGGTGAGATGAAGGCACTGAAGTGGTCGTTCGGCTTGTAATCCATGCCGATACCCAGCACCAGGTAGCCTGGGGCCATGAAGTCCGAGATGCGATTCCCTTCGGCATCCTTGCCATCGGTGAACTGTGTACGGAACTGGGCCAAGGCGGCCAGGTACCAGGCCTTATTGAGTTCGTAGCCATACTTGGTGTTCAATTCCAGGCGGTCATCGGTCTTCACGGGATCTTGCTTCTCCTGGGACAACAGGCCATACGCCAGCGCGATCGAGTTGTCCCAGGCGTGGCGTCCCTTCTTCCGGTTGGCGAATCCATTGAAGAGCCCTACCCCGCTCACGGAACTGAAACCACCGGCAGACCAGTTCGTCAAGCTCACCTGGCTCATGTTCAATTGCAGTGTGCCGCCCTTGGTCCACAGCTTGCCTGTGGTATCCGCCGGTGTCTTGGCTTGCATGGCCTTGACGTTTGCGTCGCGTTCCTTCTTATCCTCCTGGGCCTGTGCCACACCGGCGGTCACAACCAGCAGGGCCATGGTAAAGAGGGTCTTTTTCATTCTTGCTTCTCGGGTTAAAATGGCCTTTCGGCCTTGGTTTGGGGATTCATAAAGCTCATCGGGGGCGGTGGCTTCGCTCAATTGCGCTCCGGCCGCAGGGGGGCGGCCGATCCCTGAACGTCAAGCTGCTGCACGCATGGCCTGCACACGTCCGGGTTGTGATCGTGGGCGTTACTGGATTCGAACCAGTGACCCCTACCCTGTCAAGGTAGTGCTCTGAACCAACTGAGCTAAACGCCCGGAAAAAGGAAGTCCTTCTCTTGGAAGGGCCGCAAATGTAATTCTTTGCGCCATCTTATCGGGAACGGAACCGGGGTGAATCCCGCCGTGCCGGAATCCTCCCGGGAACTGCCCTTCCCGGCGTGCACTTTGCGAGCTTTGCCCCATGTCGCGCAGGTGGCTGTTTCATTTCGCCCTTTTGGTGATGGTGGGGCGGGTGACGGCCCAAACATTTACGCACCGGTCCGGCGGTACCGCTGTCAAGGGCTTCGACACGGCCTATGTACATGACTACTCACACCTCTACACCGGACGTCTATACCTCAGCACCAAGTTCAACCAGCTGGGGCTGGCCGGCGCAAGGGGCCTGCGGATCACTTACAGGCCCAACAACAGGTACAACATCGGCGCGGGCCTCAGCTACCGTTCGGTCACGCTGAACATCGGCGTGGGCATCCCGGGCCTGAACCGCGACCAGGACAAACGCGGCACCACGCGCTATCTGGACGCCCAGGCGAACATCTATACCAAGCGCAGTGCGACGAACTTGTTTCTGCAAGGATTCCAATGCTTTTACATGTCCTCCCATACCAAGGATGAATTGGGGTGGAACCAGGAAACCGCATTCCCCACCCGGCCCGACATCCGCGAGTACAACCTCGGGATCAGCAGGGTGCACATCTTCAACCACGACCGGTTCAGCTACCGGGCGGCATTCAACCAGGATGCCTGGCAACGCAAAAGCCAAGGGTCGTTGCTGGCCGGCTGGTATCTCACCTACTTCCGCCTGCAGGCCGACTCTTCGCTGGTGCCGGTGCGCCTGGCCACGGCCTTCAAGCCGGGCTTGCACCTGGTACGGGGCGGGTTCACCGACCTGGGTGCCAGCATCGGCTATGCCTATACCCTGGTGGTACAGACACATTTCTTCCTCACGGGTTCCATGGTGCTGGGCGGTGGCATCAGCGCGCAACGGGCCACCACAGCGGAGAAGAAGCACGAGAACGCGAAGACCGACTTCGGGCTGGGGTGGCATGCGCAGATGAGGGCCGCCATCGGATACAACAGCGAACGGTATTGCGTAGGCATGTCGTTCAACCAGGAGAACATCGGCTATCTGATGGAGGAACGCGACCTGTTCCGTTGGGGGGTCGGCAACATCCGGGTGAACTTGGCAAGGCGTCTCGGCCGGAAGGACGCATACCACCCTGGGGAACCGTAGTCACCGTGCCCGTATCTGTGGAGATCCCACCCCATGCTACCGCGTTGGCGGCATGTTCGTGCCCGGCGGGTTCCCAGGCTCCAGTCGGGGTGATCGGCGGTTCAGCACCTTCCATTTGTCGTACTGCCCACCCGTGAGGAAACCCCGGATGTCCAGTTCCCGTGCATGGTGGAGCTTGATGTATGACTTGTGCTCCGGTTTCGCGCCCAATGCCTGGAATTTCCGGTCCCATTCGGCGTTGCGCGGTTTCCAGTCGGATCGTTGCTGGTCGCTCATGCCGATCACCTGGCCCACGCTGTCCGTGAGCGAGATCCAATGCCTCCCGTCGGCGTGGTCGTGCGGCACTCCTTCTTGGGCAAGTACCTGCATGGCCACACCCGACATGCAGGAAAGGAAAAAAATCCGGAGGTCCATGGTCATGTGTTTGGGCAGTAGCCGCCAAAACACGTGCCGGGCCTCACGCCTCCTGCATCTTGCGCGCAGCTTTCTTCCGGTCGTTCTCGTCCAACAGGATCTTGCGCATGCGCAGGTTCTTCGGCGTCACCTCCAGGTATTCATCCGCAGTGATGTATTCCATGGCCTCCTCCAGGCTGAAACGAACGGGGGGGGCAATGCTGGTCTTTTCATCGCTGCCGCTGGCGCGCATGTTGGTGAGCTTCTTCACACGGATCACATTCACCGCAAGCTCTTCGCCGGGCTTGGGGCTCTCCCCGATCACTTGGCCGGCATATACCTCTTCACCAGGGGCGATGAAGAATTTGCCGCGGTCCTGCAATTTGTCGATGGCGTAAGCGATGGCCGTACCGGTCTCGGCGCTGACGATGCAGCCCGGGCGTGCCGCGGCAATGGTGCCCTTGTACGGCTCGTATCCCTTGAATCGGTGCGCGATGATGGCCTCGCCCTCGGTGGCCGTGAGCAGGGCATTGCGCAGGCCGATGATGCCCCGAGCAGGGATGTTGAACTCCAGCACGGCCCGGTCGCCCTTCTGCTCGATGTTGGCGATCTCGCCCTTGCGCCGTGTCACATGGTCGATCACGCGGCTGCTGAACGGCTCGGGCACCTGCACGGTGAGCGTTTCTATGGGTTCGTGCCGCTGCCCGTCGATCTCCTTGTACAGCACTTGGGGCTGGCCCAACTGGAACTCGTACCCCTCGCGGCGCATGGTCTCCACCAGGATGCTCAGGTGGAGGATGCCCCGGCCGTATACGAGCAGCCGGTCCGGGCTGTCGGTCTCCTCCAGGCGCATGGCCAAGTTCTTCTCGATCTCCTTGTACAGGCGGTCCCGCACGTGGCGGCTCGTCACGTACTGGCCCTCGCGGCCGAAGAAGGGCGAGTTGTTGATGGTGAAGAGCATGCTCATGGTGGGCTCGTCCACCTTGAATTTGGGCAGGCCCTCCGGATTCTCCGCATCGGCCACGGTGTCACCGATATCGAAGTTTTCCAAGCCCATGATGGCCACGATCTCGCCGCAGCCGACCGGATCCTTCACCTTCACCTTGCCCAGCCCCTCGAACGTCATCAGTTCCTTCACGTGTCCCTTGATGCTGCTGCCGTCATTCTTCACCAGGGTGACCTGCTGGCCCGGCCTGATGCCGCCGCGTGAGATGCGCCCCACGGCGATACGGCCTTGGAAGCTGCTGTAGTCCAGGCTGGTGATGCGCATCTGCAAGGTGCCCTCCACCTTTTGGGGAGCGGGTATCTTTTCCAGGATCACGTCCAACAGGTAGCTGATGTCCTGGGTGGGGGTCCTCCAGTCCGGTCCCATCCAGCCACCCTTGCCGCTGCCGTATACCACGGGGAAGTCCAGCTGGTCCTCGGTGGCACCCAGCTCGAACATCAGGTCGAACACGGCCTCGTGTACCTCTTCCGGCGTGCAGTTGGGCTTGTCCACCTTGTTGATCACCACCACGGGCTTCAACCCCATTTCAATCGCCTTGCCCAACACGAACCGTGTTTGGGGCATGGGCCCTTCGAAGGCGTCCACCAGCAGGATCACCCCGTCAGCCATGTTGAGCACCCGCTCCACCTCGCCGCCGAAGTCGCTGTGGCCCGGCGTGTCGATCACGTTGATCTTCACCCCTTTGTAGCGTACACTGACATTCTTGCTCAGGATGGTGATGCCCCGCTCGCGCTCCAGGTCATTGTTGTCCAGCAGCAGGTCCGCATGCTCCTCGTTTTCGCGAAAGAGCTGGCACTGGTGCAGGATGCGGTCCACGAGCGTGGTCTTGCCGTGGTCCACGTGGGCGATGATGGCGATGTTGCGCAGGTCGGTCATGGGAAAGGGTAAAGCCTTGTAAAAAAGCGGGCAAAGGTACGGCGATCGCGCCCCGGTCCCGACGGTCGTCAAGCGGAAAGACGGCACCGGCACCCATTTGCCAAGGAATCCTACAACCCGCCCGCATGAAACATTTCTTCACACGGGGCCGCCGCCCATCCCCTCCAGGCTATGATAACTTCGGGTCAACGCGAATGGAATTGACAGGAAAATGAAGACCAAGAAGACATACGGACCGGTGGCCATGGCGGTTTGCCTGCTTGCCACGGCCTGCTCCGTGCCCGCACAAAACCGGGTGCGGATCGAGATTGAACAGACCACCAATGGCAAGACCGACAAGGTGGTGAAGGAATTCACGGCACCGACCCAGGAGGCGCTGCATGACAGCCTGATGGCCTTGGGCAGCACGTTCAACGCCATGGGCAAACCCTTGCTGGGCGTGAGCCTGGAGGCCACGCCGCAAAGCCACGATGGATCCGGGGTGCGCGTGGCACACGTGGCCAAGGGATCTCCGGCGGAGAAGGCCGGCCTGCACGAAGGTGACCGCATCACGGCCATCGGTGGCCAAAGCGTGCAATCGCCGCAGGATGTGATGGCCATTGTCCAGGCCCACAGGCCGGGCGACAAACTGGAGGTCGCGTATGACCGCAATGAAGAGGCCGCCACGGCGGATGTGACGTTGGCATCCCGCGAGGGCAACGGCTTGGCACAAGGCACGGGGCAGGTACCGTTTGGCAGCAACTGGGGCCAATGGTTCGGCGAGGCCGTCCCCGGTGGTGAAAAAGCCTTCCTGGGCGTGCGCCCCGCGCAGGAGCAGGAGGGCCACGGCGCGGACATCGGCAGCGTGGAACCGGGCTCCCCGGCCGCCGAAATGGGCATCAAGGCGGGTGACCGCATCACGGGCCTCAATGACGTGGCCGTGGCCGGGTTCAACGACCTGGCCGATGCCGTGGCCGACCACGCGCCGGGCGACACGGTGACCGTGATGGTGCAGCGCGATGGAAAGCACCTCGAACTGAAGGGCAACCTGGGGAAGCATGAAGGCGACATGGCAGCCATCGGACCCTTCCGGGGCATGCCCTTCTTCGGGGATCACGGCGGCCAGGACATGGGCAAGTCCCTGCAGGACCAGATCAACCGCATGCAGGAGCAGATGGACCAGTTGTGGAAGCGGCTGGAAAAGGAGGGGGATAACGGCCCGGCCGACCTGCAGTGATCGCGGCACGGGAGGTGCGGTATTTTCGGCCCATGCTGAAATGGACGCCGTGCCTGCTGCTGGCCCTGGCCACCTTGGCCGCGTGTACCACCGCACCTGAAACAACGGAGGAAGGGCCCGAAGATCCGATCTGGGAGGGCGAAGTGCGGATCCTGCCGAACGATACCGCGTTCATGCCTTGCGGTACCCACCGGGCTTATCGGCTCACCGGCCCCGGCCTGGACAGCTTGTCACGCCGTTATGCATGGCTGAAAACAGTCCAAGGGCAATGGATCAAGACCTGGTGTTCCGGCCATTTGGCCGCCCCCCGGCCGGGTGGCGGCGACACCGTGCTGGTGGCCACGGCCTACCGCCACATGGATGCTGAGGTGCTGTGTCCGCCCGTACCGGTGGACAGTCTGGCCGGCACTTATGAGGCCCGTTCAGAGGCGATCGGCGGCCAGCATGTGGAACGCCTCGATCTCATGCCAGGCGGCCGGGCGTTGATCATCACCACCCGGCCCGGGCTTTATGCCGAGGTGGACGGCCGATGGGGCCTGGACGCCGATGGTGACATCCGGTTCATGGAAACGGATCATCGCTTCGGATTCTATTACGGGTGGAGGAATGGCATGCTCGAACGATCCCTGCCCAACCAAGGGAGCGTGGTAGCGTACCGCCGCATCGGACCCGCCGACCCGATGGCCGGTGCCCCCGGCCGCACCGCCCGCTGGCTTGCCGCCGTGTCCGAAAGCGTCGGGCGGCCCCTGCAGGCCGTGGGCCTGCAACCGTCCATGCCCTTGGACAGCCTCTTCCCCGACACCGCGGCCCGGTCCGCCTTGCGACGGTCCGCCGCCGATACGCTCGGCTTCAATGACCACCAGTTGGCCACCACTTGGCGGACCGCCACCACCGTGCACGATGTGGCAAAACTGATGCGGATACGCATGCAGGCCGCCCGATAGCATTACCTTCGCGCCCGCTCCGAGCGAACGGCCCCGTAGTTCAATTGGATAGAATGACAGATTCCGGTTCTGTTGGTTCCAGGTTCGAGTCCTGGCGGGGTCACTGAAAAAGGGGTGGACATCAGGTCCGCCCCTTTTTTCGTTGGTGTGCACGCAAGCAGTAGGATGCCCCGGTATGGCCGTTGCTGCAGCATTCAACCTGCACACCCGGGTCCCGCGCGGCCTTGTCAGTCTGATCAATGGATGATCTGCAGGCCCCGTACGGTCATCCCTTCCGGCATGGCTGCCACCACGGTGTAGTATCCGTCGCGGAGGCCGTGGACATCCAATGTGTTCAGTCCAGGCCGGATAAGTTCCCGGTATACCGTGCGACCTGAGACATCCGTGATGCGCACCTCGGTCTGCGCCAAGATTCCTTCGGGCAGCCTGAGGTTCAACAGGTCCTTCGCGGGGTTGGGGTACATCGCGAGGCCATCGGCCTGCCTCCCGTCGATGCCGGCCGTTCCGCCGCTGGTGACGGCCCATTGCCACGAGGCGCCCATCAAGTTGTCGGTGGCGCAGCAGTTGGTGGCGTTGGAGGTCATCTCCATGAACAGCATGCCGCTGTTGCCGACGAATCCCAGGTCAGTCAGGTCCATGCTGGAGGGGCTTGAGGGGTTCGCGAAAAGCAGAGGTGCCATTCCGTCTGCACCGTCATGGATCCGCAATTGGTCATTGGGGCTGGCTTCGATGGTGCCCGAGAAGAAGTGGACCCTGACCGGGGCGCCGCAGGCACTCACCCAATACCAGGTGTGGTCGTCATTGTTCGTGTAGCAGTACAAACCGAACACCGTGTCGCCGTCGCAGGGTACCACGATGGTGTCCTGTGCCTGGAGTGCCGTACTGGCGGAAAACAGGGTAACGGCGATGAACAAATTGCGGAAGTGTTTGAACTGTTCCATGGAGAGTGGAGTGAAGACCGACGATGGTAAAGGTAGCTTGGCCAGCAACCTTGGTCATCCTAGCCACCCTTATCGTCCTTACCACCTTACCATCCTTACCATCCTTACCATCCTTACCATCCTTACCATCCTTACCATCCTTACCATCCTTACCATCCTTACCATCCTTACCATCCTTACCTCCCTTACCTCCCTTACCATCTTTACCATCTTTACCACCCTTCCCATTTTTTACCTTCCCGAACTTCCTTCCCCCACCAGAAACCACCACACCATGCGCCTCGACAAATTCCTCTGGTGCGTGCGGCTGTGCAAGACACGCAGCCTGGCCGCGGATGAATGCAAGCGCGGCCATGTGCAGGTGAACGGGCGCGAAGGCAAGGCCGCGGCGGAGGTGAAGCCCGGCGACCGGGTGGCCGTGCGACAGGCACCGATCTGGCGCGTGTTTGAGGTGAAGGCGTTGCCGGCGGCACGTGTGGGGGCGAAGCTCGTTCCGGAGCTGGTGCAGGATGTAACGCCATGGGAGGACCTGGAAAAGCAGGAGATCGCCCGTAAGGTGCGCGTGGCCAGCCGCGAGCCGGGAACTGGGCGCCCCACCAAGAAGGATCGGCGGGACATGGAGCGGTTCAGTAGTGGAAGGGAATAGTTCGTCGTGGCGTAGGACGTAGGGCGGCTCACGACCCCTCCTCCCTACAAACCACGAACTACGCCCTGAAACCTACCTTCACCCCAATGAAACTCATCATCCGCATCCTGCTCTCCACCATCGCCGTGCTGGTGGCCGACCTGCTGCTCTCCGGTGTGCACGCCCCGGACTTCAAGACGGGCCTGCTGGTGGCCGTGGTGCTGGGCCTGCTCAACGGCTTCGTGCGGCCCTTGCTGGTGCTGCTCACCTTGCCGGTCACCGTGCTCACCCTGGGCCTGTTCGTGCTGGTGATCAACGCCGCCATGGTGCTGCTGGCCGCGCGCATCGTGCCGGGCTTCACCGTTGATGGCTTCTGGTGGGCATTGGCCTTCAGCGTGGTGATGTGGGCCGTGCAAGGCCTGCTGCTGGCGCTGGACGGCGGAAGCAGGGAGCAGTAGGAACCGGTTTACCGCCCGTCGATCAAGCGGCCCAGCCCACCCAGGATGCTTCCTTCCTCCCGGCTTGAACCGCCATGTCGGGGTGCCGAAGCAACAATGTTGTCCGCCAGGCGGCTGAACGGCAGCGACTGGATCCACACATGGCCCGGCCCGCGCAACGTGGCGAAGAAGAGGCCCTCGCCGCCGAACAGCGTATTGCGGATGCCGCCCACGAACTGGATGTCGTAGTCCACGCCGCCGGTCATGCCCATCAGGCAACCGGTGTCCACGCGCAGCACCTCGCCGGCCTGCAGGTCGCGCTGTACCAGCATGCCGCCTGCGTTCACGTACACCATGCCGTCGCCTTCCAGGCTTTGCATGATGAAGCCTTCACCCCCGAACAGGCCGGTACCGATCTTCTTGTTGAAGGCCACGCCGATGTTCACCCCCTTGGCGGCGCAGAGGAAGGAGTTTTTCTGCACGATCAGCCTGCCGCCGTAATCCCGCAGGTCCAACGCCAGGATCTTTCCCGGTATGGGCGCCGCGAACCACGCCGTGCGCCGGCCCGTGGTGCGGTTGGTGTACGTGGTCATGAAGAGGCTCTCGCCGGTGAGCACCCGCTTGCCCGCGCTGAGCATCTTGTCCAGGAAGCCTTGCGATTGCCCGCGGCCGTCGCCGAAGATGGTCTCCATCACGATGCCGTCGTCCAGCATCATCATGGTGCCGGCCTCGGCCACCACGGTCTCATGCGGGTCCAGGGTGATCTCCACGCATTGGATGTCATCGCCCGTGATGCGGTGGTCGATCTCGTGTGCACTGCGGTCCATCGTCGTTCGGTGTTGGGGGCGGCACAAAGTTGCGGCGTAGCGTTGGAAGCGCATCAGCCGCTACGTCCCTTCATCCGTAATTTGGTCCGCTTCACACGCATCCATGCCCATTACTTCCCCACGGACCCGGAAACCAGAGCCGAGCCTCGGACATGCCACCCTGCTGAAAGCCTGGGAGCTGTTGTGCACCGTCGAGTC
>WBZR01003091.1_pt1 | contig 15836 bp, 8 predicted proteins | sample 5204231 | NCBI WGS metagenome assembly WBZR01 (sample SAMN12412403, study PRJNA552823) | activated sludge metagenome | isolation source: activated sludge from anammox sidestream of wastewater treatment plant... | place: USA: Virginia | collected 2017-08 | reverse complement strand
GCCCACCCCAACCCAGTCTCCACGCCCGTGCGGCCCCGAGAATCTCCCCCTCCCCCAGCCTTTTTTGGGGGAGGGGGCCGGGGGGTGGGGGCCGCCCCCCGCCACACCCCCCGTCACCGCCACTGAAAATACGGGCTCGCCAGCACCAGCGCCACCGTCTGCGCCTCGCGCAGCGCCGGCGGCGTCGCCGGGCCCGGCGGGCCGTTGTGCGCGTAGAAGTCCACCAGCACCGCCCGGTCCTCCGCCAACATCGGGCGGTGCAGCAGCGCGTCGATCCAGTGGTCCACCACCGCCTCCGGCCCCGCCAGCCCCGCCGGCCGGTGCTCGTGCGGCCGGAAGCCCGGCACCATCCCGCCCGTCGCCAGGGCCAGCGCCATGTTCCAGCGCGAGAGCATCCCCACCGCCGACGACCACGGCTCCTTGACGTCCGGGTAGCCGTCCGGCGTCAGCCAGCCGAAGGGGATGTGCCCCATCCGCCGCATGTAGCCCGCGTAGCCCACCAGCTCGAAGTACCACACCTGGAACGGCGCCTTCACGTCGCCCATCCGCGGCACCAGCGCCGCCTGCGGCACCCCCGCCGCGCGCATCATCCGCACCGCCACGTCCATCGGCCGCGTCAGCTTGCCCCCATGCCGCCCGAAGGCCCCCGCGAGCTCCGGCGACGTCAGCACCGTGCGCACCATCGCCTTGATGTCACCGTCCGTCCGCGTGTACGCCTCCGCCACCCGGTCCACCAGCGCCGGCGCGCTCGCCAGCGGGTCGTCCGCCACGAAGCGCCGCACCAGCTTGAGCGCCAGGAACCGTGCCGTCGCCGGGTGCGCGCACAACATGTCGATCACCTCCAGCGCATCGTGCTCGCCCCCGCCCGCCGGCAGCAGGCGGCCGAGCACCCGCTTGGGCCCGTTGTCGTGACGGTCGTGCACGAACTTGAAGGTGCCGTATGCCGGGTCGTTCCACGTCCGGTCCCACGTCCAGCCCGTGAAGCACCGCGCCACCTCCAACACGTCCGCCTCGGAGTACGGCACGCCGTCCACCGCCACCCCGACCGTGTGCAGCTCCATGATCTCGCGGGCATAGTTCTCGTTCGGGTGGTCCTTCGTGTTCTCGTCGTTGTTGAGGTAGTGCAGCATCGCCGCGCTGCGCGCCGACGCCGTCACCAGGTCCTTGAACCGCCCGAGCGCGTGCGCCCGCGCCACCGCCCGGTCGTCGACCGTCTTGAACACCTCCGCGTTCTCCATGAGCTGATAGACCGAGAAGTGGTCGCTCCAGAAGTCGACCATCACCTCGTAGAGCCGACGCGGGCTGAAGACCTGCCGGAAGAACGTCGCCGCGTTGAGCGCGTCCGTGACGCGGTAGGTGCGCTGGTCCATCTGGCGACAGGTCGTTGAGGTTCATCGCCAACGACGGCAGCCCCGCCGCCAGCGGCCCCTCCACCGCCGCGGCGTCGATCGACGCGAAGTCGAGCTGCGCGTCGATCCACGCCTCCACGCCCATCGCGCGCGCCTGCGCCAGGTCCCCCGGCGAGGCGCCGAAGGCCGCCCGGTTGAGCAGGTGGACCACCGGGTCCGGCGGCGGCATGTCGGCGCTGGCGCGCGCCGACCAGCGCACGGCCGGAGCGCTGGCGGCGGGGCCGCCGAGACCGAAGAGCTGCCGGCGCGACAGCCGGCGGGGGGCGCGGTGCGTCATGGGCGTTCGACCTCCTGGCGATCACCTGCCACATGACGCGGCGGACGGCGATCGTCACGCCTGCGCGCCCGACACCGCCAGCCCCCCGCGCCCACCCCAACCCAGTCTCCACGCCCGTGCGGCCCCGAGAATCTCCCCCTCCCCCAGCCGTTTTGGGGGACGGGGCCGGGGGGTGGGGGCCGCTCCCCGCCTAGACCGCCTGCCGCCGCTCCGGCTCCGCCACCGCCGCCGCGCCGGACCATCCCCGCGCCAGCCGCACCACCTGCCCCGCCACGTCGAGCACCACGATCACCACCACCACCCCCAGCCCCATCCGCGCCAGCGTGTCGACCCAGCCCGCCACCGCGATGCGGTCCAGCGCCAGCACCCGCACCAGCACCGCCACCGACACCACGTTGATGGCGATGTCCGCCAGCCGCGTCGACACCTGCCAGCGGCCCCGCCAGAGCAACACCAGGCTCAGCGCGATGCTCAGCACGAACGTCGCGTTGACCCACGGCACCCACGCCAGCGCCGCCGGCGTGAAGTCCACCCACGTGCGCGTCACCTCGGGCCCGATGATCACGATCGGCAGCCGCCACTGCACCACCCAGTTGAACATCACCATCGCCACCAGGTCGAAGGCCAGCTCCGCCGTCTGCCCGCCGCGGTCCAGCCGGTCGGCGTCCACCACCGGCGGCAGCGACCGCGGGTCCCAGTCCGCCGCCTCCGAGGCCGGGCCCGCCGGCGAGGCGCGCTCGATGGCCGCGAAGATCAGCGCGATCAGGCCGACGTTGGCCAGCGCCGTGGTGCCGAACCGCAGCAGCGCCTCGAGCAGCCGGCCCGGCACCTCCGCCGGCGGACCGCCCGCCAGCGACAGCGACCACACCGTCGACACCAGGAACAGCACCCCCAGCACCGCGACGACCACGCCGGTCACCGCCTTGAACGCCGCGAAGTACGCCGGGCCGATCAGGTGCGGGCGCGGCCGGCCGTAGCGCTCCGCCACCGCGTCCGGCTGGCCCAAGGCGCGCAGCGACTCCACCACCGCCGCCTCGTCCACCGCCGCGCCGCGCGCCGCGGCCCGCTCGGCCGCCATGTCGTCGACCAGCGTGCGCAGCTCCCGCGCCACGTCGTCGCGCTGTGCCTTGGGCAGGCCGCCCACCACCGCGTGCACGTAGCGGTCCACCAGCTCGTTCGTGTTCATGCCTCGCTCCCTCCGTCGTCCAGGATCCGGTCCATGGCCGCCACGATGGCGCGCCAGCGCTCGGTCAACCCCGCCTCCGCCGCCAGGCCCGCCGTGCTCGTGCGGTAGTAGCGCCGCGGCCGGCCCTCCTCCACCCGCCACTCGCTGGCCAGCAGGCCCTGGGCCTCCAGCCGCCGGAGCAGCGGGTAGAGCGTGCCCTCGTCGATGTCCAGCCCGCCTTCGGCCAGGGTCTTCTTCAGGGCGTAGCCGTAGGCCTCGGCGTGCAGGCACCGCAGCGCCGCCAGCACCAGCACGCCGCGCCGCAGCTCGAGGTCGATGGTTGGTGTTGTCTCTTGGTGTGTGTTGTCCATAGCCATGTGCGCCATAATACCATACGTCGCACAGCATGTCAACCTCCCCGATCGCAGCCGCCCGCCCGATCCGCCCGTCGCACGTGGCAAGCCCTCCCCCGCCGCGCTAGAATCCTTCCCCGAGGAGACACAACCCCATGTTCGACACCTTGCCCACCGATGCCCGCGCCACCGCCGAATGGCCGTGGGAGCGCTTCGAGCCGTATGCCCGCGACCTCCTGGCGCGCCCGCTGACCGCCGCGACCCTCGACGCCTGGATGCACGACTGGTCGGCCCTCGCGTCGCTCGTCGGCGAGACGCGCGCGCGGCTGGCGCTGGCGTACAACCAGCACACCACCGACCCCGAGGCCGAGCGCCGCTTCTTCCGGTTCATCGAGCACGTCGGGCCGGCCTTCCAGGCCAGCCAGCAGCAGCTCAAGACCCGCCTGCTCGAGAGCGGCCTCGTGCCCGCCGACTTCGAGGTCCCGATGCGCAACCTCCGCGCCGAGGCCGACCTCTTCCGCGAGGCCAACCTGCCGCTGGCCGTCGAGGAGAGCAAGCTCGGCGCCGCCTACGACAAGATCGTCGGCGCCCAGACCGTGGCCTGGGACGGCGAGGAGGTCACGCTGACCCGCCTGCGGCCCGTCCTCTCCGAGCCCGACCGCGCGCGGCGCGAGCAGGCGTGGCGCCTGGCGCACACGCGCAGGCTGCAAGACCGGCCGGCCCTGAACGACCTCTGGCGCCAGCTCGTCGACCTGCGCGTCCGCGTCGCCGCCAACGCCGGCCTGGCCGACTACCGGGAGTACGCCTGGCGCCAGCGGATGCGCTTCGACTACACGCCGGCCGACAGCGAGACGTTCCAGGCGTCGATCGAGGCCGTGTGCGTGCCGGCCGCCACCCGCATCTACGAGAAGCACCGCCGCCGCCTCGGCGTGGACCGCCTGCGCCCGTGGGACCTGACCGACGGCCAGTTCGGCCGGCCGGCCGAGCCGGCCGGGGTCGCGCCGATGACGCCGATCGGCGACGGTGCCGCGCTGGCCGCGGGCGCGGCCGAGATGTTCCGGCGTCTCGACCCCGACCTCGGCGCGGCGTTCCAGCGGATGCGCGACGAGGACCTGCTCGACCTCGACAACTACAAGGGCAAGTCGCCGGGCGCGCACTGCACGTACTTCGCCGTCAGCCGGCGGCCCTTCATCTTCATGAACGCCGTCGGCCAGCCCGACGACGTCCAGACCCTGCTGCACGAGGCCGGGCACGCGTTCCACGCCTTCGCGGGCGCCGACCTGCCCACGATCTTCCACCGGCACTCCCCGATGGAGTTCAACGAGGTTGCCAGCATGGCGATGGAGCTCCTGGCCGCGCCCCATCTCGAGCGCGACGCCGGCGGCTTCTACACCGCCGCCGAGGCCGCCCGCGCGCGGGTCGAGCACCTCGAGGGCATGATCCTCTTCTGGCCCTACATGGCGGTGGTCGACGCGTTCCAGCACTGGGTGTACACCCATCCCGCCGAGGCGCGCGAGGCCGCCGCGTGCGACGCCGCGTGGCGCGCGCTGTGGGAGCGGTTCATGCCGGCGGTGGACTGGAGCGGCCTCGACGACGAGCTCGTCACGGGCTGGCACCGCAAGCTGCACATCTTCCGGGCGCCGTTCTACTACGTCGAGTATGGTCTGGCCGCGCTGGGCGCGGCGCAGGTCTGGGCGCGCGCGCTGGCGGGCGGACCGGCGGCGCTGGCGGCCTACCGGGGCGCGCTGGCGCTCGGCGGCACCGCCACGCTGCCGGACCTCTACCAGGCGGCGGGCGCGCGCCTGGCGTTCGACGCCGACACGCTGGGGGCGTCGGTGGCGCTGATCGAGTCGACGGTGGCGGCGTTGGAGGAGGCGGGAGGGGCGGCGGGGAGCTGAGGCGGGGAGGGCGCGCGGGCGGCGGCGGGCTTGTCCGCTCGTTGTCCGGCGGCCGTCCGGATCGGCCTATCGACGCGGTCGGCATGGTCGTACACTGGGGTCATCTCGATCGGACGCTTCCGATCACGACCCACAGACCTCACAAGGAGAGCGACCATGAACCGCAACCTGCTGCCGACCGCGAGCGCGCTGACGCGCCTCGCCCTGTCCGTTGCCCTGGCCGGCGCCGCGGCGCTGGCCGCCCAGGGTGCCGCCCATGCCGACGACGCGTCGGCCGACACGATCCGCACGGGCGGGATCGAAGCGGCCGAGGCCGTCGAGTCGGACCTGCTGGAGATGCCGGAGACCGACGCCGTGCTCGACGGCGGCGAGCCGGCCGCCGCGGCGGCCGGCCAGGCCGACGAGGCCGCCCAAGCGGCGGGCGTGCCGGCGGACGACGCGCCCGCGAGCGACGCGCGGAACCCGTCGGGGACCGCGGCCGACTGCATCGCGATGTCGGACGTCTACGCCGTCGACGCCGTCACCGGCTATCGCGCGAGCACGTTCGTGTCGGGCCGGTCGTTCTACATCAAGACCGTGCTGTCCAACAGCTGCGGGTCGGCGTATCAGCGCTACGTCAAGTTCGTCACCCGGCCCTACGGCTGCTGGTCGTGCACCTGGCAGGTGCTCGACGCGGGCACGGTGGCGGTGCCGGGGTACACGACGATGCGGGTGACGTCGACGAAGAGCTTCTGGTTCAGCACCGCCTCGGCGCGGGGCTACCACGACCTGCAGGCCGAAGCGTACTTCATCGAGCCCTACGGCCTGGTCTTCGACGAGGGGCGGGTGACGCAGCTGTACCACCCCTACTGAGATGGAGAGCCGCGGCCGCGGCGCCCCCGGATCGGGGCGCGGCGGGCGCAGCGCCGACCGAGGCCGCCCTGGTCATGGGGCGGCCTCGGTTGTTGTCTGATAGGAGATAGAAAGTAGGAGATAGAAGGGCGCCTGTTCAGCCCAGGTCGGCGGTGTCGGGCCGGGCTGAGCAGATGCGCCGATGACGCCCGGATGCTGCCGACGATGATCCGGACCCGGTAGGGGCAGGTTTCAAACCTGCCCCCTATGCGTTCGGCAGGGGGGTGACGCGTGGTTGAACGCGTGCCTCGGGGGGTTGCGTGGCCAGCCGCGGCGGACCGCGACCCACGGCGTGGCGGAGGCGTCGTCCCGATGCCGGGCGGTCACGCCGGGCCGAGCGCCACCCGGAAGCCGTAGAGATCGTTGCGGTGGCCGGGGTGGAACGGGTAGCGGTAGGCGGCGTGGAGGAGGTCGGCGGCGTTGAGCCACGACCCGCCGCGGGCCACGCGAAGGCAGGCGTCGGGCGCGGCCGGAGCCTCGCGGCCGTCGTCGGGCCGGTACGGGTAGCCGAAGGCGGGCGCGTCGGCATCGGGGCCCCACGCGCTCGCGGTCCACTCCCACACGTTGCCGGTGAGGTCGGCGGCGCCCTCGGGGGTGTCGCCGGCGGGGAAGACGCCCACCGGGGTCGGGCGGCGGACGTGGGTCTCGACGGCGTTGCAGGCGGCCGGGTCGAACGCGTCGCCGAACGCGAACCGCCGGCCGGCGAGGCCGCGGGCGGCGGCCTCCCACTCGGCCTCGGTCGGCAACCGGAACGGGCGGCCGGACTGCGCGGCCAGCCAGCGGCAGTAGGCGCGCGCCTCGTACCAGCACACGCCCACCACGGGTTGGGCGGGGTGGTTGAAGCGGGTGTCGGCCCACTGCTCGGGGGCGCGCCGCGGCCCGGCGGGGTGGCTGGCGGCGAGATGCTCCTCGAACGCCTCGTCGCTCATCGCCAGCCGCGCGCGCCAGGCTTCGTGCACCGCCGGCGGGAGCCGGCCTTCGGCGCGCATGCGCTCGGCCAAACCCGGGTCGGCGCGGAAGCGCCGGCGCCATTCGCGGTAGTTCCAGCGCGCGCCCTCGGCGGTGGCGTCGCCGCGCTGCCACGCCGCGGCGGCGGGGGTGTCCCACCAGCGGGGATCGTCGTAGCCGCCGGCGGCGACGAAGCACGCCCATTCGGCGTTGGTGACCGCGAAGGCGCCGATGGCGAAGCCGGCCAGCGGCACGCCGTGCGCCGGCGCCGCGCCGGGCCCCGCGTCGGCCGCGCCGACGGGATACTCGCCGGCGGGGATGGCGACCAGCGGCGGGTCGAGGTAGCGGCCGTCGGCGCCGGTCTGCGCGGCAAAGCGGGGGTCGCCGAGCTTGCCGAGGGCCAGGCCGGCCGCGATGCGCGCGCGCAGGTCGGCGGCGGGATCGCGGCTGCGCGCCACCAGCGCGTGGCGCAGCGCGGCAAGCCGGGTCGGGGAGACGGCGCGGTCGGCCTCGGCGGCGCAGCGGGCGGCGACGGGCAGGTTGACGTCCGCCACGCCGGCGACGAACGCGTCGGGGTCGGCGGCCATGCCCGCGGCCAGGACGGCGGTCTCTTCCCAGCCGGTCGCCGGCAGGGGCGGCAACGGGTCGGCCGCGGCGAGCTGGACGACGGCCTCGGCCAGCGACGGGCGGACGTCGGCGGCGCGCCACGGGGCGCGGACGCGTTCGGGCTCGGGCGCGGCGGCCAGGCGGCGCGCGGCGAAGTACTCCTGGAGGAGCTGGTGGAAGAACTGCACGGCCTCGTGGGGGGTGTCCTCGTCGAGCACGCCGAGGTCTAGCGCGGCGCCCAGGATGGCTTCGGCGTCCGGATCGTCGAGCAGGTCGACGGCCACGGCATACGGGACGCGCACCTGGGCGGTCTCGGCGGTGGGGTGTCGGTCTTGCATGCGGTACGCCAGCTCGGCCAGGGCGGGGATGAGGCGGCCGTGCTCGGGCAGGGCGTGGGGTGTCGGCCAGGCGTCGTGGGCCACGCGGCGGCGGTCGCGCTCGGTGAGGAGGCGGTCGGAGGCCAGCCGGGGGTTGTCGCGCGCCAGCTCGCGGGCGAGGGCGTGGCGGACGAGGCGGGTGAAGAGATCGGTGCGGCCGGCGGGCAGCGTGCCGGTGGCCCCGGCTTCGTCGAGCGTGAGCTTGAGGAAGTACGGCAGCCGCACGAGGTCGAGCCGCCCGCTGTCGGCGAGGGCTTGCCACAGCGCCGCGGCGCGGACGGGGATGTGGCGCTCTAGGAACAACCGGATCTGGGCGTCGGACAGCGGCTCGATGCGCACGTGCGGCACGGGCAGCGCGGGGGTGGAGAGGGGCGCGCTGTAGTCCAGGCTGCGGCAGGCGAACACGACGCGGTTGCCGGGCCGGGTGTCGACGAGGGTCTGGGCGAAGCGCTTCCAACCCCCGACGCGCGCGCGATAGTCGGCGGGGCCGGCGTGGGGCATCTCGTTGAGGGCGTCGAGGAGCAGGACCATCCGCCCTTCGGCCAAGGCGGTGTCGAGCGCGGGCAGGCGCGGGAAGCGGGCCTGCCAGGCTGCGGCCAGCCACGCGGCGGGGTCGAAGGCGGTGTCGTCGGCCCGGGTGGGGGGCATGCTCGCGAGCGACAGGTAGAAGGTCAGGCGAGGGTCTTCGTCGCGCAAGCCGGCGATGGCGGCGTCGAGCTCGAAGCGGCGCAGGAGCGCGCTCTTGCCGGCGCCGGGTGGCCCGAGGACGACGAGCACGGGGTCGGGGACGGCGGCGAGGATGTCGCCCAGGCCGTGGAAGGTGCGCGGCCCGGCGGCCCACCGCTCGCCCTGGACGGCGGGTCCCTGGTCGACGAGGAGGGCGAGGTCGACGAAACGGGTGTCGAGGCGGTAGCGCGGGCGGCTCCAGGCGGCGATGCGGCCGAGGCGATAGGCGGGCCAGTCGTCGGGGGATGCGTCGGCGAGGGCCTGGGCCTGGTCGGGGGCGAGCACGGCGACGCGGCTGTCGTCCTGCAGGGCGGCGAGGATCCGGGCGGCGGCGGACGGGTCGTCGGCTGGCGCGGGGGAGGCAGCGCTGGGCGTCGCGGAGGGGTGGCCGGCGGCGGCCGCCCGCGCGGGGGGTTCGACGACGATGCGGGCCTGGGCGGGCAGGCCGGGCAAGCGGTCGGCCTGGCGCAGCGCGGCGAGCTCGGCGGCGCGCAGGGCGTCGGTGAGCAGGCTGTAGCCGCGCTGGAGGCGGCGGCGGATGTGGCGGTCGGCGTGGTCGTAGCCGGGCCTGGCGATCTCGGCGATGGCCTTCTCCTGCAGCCCGAGGCCGGCGACGAAGCGGTAGTACAGGCTGCTCCAGGCTTCGCGGTCGGCGTTGGCGGCGGCGAAGTCCTTGGCCAGGAGGGCCTTTTCCTGGGGCAGCGAGAGGGGACCGGGCGGGGCGGCGGCGGTCGCGCCGATGGCGGCGTTGGCGGCGGCATGCGTGTCGGCGCCGCGCGCGCGGTGGAGCTGGCCGTGGATCAGCCCGTGCAGCAGCCCGCCGAGGCCCCACTCGAGGGTGGTGGGGTTGACGGCGATGCCCTCGGCGCGCAGGTGGGCGCGCAGGGCTTCGAGGTCGAGCAAGGGCTGGCCGGCAAGCGGCTCGGCGCGGCGGACGAGGTCGAGGGCGTGCCTGACGGATTCGGGGGTGATGTGGGTGATGTCCATGGGGGAGTCGCACGAGGCCGTCGAATCGCGCCGGGGCGCGGCGCCCACGCTGCGTCGTTATTGTCTTGGTGCCGCGCAGCGGCACCAGCGATCAGTGTTTCACGGTGATGGGGGCCGAAACCGCCAACCGCACCCCGACGTGGCCGTCACGGTAGTCGGGAATGAGCCTGAGGCGGTACGCGGCGCGAGCGTAGTCCGATGGGCTGAGCCACGACCCGCCCCGCACCACGCGGCGGACGTCTGGGGCGGCTTCCACATCCTCGCGCCCGTCGGTGGCATCGTAGGGATACTTGAACACCGGCTCGTCCTCGTTCTGGCCCCAATTGCTCGATGTCCATGCGCAGGCATTGCCAGCCAAGTCGCAGACGCCTTGCTCCGTGTCGCCTTCGACGAACACCCCCACCGGGGACGGACGCTTGACACGGGTCTCGTGCGTGTTGCCCCGTGCCGGATCGAATGCGTTGCCGTATGCGAACCGCCGGGCGACAGGACCGCGTGTCGCCGCCTCGAGCTCCACTTCGGTGGGCAGCCGGAACGCTTGCCCCGTCTGCTCGAAGAGCCATGCCGCATACGCCCGCGCCTCGTACCACGAGATCCCCACCACCGGCTGCGCTGGGTGGTTGAAGCGAGGATCCCGCCAATGCCCCGGCTCAGTGGCACGTTTGGCGATCCACTGTTCGTCGAGTGCGATCTCGAACTCGGCATCGGTGAGCTTCATCCACCGGCGCCAGCGGTCGAGCACTTCCGAGTTCGAAAACAGCCCGTCATCCACCATCTGGTCAAACAGGCCGGGCTGCGCCGTGAATCGCCGACGCCATATGCGATTGTTGGCCTTCGCCCCCTCGTTGGCGAGCTCCCCGCGCCGCCATGCCCGTCCGGCCCCGGTGTCCCACCAGCGATCGTCGTCGTACCCGCCCGCCGCCATGAAGCAGGCGTACTCGGCATTCGTCACCGGATACGCGCCGATCTGGAACCCGGCGACGGCCACGGTGTGGCGCGGCATGTGCGACGTGTCGGTGCCGCTTTCCCCACTGAAGTTGTATTCGATCGGCTCATCCTCCCCGATCGGATACATCCCGCCCGGGATCTCGACCATCGGCGGCAAGAGGTACTCCCCATACGGCCCATCGAGGCGCTCGAACCGGGGGTCGCCCAGCCAGCCCAGCTCCAGCCCCGCCGCGATCCGCGCGCGCAGGTCCGCCTCCGGGTCGCGGCTGCGGGCCACCAGCGCCCAGCGCAGCGCGTCGACGAAGGCCGTGCCCAGCCACGGCCGGACCTCCGGGTCGTTCGCGCAGCGCCCCGCCAGCGCCAGGTTCGCGCCCATCAGCCCGCGCACGAACCCCTCGGCGTCGTCCGCCATCGCCGCCGCCAGCACCGCCGTCTCCTCCCAGCCCGTCGCCGGCAAGGGCGGCAGCGTCTCGGCCGGCGGCAGCGTGTCGATCAGCTCCCGCACCCCCGGCCGGATGTCCGCCGCCCGCCACGGCGCCGCCACCAGCTCCGGCCGCGGCTCACGCGCCAGCAGCCGCGCTGCGAAGTACTCCTGGATGAGCTGATGGCGATACAGCACCGCGTCCGCCGCCGGATCCTCGTCGAGCACCGCGATCGACGCCCCCGCCTTCACGATGTCCTCGTCCCGCGGGTGGTCGAGGAGCGCCAGCGCCGTGTCGTAATCCACCCGCACCTGCCCCGCCTCGCCGTCCGCCTCGGACGCCTGCATCCCGTACGCCAGCGCCGCGAGCCGCGGCACCAGCGCCCCGCGCTCCGGCAGCTCGTACGCGTCCCGCCATTGCCACTGCGCGATCCGGCGCATATCGCGCGTCGCCAGCAGGGGCGAAGGATCGTGCGCCCCAACACCCGCGAACAGCGGGTTGTCGCGCTCGACCTCCCGCCGCAGCGCGTGCCGCACGAACCCCGTGAACAGCCCCGCCCGGTCCCCCGCCACCTCGCCCGCCGCCTCGACCTGCTCGACCAGGAGCGCCAGGAAGTACGGCGACCGCAGCGTCTCGAGCTGCGGCGTCCCGGCGATCGCCGCCCAGATGTCCGCCCCCCGCACCGGGCTGTATGCCGAGAGGAACGCCTCGGCCTGCGCGTCACTCAGCGGTTCGATCTGCACCTGCGGCACCCGCAGCGCCGGCGTGGAGAGCGGCGCCGAGTAGTCCAGCGTGCGGCAACTGAACACGACCCGATTGCCCGGCCGCGACTGCGCCAGCCGCACCAGCCAGTCCTTCCATAGCCCGATCCGTTCCCGGAATTCCCTGTCCGACGCCGCCGGCATCTCGTTCAGCGCATCCAGCAGCAGGATCATCCGACCTTCGGCGAGCAGCGCGTCCAGTGCCGGCAGGTCGGGGTTGCGCTCCGCCCAGCGCGCCGACAGCCAGTCGGCGGGCGCCGGGACGGGATCGCCCGGCCGGTCGGGCTTGTACTGGTTGAGCTGGATGAAGAAGGTGATCGCGGAGGAGGCCCCCACCCCCCGACCCCCTCCCCCAGCCGTTTTGGGGGAGGGGGTCGGGGCGTGGGGGCCGGCTTCCCCGCGCACCCCCGCGATCGCCACATCCAGCTCCAGATGCCGCAGCAGCGTGCTCTTCCCGCTCCCCGGCGGCCCCAGCACCACCACCGCCGGCTCGGTCGTCGCCGCCAGGAGCTTGCCGAGGTCGTCGTACCGCTCCTGCCTGGCCGCCCATCGCCCCCCGGCCGACTCCTCGCCCTGGTCGACGAGGAGCGTCAGGTCCACGAACCGCCCGTCCAGCCGGTAGCGCGGCTGGCTCCACTCCGCGATCCGCCCCAGCCGGTACTCCGAGAGGTCCGCCGGCCGCCGCGCGGCCGCCTCCCGCGCCTGCGCCGCCGTCAGCACGACCGCCGGCGCCTCGTCGTCCCGGACCGCCGCCAGCGTCGCCGCCAGCGCCTCGTACAGGCTCCCCGCCCGCCGCAGGCCCGCGCCTTCCAGCGACCCCGCCGCAGCCACGGAGCCCTCCGCGTCCGCCTCGGCCAGCGGGTCCTCGACCACGATCCGATCCCGCGGCGACAGCGCCGTCGCCGTCCGCGGCGGCGTCGCGACATCCGCCAGCCCCGGCGCCACGATCTGGAAGATCCGGTCGGCGTAGCGCAAGTCCTTCAGCCGGTGCGTCCCCCAGTCCCGGACCGTATGGCCCTCAGGCAGATCGCCCTGGACGAGCTGCTGCGCCGCCAGCGAGAGCAGCACCTGTCCCCCGTGCCCCGCCGCCTCGAGACGCGCAGTGCGGTTCACCGCCGGCCCGAAGTAGTCGCCGCCCCGTTCCTGCGCCACCCCCGTATGGATCCCCATGCGCACCCGCAGCGGCGGAAACGGGCGGGGGTAGGGGCGGGTTTCAAACCCGCCCGTACCGGGTCCGGGGCCTGTTCCGGATCCGGGCGCATCACCCCCGCCTGTACCGGGTCCGGGGCCTGTTCCGGATCCGGGCGCATCACCCCCGCCCGTACCGGGTCCGGGGCCTGTTCCGGGTCCGGCGGGATCACCCCCTCCCGCGCCGGGTCCGAAACCCGTCCAATCCTCCGCCGCGATGGCCCGCTGAGCGTCGATCGCGGCGCCGAGGGCATCCACGGGCGTGTGGAACGCCGCGCAGAACGCGTCGCCCACCGTCTTGAACACGTGCCCGCGGTGCGCCTCGATGGCCGCGCGCATGAGCCCGTCGTGCCGCTCGAGCGCGGCCTGCATCGCCTCGCGGTGGTGCTCCCAGCGCTCCGTCGAGCCCTCGATGTCGGTGAACAGGAACGTCACCGCGCCGGTGGGGAGATGCCGGGTCGTCATCGCCTCTCCGGGGCGTTTCCGGCGATGCGAGGGGAGCTGGTGTTGGACAAACTCCACGACGGCACCCCGACCACTCGTTTCTCGCTCCGCTCCACGCGCTTCTTCCCCTGCCCCCGCCTCTACCCTCGCACCACTGTCACGGTCCGTCCCCCCGGCGTCACGGCCTCGGCGGCCGAGGTGCGGTCCTCGATCGGTGGTTGGCCGGCGCGGCGGTCGAAGATCACGAGCCACCCCGTCTCCAGTCCCAGCCCCGCCAGATACCCGTCGATCTGCTCCAGCCCGTCGGTCAGCGGGTCCGGCCGCCCGTCGCGCCACACCTTCAGCTCGAACCCGAACGTGTCCGGCCCGTAGCGCAGGCACAGGTCCATCCGTCCGCTGCCGATGGCGTACTCCCGCTCGATCGTCCCGCCGGCGTTCGCGACTCGATCGAGATACGCCATGAGCACCAGATGCGGCGCGATCTCGGCATATGGCGCGCTGCCGAGGAGCGCCTGGCCGTGCTGCCGCCAGAACGCCAGGAAGTTGTCCAAGAGCAGCCGCATGTCGATGCGGCCCTCCGTGGTCAGCCACGCCGCCGGGATGCGCGGCAAGGACGCCCGCGGCGTCGTGGTCAGTACCCGCACGAGCACCTCGCGGTAGATCGGGTTGGCGATGACCAGGCCCGCGGCGGGATCCATCCGGCACAGCCCAAGGTCGAGGACGAAGCGGATGTCGTCGTCGGGTATGTCGCCCAGCGCCAGCCCCGCCAGCATCGGCTCGATGACCGCCCGCACCCGCGGCTCGCGCAGCCGCTCGGCCAGGCTGTCGAGGTGCGTGTCCTGGCGGGCGATCAGGATGTCCTTGGCCGCGTCGAGAACGGCGCGCGTGATCGGGACCGATCGGTCAGGAGCGACTGCCTCCACGGCCTGCCGCGCCAGCGCGTTGACCAGCCACGGCTGCCCTTGCGTCAGCTCGAACGCCCGTGCCACGGCCTCGGGGGCGAACGCCTGCCCGGTGTCGTCGGTGTGCTGCCGGTAGAGATCGCCAACCTCCTCTGCCGTGAAGTCGCGCAGCGTGATGCTCTCGACCTTGATGTTGAAGGGGCTCGCCGTCCCCATCCGCCCCGCGACGCCCTCACGGAACCTGTAGTCCCGCACGTCGCGCAGGCCGACCAGCGCCAGCGACCAGGGAAACTCCCCGGGGCGGCGAGCATAGCCTGCGCGAAGCTGACGCAGCACCGACAACAGCGCCGCGTCGGCCAGGGCATCGATCTCGTCCAGGAAGACCACCAGCGGGCGCGGGGCCGCCATGGCCCAGGCTGCCAGCGCCGCTCCGATCTGCCTGCCCGGGCGCGCGGGCGGCCACGGCGGCGGGGTCAGCGCTTGCGGCAACTGTGACCTTGCGGCGGCCCGCCAGTCGTCCAGGATCGCCCCTTCGGCCATCCCAGGATCATTGTCGAACGGCGCCCCGACCTCCATCGACACCAGCGCCGACACGTACCGCCCGCTCGCCGTCAGCTCGGCCGCCAGTGCCAGCAGCGCGGTCGTCTTGCCGGTCTGCCGGGCGGCGTGCAGCACGAAGTAGCGCTGTTCCTCGATCAGCGGCATGACGTGCGGCAGTCGCGCCGTCGGCGGCAGCATGTAATCGATGTCGGCCCGGCACGGGCCGGCGGTGTTGAAGCTCCGGGGCATGCGCGGTTCCTCGGCGGTGGCCTGCTGGGATGGCAAGGGCGCGATGGTCGCTGCTTCTCCGTGTAGTATAGCCTGAGCGATGCCACGGCTGCTGCCGGTTGGCGCGGGTTACTGCGACCATCCTGCGGAAACGGACCATGAGATCCGCGATGACGAAGCGTTCGCGGCATCGCTCAGGCGGCGCATGTCGTCGCGTCTCCACGACAAGCTCGCTGCACAGGCAGGCGTGACGCACGGCTCCGCCGCGGCGTCGCCCCCCATTCGATCCGAGAAATTTCCGCGTTTAAGTGCCGCTACGCGGCACCAGTGATCAGTGTTTCACGGAGATGGGGGCCGAAACCGCCAACCGCACCCCGACGTAGTTGTTACGGAAGTCGGGAATGAGCCAGAAGCGGAACGCGGCGCGAGCGAAGTTCGAAGGGAGGTCCCACGACCCGCCCCGCACCACCCGGCGGGTGTCTGGAGGGGCTGCCGCATCCTCGCGCCCGTCGGCGGCATCGTAGGGATACTTGAACGTCGGCTCGTCTACGCCCTTGCCCCAATTGCTCGATGTCCATGCGCTGATATTGCCAGCCAGATCGGAGGCACCATTCTCTGTGTTCCCGTCGACGAACACACCCACCGGGGATGGGTGCTTGAGACGGGTCTCGTACGTGTTGCCCCGTGCCGGGTCGAATGCGTCGCCGTATGCGAACTGCCGTCCGGCAGGACCGCGCATCGCCGCCTCGAGCTCCACTTCGGTGGG
>WBZR01003090.1_pt1 | contig 15837 bp, 11 predicted proteins | sample 5204231 | NCBI WGS metagenome assembly WBZR01 (sample SAMN12412403, study PRJNA552823) | activated sludge metagenome | isolation source: activated sludge from anammox sidestream of wastewater treatment plant... | place: USA: Virginia | collected 2017-08 | reverse complement strand
CGCGCTCGCGATCAAGGCCGGCGCGCCGGTCGATGCAGGCATCAGCCTCGATCTCGCGATGCTCGTCTACACGTCGGGATCGACCGGATTCCCCAAAGGCGTGATGATGACGCACCAGAACGTCGTCGCCGCCGCCACCTCCATCACCGCCTATCTCGAGAACACGGCCGACGACGTCATCTTGAACGTGTTGCCGATCTCGTTCGACTACGGCCTCTATCAGGTCTTGATGGCGGCCAAGGTAGGGGCGAGACTGGTCCTCGAAAAATCGTTCACATTTCCGCAGCGGGTTCTGGAGAAAGCCGCGGCCGAGCGCGTCACGGGCCTGCCTCTGGTGCCGACCATGGCGGCGATTCTCCTGCAAATGCGCGACCTCAAGAGCGGCGCGCTTCCCGACCTTCGCTACATCACCAATACGGCGGCAGCCCTTCCGCCGGCCCATATCGAGCGGCTGCAGGACCTCTTTCCCGAAACGCGCATCTATTCGATGTACGGCCTGACCGAATGCAAGCGTTGCACCTGGCTGCCGCCAGGCGAATTGCGCAAACGCATCGGTTCGGTCGGCGTCGCCATTCCAGGGACAGAGGCCTACATCGTCGATGAGCGTGGCGAGCGGGCCGCGCCCGGCGTCGTGGGCGAACTCGTGATCCGCGGACCGCATGTCATGAAAGGCTATTGGGAGGATGACGAGGCGACCGCGCGCGCCTTGCGTCCCGGGCCGTTCCCTTGGGAAAGGGTGCTCCATACCGGCGATCTTTTTCGCGCAGACGAGGACGGTTTTCTCTATTTCGTCGGCCGCAAGGACGACATCATCAAGACGCGCGGCGAGAAAGTGAGCCCGAAGGAGGTCGAGAACGCGCTTTACGGACTCCCCGGCGTGCGCGAAGTCGCGGTGGTCGGAGTGCCCGATCCGGTGCTCGGCATGGCGCTCAAGGCGGTCATTGCGGTCGATCCCGAAACGGCCTTGTCCGAGCAGGACGTCATCCGGCACTGCGCCAAGCACCTCGAGGATTACATGGTGCCCAAGAGCGTCGAGTTCCGCGACGAACTGCCGAAAACGGAATCCGGAAAGATCAGCCGCCGCGAGGTGGCGGACAGCTTGCAGAGCGCGGCGTGAGGGACGCCATGCAACCGAGCAAAGCCGAGGCGCTTGCGCCGGCGGCTTCGCAATCCGCCGCAACAGGCGAGACCTTTTCCGCCGATGCGCTCACACTCGACGCAGCCTTCGAGACGCAACGCATCGCCGAAGCCATTCGCGGCCAGGTGCTGCGGCGGCTGCGGCGACGCGGCGTCGTCGTCGGCCTCTCGGGCGGCATCGACAGCAGCGTGACGGCCGCGTTGTGCGTGAAAGCCTTAGGCGCCGAACGCGTGCTGGCGGTGCTGATGCCGGAACGCGACTCCGACGAGGAGAGCTTGCGGCTCGGCCAGGCGATGGCGACGACGCTCGGCATCGCAGCCGCCATGGAAGACATCGATCCTCTGCTCCAAGCCGCCGGCTGCTATCGGCGGCGGGATGAATTCATCCGCCGCCTCGTGCCCGAGTTCGGAGCCGGATGGGGATGCAAGGTCGTGATCAGCAATTCGCTCGAAGGCAAAGGATACAACATCACATCGCTCGTAGTGCAGTCGCCCGATGGCGAAATGCGCAAGATGCGCATGCCGATCGACGTCTATCACGGCGTGGTCGCGGCGACCAACATGAAGCAGCGCACGCGCAAGCAGATCGAGTATTACCACGCCGACCGCCTCAACTACGCGGTCGCCGGCACGCCCAACCGGCTCGAATACGACCAGGGATTCTTCGTCAAGAACGGCGACGGCGCCGCGGACTTGAAACCCATTGCGCATCTCTACAAGACGCAGGTCTATCAATTGGCCGAGCACCTCGGAGTTCCTGACGAGATACGGCGAAGGCCGCCGACCACCGATACCTGGTCCTTGGCGCAATCCCAGGAGGAGTTCTACTTCTCGCTCCCTTACCATCCCATGGACCTATGCCTCTGCGGGCTCAACAAGGGCGTCGCGGCCGCCGAGGTTGCGCGCGCCGCAGGACTGACGCCGGAGCAGGTCGAGCGCGTATGGGCGGACATCGCGGCGAAGCGCAGGGCGACCACTTATCTGCACGAGAAGGCGTTGCTGGTGGACGATCCGCTCGCGTCTTTCCGCGTTCAGGGCGGGGCGTAGCCCGGGAAATCGCGGTCGCCGTAGTGGGTCAGGCCCTGCGCTATGCCTTCAGGTCGATCGGCCATGCGTTCAAGCTTTGCATCAAGTCATCGCGGCGGGCGAGGCAAATCCTGAATCGGGCCAGCGGCTTGCGCGTTTTTTAATGTTGAGAATCAGATTCAAATAGCGTCAGCCGATGAGACTCAACCAATCGTTCCCGGACCATCGTTGCCGACCGCCCGCGCGTGCTCGATCAAATTTGAGATCAGCAGATTGGCCGCCGGCCCCAGCGCATCGCCGCGCCGCGTAATGATGCCGAGCGTCCGCTTGACGGTGGGCTCGACAAGCGGCCGATCGACGAGATTGGGGTGGCAGAGCGTGCGCCGCACGAGGCCCGGCAGCGGGCCCACGCCGACGCCTGACGAGATTACGGCGAGGATCGTCGCCGGATTCGACGCCCAGCAATTGACGCGGAACTGCACATTGGTCTCGTGAATGGCGGCCTCCATCTCTTGCCAGACGCCGGTGGCCTTGGTCATTCCGACCATCGGATAGACCGCCATTTCGCGCCACGTCACGGTGGACTTCGCCGCGAGCGGATGATCCGACGCGCAGACGACGCCATAGGCGTCCTGCAGCACCGGCTTGGCGTCGAGATCAGGCGGCACATCGACGACATTGGCGATGCCGAAATCCGCGACCGCGGTATGGACGAGTTGGGTGACGCGATCGGCGAGACCCTCCATCACTTCGATGACGATGCCGGGCCTCGCCCTCGAGAATTCGGCGAGGACCGCAGGCAAGAAGCCGGCGGCGAAGGAGTGGAGCGATGCGATCGTCACACGGCCTTCACGCCCCGCCGCAAGATTCTCAAGGTCCTCGCGCGCGGCGTGATAGGCGTTCACGACTCTTTCCGCGATCGGGAGAAATTGCCGGCCGAGCGAGGTCAGCGTCACCGGCCTCGTGCTGCGGTCAAACAGCTGCGCGCCATAGTCGAGCTCGAGGTCGCGGACAGCCTGGCTGAGCGCCGGCTGCGTGATTCCAAGCTGTTCGGCGGCGTCGCCGAAGCTGCCCAGCTTCGCCGCCAGAACGAAGACCTCGATTTGCCGTAACGTCAACTTCTTAAGCATAGGCTTATGGCTACAACGATTTGAGGTATGGGAACAAGTCGTTGAACCCCGCCTTCCTCGGCCGCGACGAACGTATGAGGACCCGATCCCTCGGCGGATCCTCGGAGCGGGTTTGGGGCTTGGCGGATTCTACCACGGAGCAAGGCAGGAACTTACGAGCTTTGCGGCCGTTATTCACACGCTGGGAATTCTCAAACATTGCCGCCACGGGATCGGCCGAATCCGGTCCTCACCTTGCCGCGTTTGTGCCGAAGGAATTCGTAAAGGTTTACGCGTCTAAAACGATGGGGTTCGTGGGGTTTTACGTATGCATTGGCGAATGTCGGTCGTCGCCGCCGCGCTTGCAACCATAGGCGCATGGGGCGCACTCAACGGGTCCGCGCAGGCCCAATCCTATCCGGTCTACCCATACCGCAGCGCTCCGCCGCCCGCCGTCTACGAAGACGACCTGATCGACCGTCCCGATCGCGGCTACGAACCGCCAATGCGGGGCCCGTACTCCTCACGCGCCTATTTGCCGGACGATGCGCCGCCGCCGCCACGTTTCGGCCGCCGCGACTGGCGCGCGCCGCCGCCCGATCCTTACTGGCTGCGGCCGCCCGCCGACATTCCGTATGCAGAACCGCCGACCGGCAGCATCACCCGCACGCCGCCGCCGTCGGCGCGGCAGGCGCCGGCGGATGAGGGGATGCGGCCGCCGCTCGCGCTCGATCCGCGCCAAGGCCCGAGCATGGCGTCGCTTCCGCCGGAATATCGGGCGGAGGAAGGCGTGCGCGAGGTCGCGGCGCAATTCCGCCGCCAGCTCATGACCTATCCCACGCGCGAGCCCGCCGGCACCATCATCATCGACACCGCCAACACGCATCTCTATTTCGTGCTCGGAGGCGGCCAGGCCATCCGTTACGGCATCGGGGTGGGGCGCGAGGGCTTTACCTGGAGCGGCGTCGAGCGCGTCTCGCGCATGGCGGAGTGGCCCGACTGGCATCCGCCTGCGGAAATGATCGAGCGCCAGCCCTATCTGCCGCGCTTCATGGCCGGCGGGCCCGGCAATCCGCTCGGCGCGCGCGCACTCTATCTGGGCAAGACGCTCTACCGCATCCACGGCACCAATCAGCCTTCGACCATCGGCCAGTTCGTCTCCTCGGGCTGCATCCGCCTGCTCAACGAGGACATCGAAGACCTCTACAGCCGCGTGAGCGTCGGCACGCGCGTCGTCGTGCTGTCCGGCCGCGCGCCGCGGGCCGCGGCGGTGCGGTGAGGCGCTTGCGCGTGAATCGAGCCTCCCGCCGACGATGGCGCCGCCGCCTCCCCCTCGGAACACATCGGCGCTCAAGGAATTACACTACGAGCCCCCGTGAGTCCTGTTCCCAAACGATCGCAGCTGCGGCGGGAGGGAGTTTCCGTGTCGGAATACCGAGTCAATCGTCGTTTGGCGGCGATTTTCGCCGGCGACATTGCCGGCTACAGCCGGCTTATGCGCTTCGACGAGGAAGGCACCCATCAGCAGTTGAGAAGCCATCGCGAGGAATTGATCGATCCGACCATCGGCGAGCATCGCGGCCGGATCGTCAGGACCACGGGCGACGGCATGCTGGTGGAATTCGGCAGCGTCGTGGATGCGGTGCGGTGCGCGGTTAAAATCCAGCGCGGCATGGCCGCGCGCAATGCCGCCGTTCCGGCCGAAAAGTGCATCCAATTCCGCATCGGCATCAATGTCGGCGACATTTTCAGCGACGACGGCGACATATACGGCGACGGCGTGAACGTGGCGGCGCGCCTCGAAGCCCTCGCCGAGCCGGGCGGCATCTGCATCTCGCGCGCCGTCCACGACCAGGTGCGCGACAAGCTCGGTTTCGGCTTCGAAGACATGGGCGAGCAGCTGGTCAAGAACATCGCGCGTCCAATCGGTGTTCATCGCGTTCGTATCCGGGAGGCCGCCGCGCCGGCGACCGACAGCCATACAATCCCGAGCGCTCCCGCGGCTATTCCCGGAACGGGCCCCTCGATCCTGCCTGCATTCGGCGCGCCGCCCCGACTTCCCGACAAACCCTCGATCGCCGTCTTGCCTTTCACCAACATGTCCGGCGATCCGGAGCAGGAATATTTCAGCGACGGAATCACCGAAGACATCATCACCGCGCTGGCGCATATCCGCTGGTTTTTCGTCATCGCGCGCAATTCGACCTTTGTTTACAAGGGCCACGCCGTCAATGTGAAGCAAGTCGGGCGCGAGCTCGGAGTGCGCTACGTGCTCGAAGGCAGCGTGCGTAAAAGCGGGCAGCGCATCCGCGTCACCGGCCAATTGCTGGACGCGATCAGCGGCAATCACATCTGGTCGGAACGCTATGACCGCGAGCTGACCGACATCTTCGGACTTCAGGACGAGATCACGGCCAGCGTCGTGGGAACGATCGAACCGAAGCTGATCGCCGCCGAAGGGTTGCGGGCGGAGACGCGCTCGGCCGAGGATCTGGATGCGTGGGATCTGGTCGCGCGCGCGCTCTCGCATTTCTGGCGGTTGGCCGAGGCCGATAATGCGGAAGCCGTCAACATCTTGCAGCAGGCCGTCGAGCGCCACCCAACCTATGCGCCGGCGCACAGCATGCTGGCGTTTACGCTGTTGATCGCAGCCTGGGTGGGATGGGCCCCGCCGGAATCCAATCGGGACGTTGCGGCGCGGCTTGCAAACCGCGCCGCGGAGCTCGACGATAGCGATCCCTGGGCGCATTTGGCGCTTGGCTGGCTCGCCTTTATGGATCGCAGGACTGACGATGCGCTCCTGCATCATCGCGCCGCCCTCGACCTCAACCCCAATTTCGCCGCCGCCGCAGGGTCGATCGGCGTGGCGCTGGCTCTCGACGGCCAATCCGAGAAGGCTCTCGACTTCTTCGCGCAGGCGCTGCGGATGAGCCCGCGCGATCCGTTCAACAGCATCTTCTTCGCCGGCATGGGGGCCGCGCATTATCTGGCGGGGCGCTACCAGGAAGCGATCAAATGGCCGCGCCATGCCGTGCAGATGCGGCCGGGCTTCCTCGGCGCGCGCCGCATCCTGTGCGCCAGCTTGGCCATGGCCGGACACCTCGAAGAGGCCAAGGCCGAGTTGAACGCCATTCGCCAGATGCAGCCGAACTTGTCCATTGCCTGGATCAGGAAGACCGTGCCGTATACGCCCCGGGTCATGGAGCGCTTTCTGGACGGCATGCGCAAAGCCGGACTGACCGATTAGCTCAGCCTCCGCAAGTTCTCCCGAGCCCTATTGCTCCTCTGGCGGCTTGACGTGACGGAATTGGAACAGGAGCAGGACGTCGTAGACGATCTTCAGCGCGCCGCAGATGAGCAGAGGCCAGGCCCGGTAGGAGGCGGCGAACAGCGCACCCGCCAGAGCAGGGCTTGCCGCCGCGGCGAGGCTGCGCGGCACCGCCGTGAAGCTCGCGGCCGCGGCGCGCTCGGCTGGCGTCACCACGGCCATCACGTAGGACGAGCGCGCCGGCACGTCCATTTGCGAAAGCGCGGCGCGCACCAGCAGCAAGCCGAGCGCCATGCCGAGCGTGGGCGCGAACGCCGCCAGCATCAAAGCCAAGCTGGCGGGAATGTGCGTGAACACCATCGTGTTGATCAGTCCGATGCGCCGCGCCAGCCACGCGGCGACCGGAAACGAAAACGCCGAGAGCACGCCCGACCAGAAGAAGAACAGCCCCGCCCCCGCGAGTGAAAAATCGAATGTCTCGAACAACCACAGCGCCAATAACGATTGAACCACGAAGCCGCCGGCAAAGGCGTCGAGGCTGAACAGGGCCGCAAGCTTCAACACAATGGCGCGCGAGGGTCCGAGCGCCCCGTTCGCGCCGCCGTCCGCCGCAACGGGACGTTGCGGGATGCGCGCGTAGAGGAGGCCGCCGACAACGCCCAGAACGGCGTAAAGGATGAACATCATCCTGATCGCGGCCAGCCGGTCGAGGCCGAAGGGAAGCAGGAGATCGGGGGTCGCCGCCGCGAGCGCCCCGGCGGCGCCGGCGAGCGCACCGACGAGGCTGTAGCGCGCGAACATCTTCGTTCGTGCGGCTTGCGTGACTTCCCGGGTCAGCGCCGCGTGCTCCAACGGCACGAATACGCTCACGCTGCCGGCCGACGGATTGATGGTGCCGGCAAAGGCGACCAGGAGGAGAAGCGCATAATCGTGCGCCGCCGCAACAGCGACGCCGGTCGCCGCCATCAAGCCGGCGGCGGCGAGCAGGAGCGCACGGTAGTCATAGCGCGCGCCGACGAAACCGATGCCGATCGTGAGAAGCGCCGAACCGAGGAGCGAAGCGGTTGCGATGACGCCGACCTGAAGCGCGGAGAACCCGAGCGCGAGCAGGTAGACCGGCAGCAGCACAGCGACGTATCCGTCGCCAAAATCGCGCACCGCGCGCGCGGCGAGCAGATAGACGGCGGGGCGGGGCAGTCCGTTTCGACCGAAGTTGATCACGATCCCAAGACAGCACAAGACGGCCGTAGAGGTCCACGGCCGTCTTGATCAGGACAGAGAACGAGTCTGAATCAGAGCCCGCTGGCTACGAGCATTTCCAGCCGCCGCGACGCTTCGCTCGAACCGAATTCCTTGGCCTTCTCGTACCATTTGCGCGCCACGCCGACGTCCGGCTTCATGCCGATGACATTGGCGCGTTGCAGCACCAGCGGATCGTAGGTCGATGCCAACGCAAACGCTGCGCGGGCGCTCTGCGCTTCCGCCGCGCGCTTGAACATCAGACGCGCTGCGCTGATATCGCCCGAGGCGAGCAGCTCCTGGCCGCGGCTGAGCAGGATTTCGATCTCGTCGCGGTCGAGCGCGCGCGGGGCTGGGGCGGCGGTTTCCGTTTGCAGCGCCAGTTTCGGCGGCGCCCAGTCGAGCCGCAAAGTATGCCGCTCGGTCACCACGTCATTCGGGTCGCGCAGCTCGACCCCAAGCGCCATCTGCCCGGAGAATCCCCGCGGCGGATAGACGATGACGTCGCCGAGCTCGCGCGCCGGCACACGCCAGCCGCCTGCGCCGTACGGATAACCAGCCGACAAGCTCGCCCCCGCCGGCAGTCCGGCGACGACGATCGCGTTGCCGTCGCCGCCATTGCGCACGGACACGCCGAGCGGCGCCGGCTCGCCGGCCGTGATCGGTTGCGCCTGAAGGCCGGATTGCGTTTCGACATAAGCGAGCTGCGCCGCAGGCACGGGCGCCGACTCGGCCTGTTTCGCCGATTGATCAGAGAGCCGCGATATCGAGGAACCGCTATCGGTGGCGCTGTTGACGGCCTCTCCAAGCCAAGGCGCCGGGATCTTGCCAACCGCAAAGAACGCGACCATTGCGGCGAGCACGAAGGCGATGGCGAGCCGGCGCCACAACGAAAATGGCGAGCGCAGCTTTAACGGCGGAGGAGGCTCCGGGATCATGCCCGGCTCGAGCGAGCGCGGAATGCGGACGCGATCGATCACCACGCGTTCCGACCCGCGCTCGGGGAGCGCCGTGACGTTGTCCGGCTCGCTCTCCACGGCTCGTAACCCGCCTCGGCGAACGCGGCGCTCCGGATCGCCTTCGCGCGCCCATTTCGGCGCATACAACGATAAGTCTTCGGAATGATAGGCTCGATCGGACGGACTACTCATGGACGCCCCCTACTTGTGCGAAGGTCGCTGCGTTCGCACGGACAAACTTTCCTTCAAAGCGCGCGCCGCGAATGCGCCGCGCGCAGCGGCGTGATGCGCACAGCGCCGGCGAAGCGTTAACGCTGCCCGCGCGTCTGCGACCACTTAAGAAAATCCTGGAAGAGCTGCTCGCGCTGCTCGGGCGAGAGATCGGAAACGCTGCGTGGCGGATTACGCAGCACGTCACGCGCAGCCTCGCGGTTCTGCGGCGTCTCGCGTTGCGTCTCGCGCGCCGGCGGCTCGCGCGAGGGCTCGCGAGCCATGATGCGCCCGGAGGCGGCCGGCGCGCCGGCAGCCGGCTGCTCGCGGTTGCGACGCAGCCACTCCTCGGCGCCTTCGAAACGTTGCCAGCCGGGAAGCACGGTCGCGAGGTTCGTTTCGCGCCATTTCGGATGGCGCGGCGGTTTTTGGAATTCGGCGAGGCGCGGGAAGAAGGCTTCGACGAATTTCTCGATGCGGCGATAGCGATCGGTGTTTTTCGGCCAGTTGTAGGCGATGAGCACGGCGCCGACGGCGATGGTCTCCACCGACTGGCCCTTCTCGATCATGCCGGGGTACTCCTCGCTCGTCAGCACGGCGGGAAGATAGTCGTTCTGCAGCGGCTTACTGAACGCGACCGGCACGAAGCGAAATCCTTCGCTCTGCTTGATCTTCACCATCGAACCGGTCGGCTTGCCCGCGATCAGGATGGTGGCCGCGATCTCGCCGCGTTTCAGCGCCTCGAAACCGTCCGCCTGCCCCATATTCACTTCTTCAACCGGGATGCCCAGCTTGGCGAAGATGTCGCGGGTCGAGTATTGGGTGCCTGAGCCGATGTCGCTGAAATTCACCTTTTTGCCGCGCAGGTCCTCAATGGATTTGACCGGCGAATCCGAGCGCACGACGAGGTGCATCTCTTCATTATAGAGCTTGGCGATGTAGACGACCTTATCGTCGATGTTCCCGATCTCGTTCGTGCGGCGGAAGGAATTGAGGATGTTCGTCTGCGTGATGCCGAGATCGACGCCCTTCAAGAAGCGCACGTCGCGCAGGTTCTGTCCGCCGCCTTTGCCGATAACGGGCAGAATGCGCAGCTCGTCCCCGTCGTCGAGCACGGCCGACAAATCGTAGGCCAGCATCAAATAGGCGCCGTTGATATTGCCCGAGACGATGGTCAGCGTGTTTTGGTTTATTTGATCGCCGAGCTTGACGATCCGGTTGACGCCCTTGGTTTTCGTCGACGATTGGGCTGCGGCGAGGTCGCCGAAAACAAAGAACGATGCGATGGCTATACCGCACGCCGCCAAGAAGGCGAGGCCGCGCTGACGAGCTGACATGATTTCCCCTTCCATACGCACACAATGGCGGCTCGCGGCGCGCCCGCAGCACGCGTTTCGCTCTTTTTGAGTTGTAGAGAGCCGCGCGAGGATTAATCCTGCCGAATATGGTGGCAGTGTGATCGCTCTGCGGCGATTCCGGAGTAGATGTGTGGCGCGCCTGTCGAATGCTTGGCGAAATTGATTTCTAATCGCCGCGAATACGCGTCGAGCTCTCCCTTTCCGCACCAGTCTTCCGTCAATCGTTTCGCCGTGGGAGCGCTCCGGCGGCTGTACGCCTTCCAAGCGAGACAGGGCGACTCGACGGCGGCCGAGACACATGCGAGAAGTCGAGCGCAAGCGCCCGGGTCGCATCATAGCAATGAGGTCGGAGTCTACTTTCTTGGAACGGCTGTGGCGCGCCAGCCTCAATAGCTGGAAGGGACTGACTGCGGCCGCCCGTACGGAAGCGGCTTTGCGGCAGGAGCTCGCCGCCCTCGTCCTCGCGGCGCCGCTCGCCTTCTTAATCGCGTCCGAGCCGTGGAAACGGCTCCTCCTGGTCGCCTCCGTCTTGCTCATCGTAATCATCGAGCTTCTCAACACGGCGCTCGAAAAATTGTCCGATCACGTCACGCCTGAGAAGCATCCGACGATTGGGACGGTCAAGGACATGGGCTCGGCCGCGGTCGGCGGGGCCTTGCTCCTGGCAGGCTTCGTCTGGATCGCCGCGCTGGGGGAAGCCGCCGGCCTGTGGTGAGGCCGTCCTCGGCGCGATTGCCCGCGCCTTATCCCCGCGTTAGACCTGAGCCCATGAAGCGTGCATCGGATCGCCTCGCCATCGCGGTTGCGCAGCTCAACCCCACGGTCGGCGACATAGCGGGCAATACGGATAAGGCGCGGCGCGCGCGGGCGCAGGCCGCCGCTGATGGCGCGGACATCATCGCGTTTTCGGAGCTCTTCATCGCCGGCTATCCGCCGGAAGACCTGGTCCTCAAGCCGGCCTTTCAGGCCGCCTGTCGCGCCGCGATCGAGACGCTCGCGCGCGAGACTGCGGACGGCGGACCCGCCCTCTTGATCGGCGCGCCCTGGGTCGAAGAGGGCCGCGTCTACAACGCCTATTGCGTACTCGAGAACGGGGCCATCACGGCCGTCCGCTTCAAGGTCAATCTGCCGAACTACGGCGTGTTCGACGAGCGTCGCGTTTTCTCGCGCGGGCCGCCCCCCGGACCTGTCCAGGTCCGAGGCGTGCGCGTCGGCGTGCCGATTTGCGAGGATATCTGGCTGGAATGGGGTGGCGACTACGAGGACGTGGTCGAGTGTCTGGCCGAGACGGGGGCGGAGTTGCTGATCGTCCCAAACGGATCGCCGTACTCGCGCGGCAAGGACGAGCTCCGCCTCAACATCGCCGTCGCGCGCGTGACCGAGTCGGGGCTGCCGCTTCTCTACGTCAATCAAGTGGGCGGCCAGGACGAGCTCGTGTTTGACGGCGCCTCCTTCGCGTTGCACGCCGATCGCTCGCTTGCGCTCGATCTGCCCGAGTTCCGCGAAACGGTCGTGACCACGCGCTGGGAGCGCAGCAATGGAGAATGGCGGTGCGCCGGCGCGCCCGTCGTTCCGCCGATCGAGCCGGACAAGGCGAACTACGCGGCCTGCGTGCTCGGATTGCGCGACTACGTCCAGAAGAACGGCTTCCCCGGCGTCGTGCTGGGCTTGTCCGGCGGAATCGATTCGGCGCTGTCGGCCGTCATGGCGGTTGACGCGCTCGGGGCGGAGCGCGTGCACACGCTGATGCTTCCGTACCGCTTCACCTCACAGGAATCTCTTGAAGACGCAGCGCTGATCGCGAAACGGCTCGGCGTCCGTTACGACGTTCTGCCCATTGCGAGCGCGGTCGAAGGCTTCGAAAGCGCGCTTTCGCCGATTTTTGCGGGCAAGCCGCGCGACGTCGCCGAAGAGAATTTGCAGGCGCGGGCGCGCGGCATGATCCTGATGGCCATTTCCAACAAGTTCGGGCTCATGCTGGTGACGACCGGCAACAAATCGGAAATGTCGGTCGGCTACGCCACGCTCTACGGCGACATGAACGGCGGCTTCAACCCGATCAAGGACCTGTACAAGACCGAAGTCTATCGCTTGTCGCGGCTTCGCAACCGCTGGAAGCCCGACGGCGCTTGTGGTCCGGACGGGCCCGTCATTCCGGACAATGTGCTCGTGCGCGCGCCAACGGCTGAACTTCGGGAAAACCAAACCGATCAGGATTCGCTGCCGCCATACGATGTGCTTGACGGCATTCTGGAGCGTCTGGTCGAGCATGACCAACCGGTTTCGCAGATCGTGGAGGCGGGCTTTGACCGCGCCACGGTTCTGAAAGTGGAGCGGCTGATCAACATCGCCGAATATAAACGCCGCCAGTCTGCGCCCGGAGTCAAAGTCGCGTCGAGGAATTTCGGGCGCGACCGCCGTTACCCGATCACGAACAGGTTCCGCGACGCCGGCGCCCCTCCCCCCGAACCTGACCGGACGCTCGTCAAGGGCGTGGTTACGCGCAGCGACACGCTCGATCTATGATCAGCGCGCCGGATAATAGGTCGGTCCCACGCTGCGCACGGGCCGCTTTTCCGGCGGCTCGGAGGGCGTTTCCGGATTAGGCGCGCCGGATGCGCGCGGCGCCCCTTCCGGCTGCGGCGGCGAGCCCTTCTTGCGGGCATCCTGACGGGCCGGCTCCGCGCGGGGCTGAGACATGGCCTTGGCGCGGTCTTCGGTCACGACGATGTCGCCGCGTTCGACGGTCGCGTCCTTGTCTCCCATCGCCTCGGCCCAGCTCTGGCCGGGACGTTTGCAACTGCATGCCGCATTGAATTCCGAGCGGTAGCGGAACGCATTCGGCAGCTCGCGATAGCCCCGGCCGGCCATCGAAACCGCCTGCGATACGTCCTCGCCGGGATTGCGGTGCGTGAACAGAATGACCTCGGAGGCCGGGCACATCTGCTGACAGAGGCGCTCGTCATCCGCAAATTTGGCAGGGGTCGTCGAAAACGAGATCGGAAAATAATAGCCATCGCAAGTGCGGACGCAGATCGTGCGATAGCCGCCTCCGAGCTGCGGTTGGGCTTCGGGGCTGCTGTACTCGGGCGCAGGCGAGGGACCGGGACCGCTGCCGCCGAACAAGGTCTCAAACAGTCCGCGCGGGCGCGGCGGAGCCGCCGCCGCCCGGTATTGCGGACCGCAATCGTTTTGCCCGAGCGCAAGCAGAATCGCGCGCCGCTGGTCGGCCCGATCTGCGCTGCCGCTTTGCAGGCGCTGCAGGTCCATGTTCATCTTGTCGAGGTTCACCCGCATGCGCTGGATTTGGGCATTGAGGGCGTCGCAGTGCGGCGGCTGCCCACCCCCGAAAAGAAAGAATCCTGAACCCTCGCAACCGCTGCGCCGCGCCTGCGCAATGGTGCGATCGAGCTCGAACTGTTGTTTGGCGGCGGACTCTTCATATCGTCGGATTTGTTCGGCGCGCACGGGATCGGCTGCGCCGCGTTCGAGCGCGGAGAGCTGGGCCTCGAGCCGCGCGCAAACCGAGGTCTGCGCCGGCGGCGGTGCGCCGGGCGGGGGGGCCATTCCCGGGTTCTGCGGCCAGGGCTGGGCGCGCGCCGCCGGAGGCGGGGTTAACGCGAGCATGGCTGCAAACGCTAGCCAGCCGGTTCTTGCCGCGACCGACGTCCAACGCTTCTTCTTCTTCATGCTCCCACCAATCCCCAAACCGGCTTGCGCCTGAACTGGCGCGCCAATGGTGACCAAAGTGTGAACCCATCGGCGCGATCAGCGCTGGGATAGGCCGGAGAGGCGTCTTGCGCAACTCGCAGCGGTTGCGCGCGCTCAAGCCGCGCCTTGCGCTTCGCTGCGCAGATTCCACAAAATTCCGGCGACGATGACGAGGGAGCCGGCGAATACGAATGCGTCGAGCGGTTCGTTATAGAAGAGAGCGCCCACCACCGCGATCAGCGGGATGCGGAGGAAATCCAAGGGGACGACCAGAAGGGCGTCCCCTGCCCGGAAGGCGTTGGTCAGACAATAATGCGAGCTCAATCCGGACACGCACACGGCCAGAATCGGCAGGATCATGCTTGGAGTGAGCTTCGTCAGGAAAAAGGGATCGGAGCCGGCGAAATTCATCGGTAGTTGAATCAGATTCATCCAGAACAGGATCGTGAAGGTCGCATCCGTCCTGGTCAGCTTCTTTATCATCACCATCGATAGAGCGAATCCGAGCGCTGAGCCGAGCGCCAGCAGCGTGGCCGGGCGGAAATCCCCCAATTGGGGGCGCAGAATGACGAGCACGCCGATGAGACCGAGCGCGATCGCGCCGATGCGGCCGAGCGTCGCTCGTTCGCCCAGAAAGGTGATGGCGATCAGGCCGACCCAAACCGGCGTGGTGAATTCGAGTGAGAACACGATTGCGAGCGGCAGCATCGTCACGCTCATAGCCCACATGATCTGACCACCGAAGTGGACCGTGTTCCGGACGATGTGGAGCCCGATGTGACGGGTCGCCAAGCCTTTGCGCAATTCGGGCCGCATGAGCGCGAGCGCGCCCAAGACGAGCACGCCGGATAAACTGCGAAACAGCAGAATCTCGAACACGCTCAACGCATGGGCGAGCTCCCTGATCGCGACCGCCATCGCCGAGAAGGACAGGAGAGCTCCCATCATCCAGGCGATGACGGTGAAGATTCGCCGCTGCTTCACGAATGCACTCGCCTCCCGCGCCCAGCCCGGAGCCGCTTGCCGGGTTAGGTTCGCTAACACAATGCAGCCTCCGCGTGCACTGCGCGGGTTGCATAGCCCGCTCGCGCCGGCTCACTCAAGGCCCAACGTTGAGCAGGATTTCGATCGCTTCAAAGTTCGTCGCGATCCAATGCGCGCACCAGGCGTCGATGGCCGTTCAGCCGATCTTGATTGAGCTTGCCTTTTCAGGCGCTCTGCGCAGTGTCGTGCCGGTCGAGGTTGGAATCAATCTTGTTTTCCATCACTCTCGATGACGGCCAGGCCGCCGGATCGTATGATCCCGCAGCAAATGAACACGGGCTCGACTTGATGAAATGCGTTTTTTCAGCGACTGCGATAATCGGCGCTTTGTTTTTCAATCTATCGAGCTTTGCATCGGGCGCGGGAAACGCTCAGAGCGGCGCTTCCGAAATCGACACCGGAAATTTGTTCGGATTCTCTGACGGCGCCGATATCGGAAACAAGGGAGATCGGGGCGTCGAGTTGGAGTTCAATGATCGCTTCGGAAAATGGTCCGGCGGCTACAACGTTCTTAACGCCATCGCCAAAGCGAGCTTTACGGTCACCGACAGCATCCAGATCACCCCCAGCGTTCTGTTCTCAAGATTTGACGTCAACAACGCGCCGGGCCTTGCGGATCGCTCGTCAGGCGGCCTAGACGCCGCGCAGATCGACATAAAATATCGTCTCCTTGAGCGCGAGCGCGCGGGCTTCGGCTTGATGCTGGGCGTAACGCCGCACGTTCACAGATTGGATGAGATCACGGGATTTCCGGCGACCGCCTATCGACTCGATTT
>WBZR01003088.1_pt1 | contig 15843 bp, 13 predicted proteins | sample 5204231 | NCBI WGS metagenome assembly WBZR01 (sample SAMN12412403, study PRJNA552823) | activated sludge metagenome | isolation source: activated sludge from anammox sidestream of wastewater treatment plant... | place: USA: Virginia | collected 2017-08 | reverse complement strand
TATGCCCGCTGATGACCAGCCCGATAATCTGCAGGCTTGCATCGCCATGGCGCAGGTGTACCGGTGTCATCGACATCACCGCAACCATTACGGCGTGCCCGAGGACGACTGAGCTCAGCCCCAGGGTTGCGGCGGGCGATTGTCGAATAATTCCAGTTGCCTGCAGCATCGATATACGTTGCCCCGGTCGCAAGCCCGTGGCCGTCCCCTCGGGGTTCGCCTCCCGCGCGACGAGCAACGGGTCCGGCCGCAGGAGCACCCCGACAAGCGTCATGGCGATGCTGTAGGCAGCAACCGCCAGCAGGTACGGACCCGTTAGCCGGGGGAGCCCGATAGTCGTGGCAAGGCCCCCCAGGGGGTCCATCAGGTTCGGTCCCGCTACAGACCCGATCGTGGTAGCCCACACGACTATCGAAAGGTCACGCCCACGGTGCCGCGGGTCTGCAAGGTCGGCTGCCGCGTAGCGCGATTGCAGCGTTGCGGTCGAACCGCCGCCGGCGAGGATCAGCCCCGCCAGCGCAAGCGGAAAGAACCGGATGTATGCCCCGCCGATCACGAGCAGCGCGCCACAAATCCCGATGATGTAGGCGAGCATGATCCCGGGGCGCCGGCCGGTGTTCGTCATCAGGCGCGTAACCGGGATGGCAATCACGGCCGCACCGATCGTCGAAGATGCCGATGCGAGCCCGCTCAGTGAATCCGAGGCGAGATCTGCCGCCAGCAGTGCCCCAACAGCTGCTCCCGAGGCGACCCCCACACCACCGAAGATCTGCGCGAGAACCAGTGTGCTCACAACGCGCCGCTGAAGGCCTGCGGCTGCCGGTGTCTGATGCAACAACACAACCCCCGGGGTGGACTTTCCGTATCGCGGAAGCCCCGCTGTGAGCAGCCTTTTCCCCTGTTCTGACTATCCTAACGACTGCGCACGCAGCGCTCACGGACCCGATGATCACTTGCTGGCCGAGAGGTGGTGCTTCCGGCCTCCCGGCAATTCGTCTCACGGGGCCAGTCCGGCCGGGTGGGTTCTACCCCGGCGATGCGGCTCGCGGAGATGTCCACGGAAGGCCCAGAATATACGCTCGTGGCATACCTCGATCTCTTCTGGCTCCCGGTCGGCGCCGGAACCCACCTCCAGCGAGCGAGCCTCGTGGCATACGAGTCGGTCGCTGCCGCGCTTGCCCGCCGTCACCGGTCTATCCTCTGCCATGCTGGCCTCAAGGGCGTCCTCGACGGCCGGACCTTCACGCTCGAGCTCACCCCCGTCCCGGCGGCCCAGGATACACCGCCACTCATCACGGGGGCCGTTGGGAGTCCCTTGGCGGGCCGGCTGCGCATCTTTCGCTACCAGCTCATCTGCCGCGAAAGCGACGCCCTCCCCGATGAACAGTGGGCCGTCGAACATCCCGTTCGCCTCACGGAGGACGCCGCTGCCATCCAGCGGCTGTTCGATGTCGCCCCTACGGTGCCGGCGTACACCTGGGGCAGGCGGGTTCAGGGTGCATCTGAAATGTGGACATCGAACTCGGCCATCTCCTGGCTTCTTCTCGAATCCGGTATCTCCCTCGCTGACGTACACGTCCCGCGCGGCGCAACCGCTCCTGGCTGGCAGGCCGGCATCGATACCCGGAAGCGATCGACCGAGCCTCACGTACAATCCCCGGTCATGGAGATTACGCGAGCTGTGACTCCGGGCGACGTTGCCGGGCTGCTCCATCATCCTCCGCGCGCGACCCTTGCCTTCGTCGATAGTGGTGTCATCCAGGCTTTGCCGGTTGCGTTCGCCTACGATTCCGGGCGGTTCTTCGTCGGGCTTTCCACGCAGGAGCCGCCAGCCGGGCGCGTCCGTCTCCTCGTCGATGATGGCCCCTGGTACTTCGACCTCCGCGGCGCCTGGGTGCGCGGCCACCTGTTGCCTGCCGTGCCGCCTGCTGGCCCGGGCAGGGCGGCCGCATGGTTCGAACTCCTTCCCGAGAAGTCGGTTGCCTGGCACTACGGCCACATGAGGGAGATCTGATGCGCTCTCCCACCGACCCTCGGGTTGGCCGCTTCCTGGGAAAGTCGCTGATCGCCCGGATCGCCACGCGTTCGCCCGCGGGAAATGCCGACCTCATTCCGCTCTACTTCGTACACCACAACGGGCGGATCTGGATGACCACCCGCTCGCAGAACCCGGTCGTTCGCGACCTCCTCCTCAATCCGGAAGTCGTGCTTCTCTTTCATGGCGAACGCCTCCGTGGCCAGCGTGCTGCTCTCCGCATTCGCGGCCGTGCGACTTACCACACCGGCAAGCGCGAGATGTTGCTCGTCTCTGTGCTCGCTGCCTTTCGTTACTACCTGTCACCGGGCGGGATAGCGAACACCCTCGGCAACTGGCGCCAGTTCCGTCGTTCCCTTCGCTACAAGCGTGAGCGGGCAGGTAGCGGCGTCATCGAGGTGATCCCCGAATCGGCCGAGTTCCTGCAAAATCCGCTTGCCGACCATGCCGATCCGGCCGAGCGTGGCCATCTGCGCTTCTTCTATCGTGACCGGCGCCCTACCCGTCTCGGCCGGGCCGTCAACCGCACCCAGGTCTGGTGGTCAGGCGCTGGTATGCCGCCGCGATTCCAGGCTGTCCTCGAGGTTCGTGGCCGCAAGTCCGGCGCCATCCGCTCACTTCCGATTGGGATCGCAACGGTCGCCGGTGAGCGCTACCTGGTCTCCATGCTGGGTGCTAACGCCGAATGGGTTCGAAACGTTGCTGCCGCCAACGGTGAGGCGGTCATCCGCCAGGGTAAGCGCCGGCGCGTGCTTCTCGTGCCCGTTCCGGCCGGTGAGCGTGCTCCCGTGCTCCGCGAGTATGTTCGTATTGCGGCGAGCGGGCGCAAGCACTTCCCGGTCGCACGCGGAGCACCACTCGGCGAGTTCGAGGCTATTGCCGCGGGCTACCCCGTCTTCCGAATTATCGACCGGGTCTGAAATGGCGCAGGACCCGGCCCCGCCAGACACTCCGGTGTGACATCCGGGTGCCTCCGGGGAAGCGATGCGCCCCCACCGGATGGTGAGCCACCTATTCGCGCAGTGCAGACTCCCGCAAGGCGTCGTCGCGATACCACACTGACCGCAGGATCTCCTGGAAGGCCCAGCCATCGCGGAGCAGTTGCTCGGTTAGCAATAACTGTGCGGCCACTTCGCTCGTGTTCGCAGTTACGAGTTCCTCGACCAGGCACTCAGCACCCGTACCGGGGAGTTTTCGAAGCTCCCGCTCACACCTCTCGGCCATTGACCGGTTGGTTAGCGCGGTGATTGCGAGCCGGCGCGTTCGCCGGTCAGCCGGGAGAGCCGCAGGCGTCCTGGAGAGGCTGGTGTCGCTCATCGGGCGCATCCTGTTACGTATTTGCAACCCATGGTGGGTGCGCCCGGTGCTGGCGTCATTAGGGGTGAACCCTGATCAACACGGGGCCGGACTGGAGCGAGCACAGTCGTTGGTTAGCACTCTGGATGCACCGTGGCCGGTGCGGGCCGCCGGTGCAACAATCCCGTCGCCATCGGCGTTGGATAGATATGCGGATGTTCGCTGCTGCCTCGGTGGTCACCCTGGCATTCCTCGCCACGGTCCTTGTCGCGTGCGGGAGCGGTGACGATCTGCCATCCCGGACGGTGGCTCCTGTCACCAGCACAGCCACCACGATCCCGGCGACCTCCGGCGCAACACCGGCACCGATCAGGACCGAAGACGTGACCGTTACTCCGACTCCGGCTGGAACCCCGTCTCCCTCCCCTTCGCCCTCGCCAGCTACCGGTCCTGGCAACGAGACCCACCCCGACTACCCGGTCTATGACCAGTCAGTTCGCACTGGTAACAACGTCGCCGACTTGCTCATCGACGCGGTAGTCCAGGATGACCTCCGGGCGACCATGGCACTGGTCGAATACCTCCGACTGCCGTGTGTTGGCGTGGAAAAGAGTGCTGCCCCGGGAGTGGTTCGCTGCCGGCCGGGTGAAGCCGACGGTACTATCGTTTCCGTTCTCCCCGTCGTTTTCTCGGGTCGCACCTACCTGCGCGCCGATGACGTCCAGGCGGCCCTACGCCAGCTCGTCAAGCCCGGGGCACGCGTCTTCGCCGCGTACCGTGCCCCGGTAGCCGAACAGGGCAACCCCGACTGGCCGGGGGGCGCGGTCGGCATCGTCTTTGTCGTTGGTGGTCGCGGGATCCTCGCCCGGGTGAACGATGAAGGGCTTGTTTTGCTCAACCTTGGCGCAGAGGCGGCCCGCAATCCCTACGACCTTACGAACCTCTACCGCGACTTCCTGCTGGCGCCGAGACGTCAGTGACGTTTGCGCTAATGAGTCGAATCGGCTCAACCTCCAGGCCCTGGCGTTGTTCCTCTGCACCGATACCAGGGGTCCGACTACCGGTTGGCGTGTAATACCGATACGGGAAAAGGGCTGGTATGTGCAGCGAGGCCTCACTCGCATACGACGTAATGTCGTGTAAAACATCTGCGAGCCTGATACAAGAGTCTGCAGGTGCCCGGTGCCGGTGAGTCGGCGGCAGGTGGGGTCGGTAGTCCGGCAATGCCATGAGATGCAAGTGCAAGTATTGGCAGTTGCGAACACTCGCAAAAGGCTACAGGATGCACCTGGCACCTCCAGCATGACCGCTTCGCGGTTGGCTCCCCTCGCAAACACCCTTGACATGGAGTGACGGTATGGCCCTCTACACCCTTCCGGACCTTTCTTACGACTATGGCGCCCTCGAACCACATGTATCCGGCGAAATCATGAATCTCCATCACGCAAAGCATCACGCCGCGTACGTTGCCGGTGCGAACACGGTGACCGAGAAACTCGAGGAGGCGCGAGAAAAGGATGACTTCGGCTCGATCACGATGCTCGAAAAGAACCTCGCGTTCCACCTCTCCGGACACATACTCCATTCGATCTTCTGGAAGAACCTCAGCCCCCATGGTGGAGACGAGCCAACCGGTGACCTCGCAGAAGCCATCCGCCGTGATTTCGGGAGCTTCGATGCGCTCGTGAAGCAACTCTCAGCCAGTGCCAACACCGTCCAGGGCTCAGGCTGGGGCGTCCTTGCTTACGAACCCGCATCAGACCGGCTTGTCGTGCAGCAGGTCTACGACCACCAGGGCAATATCGCCATTTCGTCGACCCCACTCCTGGTGATCGACGCATGGGAGCATGCTTACTACCTTCAGTACCGCAACGTGCGCGCCGACTTTGTCAAGGCAGTCTGGAACCTCGTCAACTGGCAGGATGTCATGGACCGTTACGCGGCGCAGCGAGGCTCCACGGCCAGGTCGTGAGCGTGCCGGAACCGGCGGACGGTGAGATTGATGGGTATGAAGCAACGATAATCGCGGAGACGCGTACGGCTGCCCTCCGGCTGCTCGACGAAGGACTTACACCGGCCTTTCTCGACCGATACCAGGCAGAGGGTGTTTGGGCCGAACACGGGGCTCTTGGGAGATCACTTGATTCAGCTCATCTGCACCCTTCAATGGAGGACAGGTCGGACGAGTCGCGAGAACGCGTCCTGCGATTGGTCATTCCATCGCTGGCGCGGATCGCCGCCTTTCATACCGCGACTGACCCGTCGCCTGGCGCGAGCCGCTCCGCTGACCACGACAGGCTGATTGGCTCGGCGGCGGTGCTCGCTGTGGTCTGGGCGAGGTTGATGCGAGACGCCACGCGGGACTGAGACGCCTCGGCCCGCGCGGCGATCGGACCGGCGCCCATGGGAACCACCGAGGGGTGCGCAATTGCCCCGGCACTTCCCACAGATGCTCACGATAGATGTGGCGGGGAATGCGCCGGTTCTGCGCATGGAGCGGCCAGGCCCCGTAACGGCGTGGACCGGCGGCCCCCCTTCCTTTCGGGGCTTCGGGAATCGGCTGGTCTCTTTTGTCCGTGCTCTGCTGGAGATATCCCGAGTTTCTCTCACCGGCCTCGCGGTGACCCTCCGCTCTTGTAAGGAAGGTACGACGTTGCGGCCGAGCCTCCGGTAGCCTGGATCTCCCAGGGTCGAGACGACTCGCGCCTCATACCGCTTCGAGGAGAATTGCGTCGCCCTGCCCGGTCCCGGAGCAGATGGCCGCAACGCCGAGTCCATGGCCGAGCTCCTGGAGCTGGTATGCGACGGTCATCGTCAGCCGGGCACCGCTCGCCCCAATCGGATGTCCCATCGCCACCGATCCGCCCATCCGGTTCACTTTCGCAGCATCCCATCCGAGCCGTTGTCCGCAGATGAGCGGTACGGCCGCAAACGCCTCGTTGACCTCGATCACATCCAGTTCGTCGAGGGTATGTCCCGTCTTCTTCAGCACGTTCTCGATCGCAAAGGCAGAGGCGATGGGGAACTCGCCAGGAGGCCCCGCTACCTCCGCGTGGCCCACGATCCGCGCGATCGGCTTCACCCCAGCGCTCTCCGCCGCCTCTTCCGTACCGATGAGCAGCACGGCTGCCCCGTCGTTCACTCCTGGTGCGTTCCCGGCCGTGATAGCGCAGGTACCGTAGACGGTGGAGATGCGCGCCAGCCGCTCGATTGTCGAGTTCGGACGGGGGCTCTCGTCACGCGCCAGGGCCACGTGGTTGGGGTCGCGTTTCTGGGGGACGGGAGTCACCTCCCGATCGTAGTAGCCGCGCTCGAATGCTGCTCCCCAGCGCCGCTGGCTCATCACCGACCATTCGTCCATCTCCTCGCGGGAGATCTCGCGTTGCTGGGCCATTGCATCGCCCTGGTTGGCCATGTGGACGTTGTCGAAGGCGCACCAGAGGCCGTCGTGCACCATCCCGTCGATGAGCGTCTTGTTCCCCATGCGGGCGCCCCAGCGCGTATTCATGTCGTAGTAGGGCGTGTTCGACATCGATTCCATGCCGCCCGCGAACATGAGGTCACCGTCGCCGGCCCGGATCGCCTGCGCCGCCAGTGTCACGGCCCGCATCCCGCTCGCGCAGACCTTGTTGACCAGCGTGCTCGGCGTTGCGTCGGGGAGGCCGCCGCGAATCACCGCCTGGCGGCTCGGGAGTTGCCCGGCACCCGCCTGCAGCACCTGCCCAAGAAAGACGTTGTCGATCCGTGCCGGGTCCAGTTCGTTGCGCTCTACCAGCGTGCGGATGAGGAATGCCGCGAGGTCGGCCGCCGAATGCTCCTTCAGCCCGCCGCCGAACTTGCCCCAGGGCGTCCGCGTCGCATCGAGAATAAAGACGTCGCGCATGCTGGCCTCCCGGTTGCCAAACCGACTCTACGGTAGCGCAATCCGGCGGAAGAAAGCAGCCGCGAACCGAGCGGTTCGCCACCTTCCGGGCCCGGCTCCCTCGAACACCCAGTCCGCTACGTGTACTCCCGGTTCCTCTCTACCGGATGGCGATCTCCGGCGTGGCCTGGCTCACATAACTCGTGTCGCCGCTCACCGCGCGGGCTTCCACGACTACCGTCGTGTTCACAAACAACCTCCGTGCCGGCCCCGCGACAGCGAGTGTCCACGGCTCGCCCGGACTCGTTCCGGCCGTCCCGTCGTTGACCACCACGTTCACGACCCAGTTCGATGCTGAAGCGTCCCAGTACTTGTTGTCGGATTTCCGCTTGATGACGAAGCTCACCTTCGCTGGTGCTGGCGAGATAGTGCCCGTCGTCGCCGAGAACGTCAGCCGGCTCCGTGCCACCTTCGCACCCGCTGCCGGGACGACCACGGCGAGCTGTGCCGTCGATGTCGGGGGCGCTGCCGTGATGTCGAACGTCGAACTCGTCGCCGAGGTCAGCGAGGTTGCGCTTGCCGTGAGGGTGTACCCGGTGGCGACTGTGTCAATCGAACACCCGGCGAATGCCGCGACGCCGTTCGCTACGGTCTTACTGAGGCCCCCGGTGCACACCAGGTGCGCCGAGCCACCACCGCCGACGAGTGCGAGCGTGACCACGGTAGTGGAGTCCACTGTTACCGTGGCCGACCCTGCATTCTGGACGGTTACCACGGGTTGTGTTGAGAATGCCGTGTTCACGACAGCCCCGGAGGGTTGCGTCGTGAACGCCAGCTTCGTGGCGCCGCTGTTCACCGTGAATGCGATTTGCTGCACCGATGGCCCGCCACCCGGCGCAGGATTGAAGACCTTGATCTGCGTGGTTCCTGGCGCTGTGAGCAGGTTCGCCGGGATGGTCGCCGAAAGGTGCGTCGCATCCGTCAGGGACGTCACGAGGTCGGTTGTCCCCCAGCGCACGATCGAGTTCGCGACGAAGTTCGTCCCTGTCACGGTGACCGTCGTCGCGGCCGCGCCCGCGACTGCCGTGTTCGGTGTGACGTTCGTGAGTGTCGGTACGGGGTTTGGCGCCGCATTCACGGTGAAGTTCACCGGGTTCGATGTGCCCCCGCCGGGCAACGGGTTAGAGACGCGAACCGCCACGGTACCGGCGCTTGCGATGTCCGTCCCCGTGATCGCTGCCGTGCAGGTCGTCGCCGAAGAACAGGTGGTGGTCCGGTCGCTCCCGTCCCATTGCACGCGGGTGATGCCGTTCACGAATCCCGACCCGGCGACGGTGAGCGTGAACCCGCTGCCGCCCGCGTTTGCGGTGAGCGGACTGATGCTCGAAAGCGTTGGGTTCGGGTTGCTGGCCTGCGAAAACGTGATCGTCACGGTGTTCGACGTTGCTTCGAAGGACGTGGCCTTGTTGTAGCGCGCCGTCACGGCAATCGTCCCGTCCGAGTTCGAGGTGAACTTCACGCCACTTTCGCCTGCCGCGCAGTCCGGTGTCGACGCCGATGATACCGAAGCGACCGAAGCGCCTCCCCCTGCCACGAGTGTGAAGTCGTTGAGGGCCAGCGGGTTGAGCCCCGAGTTCGAACCAGCCACCTGGGTCCCGGAGCCTGCCGTGTTTAGGGTGCAGACCGTGACGGACGTCCCGGTCGTGACTGCTACGGAGGACGGCTGGATGGTCAGTTGGTTGACCGATGCAGTCACCACTGGTGACATCTGCGAGCCGGGCGAAGTAAAGAGATGTGCACCCGAACTGAGCGTCAGGACGTTGGACATCGCGGTCGACGCGGCACCGTCGTTCGCCCTGGTGGTGACGGTGATCGTTCCGGTCCCGCCTGCTGACGCCAGTGAAGGTTGGCCTGTGCAGCTTGCAGTCGCAGTCAGTTGGCCGGTTCCTGGCCCACCCGGGCAGACGACATTGATGACTGTCCCATTGGTGATGGCGACCGACGCCGAGTATGTTCCGCTCGCACCCGTCCCGTTGTTGGTGAGCACGATGGTGTGAGTCACGAGGTTGCCTTCGAACACGCTCGTGGGGCTCACGGTGTTGGTTACGGCGATGAGTTCGTTTGCCACGGTGAGAGCACCAGCGTTGTCGGCAGCGGGATTCGTCCCCGGTTCGCCGCCGTTTCGTGCGACAAAGGCCTCGGTACCAAGATCAATGGTGGTGCCATCGGCAACGTTCACTACCGCTGAATGCACCACAATCGACTCAATCGCGCTTCCATTCCCCAGCGCGCCGATGTTGCATGTGAACGATGATGTCCCCATTCCGGTGCAGCTCGCCGGTCCCAGCCCGCCCGTGAATGATGTCACCTGCAAATTGGCGCCAAGGTTGCCGTCGAAGTTGAGGTAGGTCGTGTCACCACCTGCCGTGAAGTTGATGGTGTAGGTCACGTCGTCGCCCGGTTGCACTGTTGCCGGGCCTGCGGGCGACTGCACTACCGTGAAGACCGCCGGGTTGGCGATCGCCGTAACGTTTTCGGCGGTACCCTGCCACGCAAGTCCCATGAGCAGTGTCACCACAACTGTGACCAGCAGTCCCAGTCGCCGGCCTGGGTGCAGCACCGTCTGAACCCTCATCGCTGTGCCACCTAGTACGTGTAGGCGATCGAGACGCCCATCAGCTTGGAGGCCGGCCCGCCCTTCAGGTCCACCACGATGAAGTACACATTTGCGCCGTTATCCACCGTGTGACTGAACGCATTCTGCGTTTGCGGCGAACTCCCCCCGCTCGAAAGTACTTCTGCCAGCTTGTAGACATTGGCCGAAGCATCGCCGTTCGAGAGCGGGGTGTAGTCGAGGCGGACCGCCACCGTGTCGCCACTCCCGGCAAAGGCCGCGGTCATGCTCGTGATGGTCGCGCCGTTGGGAAGGTAGACGGGGGCGAAATACCGCTGCGATGCCGTGTCGGTGCCCACCGGCGCAATCTGGTTGAAGTTCTTCTCGTAAATCGCCAGGTCGTTCATGGGGAGGAACGTGCTGGCTGCTATCGAAAGCTTCCCGGTACCACCCGCTGGTGTGCCGCCTGCCTGGTTGAGGGTACCCGTGTCCCAGTTGCCCGTGTTCTGCGTGTAGTTCAGCCACACGGCGTCGCCAGGGTTGAGCTGGCTCAGCGTATTGGCGAATGCCGGCGCGCCCGGAGCATAGAGCTGGTACGCCTGTGAGCCTGCATCCCAGCGGTAGACCGACGAGTACTGGCCGCTCAGCGACGATAGTGCGTCCGCCGGTGACTTGGCCGCGCCCAGGTACGAGACGTTGTTCCAGCCCCGTTGCAGCGAAACCGCCCTCGCGTGCTGGTCGCCCGCCACCATGACCACCGTGATCGCGGCCAGGCTGAGGGCCGTAGCGAGAAGGACTGTTCGCAGACGCGGCATCGTCGGGCCTCCTGGCGTGTCGCTCGAACGTGTTCCATGAGCGATCGCGCCAGCACTCAGGGTAGGAATGCCCCCCTGCTGCCTTAATGGGCGGAAGCCCCATGCCTGAACAGCGATGATCCCCCGATCCGGAGAGGGAGAACCCTGAAAATGAGTGGGAGGAGGGAGGACGATAGAGGGAACGCGGTGCCTACGGCCGTGTGAAGCAAAGGCCCGGCTCCAATTGGGCCGGGCCGGCAAGAAGGCGAAGATCTCGTAGCCCGGGGAACCGCCCTACGACACTCGCTCCGCCACGACCACGTCGCGGCTCACATACTCGAGCCCGGATGCATCGAGCGCCCCGCCGCAGGTGATCATCGTGATCCATTCCTTGCCTGCAGGCTTGTCCGGCGGATTGATGATGTCGCCCATGGGGATGTTGTCGCGGCTGTACTGCTTCTTCGAGATGACCTTGTACTTGTACTCGGTTCCGTTCGCCATGACGACGCTGATCTCATCACCGACGCTTGCCTGTGCGAGCTTCTGGAATGGAGCCGGGCAGGCCATCGGGTTGCTCGGGCAGACCGCTTTGCTGATGTAGTAGACATGCGCCGAAAAAACCGCGTTCCCGCCCCAGCCAGGCTTCGTGCCGATCCCGTAGCCGTTCTTCTCCAGGTCCTGGTCGTACCAGGCGACGTCGGTGTTTTCCTTCCCCTTACTCGGTGTGTCGAGTTCGCCCTCGGCGTTGGTCGCCAGCGCCTCCACGGGCGCATCAATCCCGAAGCGCGGGTACTTGAACCGTGCCACCGTGCCGTTGAAGGGGGTCGGAGTTGCGGTGGGAGTCGGCGGCATCGTTGGTGTAGATGTGGCAACGCTGGCCGCCGCCTCGGTTGTCGTCGCAGCCGTCGTCGCGGCGGGCGTGTCATCACCGCCGCCGCAGGCCGCTGCCCCCACGAGCGTGATGGCGCCAGCAAGCAAGGTCAGCAGCGAGATTTTCGGGGCAATCTTCAAGAGCCTCTCCCTGTTCCGATCATGGTCATCGTGGAAGGTCCACCGTAGCGCAGCTCCCTCAAAGGCAAAACTGCACCGCCGCACCCCTGTGAACGAACGCTTAACCAGCCTGCCGTCCGCCTGCCAGCATCCGCCGGGGCATCGTGCTCCGGATGATCAGTTCACACGCTCGGCGATTACCACGTCCCGCGTCAGGTACTCAACCGGCCCGCTGTTTCCCCCGTTTACGTACACGAAGGGTCCCGTGTTTCCGCACGTGATGAGCGTGATCCACTCCTTCCCCTCGGGTTTCGTTGGGGCGTCGATGAGCTCGCCCATCTTGATGTCGCTGATGTTGTAGTTCTGCTTCAGGATCACGCTGTACGTGTAGTCCTGTCCGTTGTCCATGGTGACCACGACCTGGTCGCCCGGGTTGAGCTGGTTCAACTTGTTGAATGGCATGACCTGTGGGGGGAGCCCGTAATAGTCGACGTGCGCCGAAAACACCGCGTTTTTTCGGAACCCTGGCTTCGCCCCGAGATATGGCCCGCCGGCAGCCACGAGCTCGCTGTTGTACCAGCCGACGTCGCGTGGGTTGGTTGGCACATCGAGTTCGTTGTTCTTCTTGATCGCGATCTCTTCAACTGCTGCATCCACGTTGAAGCGCGGAATCTTGAAACGCGCGATGTTGCCGTTGTAGGGGACCGGTGTTGGCGTGGGCGAAGGTACGTCGGTTGGTGTCGCGACCGGCGATGGTGCGGGCGTCGGTGTGAAGTACTCGACGTGCGCCGGTGCGACTGCCTGCGAATCGCCCGAGTAGAAATACCCGAAAGCCAGCATGCCGACCCCGGCGGCAAACGTCACGATCGCGAGGATGGGAAGCACTCTCATGAAAACGACGTCGATCCTCTGTCCGCAATTCGACTCTTCTTCAGGTTAAACGACACGAACACAAGGAGAGATTAAGCCTTTTCCCGTTGCGACGGCACCAGAGCTACGAACGGGACCTCTGCCCGCGCCGGCTGAGGGCCACTCCGCCTGCCGCTCCGAGTACGATCAGCACGCCGGTGACGGCCAGGATCACGAGGAGCGGCGAAACGCCACCACCGCCGTCGTCACCCTTCGAGCCGGGCAACCCGGGGTCCGGTACCGCGGGCGTTCTCGTCAGTGAGATATCGTCGGTTGGGGGCGAACCGGTCCGTGGCGTGAACTTCGCCTGCTCCGTTGCTGTCGCCTGCCTCCCCGCCTCACTGATCGTTGGGTTGACCTGTGACGGAAGCGGCAGCGTGCTTCCCGACCCTGCGTTCAGGTCGAGCCGCTGCAACCCTGCATGCCAGGTAGCTGTCTGGACTGCATCGCGCGTACCCACTCGAAAGACGATCGTCTTGCCTTCGGCGCCACACCCGGGCGACTGCGATTCGTGCATCACGGTGACGACGTAGACGGACGCGTTGCCTTCGATGATTGTCCCGTTGCCGCCCGGCTGCGTGCAGTTTTTCCCGCCGATGATGGCCGCGATCTCTGTCCCGTCTGGCAGGGCATGGCCGTCGATGCTCGCTGTCCCGTAGTACGTGGCCGGCACCATGGGTTGCGCGGATACGTGCTCACTGTCACCCGCGATGACTGTCCCAACCGCAGCGATAACCCCCGCCAGGGGAGCCCACCATGCCATCGCCCGCATCACGACGACCATGGTAGAGGTGAACCCCCGACCAACCAATTCGCCCGATGGGTCGCGCATTTCACAATTGATCGCTACCTTATGTTCCGACCTTCCCCGCAGGGGTCACTGTTTGGCTGGTATCGGAATCACACTGCACGACGCGCGCGTGCGGCACGGGCTCACCATCGAGCAGGCCGCAGCCGACACGCGGATCTCGGCGCGTTTCCTCGAAGCGCTCGAGGGCGAGCGCTTTCACGAGCTTCCCGCGCCCGTCTACGTGCGGGGATTCCTCCGCTCCTACGCGAACTACCTCCGCGTCGACCCCCAGCCCCTGCTCGATGATCTTCAACTCGGCGACCACCCTGTCGCGGGGCCTGATGGCTTCGTCGGTGGACCGCGCGATACTCAGACGGCGCCGCAACGCTCGAGTTCCACCACGGCCAGCCGCGAGCCGCGGCGTCCGCTCGGTGGGCGCGGTGTCGTCCCCGATCGTGGAAATACCGACCCATTCCGGCGCACACCTCCTCCGCCACCGGTTCCATCGTCTGAATGGGCCGAAGTGGACGACGAGGACGAGGGGAGTTACGACGAGCGTGAAGTCGTTGGCACCGCTCGTCCGGGTCCGCCTCCAGTGATGAATGCCGGGCGCCGGGGAGAGCCAGCCCGTGCCTCTGTCGCTCCAGAAGCGGAGCTCGAGGACGGCGTCGAGACGTACGAAGACGAAGTGGCCCCCGATGAACCCGTCTACCGGCCTCGGCGCACTGCTGGTGTGCTTCTCGAGCGTCCACCTGCCGAGGGCGAAGGCGCCGCACCAACACGTATCCTCGCGATTGTCGGGGTGGCGGTGCTCCTCCTGATCGCCGTTCTCGGCGGGGCGGTGCTGCTTACGCGTGGCGGCGGAGGTGATTCCCAGGCGGCCGCACCCAATGCGACAGCCACACCTACCACCAAACCCTCGACGGTCATCGCAGTGGGGTCACCCGGTAGTTCCCCATCGCCCGGTGCGACCGCGAGCGCCAGCCCTGGCTCGAGTCCGAGCCCTGCGGGGAGCGCTTCGCCGGGCCCAACGTCAACCCCCGGCACACCCGCCTCAACCCCAACCCAGGGCAACGCGACCCCCACACCCACGACGGAGGCGCCGACCGCAACCCCGACCACGGCTGCGCCCACACCAACGCCGATCCCTCCCACTCCTACGACTGCCCCGCCGACGCCCACACCGGTTCCCACGGTGCTGAGCCACCCAACTCGATTCGGCCTCTGCACCGGCCGCGAAAACTGCGGCGATCCACCCTACCGCGTTATCTGTCCGCCCGATGGGCAGTGGTTCGTCGACCCCACCGGTGCATACCCGAGCAGTGGCTGGCCAGTCGCCTTTGCCAACACCTCCCTTGCGAACGCCGGCTCTGTCTGCCCGTAGCAGCCAAACGGGCGAAAGGTCTTCGGTCTCATCCCCCGAGCCTCGGAGCCAGCGGATCTGAAGCAGCGGACGAGACCCGGGCTAGCGTTCCATCCGTGCCAGCAGGTCCGCGTACGTTTCCCCCGTTATTGGCCGCACCACCCGCCCAGCGCCTGTCCAGTGAGGCCAGCTCGTCCAATCGCCGCAGGCGCGCGGACGTTCTGCTGGCTCAGCGAGCGGCGTCTCTGTGCTTGCCAGCATCACGTGATAGTGCTCGCTCAGCGGGACTGTTTCGTTCACGATGCCGATCCAGTACTTCATCTCGCCGCCATCGGGCGCGAATGTCGTGCCGAGGTAGCGGTAGCGCCCGCTTGTCGGCCGCGATGCGCTATTGACGTAACGGGCGCCCGGGCCGAACGCCTTCCGGATGGCCGCACCGCCGAGCGCGTACAGCCGGTTCGTCGTGATCGCCTGGTCGAGCGACACCTCCCCCAGCCCGAGGATGTCGCGCAGGATGAACTCCGTGAACTGTGCCGCGATCGGGTCCGGGTCGTCCTCCAGGGCCTCGACTACATGGAGCCAGCGGACCGTGTTCCATGGTGGCCGCTCTGCCTCCGGGTTCAGCGTCAACAGCACGTAGCCTGGCTTCTGCTCCCACAGTTCGCCTGCTGCTTCAAGTGCCGGCAGGGTGCTTTCGCCGGCACCCGGTTCTACCTGCACTTCGACGAACACCCGGCGTCCGCCCTCGAACGTCAGGAGCAGATCGGCGATTCCCGCGTCGGCGATCTGTGGCTGAACCTCCACCATTGCGAGCGGCTCACCCCGCACGCCGGCTGCTTCGCCAATCAACGCCGTGAGCATGCGCTGCCCGCGGTTCAGGAAGTACGCAAGGCCGCTCGTGCAGTAGTTCTCGAACGGCGTCGCCGGTGAATTCGGCCGGTACGCCGAGAGCATCGTGAAGAGGTTGGACTCTGCCATGCCTCCAGTATCGCCGCAACGCTCATCAGAGACACGGATTACGGCCGTGCCGCCCAAACGGGGGCCAGCATCCGGGGGATCCTCGCCCCCTTTGGGACTACGGGGCCGCGGCGGCTAGTGTAGTGTCTCCAACGTTACTTTAGCTCGGCCAGTCTTTGTGATGATGCTCTCGACAGAGGCTGTCCAGGTGAAGGGGCGGGGTTGCTGGTTTC
>WBZR01003087.1_pt1 | contig 15844 bp, 10 predicted proteins | sample 5204231 | NCBI WGS metagenome assembly WBZR01 (sample SAMN12412403, study PRJNA552823) | activated sludge metagenome | isolation source: activated sludge from anammox sidestream of wastewater treatment plant... | place: USA: Virginia | collected 2017-08 | reverse complement strand
TTGCTTCGACCATGACACCGTCAGAGGCGCCATGATCTAGTGGACATCGTTTACGGCCAGGACTACCGGGGTATCTAATCCCGTTCGCTCCCCTGGCTTTCGTGTCTCAGCGTCAGCACAGCCCCAGCAACCTGTTTTCACCATTGGCGTTCCAGATGATATCTACGCATTTCACCGCTCCACCATCTGTTCCAGTTGCCTCTAAGTGGCTCAAGACACCCAGTATACCAAGCAGTTCCACAGTTGAGCCGTGGGATTTCACAAGGTACTTAGGCATCCGCCTACACACGCTTTAAGCCCAGTGATTCCGCCTAACGCTCGGCACCTCTGTCTTACCGCGGCTGCTGGCACAGAGTTAGCCGTGCCTTCCTCTGGGGTTGATCAGAACTTTCTAACCCCTGACAGTAGTTTACATCCCGAGGGACTTCATCCTACACGCGGCGTCGCTCCGTCACACTTTCGTGCATTGCGGAAGATTCGTTACTGCAGCCCCCCGTAGGAGTCTGGGCAGTGTCTCAGTCCCAATGTGGCCGGCCAACCTCTCAGTCCGGCTACGCGTCGTCGCCTTGGTAAGCCTTTACCTCACCAACTAGCTGATACGAAATCGCCTGATCCCAGACCGGCGGACCTTTGAGCACAACAGGATGCCCTGCCGTGGTCTCATCTGGTATTACCCAGCCTTTCGGCTGGCTATCCCAGAGTCCGGGGTACATTAGCGATTCATTACTCACCCGTTCGCCACTGTGTATTGCTACACCGTACGACTTGCATGTCTTAGCCACGCCGCCAGCGTTCAGGCTGAGCCAGGATCAAACTCTTCAATTGAATTTCTTGGCACGAATCATTCCTCCAACCTGATGTAACATCAGGGTTTACGGTTTCATGACCCGCGTTTATCCTCGAAACGAGTTTGTCCATTTCCACCCCGGTTAGACTAACCAAGGTAGAATGTTACTGCCTCTTTTATCGGCTTGATAAAAAAGGTCAGGCGACACTATCGGGCATGGAAAAACCATACCCTCGCATCACTTGCAAGGCTCAATCATCTTCTGGCTGCTCGAACCCGATAAATCGAGTTCTCGCGACCGCTTTCAAAAATTGATCAAGGAAGATCACTTTCTTGCGTGCACCACGAAGATGTTGAGTTATCCACCGAATTATAAATCCGGCAGAAGGATTCTTTGTGTCCAAACCATGCTGTACACAGCACGTACTGGACTCACATCCTCGCGGCTTCCGACTATTCATTTGTCAAAGAGCTGATAAAATAACTTCAAACAAATCCGTGTGAACCTGTTATCGGCTAATTCACCTAAGTCCCGACAGCAACTTTCGTTACGATCGTTTTTTTATTCCGTCAACTGGCTGCCAGTCAACTGGGGAGGCGAATCATATCGTCACTTAGCCTTGTGTCAAGTCAGTCGAACAAAATAAATTTTTATTCACTGATTTTCATGATGACTGGTCACTGAGACAGCTCGTTAATCGTCAAAAAAGACCGAGCCAAAACCGTGTGACCGAACCCATGCAATCCGCATCGGTTCATCATCAACGCTACGCCAGCCGTCAATAACGGTTCGCCAAAATGTTTCAAATTTATCAAAAGAGCATCTAGCGGACTCACCTTCGTCAGCCGCTGCAGTTTCAAGCACCGCAGCCGAAGGCGATCCGGTGGAGTGAACCAGCGAGAGCAATTATGTCAGGGCACAATCGAGATGTCAAGCCCACCAAATATTTATTCCCATTCGCTGGCGTGAAAATCCCTTCTTTCCGCGCAAATTCCGCATTTTCCCACTGGCATTCGCGGTTTTCCACTTTTTTATTTTATCCGTGCCAATCATCGGCAACCCTGTCGATTAACGTCCCGCTGGTGCATTTTCGACGCTGTTGTCCAACACCTGAACGATGCGTTCCTGCAGTTGTTTCATGATCGCGTTACTCGTGGTCACGTTGTTCATGATGATATTGATCGCATACCACTGACCATCGCGCGCCTTGAGATAGGCTGAAAAACTGCTGACGCCGCGTACATACCCGCTTTTACCGAATACCCTGCCGCGTAAATTGGTTCCGCTGAACCGCGTGGCAAACGTGCCATCGACATCCGCAATCGCCAGACTTTGTATGTACATTTCGCGCGTTGATTTATGAAAATTATCAATCAGCACCTGCGACAAGGCATTGGGACTGATCCGGTTTTCCTTCGACAAACCACTGCCATCATCCAGTTTGAACTGTTCGGCGGGAACGCCGATTTTTTCCAGATACCGCCCGACCGCCACCGTGCCATTGGCCCAGGTTCCGCTCTCCCGGCTGGCCAGATGCCCCATGCGTTTGAGCAACGATTCTGCATACATGTTCATGCTGTCTTTGTTGGTTCGCGCCAGCACGACCGGCAGCGGCGTTTCATGAATGGCCAGTACCGTCCACGTCTGTTGCGCCTGTTCACCCGCCTGCTGCCACGCCGCTTGGTCGCTGCGATCGCGTCGCACCTGCCCTGCCACGTTAATACCGGATTTCTGCAGCGTTTCAGCCAGCACCGTACCCGCAAACATCGGCGGGTCATCAATCGTCACACTCACCGGGAAACCGCTACTGGCATTGGTCTGACCGCCCAGCGTAATGTCGTTGGTTCCCAACTTGCGCGTCAGCCAAATCGCGTTCTCTTTCCCCTGCACACAGGTATTGCGAATGGTCACATATTTCGTCGGCGGGTCGGTCACATAGCTGACCGTCTGCCCCAGACCATGGATCGTCAGCATGAAGTCCAGCGCATTGGCATTCAGATTGATCCCTCCCACGCCCGCGGAATAGCGAAAATGAAGCTGATTCGCCGGCCAGTGCGGATGCACAAATTCCGTGTCAAAAACGCTGTCATCAACCACAATATCGCCAACAGAACTGATCCCGCGACCTTTAAGCTGCTGCGCCCAGTTCTCAAAGACCGTCGTCGTACCCCAACCCACTTTGCGCAGCAGCTCCGCATCGCCAAGGGTGGGATCACCATCTCCCCAGATCACCAGATCCTGGCGCCCATCCGGGCGCTGACGCAAGACCAATTTCGTCTGAAACTTGAAATTCTCCCCCAGTTGATCCAGCGCCGCAGCCGTTGTCACCAATTTAAGATTACTGGCAGGAATCAACGGAATATCGCTATCATTGCGAAAAAGTACCTGATCCTCGCTGGCGCGTTCCCCCAGGCGCACCAGCACCACGCCAACATCCACTTTCTGTAGCTCTTTTGAACGCAGCACCTCGGTCACAGAGCGATTCAGATCACCACTGGCCCCAACCGACACTCCCACCAGCAAAGCCAACAAAATCAGCCCGACACTCCAGAAATGTTTCATCCGTGAAACCTCAATCTAAAAACAGAACTATTTAAGCTTCCTTAACTTAACACCAGATTACCACCATCGTCCCTCAAGACAACCTCTATAAAACAGCATTGACCTCATTTTTCTCCTTCAGCGCGCTAATCCTGCCAGGGTTGATGTAAAGAAAATTGAATTGAAATATCACAACCTCTTTGCCTCGGCGCTGTTTGGCTTTACCCTTGAGCAACAATGTCCATTCTTGGCCACGGCATTGATATTGTCGAAACCGCCCGTATCCGCCATCTGGTGGAAATTCACGGTCAGCGGTTTCTGGATCGATGCTTCACACCCAGCGAACAAGCCTACTGCAACCGCAACCCCAAGCGGCGTTTTGAACATTACGCCGGCCGCTTTGCTGCCAAAGAGGCGATTCTCAAGGTCCTGGGAACCGGCTGGAGCGGCGGTATTCAGTGGATTGACATCGAACTCATCCGTGAACCCTCCGGCCAGCCACGTGTCATCCTGAGCGGCGAAGCGCTCAAAATCGCCCTGTCACGCGGAATCACCGCCTGGCACGTCTCCATGTCGCATATCGAAACGCATGCCACCGCCAGCGCCATCGGACTGGCTGGGGAAAACATCTGATCGCTGATCAATCCTGCGCCGCTCGTTTCGTCCCCTCCAAACCAAATATCCGATCCAAACTAACCAAAGCGCTATTTGTTTGTCCTATAACCATAAAAAGGCGACGAAAAGCCGCATTGTGCGCTAAGCTCCTCCTCTTTCCCGCCGATGCACTCAAAGGTTAGTTCGCTAACACTGGTCAGTGCCTGATCACAAATCTGGGCATTCACTATAGGAAATTGGGAGAAAGTGAGGCGTTGAGATGGGACTATTTCGCAAAGCTGTCGCCGACGGCGGCAACGAACATGATTTAATAGCCATGGGCAGGATCTCCGGCGGTATCTCCGGTGAACTATTGACGCCGTCGCGGACGGCCGTCACCCGCGAGGAGCTGTTAGACCGCCTTGGTCAACAGCAATCGGCCTCATCAGTCCTGTTGTTTACCCTGGCCTGTGTCATCGTCATCCGGGCGCTGATCTTCATCGTCGGGGTGATCTCCACGGACACCGCCACCTCCTTCGGCATGTATGCCACCGGTCATGCTTGGATCGCCTTTGACAGTGAGCATTACCTGAAGATTTTGCGCGATGGATATCCCAGCACCGCCATCCCGCCCGAAATTGCCTTTTTCCCGCTCCTGCCCATCCTGGGGCGCGCACTAACGGTATACCTCAGCCCCGAAACATCGCTGGTGGTTATTTCCAACCTCGCCACCATCATCGGTTTTGGTTTCTTCTTTGAATGGACCCGAAGCATCACCAACCGCCGGACCGCCTTCTGGGCGTGCCTGCTGCTGGCGACGTTCCCCACATCCGCCTTTTTCAGTGGCGCATTGACCGAAGGCCCGTTCATGATGTGTGTGGCAATCGTGCTACTGATGCTGCAACGCCAAAGCTATTTCATCGCAGCGCTGGTTTGCGGTCTGGCAACCGCTCTGCGCCCCACGGCGCTTCCGCTGGCGATCACACTCCTGCTCTGGGTCTGGTTACAACATTTGCGCTATACCCACCCGCAGCTTTTTGAGCGCGGCGGTTGCCCAGGCTGGACAGCCCGGTTGCGCCAGGCGATCCAAGGTAGCGCTAACTGGCCCTTGATCCGCCGACTGATCCTGCTGGGCGCGATCAGCACCGCCGGAATCAGCACCTACCAGTATTACCTCTGGCAGCGTTACGATCGGTTTGATGTCTATTTCCAAGCCCAGACCTACTGGCAACCCGGAGGCCTGCGGACGGCTGAGCAGCTTCGTCTGGAAGCAGCTCAGGAAGCGCACGCTGCCTGGGAGGCATCGGTCCAGCGCCAATCCGCACAGACCTCTGCATTCGCCCAGCAATTCAGCCATCTGGCTGGCAAAGCCCTGACCCCGCAAGCCTGGAATCGCGGCATGATGTGGGGCATTGTCGCCTTGACCATCCTTGGTCTGGCGCGCACCACCCGCGTGCGGCGGGAACTGTTCGCCTTGTCAGGGTTCATTTTCCTCATGGCTTACCTGCCCGCCTGGGGTGAACGCGCCAGCTCGGTGGCACGGTACGAAACTGCGGCACTACCGTGTTTTGCCCTGTTGGCTATAATGTTGCTGTCACTGAAACGCCCGGCCGTGCTGAGCGTAATTGTTGCCGCGCAACTGTTGATGCAGGTTTATTACGCAATACTCTTTTCTCGCGGGGTGTGGATTGGCTGACGAAACATACAATCTTCTGACGAACAACGAACTGGCTGCCCCGAACAACAAACAGAGTGTCCATCAAATGCCCGAGGTCAGTCCAACTGCTGAAAAACGCACCGTTTGCGTGGTCGTGCCGATGCACAATGAATCGGCCAACCTCGATGCCTTGGTCGAGCGCCTCAAGGCGGTCGCCAGCCAGTTGGAACATTGGGATTTGCGCCTTTTGCTGGTGGATGACGGCAGCCGCGATGATTCGCTGTTGAAAGTCAAATCCATTCGCGCTGGTGGAACACCGGTAGGCTATTTGCAATTTTCGCGTAATTTTGGACATCAGGCTGCATTGCAGGCTGGACTCAATAACGCCCCCGGCGAGGCTGTCATCAGCATGGATGCCGATCTCCAGCACCCACCGGAGATGATCCCGAAAATGCTCGAACAGTTTGACGCCGGCTACGACGTGGTGCAGATGGTTCGCCAGCATCAGGCTGGCGGCAGCAAAGGGCTGCTTTCATCCGGTTTTTATCGCGTATTCAATGCCCTGGCCGATACGCGCATCACGCCGGACGCCTCTGATTTCCGGCTGCTGTCGCGCCGGTTTTTGGAAGTGCTGAATCATATTCCCGAGCGCGAGAAATTTTTGCGCGGTTTGATCCCCGCCCTGGGTTTTCGGCAGATTTCCCTGCCCTATGAACAGGCAGAGCGACTGCACGGCACACCCAGTTACACCTTCCGCAAGTCGTTGCAACTGGCCAGCAAGGCGTTGTTTGATTTCAGCACAGTTCCCCTGCGGGTGGTCTTCGCCTGCGGGTGTCTGCTGGCTGCTGGCAGCATGATTTTTGGCGTCGCGTCAATCCTGAACAAACTGCTATCGTGGCATCAGATCACTTCCGGTTACACCGACATCATCGTGGCCATCTGCTTCCTGTGCGGTTGCATTCTGGCATCGGTGGGTGTCCTCGGTCGCTACCTGATGATGATCGTGGAACAGACACGCGGCCGCCCGGGTTATATCGTGATGGATCAGGCAGCCCCTGGTGCGCTGTCACCCCAGGTGAATGTGTACGCCGCCGTCTCGTAAACCGTTTATTTGACTTAAGAGTCTGGCCGGTTGAGTGCTGATTGACCTCAGCCCCAGCCGGATTGGATCAATGATTGAATGTCCACCGTACTGGTTAATGCTGACGATTTCGGATTGCACGCGGATATCGACCGCGGCATTCTGCAGTGCATCGACGCCGGGGTGGTGCAAAGCATCTCCTTTTCACCCCAAGGTGTCAGCCTGGACTGGACCCTGCTCGCCCAACTTGCCCGCAGGGGTGTCAAGGTTGGGTTGCACCTGACCTTGGTCGGTGAACCGTGGGGTACTGATGGACGGGTCTTTACCAAGTGGCCACAACTGGTGCGCTGGGTCACGCTGGGTGGATCAAATGCCCGCCGGGCGTTGGATGCTGAGGCTGACTGGCAGATGCGTCAGTGCCTTGAGCATAATATCCATCTGGATCACATCGACAGCCACCAGCATGTGCATGTATTTCCCGCCATCTGGTCAACAGCCCGGCGGCTGCAACGTCAACACGCCATCGCCCGTATCCGCACGCCATTTTGCCCCGGTCTGAAGCTGATCAAGAAAAACATTCCCGGCTTGGCACTGCAAACTCTGGCGCGATGGCGCGCGGCCGGCGTGGATCAGCCTCTGCCCTGCCTCGGCCTGTCGTGGGCTGGCCACAACGACATCGACATTCTGACTCGTGAACTGACCAGTCTTGACACCGCCAGCCCGTTAAAACCAGCCAAACCCTCAACCAGCCCCATTGTCGAACTCGTCATGCACCCGGGGGTGAATACGCCTGCCCTGGAAGCACGTTACGACGATTGGCATTTCGACTGGACCGGCGAGCGCGATGCCCTGCTTGATCCGCGCCTGCGCGTTGCCCTAAAATCTGCGGGGCTTTCGCTGTTTCGCCCTGATTTGAATCTCGCCGCCTGATTCAATCACAGTCATCGATCAGGCGATTAAAACCGGCCCGCAATTTAACCGCCACCCCCTCTGCCTGATGCGATTGCCTCACGCACTGTTTGTTTACGTACCGACCCAGCTATAATCGTTGCCCGTGTACAGGCCACGAAGCAGCCGGGCACTGATGCATCATCAGACCAGATCAAATTATCGTTAAACGGATCTTCACCGGAAATTTTCGGCGGAATAACCCATGGCTACCCATACCCTGCGCATGCCCGCCCATTGCCTTGAGCAACCCGAACACTGGCAGACGTGCAGCCAATGCCTGCGTCAACGTCTTGGCCAAATGCCCGGCATTCGCAAAATCGACCTGCAACGAACCGACACCAACGATCAGGCGATTGTCCATCTTGATTATGACCCGCGCCTTTTGTCGCTGAATCAGCTCGATGCCCAGGTTCGTCATGCTTCGCTGTGCCTGCATCCGCAGCGTCGGCAGATCGTCATGGGCATTGACGGCATGATCGCGCCGCGCAATGAGCAGCAGATCGAATCGGCACTGGCCAAATTGCCGGGGGTCGTCGCCTCAGCCAGCTTTGCCTCGCGGTCGTTGCGTATTGAGTTTGACCGCACCACCTGCGCGATGGCTGACATTGCCATGCGGCTCAGCCAGTTGGGTTATCGACTGCGCCCCCTTGATCCGGATGAAAAGGACGGACTGCTGATCAGCCCAATCGCGACCAGTCAAACCCACGCACCCGGGCCAACGCAATCAGCAACCTCATCTCGTTCGTGGCGGATGTGGCTGACCGATTATCACAAACTGTTGATGGGGTTGATCGGCGGCGTCTTGTGCGCCATCGCTTTTGTCATCCATCGTCAGGCCGGGCCGGAGACCGCGCGCTATGCGATCATCACGGCCAGCTTCATAATTGCTGGCTGGTACACCGCGATTGATACATTCCAGGTCTTGCGTCGTCTGCGCTTTGATATTGATGTGCTGATGTTCGCCGCTGCGTTCGGGGCTGCCACTCTCGGGCATTTTGAAGAAGGCGCTTTTCTGCTGGTTCTTTTTGCCTTGGGTAGCGCTGGTGAAGAACTGGCGATGGGCAAGGCCCGGCGCGCCATTGAAGCGCTGGCGCAACTGGCGCCGGAAACGGCGACCCGCCTCGACCCCGACGGAACGCAGGAGCTGGTTCGCGTTGAAACACTGAATAAGGACGATCAGGTCATCATCAAACCATTTGAGCGTGTACCAACCGACGCCGCCGTCGTGCGCGGCAATTCCGCCCTCGATGAATCACCGCTTACCGGCGAATCCATGCCGGTTGAAAAAACGCCCGGCCAAAATATCTACGCTGGCACCATCAACGGTCAGGGATTGCTGGTCGCCCGCGTCACCAAACAAGCCAGCCAGTCAACCCTGGCGCGCATCATCCGTCTGGTCAATGAAGCGCAGACCACCAAAAGCCCCACGCAAGTTTTCACCGGCAAGGTTGAACACTACTACGTCCCCCTGGTATTGATCGCAACGCTCGGCCTGGCGCTGATTCCCCCGCTCATCGGTCTGACGCCACGATCGATCCCGGAATCGATCTGGTCGGGCTGGTTTTATCAGGCGATGGCTTTTCTCACCGCTGCCTCGCCGTGCGCGCTGGCCATTGGAACACCCGCCGCCGTCCTCAGCGGCATCGCCCGGGCGGCGCGCATCGGCGTGTTGGTCAAAGGGGGTGTGCATCTGGAAAACCTCGGCAAAGTGCGCGTCATCGCGTTTGACAAAACCGGCACACTCACCCGCGGCAAACCAGTCGTTACCGATATTATTCCGCTGGGGAAACTGGATGAATCAACCTGTCTGTCGCTGGCAGCCGCTGTCGAGCGCAGCAGCTCCCACCCACTGGCCAGCGCCATCGTCAATGAGGCAGCCAACCGCCACCTGCCCGTGCTCAATGCCACTCAAATAACACAGCTCCCCGGTCTGGGTGTGCGCGGTCAGGTTGACGGCCAAACCATCACCGCCGGACGGGCGGAGATGCTCAACGACACCCCGGATCACCCCGAAAATCGCAACTGGCCTGGCATCATCACCCCCCAGCTTGATCGGCTGGGGCAAGAGGGAAAAAGTACGGTGTTGATCGCCGTTGATGATCAGCCCATTGCCCTGATCGCTCTGGCGGACCGGCCGCGTGACAATGCCGCTGCCACCATCGCCCGGTTGCGCCAGATTGGGCTGCGCCGCCTGATTATGCTTACCGGCGACAAAACCGCGGTCGCCCGGCAGATCGCCGCTGATCTGGATATTGATGAGTTTCATGCCCAGCTCATGCCCGAAGACAAGCTGAACCTTGTCAGCCAATTACGTCAAAAATACGGTGAAATTGCCATGGTCGGCGATGGTGTCAACGACGCGCCGGCCCTGGCGGCAGCGGGGGTTGGTATCGCCATGGGCGGAGCCGGTACGGACGTGGCGCTGGAGACGGCGGATGTGGCGCTGATGGCTGATGATCTGGCGAAACTGCCTGATGCCATTGGTCTATCGCGATTCAGCCGGCGCATTATTGCTCAGAATCTGATCATTGCCTTGGGTGTTATCGCGGTTCTCGCCCCGCTGGCGGCGCTTGGGCTGGCTTTTCTGGGAGTGGCGGTCCTTTTCCATGAAGGCTCTACAATTGTTGTCGTTCTCAACTCGCTCAGGCTGCTGTTTTATCAGCCCAAAGGATGAAGGCGCCTACGATTCAGACAGTGGTTTTACACCAGGAGCCAGGACGCTGGCGTTGACGGGTCGCGGCTCTGCCCCGATCATTCAATCACCGAGGCTCGTCAAGATAAATAAAATGCGACTGTTTCCAGCAAGAGATGGATGATATGACTCAGGAACCAACCAGCCCAACCGACAACGCCCTTCCGCCATCAACAGTATTGATCGTCGATGACAATGCTCAGAATGTGGAACTGCTCCAGGCTTTTCTCGAATCCCTGCCGGTCAGGATCATCACCGCCAGCGACGGAGTTGAGGCGCTGGAGCAGGTTGCCCATCACAACCCGGATCTGATCCTGCTGGATATCATGATGCCTAAAATGAGCGGATTTCAGGTCTGCCGCAAACTCAAGGCCGATCCTGCCACGCGCGATATCCAGATTCTGATGGTCACCGCGCTGAATGAACTGGGCGACATTGAACAAGCCAGCGAGTGCGGCACGGATGATTTTGTTTCCAAACCGGTGAATAAATTTGAACTTCTGACGCGCGTCAAAAGCCTGCTGCGCGTTCGTCACCTCAAAAGCGAGCTGGAACGCGCCCTGACCTACCTCAATGAAATCGAACAGGATGACACCACCAGCTCCTGATCGCGTGCCAGATCAAGAAATTGCTGGCTTGATGCAGACACTCCTGATGTTGTTTTTTCAATCTTTGCAGGTGCGTTTTTTCTGTGGTTGATTGAACCGTAGATACGCGCTGCTACCATGGGTGCAATTCATTCGTCACAATCACTGTTTTGTTGGAGCAGTGAAACGAATCTGATTTTTTGAAAGGTCGTTATGTCTCGTATTCGTTGGGGCATCATTGGGGCAGGCGGCATTGCCCAGGCATTTGCGCGCGGGATCGTCGGTTCGCAAACCGGTTCGCTGGTGGCGGTGGCTTCGCGCGACAAGGCCCGGGCGCAGGCGTTTGTTGACCAATACGTCACCGGTGCTTGTCGCAGCTACGGCAGTTATGACGAACTGCTGGCTGATCGGGATGTTCACGCCGTCTACATCGCCACGCCCCACCCCATGCACGCCAAATGGGCGATTCTCGCCGCCCAAGCCGGCAAGCATGTGCTGGTCGAAAAGCCCGCTGGGATCAACCAAGCCCAGGCAATGGCGATGATCGAAGCCTGCCGGCTCAACCAGGTTTTGTTCATGGAAGCGTTCATGTATCGCTGCCACGGCCAAACCCTGAAGTTGATTGAACTGCTGAAGGCAAAGGCCATCGGTCAGGTGCAACTGATCCGGGCCAGCTTCGGTTTTTTCATGGGTTTCAACGCCACCAGCCGCGTGTATGCCAATGATCTGGCCGGCGGTGGCCTGATGGATGTCGGCTGCTACCCGATTTCCATGGCGCGCCTCATCGCCGGCGCTGCGACGGGAAAAAACGCTCCGGCTGAACCCCTTCACGTCAAGGCGGTTGCTCATCTCGGCCCGACCGGCGTCGATCATTACACTGCCGCAGTCGCGGAATTTCCTGGCGCCATCATCGCCGAGCTTTCCACCGCAGTTCAGCAGAATCTGGAAAACGCTGTTCATATCTACGGCGACCAGGGGCGCATCACGCTGACCAATCCCTGGCTGGCGGATCGTACGAACCCCAGCACCGGCACGATCAGCGTCTACAAAAATGACGTAAAAGAACCACAGCAATATACGCTCACCGCTGACAACAACACCTATGGCCTGGAAATCGATTACGCCGGCCGGGCGATTCTGGCGGGTAAAACTCAGGCCGACTACCCCGCCATGACACCGGCTGACACCCTCGGCAATCTGCGGGCGATGGATCAGTGGCGCCAGTCAATCGGCATGACTTTTGACATGGAAAAGCCGGGCAATATCACCACAATCACCGGCCAGCCCCTGAACGTCGCGCCGCAAAATAACATGCGCTATGGCCAGGTGCCGCATTTGGAAAAACGCATCAGCCGTCTGATCATGGGTTGCGACAATCAACCTTCCCTGCCCCACGCTGCCGTCATGTTCGATGACTGGTTCGAGCGCGGCGGCAATACTTTTGACACCGCCTATATTTACGGTGGCGGCCGGCATGAACTGTTTCTCGGCCAGTGGATCAAAACGCGCGGCGTGCGCGATCAGGTCACGGTCATCACCAAAGGTGCTCATACACCCTTTTGCAACCCCGCCGACCTGACCCGCCAGCTTCTGACCAGCCTCGAGCGGTTGCAGTTTGATCATGCGGATATTTACATCATGCACCGTGACAACCCCGAAGTTCCGGTGGGTGAGTTTGTCGATGTGCTTAATGAGCACGTCAAGGCTGGCCGAATCAAAACGTTCGGAGGCAGCAACTGGAGTATCGAGCGCTTCACCGCAGCCAACGAATATGCCCGGCAAAAGGGGTTGCAGCCATTTTCCATCCTGAACAACAACTTCAGCCTCGCCCGCATGGTCGATCCCATCTGGCCCGGTTGTGTCGCCGCCAGTGACCCCGCCAGTCGAAAATGGTTGACGCAAAGTCAGACAACCCTGCTCTCCTGGTCCAGTCAGGCGCGCGGATTTTTTGTCCCTGAAATATCCGCCCCGGACAAAACCGACGACGCCGAACGTGTGCGCTGCTGGTACAGCGACGATAATTTCCGCCGCCAAGCCCGTGCGATTGAACTGGCTGACAAATACAAGGTGCTGCCCATCAATATCGCCCTGGCGTATGTGCTGTGTCAGCCCTTCCCGACCTTCGCACTCGTCGGGCCGCGGATGCTTTCCGAAACCCATACCACCCTGCCGGGCTTGGATATCCAGCTCAGCCACGAGGAGCTGAAATATCTGAATCTGGAAGACTGATCCTTGATTATAAAGCTCGCTCTCAGCGGCGGTTTATCCGCACTTGCGCGGCTGCAATCTTGATCTGCGCACCAGTCCGCCCGTCGGGCTGGTTTTTTTATGTCGGCCAATAATTCGAGCGATCAGCCATGCGAATTGTCATCTGATCTGGTGTAGGATAATGCCACTGACGATGGTCGCCGACAACACGATCCAACCTGAACCCATCGACGATGCCTCCAATCCTGATGCCAATCGCATGAGCCTGGGCGAGCATCTGGATGAGCTGCGCCGGCGGATGATCTACGGGCTGATCGGATTTTTTTTGGTTCTTGTGGTCTGTCTGATTTTTGGCAAGGAAATGATGTCGATCTTCAGCGCTCCGTTGATCAACACGCTGGAAAGCCACGATCTCAGCCCCCAGCTTTTTGTCACTGACCTGCCCGATAGCTTCATGGTCTTCCTGAAGATCAGCCTGATCTGCGCCACGGCGGTTTCCTCACCCTGGATTTTGTATCAGCTCTGGAAGTTCATTGCCGCCGGGCTTTATCCACACGAACGTCGGTGGGTACACATCATCGCACCCTCCAGCATCGGCCTGCTGCTGGCAGGTATGGCGATGGTCTACTGGCTGGTGCTGCCATGGACCATCGTATTTTTCATTGATTTCGGCGCTGGCATCCCCCTGCCGGGAATGAACAGCCCGGCGCAGGTCACCATCGATCAGCCGGGAACCGCCATTGCCGCGATTAAGGGCGACCCCGCCACGCTCCATCCCGGCCAGCCGATGGTCTGGTTCAATCTCATGGAAAATCGATTGAAGGTTTTCACCGGCAACGGCAGCGATGTGCGGGTCATCCCCTTTGGCCCCAGCAACCTGCTGGCGATGCAGTTCACCCTGCCCAACTACATCAGTCTGGTCATGGGCATGTTGCTGACCTTTGGGCTGTGCTTCCAGATGCCCCTGGTGGTGATGGCGATTGTGCGCCTTGGTTTTGTCAAACTCGACGCGCTCAAGCGCGGGCGCAAGTACGTCTATTTCATCATGTCGATCGTCGCCGCCGTCATCACCCCCGGCGATGTTATCACGGTTACCATCGCCCTGATGATACCGTTAATCCTGCTCTATGAATTTGGTTTGTGGCTGGCCATGCTCGGCCCGCAGCGGAGCAGCGTCGAAGCCGAAAAAACGGCCGATTGATTATTCCACAAAAATTTTTCCCGCTGCAGCGCTGCCCAGGGTTAGATGTTCCTTCCCATCACCCACCGTAATGGTAATTGCATCGGCCGCGTTGTTGTGAGCCAGCACATGAACCACCGCGCCGGGTGTCAAACCACTGTCGGCCGCAAATCGTAAAAACTCCTGATCCTGGTCGTCCACCCGCGCAATCGACACCTGCCGGCCCGCTTCACAGGCACTCAGGCGCAGCATCGGTCGCTGAATGATCTGGCCGCTGGCCGTGGGAATCGGATCACCATGCGGATCAAACTGCGGATAACCCAGCACCTGATCGATTCGATCCAGCAACCGATCGCTGATGGCATGTTCCAATTCTTCTGCTTCGTCGTGAACCTGCGACCAGTCCAGACCCAGCAGGCGCACCAACAGCAGCTCCACCAGGCGATGCCGACGCAACACCAGCAGCGCCAGTTGCTCGCCACCAGGCGTCAGACGCGCACCTGTGCGCGGTTCGTAAAAAACCAGCCCCGAATCTGCCAGGGTTTTGATCATGGTTGTCACCGTGCCCGGCGTCACCCCCAGCACCGTCGCCAGTCGTCCCAGCGGCACCAGCGCCTGCGCGTCATGGTTCTGCTGAACGTACAGATGCTTGAGATAATTTTCGACGGTACTGGTGGGCATTTTATCTCGCCTGCATTTTTTGTTGGATCACAATCTGAAATCCGTGCGACCGCCCGCCGCTGGCAGCACCCGTGGTGTTGGCGGGCTGTCTTCAATCACGGCTGACTAGGGCTGGAACAACCGCAGTATACCATCACCCAGCAGATACCAGCCCAGAATAAACGTCACCGCGTAAATAATGACGGAAAAATGGCGGTCGTTCAATCGCTTGAGCACCCAGTAACCCAGTGCCGCACCCACCAGCACCAGCGGCGCAAACTGAATCGTAAACCCAAGCTCCGCCTGGGCAAACATCCCACTGGCATAATAGGCTGGCAGTTTGGCGCTGTTGAGCAGGAAAAAATAGAGCGCACTGGTTCCGACAAACAGCTTACGATCCAGCTTCATTGGCAGGAGATACATCGCAATCACCGGCCCGGCGGCATGGGCCAGGGTCGAACTGACAGCCGCGAAACAACCTGTCACCCAACTGCGCAGCGGTTCAGGTAATAGATGCGTCTGCACCCCCTTGTACTGCCGCCACCAATGCAGCCCAACCATCACAATACATTCCAGCCCGATCTCCAGACGGATGATCGTTCCCACCATGGCGTGATACTGATGAAACCACCACAACAATACGCCACCAATCACCACGCCCAGCGCTGTTCCAGGCAAGAGCGCCTTGATTAGTTGCGGGCCGGTATGCAGCGGCGCCGATTGTGGTGGCAACACAGGCTGCACTTGATCCAGCTTCTGCTCAGGATCCTGGGTACGATCGTTTTGGGTAGTCGCCACGGACGAAAGTCCACCCGGTTTGAACAGCCGCCGATATTGCCAAACCGCTAATAAATCCCCCAGAATCAGCAGCGGCAACATCAACCCCAGCGCCGCCTGCGAAACCC
>WBZR01003085.1_pt1 | contig 15855 bp, 7 predicted proteins | sample 5204231 | NCBI WGS metagenome assembly WBZR01 (sample SAMN12412403, study PRJNA552823) | activated sludge metagenome | isolation source: activated sludge from anammox sidestream of wastewater treatment plant... | place: USA: Virginia | collected 2017-08 | reverse complement strand
CCACTACGACAACCCTGGCTCGCACCCCTTCACGCTCTTCACCACGAGCCCGTCGGCCGACCCGGACCACAAGGAAGACCTGCTGCACGCATGGCAGACCCCCCCGCGCGGCGAGGTTCCGGTCAACGCGGTCGCCCACATCGGCCTCGAGCTCGACGTCTGGCACTGGGCGGCGCTGGAGCCCAAGGCCATCGCACCCGGCGGGACGGCCACCGCCATCGCGCTCGTCACCGCGTCGAGCTGGTACCACACGGTCGTCACCGGGTCGCCGTTCGCGTCCGCCCCAACCCGCGACGGCGCATGGGCCGACCGCCTGCCGCTCGGCCTGACATCGGGCCCGCCCGAGACCGTGCTCGCCAGCGGCTTTGTGCTCTCAGTGCCCGAGAGCCTGCCCGGCGACGCCAGGCTCTCCGACCTCGCCGTCGCCGCCGTCCCCGACGACGACCTCACGCTGGCCGACCTCAACCGCGCGACGCTCCAGGCGCTCGCAGCCGAGCAGCGGGTCCGGTCGGTCGCCGGGTTCGGCACCCGCACGCTCGCCCCGGGCCGCGACTTCTACGTGGTGATGCGCGGCACCGCCGGGGACGTGCCGCCGGACGCGCGGGCCGAGGACCGGTTCGTCCTCGCGCCCGAGCTGGCCGACATCGCCGACGCGCCGCTGTTCGTGTACGTCGCCAGCGACACGGCGGTCCCCGTCGGGCAGGTCGGGACGTTCGCCCTCATCAACACGGCGCCGCTCGCCGGGCGGGCCGTGCGCGAGATCGCCCTGCCGTACGTCGAGAAGCCGGCGCCATAGGGGGCATCAGACGAGCAGGTCTGCTGGGAGCGCCGGCAAGATGCCGGCGCTCCCAGCCAGGCCCGTCGCTTCCCCACCGCCCCGCCCTACGCCCCCCGCACCACCACCAGCCGCCCGCCCAGGTCCCGCGCTCGGTACGCCGGCTGGTAGTCGTAGCGCGCCGCCGCGCGCACCAGCGCCGGCGCCAGGCTCCACGAGCCGCCGCGCACCACCCGCGAGATGTCCGTGCCCGTGTCCGGGTCCTCTCGGCCGTCCGTCGCCGCGTAGGGGTAGCCGAAGCGCGGGTTGAGCCCCTCCGAGTCCTCCACCCAGTTCGTGAACGCGCTGACCGTCCACTCGTTCACGCCCCCCGTCAGGTCGCACACCCCCTCCGGCGTCGCGCCCTCGACGAACACCCCCACCGGCGCCGCGCGCTTCAGCCGCGTCGTCGCCACGTTGCACGCCGCCGGGTCGAGCACGTCGCCGCACGCATACGCCCGACCCGCCGCGCCGCGCGCCGCCGCCTCCCACTCCGCCTCCGACGGCAGCCGCACCCGCCGCCCCGATTGTTCCGACAGCCACACGGCGTAGGCGCGCATCTCGTACCAACAGATCCCCACCACCGGCTGATTCGGCCGGTTGAAGCGCGGCTCCTGCCAGTACAGCGGCTCGGTGTGGCGCCCGCCCGGGAACATCGCGCGCAGCTCGGTCTCGAACGCCGCCTCGTCGAGCCCCACCCAGCGCTGCCACCGCTCCGCCGCTTCCGGCAGCATGCGCGCCTCGTCGATCATCTGCCGCAGCAGCTCCGGCCGCTCGCGGAAGCGCTGCCACCAGAACCGGTTGTTCCACCGCGGCCCGTCCGCCGTCCCCTCGCCCGCCCGCCAGGCCCGGCCCGCCGCCGTGTCCCACCAGCGCTCGTCGTCGTAGCCGCCCGCAGCCATGAAGCACGCCCATTCGGCGTTGGTCACCGGGTAGCGCGCCATCGCGAACCCGCCCAGCGCCACCGCATGCCGCGGCATGTGCGACCGGTCCCAGGCATCCTGGTCCGGCAGGTACAGCGCCTCGTCGTCCCCCATCGGGTACACGCCCCCCGCGATGTCGACCCACGGCGGCGAGAGGAAGGCCGCCCCGTCCGGCCCCACGCCGCGCTCCAGGCGCGGGTCGCCCAGCTCCCCCACCGCAAAGCCGCACGCGATCCGGTCGCGCAGGTCCGCCGCCGCGTCGCCCGCCCGCCGCGCCAGCGCCTCGCGCAGCGCGCCGACCAGGCACGCGTCCAGCCGCCCCCGCAGCTCCGGCTCCGCCGCCGCCCGCCCCGCCAGCGACAGGTTGGCGTCCATCAGCCCCCGCAGGAACGCGTTCGGGTCCTCCGCCATCACCGCCGCCAGCACCGTCGTCTCCTCCCAGCCCGTCGCCGGCAGCGGCGGCAGCGTGTCCGCCGGGTCCAGCCCCGCCAGGACCTCGCGCACCCCCGGCCGGACCTCGTCCGCCCGCCACGGCGTGCGCACCAGGGCCGGGTCCGGCGCCCGCGCGAGCACCCGCGCCGCAAAGTACTCCTGCACGAGCTGATGCGCGTACATCACCGCGCCCGCCGCCTGATCCTCGTCCAGCACCGCCAGCGCCGAGCCCGCCGCCATGATCGCCTCGTCGGCGTCCGAGTCCAACAGGTCCAGCGCCTCGTCGACGTCGATCCGCACCTGCGACGCGCCGCCGCCCGCCGCGCGCTGCATCCCGTCGGCCAGCGCCGCCAGCTTCGGCACCAGCATCCCGCGCTCCGGCAGGTCGTATGCGCCCTGCCACTGCCAGCCCGTGATCCGCCGCACGTCGCGCCCCTGGAGCAGGTCCCCCGGGGCGAAGAGCGCGCTCCCGCGCTCGACCTCGCGCCGCAGCGCCTGCCGCACGAAGCCCGTGAACAGCGCCGCCCGCCCCGCCGGCAGCTCGCCCGTGGCCTCGACCTGCTCCACCAGGAGCGCCAGGAAGTACGGGCTGCGCACCACCTCGAGCTGCGGGCTGCCCTCCAGCGCCTTCCAGATCTCGCGCCGCCGCCCCGGGCTGTGCAGCCGCACGAAGTCGCGCACCTGCGCATCGGAGAGCGGCTCGATCCGGATCTGCGGCACCCGCAGCTCGGGCGTCGAGAGCGGCTGGCTGTAGTCCAGGCTCCGGCAGCTGAAGACCACCCGGTTGCCCGGGCGCATCGCCACGAGCTGGTGAAGCCACCCCTTCCAGAGCTGGACGTGCGCCCGCAGGTCGTGCTCGCTGGCCGCCGGCATCTCGTTCAGCGCGTCGAGCAGAAACGTCATCCGGCCCTCGGCCAACAGCGCGTCCAGCGTCGGCAGGGCGGGGTAGCGCGCCGCCCACAGCGCCGCCAGCCACTCCCCGGGGTCCGGCATCGGCGCGCCCGGGCGCGGCGGCGCATAGGTGCTGAGCGGGACGAAGAACGTCACCCGCGACGCGGCCGGTCCGGGAACCTGGCCGCCGCTGCCCGCTGCGTCGGGTGCGTGGGCCCGGGGACGACGGCCTTCCGCCCGCAGCCCCTCGATGGCCAGGTCGAGCTCGAGGTGCCGCAGGAGCGTGCTCTTGCCGCTCCCCGGCGCGCCGAGGACCACCAGGGCCGGGTCCGGCACGCTCGCCAGCAGCGCCCCCAGACCCTCGAAGCGCTCGTCGCGCGCGCGCCAGCGCCCCTGCTCCGAGGCCTCGCCCTGGTCGACCAGCAGCGTCAGGCCGACGAACCGACCGTCCAGCCGGTAGCGCGGCTGGCTCCACTCCGCCACGCGGCCGAGCCGCCACTCGCGCCACGTCGCCGGCGCGTGCCGGGCCATGGCCGCCGCCTCGGCCGTCGTCAGCGTCAGCGTGGCTCCCGCGCCGTCCTCGCCGAGGATGGCCGCCTCGAGGCTCGCCCACAGGCCCTCGGCCCGACGCGCCTCGGCCTCCCGCTCGCCCGGCTCGGCCTCGCGCACCACCACGCGCTCGCGCGGGTGCAGCACCTCGGCCGACGTCGGCGCCGCGTCGATCTCCGGCATGCCCGGGCCGACGACCTGGAAGATGTGCTCGGTGTGGCGGAGGTCCTTCAGGCGGTGCTCGCCGAGATCGCGCAGGCCGCACCCCTCCGGAAGCTGCTCGCGGACCAGGTTGTACGTGGCGTCCGACACCAGCACCTGGCCGCCGTGCGCCGCGGCCTCGATGCGGGCCACCCGGTTGACCGGCTGGCCGAAGTAGTCGCCGCCGCGCTCGGTCGCCTCGCCGGTGTGCAGGCCCATGCGGACGGCCAGCGGCGCGAAGCCCGCGCCGAACACCGACCAGTCCTCGGCCGTCACGGCTCGCTGGGCGTCGATGGCCGCCGCCAGCCCCGCGGCGGCGGTGGCGAACACCGCACAGAACGCGTCGCCGACCGTCTTGAACACGTGCCCGCCGTTGGACTCGACGGCGGCCCGCATGAGGTCGTCGTGGCGCGCCAGCGCTCCGCGCATGGCGTCGGGGTGCCGATCCCAGCGCGCGGTCGAGCCTTCGATGTCGGTGAACAGGAACGTGACGGTGCCGGTCGGCAATCGGGACATGCGGGCCTCCGCACGCGATTGTACCCCAATCCGGCCGGATGGGGCGGGCGGGCCCGGCAGCGGCGCCGGGCGCCGGCCACGGATCCCCCCGCCCGTGTTGCGATTCCTGAACGCGCCGGCAATGCGCCCTGAACAACGCGTTGGTAGAATCGGCCCGTTGCGGTCCTGCCCGGCGCGCCGGGGGTCCGCCCGCGCCCGGCCGTCCCCGCCCCCGGCCGATCCCGCCACTTACAGCCCGAGGAGTCACCCATGCTGCCCTGCCCGTCGCCCGCCATGCGCCGGCTGCCACCCGTCCTGACCGCGTGCCTCGCCGTATGCCTCGTGGCGATCGCGCGTCCGCCCGCACCCGCCGACGTCGCGCCGGCGCCCGTGCGCGCGGCCCCCGCCGCGCCGGCCCAGCCCGGCCCCGCCGTGCCCGTGCTCGAAGCCACCGTCCACGCCGACGGCCTGGTGTACCGCACGGCGCCCGGCACGCAGGTGCTGGTCGACCTGGTCGACGCCGCGGGCGCCGAGAAGGCGTCGAGCGCCGCCGTGGCCGGCGACGACGGCGTGGCGCGCATCGCGTTCGGCAGCTACTTCCTGGGCGACGGCAACGTCGCCATCATCCGGGCCGGCGGGCCGGTGACCGTGCTCGAGCCGGGCGACGTGCTGCGCGTGCTGCAGGCCGGCGCCGCGACGCGCCGGGTCGAGGTGCCCGGGCTGACGGCCGACGTCGACGTCGCCGCCGACCGGGTCGCCGGCACCGCCCCGGCCGGCGCCGAGATCCGCGTCGACGTCGCCCTCGGCAACGCTCCGCCGACCGGCCACACCGTCGTGGCCCGCGAGGACGGCCGGTGGGCGCTCGACCTCGGGCCGGCGGTCGACCTCGGCGCGGCGCCCGGCGTGTCCGCTGCCGTGCGCTTCGATGCCGGCGATGGCGTGCGCTTCCACGCCCACGCGCGGGCGCTCTCCGGCACGGTCACGCTCGGCGCCGCCGAGGCGCGCGGCACGGCATCCCCCGGCACACGGGTCGGCCTCGCCGTCCGGACGGCCGGCGGCCAGACGCTCGCCTACGGACCGGAGCTGGTCACCGGCGACGGCCATTGGGCGCTGCAGCTCGGCGGCGGCGCCTTCGGGCCGGTCGGCCCGGCCGGCCCCGGGCAGGCCCCGCCGCCCCACCGCATCCAACCCGGCGACCAGGTGACGCTGACGCAGACCGGCGGCCCGCTGGCGGCCGACCGTGCCGTGCCGATCACCGTGCCGGCCATCGAGGTCGCCATCGACCCTGCCGCCGACACCGTGACCGGGCGCGCCCCGGCCGGCGCCGTGCTGGACCTGGTCGCCGGCTCGGTATGGGGCGGAGCGGCGGCGGTCGACGCCACGGCCGACGCCGACGGGCGCTTCACGGCCAGCTTCGGCGGCCTGGTCGACCTCGGGCCGGGCTGGCGCGTCACGGCATGGTGGCAGCCGGCGCCGCCGGCTGGGCTGCGCGCCGGGGCGCTGGCGGTCGTGCCGGTGGTCGAGGTCGGGGTCGGCGTGGCGCGCCTGACCGGCCTGGCCGAGCCGGGCCGCCCGCTCACCGTGACCCTCAGCACGCCGGCAGGCGAGGTGCGCAGCCGGCAGGTGACCACGGCCGGCGCCGACGGGAGCTTCGCGGTGCAGCACCGCCCGCCGGCGGCGGGGGGCGGGTTCGTGTTCGGCGGCGACACGCTGCCGGCGGCTCCCGGCGACCGTGTGGCCGTCGAGTCGACGGCCGGCGACCCCGTCGTCTTCAGCGTGCCCGCGCTGACGGCCGTCTCCGACACCGCGGCCGACGCCGTGCGCGGGACGGCGCCGGCCGGTTCGCCGCTGCGCGTGGCCGCGGCGGCGCCCGGCGGCGGCGAGATCGTCGTCGAGACCGCGGCGGACGGGTCCGGGCGCTACACGGCGGACTTCACGGGCCGGCTCGACATCGTCCCCGGCGTGCTCGGGCAGGTGACGGTGCTCGACCGCCGCGGGCACACGTTCTTCACGCCGTGGTCGGCGCCGCGCCTGGCGGTGCAGGTCGGCGCGGCCGGGGTGGGCGGCACGGCGGCGCCGGGCCTGCGCCTCACGGCCCGGCTGCTGGCGCCCGACGGCACCGAGGTCGCCGCCGCCTCGACCGTCGTGCAGGACTTCGCCGGGCTGGGGTTCGCCGGGATCGAGGACCTCGCGCCGCGCTCCGGCGCGTTCTTCCTGCGCTTCCAGGACATCGCCGGCGAGGGCGTGCCGGTCCGGCCCGGCGACACCGTGCGCGTGACCAGCGGCGACGAGGCCGCCGAGCTCGTCGTCCCGCTCCTCGACGGCAGCGTCATCGTCGAGTCCGACCTCGTGACCGGGCGCACCGAGCCCGGCCGGGCGGTCGCCATCCAGGCCGTGCCGTTCGGCGGCGGGCGCGCCACCGCCCGCGTCGTGGCCGACGCCAACGGCGCCTTCGGCCACGCGTTCGCCGGCCAGCCCGACCTGCGCTACAACGACACTGTCAGCCTCGTGCTCGACGAGGCCGGGCACTCCGTCGCCCGCGCCATCACCGTTCCCGGCCTCACGCTCGACCTCGACGCCAGCCGGCTCGGCGGCACGGTGTGGCCGAACACGCGCTTCCGGCTCGAGGCGCGGCGCGCCGGGGCGCTCGTCGCCGGCGCCACCGGCGTGTCGGCGGCCGACGGCGTGCTCGACGCGCGGCTCGTCGATGCCGCCGGCGCCCCCGTGCCGCTGCTCCCGGGCGACCGGGTGGCGGTGATCCTCATCACACGCGACGCCGGCGCGCCGCTCGAGATGACCGTGCCGGAGGTCGCCATCACCGCCGACGCCGCCGCCGACCGCGTGGCCGGCCGGGCCTCGCCCGGCGGCCGGCTGGTGGTGCTGGCCGGCAGCGCCGGCGCCGGCTTCTCGCTGGCACAGTCCTGGCCGGACATCGCCGCCGACGGCACGTGGGTCGCCGACTTCGTCCCGCGCTGGGATGTGGCCCCCGGCACCGCCGTGCTCGCCCAGTACCACCTGCCGGAAGGCCACGTCGCCCGTCGCACCCACTACGTGCCGCAGCTCCGCGCCGAGATCGGCGGGCCCAACGTCTGCGGCTTCGGCCGCCCCGGCGGCGCCGTGGCGGCGAGCCTGCGCGACGCCGCCGGCCATCCCGTCGCCGACGCACGCGCCACGGCGCGGTTCGACGGCCGCTTCCAGGCCGTGCTGACCGACGCGCGCGGCAGCCTCGTGCCCACGCAAGGCGGGCAGGTCGTGGGCGCCGACATCGCCGGCGCCGCGGTCGCCGTCGCCGTGCCAGCGCTCGACGTGACCATGGACTGGCAGGCCGGCGCGCTGGCCGGCACGGCCCCGCCCGGCACGACCTTCGAGATCGGCTACCCGGCGCGCCGGTGCATCGAGAACGCCGCGTTCGGCGACACGTTCCAGATCGGGCTGCTCGGCCGCAGCGGTCCGGACGGCGCCGTCCGGGCGCACTTCCCGCTGCCGGTGCGGCCGGGCGAGGGCATCGAGGTCACGGTCACGCAGCCCGACGGGCACCAGGCATGGCGGCAGCTCTACCGGCTGCTCGGCCAGGCGTTCGTCGGCACCGACCGCGTGACGGGGCTGACCCACGCCGGCGCCGTGGTGCGCGTGGCGCTCGTCGGCCCGGGCGGGGCGGCCAAGGGAGCCGCCGAAGCGCAGGCCGACGCCGACGGGCGTTTCACGGCGCGCCTGCGCACGGCCGCGGGGACGCCCGCGGCGATGGCGGCCGGCGACGGGCTGGAGATCACGCAGGGCGGTGCGGTCGCGGCGCGCTTCACGGTGGAGCCGCTGGACTTCGACTGGAGCCGCGGCGAGCCCGTGTCCGGCACGGCCGCCCCGGGCCGGCCGGTGACGCTGCAGCTCAAGCTGGCCGACGGCCGCGTGCTGGCGATCGCGCGCGTGGCCGGGCCGGACGGCGCGTGGCGGCTGACGGCCGGCGACGTGCCGCCGCGCGGCACGTGGGGGCTGGGCGACGTCGTCGACATCCGCGCGACGGTCGAGACGCCCGAGGGGCACGAGGTGGTCTTCGAGACGCCGGGCTTTGCGCCCGACGCGCCCGGCCCGGGGCCCGGCGCGGTGTTCCTGCCGTGGCTCGGCCGTTCGGCGGGCGTGGGCGGGCGGACGGCGGTCGGGGCCGATGGGTCGGAGCGGGCGGCCGCGCACGCCGCGGGCGGCGGCCGCGGGGCGACGTGGATCCTCGCCGGGCAGGGTGGCGCGGGTTACGGATCCGGCGACGGCGCCGGTGCCGGGCCGTGGTGGAAGCCGGCCGGACCGCCGCGGCTGCAGTGGCGGCGGTGGGAGAATGGCGCCGCTTGGCAGGTGACGGCGGACCGTGCGTCGCCGCCCATCCCCGTCGAGTGACGCGGACCGTCGCGTGCCCCCAGGGCGGCGCGGCCACCGGGGCTGACCCGTGGCCGCGCCGCCCGGCGTGCGCCGCGGGCGAACCCCGCGGCGCGGACGCCCCGGAACGCCGTCGCCGGCCACCGCGCGGACCTGTGTGCTAACCTACCGCCATGCGCCCGCTCGGCAAGACCGGCCTCCGCCGGCTCGCGAAGGCCAACCGTGAGACCCACCCGCCGCGCGTCGAGATCGCCTTCCTCCTGCAGGGCGTCGACGATCCCGTCAACGTCGGCGCGATCTTCCGCATCGCCGACGCCTGCGGGGCGCGCGAGATCGTCCTGGCCGGCGACACGCCGACCCCGCCGCACCCCGGCATCGGGCTGACCGGACGCGGCGCCGAGCGGCGGGTGCCGTGGCGCCACGTGCAGGCCGTCGAGGACGCCGTCGCGGCCTTGCGCGCCGCCGGCTGGGCCCTGGTCGCCGTCGAGCTCGCCGACGGCGCGGTCGCGCACGTCGACTACCCCTACCCGCCCCGCACGTGCCTCGTCCTCGGCAGCGAGGGGCGCGGCGTGTGGCCCAAGACGCTGCGGCTGTGCGACGGCGCCGTGTTCATCCCGATGTACGGCAAGCACCCCTCGCTCAACGTCCACGTCGCGGCGGCGGTGGTGGCGTTCCAGGCGGTGGTGGGGCATCCCCCGGCGCCCGCCGGCCCATAATTGCCCGATCGACCCCCAGGGACTAACGTTGATCGTCGCCCCTGCAGCCCCGGCCGCCCCGCGACCCCACCACCCTCAGGGCCCCGCATGACCGTCGCCGAGTTCAGCGCACCGACGCCCTATCACATCGACCGGCGCACCCCGCTGCGCTGGGTCACGGGCCACGTCCTGCGCCACGCCTGGCTCATCCCCGTCGTCCTCGTCGGCGCGCTGGCCAACGCCGCCCTGGCCGGCGTCGTGCCCATGCTCGTCGGCGATGCCTTCAACGCCATCCAGGCCGCGCTGGCCGCCGGCGGCGGCACCGCGGCCGCCCTCGACGTCGTCGTCCGGTCCGCCTGGCTCGTCGTCCTGTCCCAGGCCCTGCGCGCCGTCCTGCAGCTCGCCCGCAACTTCGGCAGCGAGGTTCTCGGCCAGCGCCTCGAGCGCGACATCCGCGACGAGCTGTACGCCAGCCTGCTCGGCAAGAGCATGACCTTCCACGGCCGGCAGAGCACCGGCGACATCATGGCCCGCGCCACCAACGACGTGCGCGAGATCAACCTGATGTTCAACCCCGGCCTCAACCTCGTCATCGGCTCCGCGATGTTCCTCGTCATGCCGATCGCGTTCGCCGCCCGCTACCACCCCGAGCTCGTGCTCACGCCGACGGCGTTCGTCGTGCTCTACGCGTGGGCCACGCGGCGTTACCTGCGGATCCTCGCGCCCATCACCGACCGCGTGCGCCATAGCTTCGGCCGGCTCAACAGCCACCTCGCCGAGGCCATCGACGGCATCGAGGTCGTCAAGGGCGCCAGCCAGGAGCCCGCGGAGATGCGCCGCTTCGAAGCCAACGCCGACGCCGTCCACGACGCCTTCGTCGACCAGGGCGAGCAAGAGGCGCGCTTCCTCCCGCTCCTGCTCCTCGGGCTCGCCACCGCCGCCGGCTTCATGCACGCCCTCGCGCTGCACCGGGCCGGGGAGATCCGGAGCGGCGACGTCGTGGCCTACATGGGGCTTCTGCAGCTCTTCGGCTTCCCGACCTTCACGTCGCTCTTCGCCTACGCCCAGGTGTCGTCCGGGCTGGCCGGCGCGCGGCGCGTGCTCGCGCTGATCAACCGCGAGACCGACCTCGACCAGAACCGCGGCGGGCACGCCGCCGTCATCCGCGGCGGCATCGCCTTCGAGCACGTCGACTTCGGGTACGCGCCCGATCAGCCCGCCCTGCGGGACGTCACCTTCACCGTTGCGCCCGGCCAGACCGTCGCCATCGTCGGCCAGACCGGCGCCGGCAAGACCACGCTGACGCGCCTGATCAACCGCGTGTACGACGCCGACGCCGGCCGCGTCCGCGTCGACGGCGTCGACGTGCGCGATTGGAACCTCGAGCGCCTGCGCCGCCAGATCTCGGTGATCGAGCAGGACCTGTTCCTGTTCTCGCGGTCGGTCGCCGACAACATCGCCTTCGGCCGGCCCGATGCGTCGCGCGCCGACATCGAGGCCGCCGCGCGCGACGCCCAGGCCCACGACTTCATCCTGCGCCTCCCCGACGGCTACGACACCGTCATCGGCGAGCGCGGCGTCACGCTCTCGGGCGGCCAGCGCCAGCGGCTGGCCATCGCCCGCGCCTTGCTCGTCGACCCGCCCATCCTCATCCTCGACGATTCGACCAGCGCCATCGACAGCGCGACCGAAGACCGCATCCAGCGCGCCATGCAGCGCGCCGCCCACGGCCGGACCATGATCCTCATCACCCACCGCCTGTCGCAGATCCGCTGGGCCGACCTGGTCATCGTGCTGCGCGGCGGCAAAGTCGAGGCCAGCGGCACGCACGACGCGCTCATGGCCACGTGCGAGCCCTACCGGCGGCTGTTCGCGCGCCCCGGCCCCCATCCGTCCGGCGGGCGCGCGCCATGATCTTCCAGGGACTCGACGCCGAGGCCTACGACCGCGAGTACGGCGACGTCAACCTGCTGCGGCGGGTCTGGCGCTACTTCGCGACCCGCCCGCTGCGGGTGGCCGTCATCCTTGCCAGCGTGATGGCCGTCAGCGCCATCCAGGCCGCGGTGCCGATCCTCATCGCCCGCGGCGTCGGGACCCTCGGCGCCGGCGACGGCGGCGCGGGGGGCCTGGCGTTGCGCGGCGTGCGCCTGACCCCCGACCAGACCACCGCCGTGCTCGTCGCCGCGGTGTTCGCCATCGGCGCCGCCATCTGGGGGTTGAACTACGTCCGGCGCCGCGAGACCACCCGCGCCATCGCCGACGTCGTGCTGGCGCTGCGCCGCGACGCATTTGCCGCCGCCATGCGCCACGACATGTCGTTCTACGACACGTTCGCGTCGGGCCGAATCGTCAGCCGCATCACGTCCGACACCCAGGACTTCGGCCAGACGGTCGCGCTCGTCGCCGACCTGGCCGGCCAGGTCGTCCAGATCGGGCTGCTCACCGTCGTGCTGTTCGGCATCTCGCCGCGCATGACCGTCCTGCTCGTCATGTGGGCGCCGGTGGTGTTCGGCATCGCGCTGGGGTTCCGGGCGCTCGCCCGGCGCGTCACCCGCCAGGGCTTCCGCGCCACCGCCGACGTCAACGCCAAGATCTTCGAGACCATCGCCGGCATCACGATCGCCAAGAACTTCCGTCGCGAAGCCACCGTGTACGACGAGTTCAGCACCGTGAACCGGCGCGCCTACGGCATCAACCTCCGGCGCGGCTTCGTGCTGGCCACCGTGTTCCCGGCGCTCAACCTGCTCATCGGCGGCGGCGTCGGCGTGCTGATGTACGCTGGGGCCGTCTCGGTGCTCGACGGGGCCATCGCCATCGGGGCCTGGTTCCTGTTCCTGCAGAGCATCGACGCGTTCTGGTTCCCGCTGATGAACCTGTCGGCCTTCTGGAGCCAGTTCCAGGCCGGCCTGGCGGCCATCGAGCGCGTCTTCGCGCTCATCGACGCCGTCCCGGCGGTGGTCCAGCGGGCGTCCGACCCGGTGGGCCGTGTGGCGGGCGACATCCGGTTCGCGCACGTCGGCTTCCGCTACGCCGAGAGCGCCGGCGCCGTGCTGCCCGACCTCAGCCTGCACATCCGGCCGGGCGAGAGCGTGGCGCTGGTGGGCCACACCGGCTCCGGCAAGAGCTCGATCGCCAAGCTCGTCGCACGCTTCTACGAGTACCAGAGCGGCCAGATCCTCATCGACGACCGCGACATCCGCACGCTCGAGCTGGCCGCCTACCGGCGCCACCTCGGCATCGTGCCGCAGGTTCCGTTCCTCTTCAGCGGCACCGTGGCCGACAACATCCGGTACGCCCGCCCCGAGGCCACCGACGCCGAGATCGAGGCGCTCGCGCACCGCATCGGCGGCGGCGAGTGGCTGCGGGCGCTGCCCGACGGCCTGGCCACCGACGTCGGCGAGCGCGGCGGCCAGCTCTCGCTCGGCCAGCGCCAGCTCGTCGCGCTGATGCGCGTGCTGCTCCAGCAGCCGGCGATCTTCATCCTCGACGAGGCCACCGCGAGCGTCGACCCGTTCACCGAGTCGCAAATCCAGGAGGCGCTCGAGCTCATCCTGGCCCACACGACCTCGATCATCATCGCCCATCGCCTGAGCACCGTGCGCGCCGCGGACCGCATCATCGTCCTGCGCGAGGGGCGGATCATCGAGGAGGGCGGACACGACGCCCTGATGCAGGGGGGCGGTCATTATGCCGACCTGTACGACACGTACTTCCGCCACCAGTCGCTCGACTACCGCGTGACGGCGGCCCCATGATCGCGCGGGGCGGCGCCACGCCGCATCCCGGAGCGTCGGCCCGGCGATGCGCGCCCTGAGCGCCGGCGGCCCGGGTCGCGCGTCGCACGGCGGACCTGCCGTCTCGATCGGCCTCACCGCCGTCATCCTCACCGTCCGCCACGACGTGCCGCGCGTGCTCACCGTGGCCGACGGCGCGGGCGGCGCCGCGCCGCCGGCCGACGTCCCCGCGCTCGATGCCCTGCCGTGCGGGCCGCTCGACCCCGCGCGGCACGCAACCCTCGAGCGCGGGCTCCTGCGCTGGGTGCGCGAGCAGACCGGCCTCGAGCTGGACTACGTCGAACAGCTCTACACGTTCGGCGACCGGTTCCGCGACCCCGGCGAGGCTTCCGGCGGGCCGCGTGTGGTGTCGGTGGCCTACCTCGTGCTCGTCGAGGCCGGCCGACCGCTCGGAACCGATGCCGCCCGGTGGCGCGACGGGTACGTCTTCTTCCCGTGGGAGGATTGGCGGGCCGGCCGACCCGCCGTGATCGACGACGCCATCGTGCCGGCGCTCCACGCGTGGGCGGCGGCCGGTGCGGACGACGCGGCGCGCGCTGCCCGGCACGAGCGGGTCGCCATCGCGTTCGGGCTCGGCGCGGCGCCGTGGGACGGCGAGCGCGTGCTGGACCGCTACGAGCTGCTCTACGAGGTCGGCCTCGTGGCCGAGGCGCACGCAGACCTCGACCACGGGCACGCGGCCGGCGTCGTCGTCCGGCACCCGCCGTGGCTGCGCGATGTCGACCCCGCACGCCTGATCGGCCGGCCGCTGGCACGCGACCACCGACGCATCCTCGCCACGGCCATCGGCCGTGTCCGCGGCAAGCTCAAGTACCGCCCCGTCGTGTTCGAGCTGCTCCCACCGACGTTCACGCTGCTCCAGCTCCAGCGCGTCGTCGAGGCCTTGGGCGGCGTCCGACTCCACACCGCCAACTTCCGGCGCCTGGTCGAACAGGCCGGCCTCGTCGAGGGCACCGGCGAGCACACCGCGACCGGCGGGCGGCCCGCCGAGCGGTTCCGATTCCGCCGCGAGGTGCTGCGCGAGCGCCGTGCGGCGGGTGTCGGCCTGCCGGAAGCCGGCGGCGCACGGGGAGCGTGACCGCGCCGCGGGGCCGCGATCGCCACGTCGCCGGCGTCGAGACCCGATGGAGACTTGACCCCGTCGGGGTTGGGTCCTATAATAAACTCAAAGTAAGAATAAGTCGCGTCCCGCTCGATCAGGAGTCAAGACCATGAACCCGCTGCCCGTGGACACCGCCACGACCCCGCGCCCGATGCGCGTCGCGCCCGAGCCGGCGGTCGCTCTGGCCTACACGCCGGAGGTCGCGCGGGCCACGGCCCCGCTGCTGGCCCGGATGCGCGACGTCGTGCCCGAGGTCGAGTGGCCCGTCCACGCGCCGTACATCCACGCCATCAACCGCCTCAAGCGCGAAGTCAACGCCGTAGTCCTGGCACACAACTACATGCGCCCCGAGATCTTCCACGGCGTGGCCGACCTGACCGGCGACTCGCTGGCGCTGGCGCGCATGGCGGCCGACACCGACGCCGACGTCATCGTGTTGTGCGGCGTGCACTTCATGGCCGAGACGGCCAAGATCATCAACCCGGCCAAGACCGTGCTCATTCCCGACCCCAAGGCCGGCTGCTCGCTGGCCGAGTCGATCACCGGCGCCGACGTGCGCCTGCTGCGCGAGCGCTATCCCGACGTGCCCGTGGTGACGTATGTCAACACGTCGGCCGAGGTCAAGGCCGAGAGCGACATCTGCTGCACCTCGGCCAACGCCGTCGAGGTCGTCGAGTCGCTCGGAGTGGACCGCGTGATCTTCCTGCCCGATGCGTACCTCGGGCGCTACGTCGCGTCCCAGACCGACGTCGAGATCATCCTGTGGCACGGGCATTGCATGGTCCACGAGCTGTTCACGGCCGACGAGATCCGCGACCTGCGGGCCATGCACCCGGGCATCCAGGTCCTGGCGCATCCCGAGTGCCCGCCCGACGTGCTCGCCGAGGCCGACTTCGTCGGCTCGACGGCGGGGATGATCGGCTTCGTGGATCGCGAGAAGCCCGCCCGCGTGGTGCTCGTCACCGAGTGCTCGATGAGCGACAACGTCGCCGTCGACCATCCCGGCACCGCCTTCGTCCGGCCGTGCAACCTGTGCCCGCACATGCAGCGCATCACGCTGCCCAAGATCCTGCGCAGCCTCGAGACCATGACCCACGAGGTCGACGTGGCTCCCGACGTCGCCGTGCGCGCACGCCTGGCCGTGGAGCGGATGCTGGCCGTCAAGCGCGGGCGCTAGTCGGCACCGGCGAGGGCCGGCCTCCCCCGCCGGCCGATCACGCGAACGGCGACGGATCCCCCGGCGCGTCATCCGCGGCCCGCGCGGCCGACGACGGGCGTGGCCGGGGCGGCGTGGGGCCGTCGGTGATCTCGTGGTACGTGGTCAGCCAGCGCAGCATCTCCTCGTCGCGCCGGCGCTGCTCCTCTTGCTGCAGGCGCTGCTCGCGCTGGTCCATGCGCATGAAGATCTTCTCCTGGACGCTGGCCGGGCGGTGGACGTAGTCGAACGTGAAGCCGCCCGCCTCGGCCGCCGTCTGGATGACCACGGTCCCGTAGTGGAGCAGGTGTGCCCAGGGGTGCGGCACGGTGTATCGCACGTCCTGGATCTGGCCGAGCGACGCCTGGCGGCGTTCGCTGAAGAGGCCCAGCGGCAGCTGCT
>WBZR01002958.1_pt1 | contig 15861 bp, 12 predicted proteins | sample 5204231 | NCBI WGS metagenome assembly WBZR01 (sample SAMN12412403, study PRJNA552823) | activated sludge metagenome | isolation source: activated sludge from anammox sidestream of wastewater treatment plant... | place: USA: Virginia | collected 2017-08 | reverse complement strand
TACAGGAAGCCACAGTGCAATATAACAGGTGGAGTTACCTGCCTTCCCTATCTGCCAACGGAGCTTATAACCTGAATTACCTGAATAATAATTTTTCAAAGTTGTACAGTCAGTCATTTCCTAATTCTTATGCCGGACTGACCCTTTCTTTCCCGATTTTTCAGGGAGGAAAGAGGAAATATGATATCGAACAATCGGAATGGCAACTCAAGCGCACTGACCTGGATATATTGAATTTCAGGAACCAGGTGAATTCAGAATTCAGCAGTGCAATGTCCAGTTATAAGGCAAGCCTTTCATTTTTCCTGGCTATGAAAGATAATGTGAAACTGGCACAGGAAGTGTTCGATGTGATCCGCCTTCAGTATCGCTCCGGTGTGAAGGCGTATCTGGACCTGATCATGGCCGAGACCGATCTGCGTACTGCCCAGATCAATTATTTTGATGCACTCTTCCAGGTTATAAGCAGTAAGATAGATGTGGAAAAGAGTAAGGGGGACATAAGCTATTGACAATATGAAGAAGAAAAAAGATTGAAATATGTTGACCAATTTTATCAGAAATTATTCCGTAATAATTGTTATAACAGGACTGTTTTCCTGCGGGCAAAGTCAGCCACAGCAGGAGCCTCCTGCATCCATCCCGGTAACGGTGGATACCGTTCGGGCAACAGATGCTGTTTATTATGATGAATATCCGGGAACAGTCACGGCTCTGGATCAAACGGATATACGGGCACAGGTCACCGGTTATGTTACCAACATATTTTTTAAAGACGGGCAGAATGTTGTAAAAGGTCAAAAACTATATGCAATAGATCAACAACTCTACAATGCCAATTATCAACAGGCTTTAGCTAACTTTCAGGTACAGCAGACCAATCTCGAAAAGGCACAAAAAGATGCAGACCGATATCATGAGCTGGACAGGCAGGATGCCATTGCAAAACAACAGGTAGATTATGCAGATGCTGCACTGGAAGCTGCAAAAAAGCAGGTGGCGGCTGCACAGGCAAATGTGGAAGCAGTAAAAGCGAACCTGAATTTCTCGATCATACCGGCACCATTCTCCGGTACTATAGGGATTTCGCAAGTTAGGCTGGGTACTTCAGTGGTAGCAGGCCAAACCGTTTTGAACACAATATCAACGGATAATCCGATGGCAGTGGATTTTGCGGTGGATCAAAGTGAAGTGTATCGCTTTACAAAGTTGTTGGAACAGGGAAACCGAATAAATGATTCAATTTTCTCCATTGCATTCGGAAACGATATTTACCCCGACCATGGAAAGATCAGCCTGATAGATCGTGCTGTAGATCCTCAAACCGGTACCATCAGAACAAGATTGATTTTCCCGAATAATAAAGACCTGTTGAAAGCCGGGATGACCACAACGGTGAGGGTTTTGAATAATACTTCGAAAAAAGTAATCACGATACCTTATAAATCGGTCACAGAGCAATTAGGTGAGTTTTTTGTTTATGTGGTCAGTGACAGCAGTAAGGTGACACAAAAAAAAGTAGCGCTTGGCAGAACGCTTGGCAAATCGGTTATAGTAAAGGATGGTTTAATAGAAGGTGATGTCATAGTGGTGGAAGGGGTTCAGAACCTTCGTGAAGGTTCTTTGATCAGTATTTCAAAACCCTCAGCAATGACAACCGGTAAACAATAAAAATTTTGAAAGGAGAAAAAGGGTTGAAGGATTTGTAATCAATCTGCCCATTCAGAATTATGATAGCAGAAACTTTTATAAGACGCCCGGTAACAGCAATTGTCATATCTATTGTCATTATATTGGTCGGTATCATTTCCATGTTGAACCTGCCGGTTTCTCAATATCCTGATATCTCTCCTCCTACAGTTTCCATTAATGGTGTTTTTACAGGAGCTGATGCGCAAACAGTGGAACAGACTACCACTACTGCGATCGAAACGCAAGTGAACGGAACACCCGGTATGACTTACATGACCAGCAGCAGTAGTAGCAGCGGACAGAGCAGTATTACTGTAAATTTTGAAGTGGGTACGGATATTAATATCGCTGCATTGGATGTACAAAACAGGGTCAGCGTGGCACAACCGACATTGCCTGATGCGGTAAAACGGCTTGGACTTACGATCCGCAAAAGGAACCCCAGTGTGATGCTTGTGCTGGCATTTTATTCTCCTAATGGCACCCATGATTCAAAATTTATCGGGAACTATGTAAATATTTATGTCAAAGATGCTCTGCTGAGAGTTAAGGGAGTGGGTGATGTGTTTGCCAGAGGTGATGATTTCGGGATGCGCATTTGGTTGAATCCTGAAAAACTGGCCGCATTGAAAATGACTCCGGCAGATGTGAACAGCGCATTGCAGGAACAGAATTTACAGGTAGCAGCAGGTACTGTCGGCGGTAATCCCCAACCGGGCGGGCAGGCTTTTGAGTACAGCGTACTGACCAACAGCCGCATTAATACCAAAGAACAATTTGAAAATATTATTGTACGTTCCAATCCTTCAAACGGCAGTGTAGTTTATTTGAAGGATGTGGCCCGTGTGGAATTGGGAAGATTTGATTACAGCATTAACTCTTTTGCCAATGGTAAACCTGCCTCTTATCTGATGGTGTACCAGGCTCCTGATGCCAATGCGCTCGATACTTATGAAGGTGTCATGAAAACGCTCAGCGAGTTAAGAAAAACATTTCCGAAAGATATTGATTTCCTGGTGCCCAGTGAAACAATCTCAGTGGTAAAAGCTTCCATTCATGAAGTTGTAAAGACTTTATTGATCGCTCTCTTGCTGGTAGTGATGGTTGTTTTTCTTTTCCTGCAGAATTGGAGAGCCACTTTGATACCCGTATTGGCGATACCGGTTTCGATCATCGGTACGTTCGTGATGTTCGAAGCAATGGGCTTTACGATCAACACGCTCACTTTATTCGCCTTTGTTCTGGCAATAGGTATTGTGGTGGATGATGCCATAGTGGTCATAGAAGCGGCACAACACAACATTGATTTTGAAAAAATGTCGCCAAAGGAAGCTACACAAAAGGCGATGCGGGATATCTCCGGCCCGGTGATCGCCATTGCTTTGATATTGGCAGCAGTATTCGTGCCGGTGGGATTCATTCCCGGCATTGTCGGAAGGCTGTATCAGCAGTTCGCCATCACCATCGCAGTTTCGGTAGTGATATCCGCATTCGTTGCTTTATCCCTTACTCCGGCCCTGTGCACTCTGATGCTGAAGCCGGCAAACGGAGAATCGAAGAAGAAAAACATCATAGAGAAATTCTTTGCAGGGTTTAATAGTGTGTTTGAACGAATAGTGGACCGATATACCAAAGGTGTGGGCACCTGGATCAAAAGGACTCCCTATATACTGATCATGATGGTAGTTCTTGTTGTGGGCATGGTATTTCTTTTCAAAAATAAACCGACTGCATTCCTGCCCGGTGAAGATGAAGGGAGATTGTATGTTACTTATGAAATGCCGGAAGCTACTTCAACCACAAGAAGTGTTGAATTGCTGAGACAGGTAGTTGACCGCATCCGCCAGATTCCCGAAATTAAAACAGTGGGCGGATTGGCAGGCTTGAATATTGCCAACTTCTCAGCAAAAGCCAATACGGGTACATTATTCATAATGCTGAAACCATGGGATCAGCGAAAAGGTAAAGGGCAGTCTTCACAGGATGTGGCCAATAAGATCCGTGAAGTGACGGCTGATATAAAAGAAGCAAGGATACTTGCCTTATTGCCTCCGTCAATACCGGGTTTAGGCACAACCTCAGGATTTACTTTTGAATTGCAACAGACCAGCAGCACAGATAACATTCAGCAATTTGAAAAAGTAGCCAGCGATTTTATTGCAAAGCTCAATCAACGTCCCGAGATCGGATCTGCTTATACTTTTTTCAATGCAAGAACTCCAAGCTATAATATCGATGTAGATAAAGAGCAGGCAAAGAAAATGGGAGTATCCGTTTCAGATGTATTCAATACATTGTCAACTTTCCTGGGCAGTAGTTATGTGAATGATTTTAACCTTTATGGCAGGAATTTCCATGTCATGTCCCAGGCAGACACCAACTACAGGAGTTCCCTGGCGGGCATTGAAAAATTTTATGTCAGGAATAATCAGGGAAACATGGTACCTCTTGGTTCTTTAATTACCACCAAAGTAATTGAAGCCCCTGCCTCGATTACCCATTATAATATTTACAGGTCCATTGAGATCTCCGGAACTTCAAAGCCGGGCTTTTCAAGCGGACAGGCAATTAAAGCACTCCAGGAAGTGGCTAAAACTTTACCGGATGGTTACGGGTATGAATTTTCCGGGATGAGCCGTGAAGAGATCGCAGCAGGCAGTCAGCAGTCAAAGATATTTTTCGTTTCTATAATTTTTGTTTTCCTGTTTCTTGCCGCCTTGTATGAAAGCTGGGCAGTTCCTTTCTCTGTTCTCTTTGCAGTACCGATCGGAGTGTTTGGCGCTATTCTGACATTGACTCTTTTACCTAATATTTCCAATAATGTCTATGCACAGATCGGGCTGATCACATTGATAGGTCTTGCAGCAAAGAATGCCATTCTTATTGTTGAGTATGCCAAAGAAAGGGTGGACCGCGGGGTGGAGGTGGTAGCGGCCACTTTGCAGGCAGTGCGTTTAAGATTCAGGCCAATCATCATGACCTCGCTGGCATTCATTTTTGGAGTATTGCCTCTGGCATTTGCAACCGGAGCAGCCGCTGAGAGCCGTAAGACGATCGGATGGACTGTATTCGGAGGTATGATGGCAGCAACATCGCTCGCAATTTTCGTTGTGCCGGTTCTTTTTGTTCTGATCACCAAGATTGATCAGGCTATTGCCGATAACAGGATCGGATAGTTTAGTTTTGCTTTGTACTATGAAAATAAGATACCTGATAAGTTTTTTTGCCACAGCGGTGGTTTTCAGTAGTTGTGAAAGAGATATTTCTTTTAAGTTACATTCCACAGAGCCGAAGCTTGTAGTGGAAGGCACCATCGAAAACGGCCGGCCACCCATAGTTTATCTTTCAAGAAGTGTAGGATATTTCTCTAAAATAACCCCTGACGTCCTGGAAAACAGTTTTGTTCATGATGCCAATGTTTTTGTTTCCAACGGAATTTTGACCCATAAGCTGAAAGAGTATGAAATTTCCGCTGCCGACGGTTATAACATTTATTACTTTTCCATTGACTCATCTGATCTCAGTACAGCTTTTACCGGGCAACTTAATTCGAATTACTCATTAAAGATAGATTGGCAGGGTAAAGAATATACGGCAACAACAACAATACCCCGAATCACCAAAAAAATTGACTCTTTGGTTTGGCAGAAAGCTCCGGGAAATAATAAACCGGATAAAGTGGAACTTGATGCTGTGTTGACAGATCCTCCCGGATTTGGCGATTATAGCCGTTATTTTACAAAAAGAAATAATGAACCTTTTTATCCCGGCCTGGTATCGGTCTTTGATGACCAGATCATAGACGGCACCACCTATAGGATAAGGATAGACCGCGGCGTGAACCGGAATAACAAAAGATCTGATGATTTCATGTATTTTGATAAAGGGGACACTGTTACACTCAAACTATGCAATATTGATAAACCTACATTTGATTTCTGGAGGACCATTGAATTTGATTATGCAAGTGCAGGGAATCCATTTTCTTCACCAACGCAGGTGGCGGGCAATATAAAAGGGAATGCTTTGGGGTATTTTGGCGGATATGCTGCACAATACCGTACGATCATTATTCCAAAGTAACTCAGATCATGATCTCATGGCATATCACAGGTATGATTTATTGGACAATTCAATTTAATTTTGCGGAATTTCAATTGAGATAAAAATGGATACTACAGCAAGTGAAAAACTAAATTGCCTGATCATAGGCTCGGGACCTGCAGGCTATACGGCAGCTATCTATGCGGCAAGGGCAAATCTGAAACCGGTATTGTACCAGGGTATTCAGCCCGGCGGACAGTTGACCACGACCACTGAAGTGGAAAATTATCCCGGCTATCCTGAAGGAGTACAGGGTCCTGATATGATGGTTGATTTTGAAAAACAAGCAGTACGTGTTGGTGCAGATATACGCTATGGCATTGCCACCAAAGTTGATTTTTCTTCTTTTCCGCATAAGGTCTGGATAGATGATAATAAACTGATCGAAACAAATACGGTTATCATTGCCACCGGAGCATCCGCAAAATGGCTGGGGCTTGAAAGCGAGCAGCGGTTGAATGGCTTCGGTGTCAGTGCCTGTGCTGTTTGTGACGGATTTTTCTTCAAAGGGAAAGAAGTTGCTATTGTAGGCGCCGGTGATACAGCTGCTGAAGAAGCCTTGTATCTTTCTAAATTATGCAGAACGGTTCACATGTTCATTCGCCGGGATCAGATGCGTGCCTGCAAAGTGATGCAGGATAGAGTGATGGCAGCGCCCAATATCACGGTTTACTGGAACACAGAAACAGAAGAAGTTCTGGGCGATAAAAATGTTACCGGTGTCCGGATCAGAAATAATAAAACAGGCGAGGCGCAGACGATTCCCGTGAGCGGATTCTTTGTGGCGATAGGACATCAACCCAACTCAGAAATTTTCAAGGGATGGCTCGATATGGATGAGATTGGTTATATAAAAACTATTCCCGGTACCACTAAAACCAATGTGGAAGGAGTGTTTGCTGCCGGTGATGTTCAAGATAAAGTTTACCGTCAGGCAGTATCGGCGGCAGGAACCGGATGTATGGCAGCTTTGGATGCAGAACGCTGGCTCATGACAAAAGGAATCCGGTAACCATTCTAAATAAATGAACGACACGATCACTATTACCCTCAGTAAGCTGCATTTTTTTGCTTATCACGGATTGTACCCTGAAGAGAAAAAGATAGGCGCTGAATTTGAAGTGGAGCTATCAGTTTCTTTTTGTCCCGCTTCTAAAATAACAGACCTTGATGAAACGGTCAATTATGAAAAATTATATCGCCTGCTGAGGGAAGAAATGAAAAAGTCAAGAGAATTGCTGGAGACCTTTGTAATGGAAGTGGCTCAGTCCATTCATCATTCGTTCCCTTTGATAAAGAAGGTTGAAATTTCGGTCACTAAACTTCAAATACCTTTGATTGAGTTTACAGGCAATGTGTCGGTGCATTACTCAAAAGAATATTGACGTAACAGGATTTCCCGGCTAAGCCTTCATCATCAGATCACTTTATTCCTCCATTTCCCACTTCTGATATAAAGGAAGGAAAGCACAAACAGAATGATCCAATACAACAGTTCTGCCATCCATCCGTAAATAATGGGCATGAAAAATTTTTCAAGAACAAAATAGACGAAAATGCAATAAGCGATGATTGAAACAAATTCGATCAGGAAGGTCATGCGGCTGTTCCCAGTTCCTGTTACGGCATTCAGCCATACTACGGCAAATGACATGATCACCAAACCTACTGAAACGACCCTTACCACCGGCACTCCTGCAATGATGAAAGCCTCATCCTGACCGAAAATGGAAAGTAATTGTTGAGGAAAAATATTTATTAGTAATGCGACGAACACTGCTGCTCCGGTGCTGATGCGGACAATCTTCCGTATCAGGAAAAGAACTTTGTCTTTTTGGCCTTGTCCAATAATATTGCTGACCATTGCTGAGCTGGTTGCTGCAAAGGCCCAGGTGATGCAACCCACCAGGCCGTACACATTTCTCATTACACTGGATACTGCAAGGTCAAGCTGACCATGATGTTCAATAAGAATATAAAAGAATTCCCAGCTCACAATGCTGATAGCAAGTTGAAACATTAAAGGCAGGGAAAGTGAAAGAATGGAACCTGCTCTTTCTTTGTCCCATTTAAAATGATTGAAGAGTGAAAACCTTTTGGTGATGCCTTTGTAATGGATCACCAGGAAGATCACCGACATTCCTGCAAATTCTGAAATGATTGAAGAAATAGCAGCTCCGTTCAGTCCGATTTCGGGAAACCCGAAGTATCCGAATATCAAAACATAATCAAATGCAATATTGGTAATCGTTTCGGCAATAGACCCGCTGACCAGATACCTGCTGTTGTTGGTTCCCACCAGCAAAGCATTTCTCATTTGATATATATACAGGAAGGGAAGCCCCCAGATCCTTATCTTCAGAAACAATATTGTATCATCAGCAATAGCTTTGGATTCAATGGATCTTTCCAGGATGACCGGAGCGATGAACCAGGTGATAAAGATCCCCGCAGCGGCAATGGCAAGTGAAATGAAGACTCCCTGACCGAATATCTTCCCGATCTCGTCCGGCCTGTTTTCACCCGCACGCCTGGCTATGATCGTTTGAAGGCCGTTGTTCAATCCAAACCCGATCATGGCAAATATCAGGTAATACACACCGGCAATGCTGACGGTTGCCAGTGCATGCTGGCTGTAATGTCCGAGAAAAATGTTATTGGTGATAAAATTTATCTGCGGCACTAAAATGGCAAGGCTGATAGGCAAGGCGATCTCTAAGATCTGGCGGTTACTGATAGCTACCTGTAATTCATTATAAGTTTTGGATGATGCCATGAATTAAACGAACGCCTTTCTGAATTGTGTTGATCCGGTTTCCGCTGTTTTCCGTTCATTGCGGGGAGCAAACCTACAATAAATAATTTTTGTCTATTATTGCAGCCATTCAAAGATCAGATTTGGAAAAGTTATTTCATATATTAACCCATGTACCGCCCTGGCACGGTGATGAGATTCTGGCGTTCAGGATCGGGGATAGATATTGTTCTTTCGCTGTTACCAACTCAACAGGGATAGAGATATACGAGTTGGCATATCATACAGGTGACGAGGTGAACGGTAATTTTATGAGCCGCCTTCTTTCCGTTTATCCTGAACTCAGCGGTTCTTTTAAAAAAGTATTCATCAACTACGACAGTTCAAGGAATTTATTGATCCCTGATCGTTTTTTTAATGAGAAAGACTCCGGAGAATTATTAAAAACCTTGCATGGTGCCAATGGTAGAATGACACTGATCAACGGACCTGTATCAGAAGAAGGGATCAGAATTGCTTATAAAGTACCGGAAGAAGTTCATCAGGGGATGTTGTCAAAATACCCGGAAGCGGTTTTTTCACATGGGTATAAATTTAAAATGGGAAGTATGCCCGAAGTAAAAGGCTCAGGAATTATCCGTACTGATTTTGATACCGAAAGTTTCTCTGTGATCGTATCCGGTAATGACCGCATTTTGCTGGCACAGACTTTTCCCTATTCTATTCCCGATGATGTCATTTATTATTTACTGAAGATATGCAGTGTTTATGCCATGTCGCCCAAAGAAGTGAACCTGTCCATCTCCGGCCTTATAGAAAAACGATCGTCACTGTATCATGAATTGTATCAGTATTTCGGGAATGTAAGTTTTAAAAATGCTGAATGGGCCATAAATGAAGACAATGAATACCCACTGCACTTTTTTACTTCTTTAAACGAGGTCATCCGATGCGGATTATAAGCGGAGAATTGGGCGGCAGGAGATTCGATCCCCCTTCAAAAATGCCTTTCACCAGGCCGACCACGGATGTGGCTAAAGAAGGATTGTTCAACATTATTTCCAATAACCTGGATATTTCTTCGCTGAAAACACTTGATCTGTTCGGAGGCACCGGCAGTATCAGTTATGAACTGGCATCAAGAGGAGCGAAAAATCTCACGATCGTAGAGAAAGATCCCTTCATGCATGACTTTATCAAAAGAACAGCTTCGAAACTGGAGTTAAAGAATTTTAAAGTCATTCGCTCCGATGTTTTCCGATTCATTGAACAATGCCATGAGCAATTTGATTTTATTTTTGCCGGCCCGCCTTATGCCCTTTCAAACATTGATGATCTTCCCCGCCTCGTATTTGAACGTCATTTGTTAAAAGAAAAAGGATGGTTTGTACTGGAGCACACTCCCCGCAATGATTACAAAATCTTCCCTTTTTATAAAACACAGAGGAATTACGGTACCACCGTCTTCTCCATCTTTATTCAGTCTGCTGCCGCTCCCTGATCAAAAGACTTTCACCTTGTCGGTATAGTATCTTACTTTTGTCTATGCTATCGGGCTTTTTCCTGAGATCGTTCCGGATCTTATTATTACCATTTGCTTTGATCTACTGGCTGGTTGTTTTTATCCGTAACTGGATGTATGATAAAAAAATTTTCAACAGCGTGTCGTTTGCCCTTCCGGTAATCTGTATTGGGAATCTTTCCACAGGCGGAACCGGAAAATCGCCTATGACGGAATATCTCCTGACATTATTAAAAGATCATTTTAAAGTGGCATCACTGAGCAGGGGCTACAAGAGGAGGACCACCGGATATGCTTTGGCTAATGAGGATTCAACTGCATTGGAGATCGGTGACGAACCTATGCAGTTCCATTTGAAATTTCCCCGGATACCTATAGCAGTAGGCGAAAGGAGAGTGGAAGCTATTCCACAGTTACTGCATGACAAACCTGACACACAGGTGATCATTCTTGATGATGCATTTCAGCACAGAGCCATCAAAGCGGGATTGAACATTCTGCTTACGGATCACAATAATTTATTCACCCGTGATTTTTATCTCCCTACCGGCGACCTGCGTGACCTGAGGTCCGGATATAAAAGAGCCGATATCATTGTGGTGACCAAATGCAAACCGGACCTTACTACGGAAGAAAAAGAAAGAATATCCGGGGAAATAAAACCTTTGCAGCATCAACAGGTATTTTTTACTGCCATTGAATATGGTATCCCTTATCACATTATCTCCAAAGAAAATACGGAATTGACAGGCAAAGATATTTTACTTATTTCGGGGATAGCGAATCCTGCATCGTTAAAGAAGTTTGTTGAAAGCAATAGCGCCTATTATGAAGCCATGTTATTTCCGGACCATCATATCTTTACCATTGACGACTGGCATGACATCAAGAGAAGATTTGAAAAAAATACTGCAAAAAACAAAATAATGCTTTCGACAGAAAAAGATGCCGTACGCCTTATCAAATTCAAAAATGAATTGCTGGAAAACCCTTTTTATGTAATTCCTGTACGGCACCGGTTTCTGTTTAATGAAGGCGATCACTTTAACTCTACAATTATTAATTTCATCAGGGATTTTAAGTAAAAGAAAAACCAAAAAATGGGCAGAAAGAATTCAAAAAAACAAAAGAAAAGGAAAAGAGCTTCAGGAGAAAAGCTGATCAAAGGAATTATTGAGATCACCCGCTCGGGAATGGGTTTTGTGACGGCGGAAGATGCCGAAACCGATATCCTGATCCATCAGTCGGATCTGAATACTGCATTGAATGGGGATACGGTAAAAGTAAGATTGAAAGAGGGAAAAGGCAGAAGGCTTCAGGGTATTGTGGTTTCTATCTCAGAACGAAAACGAACTGACTTTATCGGCCATCTTGAGATGAATGATGGTTTTGCTTTTTTCATTCCTGAATCGGACAAGCCCATGCCCGATATTTTTGTGCCATTATCAAAAACCGGTCATGCAAAAGATGGCGACAGGGTAATTGTTCATGTTACGGATTGGGGGAAAAGTGGAAAGAGGCCATCCGGTGAAGTGGTGAGCATTATGGACCCGGAAAATGAGAATGATGCGGCCATGAAAGAAATTCTTCTGGAGAATGGATTCCCGATCGAGTTTCCGGATGATGCATTGGAAATGGCAGCCAGGCTGCCTGATGTGATCTCAAAGAGTGACTTGAAAAACCGGAAGGACCTTCGCAATGTGCTCACCTTTACTATTGACCCTGCAGATGCAAAAGACTTTGATGATGCACTTTCATTTGTCAGATTAAAGAACGGAAATTTTGAGATCGGTGTACACATAGCTGACGTAAGCCATTATGTGGTGCCGGGAAATGCTTTGGATCAGGCTGCATATCAGAAATCAACATCGGTATATCTTCCGGACAGGGTGAACCCTATGCTTCCGGAGCATATCTCCAATGAATTATGTTCGCTCCGGCCTGATGAAGACAAACTTACTTTTTCTGTAAATATTGAAATATCATCCAATGCGGAAGTGATACGATACTGGCTCGGCAGGACGATCATCCATTCCGATAACCGTTTTACTTATGAAGAAGTGCAGAAGATCATCGAATCGGGTAATGGGTTGTACAGCGATGAGATACACTTGCTGAATAGTCTTGCTCAAAAACTCCGGAAAAAGAGGTTTGAAAAAGGAGCTATTAATTTTTCATCACAGGAAGTAAGATTCAAGCTGAATGAAAAAGGAGATCCTATTGGTATTGAGATCAGGGAGAGTAAGGAAGCGCATCAGTTGATAGAAGAGTTCATGCTTCTTGCTAATAAGAAAGTAGCAGAGTTTATTTCGAAAATAAAGGTTAATAACAAACCGGTTCCTTTTCCCTACCGCATTCACGATGAACCCGACAAGGAAAAACTTATTCCCTTTATCGCTTTTGCCAAAAAATTCGGTTATAGCTTTGATACGTCAACCCCCGCATCCATAGCCGAGTCATTTAATACTATGCTGAAAAATGTGAATGGTAAACCTGAGCAACATGTGCTGGAACAATTAGGGATCCGTACTATGGCCAAGGCCAGATATTCTATTAATAATGTCGGCCATTATGGATTGGGATTTGAAAACTATTGTCATTTCACTTCTCCGATACGACGTTATCCCGATATTCAGGTTCATAGAATACTGGAACAGGTTTTATACGGGAAAATCGTTCCTGACAATAAAATGGAGGAAAAATGTAATCATACCAGTGAGAGGGAAAGAGCTGCCATGGAAGCCGAACGATCAGCTAATAAATACAAGCAGGTGCAGTATATGTCTCAGTTTCTGGGTGAAGAATTTGATGGTGTGATCAGCGGTGTTGCATCGTTTGGTTTTTGGGTTGAGACTATTGATCAGAAATGCGAAGGCCTTGTCAGTATAAACAGCCTGCTGGAATATGATGATTTCCGGCATATAGAAGAAGAATATAGTTTGGTGGGCACAAGAACCGGTCGTAAATTCAGGATGGGCGACAGTGTAAGGATAAAAGTGGTGTCAGCCAATTTATCCAGAAGGCAATTGGATTATGAATGGGTCTATGGAAAAGGTGAAAAAAGGGAAGTTTCAAAAAAGTATCTGCAAAAACCCGGCAAAGGAAAAAGCAGAAACAAAAAATAGATCATCTTATTTTATTCTATGCAAAGCTTTGAACTGTTATCACAAAAATTTTCTCTGCATTTTGACAAACTTAGTTTTCCTAAGCAGCCGGCGACTTTATATGAACCGGATGAATATTTTCTGAAGATGGGAGGCAAGCGCATCCGTCCCGTACTATGCCTGATGGGAAACGAACTGGTGGATGAAATAAAACCTGATGCATGGCATGTGGCAACCGCTATTGAGCTGTTTCACAATTTCACTCTCATCCATGATGATATTATGGACAATGCGCCGCTTCGCCGTGGAATGGCATCGCTTCATGCAAAATATGGTGTGAATACGGCCATTCTTGCAGGTGATGTAATGCTGGTAACAGCTTATGACCATATCAACAAGATTGATCATTCTTATTTACATAAAATACTGCATTTGTTCAACCGGGCCGCAAGAGAAGTATGCGAAGGCCAGCAGATAGATATGGATTTTGAAAGATCGGAATCAGTGAGCTTTGATGATTATTTGCATATGATCGGCCAGAAGACTTCGGTATTGCTGGCTGCCAGCCTTAAGATGGGAGCAATCCTTGGCGGAGCCGGGGAGCGCAACCAGAATCTGTTGTATGAATTCGGAAAGAAACTGGGATTGGCGTTCCAGGTGCAGGATGATTACCTCGATGCGTTTGGCGATCCGGGTAAATTCGGGAAACAAGTGGGAGGTGATATTTTGGCAAACAAAAAAACTTTTTTGCTGATCCGTGCCATGGAAGCGGCAAATGAATCGGGGAAAAAAGAATTAAAATCATTACTCCGCTCCGATGATCCCGGCAAGGTGAATAAAGTACTGCAGATCTTCCGCGATTCCAAAGTAGATGAATGGGCACTACAGTTAAAGAATAAATTTTTAGATGGAGCTATGGATCACCTGGAAGATATTGCGGTGATCTCAAAAAGAAAAGAGCCGCTCAAAGAGCTGGCTCATTTTCTTGTTATAAGAGAGTTTTAATTTACCTTATGCCAGGTTTACATTAAATCCGTGAAAAGCACAAAGCATAATAATTACAATATCAACAATCATACTGATGAAAAAGATAGGGATAGCAATTTTTGTGGGTAAAGCGGCCAGATAGCTGACTACTGAAGCCCCCATTGCCGCGATTGCAAAGGGCCAGTAAATAAAATTATTTCCCGAGAATACAATGGCAGCAATGGTAAAGATTGTAACAAAACATCCGTGGCCAAGGATGGCGAGTGAAATCCACTGGATGCGGTTATTTTCCTGTAATTCCGCCCAGTTGAGTAAGCGTTTCCATTTTGAAAGTTGCGGCTTGTCATTTCCAGTATAAGAAGCAGTGTTTTGGGTAGTTGTTTCCATGTCAATTGTATTTATCTCGTAGTATGGGTTTTAATGATCACAAACTTAAGGGTCTTTTCGAATTTTACCGAATTACTTTTTTCAACATCCGCAAAAATAAAAAAATACGATGATCCGGTCTTTAATCAGTCTTTTTTCTCTATTTTGAACTATCAAAACCAATTGCAATGTCAAATTCTCTATTCCGTACCAAAAAGATCGGGGCAATAATTTCTGATGCCGGAGATGAAGGGCACGGAAGCGGATTAAAAAGAGTGCTGACCGTAAGAGATCTCACTTTTTTCGGCATAGCTGCCATCATTGGGGCAGGAAGCTTCAGCAGCCTTGGCGCAGCGGTGTACAGTGCCGGTCCCGGTGTAGTAGTCCTTTTCATCATCACAGGTATTGCCTGTGCATTTACTGCTCTTTGTTATTCGGAATTTGCCAGCCGTATTCCGGTTGCAGGCAGCGCTTATACCTATGCTTATGCAAGTTTCGGAGAATTATTTGCCTGGATCATAGGATGGGCATTGATCATGGAATATTCCATCGGCAATATCTATGTTGCTTTCAGTTGGAGTGATTATTTCACTTCTTTCATGGACAAACTGGGAGATATTTTTCATACAAATCTTCATGTTCCTGATTATTTTTCCAACAGTTATGCGGAAGTGAAGCATGCTCTGGATGCCGGTTCCACAGACCCGCGTCTTCTTTCAGCGTGGAATGATGCTCCTGTGATCGGTGGGATAAGAATGATACTTGACATACCGGCTCTGGTGATCAATATGCTCATCACCTGGCTTGTTCTCAGAGGGATTAAAGAGAGCCGTAATTTCAGTAATGTGATGGTATTATTAAAACTGTCTGTGATCATTATTGTGATACTTGTGGGAGGAGCATTGATCTTTTCAGGGGGCCTTACTCATAACTGGACTCCGGTAAATGAAGAGGGTGTCAGAAGTTTTATGCCCAATGGATTTGGAGGAGTAATGGCTGCCGTCAGCGGAGTGTTCTTTGCTTATATAGGCTTTGATGCGGTAAGCGTATTGGCCGAAGAGAGTAAGAACCCTCAACGGGACCTGCCGAGGGGTATGCTTCTTTCTTTGATCATCTGCACTATTGTTTATATCTTACTTTCATTAGTTCTTGCAGGCTCTGTTAATTATAGCAATTTCAAAGGGGTGGGTGACCCGCTTGCATTCATTTTTGAGAAACAGAATCTGAATGTGGGATGGATGCAATTCCTTGTTTCTATCAGCGCAGTGATCGCTATGACCAGTGTGCTATTGGTTTTCCAGATGGGTCAGCCGAGGATCTGGATGAGCATG
>WBZR01003084.1_pt1 | contig 15871 bp, 17 predicted proteins | sample 5204231 | NCBI WGS metagenome assembly WBZR01 (sample SAMN12412403, study PRJNA552823) | activated sludge metagenome | isolation source: activated sludge from anammox sidestream of wastewater treatment plant... | place: USA: Virginia | collected 2017-08 | reverse complement strand
GAGGCCCCGGCCCTCGAATGCCGGCGAGGCCAGCATCGCGATGTGCGCGGCCAGCGCCTCGGCGTGCACGGCATCGACGGCCGCCGCCACGGGCGCCGGAAGCGGCTTGATCGAGCCGAGGGCGACGAAGTCGCCGGCCACGGGCGGCGGCGCCTGCGCCGCCGCCGCATGCCACAGGCCGCACACCAGGACGGCGCACGAGAGCGACCGGATGGGCGATGCGCGGCGGCTGGCTCGCGTGCCGGCCGATCGATCGGCGTCCGGGCGCATCACTCCCACCGGAACAGCAGCACCGGCGGCACCAGCAGCAGGCAACTGAGCGCCACCAGGATCAGCATCAACGGGAAGAACCATCGTACCCACCGTTCCCACGGGATCTTCGCGGCGCCCAGCACGCCCATCGTCACGGCGCTGGTAGGCAGCGCCGGGTTCACGAACTCGCAGAGCTGGAACGCGTAGACCGCCGTCTGCCGCGTGAGGCCCACCAGGTCGGCCAGCGGCGCCATGATCGGCATCGTGAGCGCCGCCTGTGCGGTGCCCGAGTGGATGAAGAAGTTGATCGCGGCCTGGATCAGGAACATCACCTGCGCGATGACGGCCGTCGGGAGCCGCGTGAGGCTGCCCGACGCCGCGTGGAGCGCGGTGTCGAGGATCTTCGCGTCCTGCGCGATGACGAGCAGCGCCCGCGCGCAGGCGACGATGAAGATCACGCCGACCATGTCCCGGGCCCCGCTGACGAAGGTGCGTGCCAGGCGACTGGGCCCGAGGCCGCCGGCCAGGCCGAGCACCAGCCCGAGGCCGAAGAACAGCACCGCGATCTGGTCGATGTACCACTTCCACTTCAGGACGCCGACGACCAGCAGCACCATGGCCGCCACGAAGATCAGCAGCGTCGCCACGTGGCGCGGCGACCACGCCTCGTCGTGGTCCGTCGCGTGCGCCACCGCCTCGCGCTCGAGGTCGATGTCGCGCACGGGGCTGATGCCGGGATCCGCCTTCACGCGGCGCGCGTACCACATCACGTACGCGACGATCGTGGCCGTCCCGACCACCCAGGTGAGGATGCGATAGGCCAGGCCAGAGTAGAGCGGCACGCCCGCGATGCTCTGCGCGATGCCCACCGTGAACGGGTTGAAGAAGGCCGCGGCGAAGCCGGCCGCCGCCCCGAGGAACGGGATCGCGGCGCCGACGATCGAGTCGTAGCCGAGCCGTCGCGCCAGCGGGATGAAGATGACGACGAACGGGATCACTTCCTCGGCCATTCCGAAGACGGATCCCGCGAGCGAGAACACCACCATCAGCGCGGGGATGAGCAGGCTCTCGAGGTGCGGCCGCCGGTCGAGCGCCGCCACCAGGCGCCGGATGCCGAACTCCACCGCACCCGTTTCCTGGAAGACCCCGAAGCTGCCGCCGATCACGAGGAGGAAGACCACCAGTTGGGCCGCGTCGAGAAACCCCCTGATCGGCGCGTCGAGGATCGCCACGGGGCCGAGATGGACCTTGGGCACCTCGGCGTAGCTGCCGGCGACGGTGACCGACCGCGTGCCCTCGCTGGTCTGCACGGTGGTGCGCTGGTACTCCCCCGAGGGCACGACCCACGACAACGCCAGCGCGAGGATCACGAGCGACATCACCACCACCAGCGTGTGCGGCATGGTGAAGCGCTGGAGGAGCGGCTTCTGGTCGCTGGTCATGTGGACGGCGGGTGCCGGGCGTGGCGCCAAGGACTACTGGAACGTGCCGTGGACGAGCGGCACGCCGTCGCGCATCAGCCAGCGGCCGCGGGCGATGACGCCGCGGATGGCGAGCGAATCCGGCTCGACGAGGACGAGGTCGGCGTCGGCCCCGGGGGCGATCTGCCCCTTGCCGCGCAGTTTCAGCGTGCGCGCCGGGTTCGACGTGATCGTCTGCACGGCCACCTCCAGCGCGAGGCGTTCCTGTCGCACGGCGTCCCGCACCTCGGCGAACAGGCTCGTCACCCGGCCGATGTCGAGGCGCGCCAGCGCGCCCTGCCCGTCGAAGGCCGGCAGGCTGCCCTGCCCGTCGGAGGTGAAGGTGATGCGCGAGATGTCGACGCCCGCCTCGAGCATCCGCCGCAGCCCGACGCTGCACTTCACCTCGCCCTCGTCGAGGAACGCGGGCACGGTCGACGTGGTGAAGTCGACGTAGCCGCCGGCCTTCGCCCAGGCGATGCCTTCCTGGAACAGCCCGGGGTTGCGGTTGATGTGGGTGGGTACGAACTGCGTGACGGGGATCTCGGTGGCGGCGGTGACGCGGCGCAGCAGGTCGAGGCCCCGCGGGCCGTCGCCCACGTGCACGTTGACGATGCCCGCCTTCCCCGACAGGATGCCGCCGCGGCGCGCCTCGGCCGCCAGCCGCGCGAACTCGTCGAAGGTGGGCTGGGTCGACCGGTGATCGGACACCGCCACCTCACCCACGCCGATCACCTTGTCGACGACGAGCAGGTCGCGCTCGATGCTGCCGGTCAGCGTGTGGACCGGCACCGCGTAATGGCCCGACCACATGAACGCCGTGATCCCCTCCTCGTCCAGCGCGCGCGCCTTGGCGAGCACGCCGGCGAGGCTGCGCGTGATGCCGTCGGTGCCGAGGCAGCCCACCACCGTCGTGACGCCGCCCTCAATCGCGTCCGAGAGCAGCAGTTCGGGCGTACGCGTGGCGTAGCCGCCCTCGCCGCCGCCGCCGGTGATGTGCACGTGCGCGTCGATGAATCCCGGCAGGGCCAGCAGGCCCGAGGTGTCGGCCGTCTCGCCCCACGCCGGCGGCAGGTCGAGGCCCGGCGCGACGTGGAGCACGCGGCCGCCGCCCACGAGCACGTCGCCGCGCCCCGCGGGGGTTGGTGTGTAGAGGTCTACGTTGCGCAGCAGCAGCATCGCGTCCCCACCGCGTCCTCGTGAGCCGGCGGGAGTGTAGCACGCGGCCGGTCGGCCGTCCCCGGCGCGTGCGGCGGGTTGCGAAGGCGGCTGCCGTTGCGGCACACTGCGGTCTTTCCTGGAGGTTGCCGCGTGCCGCACGTCCCCGCTCCGCGTCTCGCTGTCCTGCTCACCCTGGCCCTCGCCTCCGGCGCGGCGGCATCCGCGCGGGCCCAGGAGGCGCCGGCGTCCGCGCAGGCGGCCGCCCAGCCCCCCTTCATGATTCTGCTGACCGACGATGACGGCTTCGATGCGCCGGGCCTGCAGGCGCTGGTGAAGGCGTTTGCCGGGACGGCGGAGCTCTACGTGTCGGCGCCCGCCCAGAACCAGAGCGGGGTGGGCCACGGCGTGACCTTGTCGGATGCCGTGGTCGTGCAGGAGCGCAAGCTGGACGGCGTGACGCGGGCACTGGCCGTCGGCGGGACCCCGGCCACCGCCGCCCGCATGGGGCTCGAGCGCGGGGTGCCGCGGACACCCGACCTCGTGATCAGCGGCATCAACCGCGGCGAGAACCTCGGCACGTCGGTCTACCTGTCGGGCACGCTCGGCGCCGCGCGCGAGGCCGTGTTCGCGGGCGTGCCTGCCATCGCCGTCTCGATCATGGGCAACCGTCTGGAGACCTACGAATCGGCGGCCGCCGTCACGCGCGCGCTGGTCGACGACCTCCGCGCGCGCCAGATGCTGAAGCCGGGCCTGTTCGTCAACGTCAACGTGCCGATGGGGACGCCCAAGGGGACCAGGCTCACGCGGCTGAGCGTGCGCGCCAGCCGGGTGGATCACGAGTGCTCGACGCCCATGCACGAGCGGGTGGCCTGCTTTCCCACGTTCCGCCAGACGCTGAAGGACGAGGCCGGCACCGACATCGGCGAGTTCTACCAGGGCTACGTCACGGTGACGCCCATGATGCTCGACCTGACCGACACCGGTGCGATGACCCGGCTGAAGTTCCTCGAGGATCGGAAGTAAGGCGCGGGATCGTCCGCGCGACGACCCGCCGGGCCTACGCGCCGCCGTCGCGCCCGTAGCGCAGCGAGGTGACACGGCCCCGGTAGAAGGGCGCGAAGCCGGCGGCCTCGTACCAGCCCACCTCCACCGCCGAGGCGACGCGCACGTCGTCGTGGCTGGCCCAGGCCAGCACCCGCGCGCCCCAGGGCATCGGCACGAACCGGCCCTTTTCCTCGCGGAAGCGGGCGGGCGTGTAGATGCCGGTGAGCTCACCCTGCTCGTCGAACCTGAACTCGATGACCGCCCTGGTCGCCCCGTCGGTGAGCGTCACCCTCGCGCGGCGATCATCGACGGGCGTCCACGCCACGCGCGGTCCCGGGCGCAGCGCCATCGGGAACCAGATCGCCTCGGCGAGGAAGCGCTGCAGCGCGGCGGCCGCGATCTCGGGCCCGCCGGCGGCGTTGACGATTGTGATCAGGCCTTCGAGGGCACCCCGCGTCGACCCGCCCCCCGCGTCGTAGGCGTCGCGCACCAGGACGTGCAGCCCGGGCGCCATCCGGATGTCGGCATCCCAGCAGAACGCCGGCGGCTCGATCCGGAACACCTGCGTGGCGCGAAAGGGCTTCCACCTGTTGCCGAGCCTGAACTCGCCGGCCTGGCCGACGCGCACGACGTTGACGGGCGGCATGCCGCGCGGGACCGTGCGGTCGAGGTACCTTCGGACGATCGGCGGTACGTCGTCTGATGCGGCGGGCCTCCCGTCACGTTGCGACGGGCCTGACCGTACGGCGAGCATGGTCGCCAGCCTCGCCGCACCCTGGCGGCGCCAGCGCCACCGCGCCACGACCACCACGGTCGTGAAGACGCCCATCAGGGCGCCGATGCCGAGGATGACGACCGGACCGACCGCCATGATCGCGGCATGGTAGCGCGACCAGGCGTGGCCCGCGGTCATCGGCCCGCCGGCGAATCGATGTGCCGGCCGGTGCCCGCCGGCACGCGCCAGGGCTTGCGGCAGCGCCCGCCTCCTGCGACGATCGGCGGATATGTATTCCCTGGAATCCCCCGCGTCCGCCCGGCGGCGCGTCAATCTGGCCGCGTTCCGGCCCCGCGCCTTCGTCTTCGATCTCGACGGCACGCTCACCGACAACATGGGGGCACACGCCGCGGCGTTCCTCACCTTCATGCGCCGGCACGGCCTGCATCCCATGACCATCGCCGACCGGAAGCAGTTCGACGGCAGGCGCAACTCCGAGATCTTCCCGCACCTGTTCGGGCGCGACCTGACCCGCGACGAACTACTTGCCTTCGAGGAGGAGAAGGAGGGCATCTATCGCGAGGCCACCGGGGGACACCTGCGACCGATGCCGGGCCTCGCCGAACTGCTCGACGCCGCGCGATCGCACGGCGTGGCGGTGGCCGTGGCCACATCCGCCCCGCGCGCCAACGTGGAGCACACGCTGCCGGAGATTGGCCTGGGCTGGCTGCTCGACCACGTGGTCCGCGGCGACGAGGTGCCGCGCGGCAAGCCCTTCCCCGACGTCTTCGTCGAGGCGGCGCGTCGTGTCGGCGTGCCGCCGTCCGAGTGTCTCGGCTTCGAGGACGCGCCGATCGGCGTCGAGGCCGCGGTGTCGGCCGGGATGGCGTGCGTCGCGGTCACCACCAGCTTCGACGAGGCGACGTTGATGGCCTCGCGCGTTCCGCCGCACGGGTGCGTGCGCGACTACCTCGCGTACCTCGACGGCCCGGGGTCGTGGCTGCGGGCCGATGTACCGCAGCCGCCCCGACCGCACGTCACCGACCGGTCCGGGGCGCCTTGATCTCCAGCGATCCGCCCGCCACGTCGCTCCGCGCGTCGAGCACCATCAGGCGCACCCGGCCCGTCGCCAGCAGCCGCTGCCCATCGTCATGGATCGTGACGTCCCAGACGTGCGTGCGGGATCCGCGCGTCACTGGCGTCGCCGTGGCGTGCAGCGTGCCGTCGCGGCAGGCGCGGATGAAGCAGGTGTGGTTCTCGAGCCCGACGGCGCTCATCCCCCTGGGCGCCACGTTCAGGGCGGCGCCCACGCTCGCCAGCGACTCGACGATGCCGGCATATACGCCGCCGTGGACGATGCCGTAGGGCTGGCGGTGATGCGGGCCGATCGGGACTTCGGCGACGATGCGATCGAGCGTGGCGTGGACGAAGCGCAGACCGTTGGCGCGGGCCCAGCCGTCGGGCAGGCCGTTGAGCGTCGCGGTGTGGTCCTGCTGGGTGTCGGGGTCTCGTGTCATGGTCGTGTCCCGGTGGCGGACCGTCAGATGAAGTGCCTGGTGGACGGCCACAGCACGGCCGGTTCCCTTTTCATTCGCCGGGCAATCCAGATCGGCTTCCCGTCCTCGTAGGGCATGCACAGTCCGCACTCGAACGTGGCGCCGAGTTCCACCGACTCGAAGATCGCCTCGAGCGACGCGCGGTCGTCGCCGATGACGATCCAGGTCTCGCGCCCGCAATCGCGCGGGCCCCACAGCCAGTAGGAGTTGTGCCCGGACACCGCGCGCGGCAGGCCGAAGTCGCGCCCGAAGTAGTCGATGGCCCCGGCCTGGCCGTAGTTCTGGCCGAAGATGCACGCGCGGTCGCGCTCGGAGGCCGGCAGCGTGTCGCGGACCCGCGCGACGGCAACCGCCAGTTCCCGCCATCCGTGCTGATCAGCGAACAGTTGAGGGAGCCGGCCGAGGGCATGCCGCTCGCCCGAAGCCGGCGTGATGCCCGTCGCCCGCCGGTAGGCGGCCAGCGTCTCCACGGGCAGGATGCCCTTGACGAGGGGCAGCGCTGGAATCCCGCCTGCGATGACGAGGCCGGCGAGGGCCCACCGTGCCCAGCGGTGGACGGCCCATCGCTCCCACGCGCGCCCGCCGGCCGCGAAGAGCAGCGGGAACACCGGCGCCAGGTAGTACGACTTCGCGCCGGCCGCCATCATCACGCCGGTGACCACGACGGCGAACCAACCGAAGGCGCGCCATGGTCTGGCGCTGCGATCCAGCAGCAGGAACAGCACGGCGCCTCCCCACACCGGCAACGCGCCGGGGTTGGCGTTGAGCAGCTGCTCCGCCATGAAGCCCGCCGGATCCAGGCCGGTCATCTTGAACTGGCGCGCGTTGGCCACGAATTCCCGCGTCGGCCAGCCGTTGGCGGCCTGCCACGCGAGGTGCGGCAGGAAGATCCCCGCCGCGAGGACGCCGCCCATCCAGGCCCAGCGCGATGCCAGCAGGCGCCAGCGCCCGCCGGCCACGAGTCCGGCGATCGCGCCGGCGCCGAGCAGGAGCATGGAGATCTTGTTCTGCAGTCCCAGCCCGGCCAGCGCGCCGAAGGCGAGCCACAGCCTCGGATCCGCGCCCGTCAGGATGGCGGCCAGGATCCGCAGGCATGCCGTCCAGAGGACGAGGTCGAGCGCGTTCATCGAGTAGAAGCCCGTCAACGCGATACCGATCGGGAAGAGTGCGGCTGACAGGGCGGCCAATCGCTGGCCGAACGTGCCCGCGCCCAGGACGCGCGCGAGCGATACCGTGAGCAGCGCCATGCCGGCGGCGGCAATCGCCGCAGGGATGCGAATCGCCTCGACCGAATCACCGGCCACGGCGCGTGTCGCGGCCAGAATCAGGATGGACAGCGGTGGATGGTCGACGTAGCCCCAGCCGAGGTGATCGGCGCACGCCAGGCTGTAGAGCTCGTCGCGGAAGATGCCGTACCCGTGCAGTGTGGCGCAGTGGAAGGCGAGCAGGGCCAGCGGCGCGACGATCCACGACACGCGATCGCGCGCCGGCAGTGCCGCCTGCATCGAGCGAGCTCTGGTCATCGCACCGGTGCCGACGCCGCCATGCCGCAGGCGGCCGTCGTATCTCGACGATCATGCCCCAGTCGGGCCCGCACCCACCATCGCCGCGGATCCGCGCTCATCGAGCGCCGACTCGTTCGTGCCGGCCGTACGCTGCTCCGGCAACAGTAGAATCGCGCATGCCCACCCTGCCTGCAGCGCGGTCGCGGCCGCCGGGTTTCATGCTGGAGAGGTGCGCGTGAGCGAGCGGCCCTCGCGTGATGGCGCGCCGCTCAGCGTCGGCGCGTTCGCGCTCGCCGTCGTCGTGCTGTCCGTGCTCGGTGTGCTCGCCGTCGCGCTCGTCGGCACCGGCATCGAGCGCCTTGGCGGTCCGGCGGCGCGCCCCGAGTCACCGGCCGATGTTCCGTCGGGCGCTGGCGACCCCGTGCACGCGCGCCTTGCGGCTTCCACCGAAGCGGTCCGGCGGCGGGCGTTCACCGCGATGCTACCCGTCGCGGTGTGCGGTCAGGCGGTGGAGACCTACTACCAGGGGACCCGCGAGGGCGTCGCCGTGTGGAGCGTTCGGTGCGGGAACGGCCGGAGCTGGCAGGTACGACTCGCGGCGACTGACGCCGCGCCGGTGTTGACCGACTGCGAGGCCGCCGGTGCGGTGGCGCGGTGCTTCACGCGCTTCTGAGGCGAGCGGCGTTCGAGACGACAGCCCGTTGCCGGAGGGCGAACGCTGCGCGCAGGGTTTTCGCCAGGGGTTTTCTGGAGCCGGCGATCAGACTTGAACTGATGACCTGCCGATTACGAAGGGGATTCAGGCCACCTTCGCCCACCTTCGCCCCTCTCACAGTAACTCACTGTAACTCCCGCAAATACTGCACTTACAGCCGTAAACACTTTCACCCTCTCACGTGCTACACTCCCCATACACGCCGTGACTTGCATGCCTAATGCATGCTGGAGAGCCGGCGGGGTGCCTGGAGGGGGACGTGAAAGCCGAGATCACCGCGGCCCTGGTGAAGGCGAAAGTGACCGCTCCGACCCGCGACGAGGTGGTCTACGACACCCGCGAACCCGGGTTCCTGCTGCGCGTCCGTCGGAGCGGCGCGCATGCCTACGCCGTGGCGGTCGGGCGCGGGCAGTGGGTCACCATCGGCGCCGCGGGTACGAAGGCCTGGAGCCCGGATCAAGCCCGCGCCGAGGCCGGCCGGATCAAACAGCGCGTCGCGAAGGGCGAGCCGCCGACCGCCAAGGCCGCCGTGAAGGCCAGCGTGACGCTGCGCGCGTTCCTCACCGAGACGTACGAGCCGTGGCTCGCGGCGCATCGCAAGCGCGCCGACCGGAAGGGCCGCGAGATCCGGACGGCCTTCCCCACCCTGCTCGACGCGTCGCTCGCGGAGATCACGCCCTTCGCTCTGGAACGCTGGCGCCGGGACCGGCTCGCCGGCGTGGGACGCCCCGCCGTCCCCGAGGACGCGAAGGGTCGGAAGCCCAAGCGCGCGGTGACGCACGCCACGTGCAACCGCGAGCTCGCGGAGCTGAAAGCGCTGTTCTCGCGCGCCGTCGCGTGGGGCAAGGCGCACACGAACCCCGTCAAGGCCCTGAAGCTGACGCGCGAGGACCACAGCGTGATCCGGTTCCTCAGCGCCGCCGAAGAGCAGCGGCTGCGCCAGGCCCTTGACGCCCGCGACACGCAGGCACAGGCGCGGCGCGGGACCGCGAACGCCTGGCGCGCGCAGCGGGGGTATCCGCTGCTGCCGGCGATCGGCGCCTACGCGGACTACCTCACGCCGCTGGCGCTGCTCGCCTTGAACACCGGCCTTCGCCGTGGCGAGCTCCTGTCGCTGACGTGGGGCGCCGTGGATCTGGTCCGCGGCCGCGTCACCGTGCGCGCGGCCCACGCCAAGAGCGGCAAGGCGCGCCATGTGCCGCTGAACACCGAAGCCCGCCAGGTGCTGGTCGCGTGGCGCCCGGCCGAGGCACCGGCCGAGGCCCTCGTGTTCCCCGGGCCGCTCGACGCCGCCGGCCAGGTGCAGCCACTGCAGGAGACCAAGACCGCGTGGACGGGGCTCCTGAAGGCCGCGGGCATCACGGCCTTCCGCTTCCACGACCTGCGGCACACGTTCGCCAGCAAGCTGGTGATGCGCGGCGTGGACCTGAACACCGTGCGTGAGTTACTCGGCCACGCCGACCTGACGATGACGCTGCGCTACGCGCACCTGGCGCCCGAGCATTTGGATGCCGCCGTCGAGAAGCTGGTCGGAGTCGGGCGGTGACGCTCACGTGTTGTCGGTGGGACCCGGCGTACTACACGCTGATCGCGCCGGACGCCCCAGCGCTGGCACCCGTGCCGTGGCGCAGTCCTGAGACCCCGGTCACCTTCACGGCGGCCGAGGTCGCAGCGTTGGCGGCCGCCCTGCGCCTGGCCGGCGGCGAGGGCCCCTGGACTCCGCGCGTGCCCCCTCGTTCACAATGGCTCAACCTGCGAGCCGTGACCAGTACCATGGACTTGGTGACCGACCAGCCCTGGACGTGGCCGGTGGAGGCGCTGCGCGCCGTGCTGTCGGCCGCGGCCGTGCCGCGGCCGGGCCTCGAGGGGGCCCTCTTCGCGCTGGCGGGGTGGGCCGCCCGCGCGCCTGATCTCCTGGGTGCCGCGCGCGGGGTGCCGTCACACCGCGACCTGCGCCGCCGCACGGCGGCCGTGGCGCGGCGGGCGCGCGCGCTCGCCGAGGAACTCGTCGCGCTCACCGCGCACGATCCCGGCGGCCGGCTCGATCGCGCCCTCGGCGCCGCGGGCACGCTGACGGCCGCGATCGGGGCCGCGCCCCTCGCGCTCGAGGATCTCGTCACCGCCCTCGAGGACGTCGCGATCGCCCTCGATGATCCCGCCCTGGTCGCGGCGGCGCCGCGGCCCCGTGGCCGCCGCGATCGCGCGGGCCGCGCGCACTGGCTGCACCACGTCGGCCTGACCTTCTGGGCGCATGCGGCGCCGGTCGCCACGCGGGCCGATCTGCAGGCCGCGGTCCGTGTCGTGGCGCGCGTCGCGGGCGTGCCCCTGCCCTCAGGGGTGACCAGTCCCGAGAAGCTGGACGCGTGGCTGCCGCGGCGCCCAACCACCCGAAACTAGGCGCGCGACTTTCCACCTTTCGGGGTCTATCGGCACCCCCGCGCTAGGCGGCATCCTGCCGTCATGTCACAGTCGCTACAGACCGCTACGCTGAACGAGCGCGACGCGGCCCGATACCTCGGCCTCTCGCACTACACGTTGCGCCAGGCGCGCGCGCGCGTCTGGGCCAAGCCCTACCGGCAACCGAGCGGCCCGGCCTACCTGAAGCTCGGCCGCACCGTGCGCTACCGCCTCGCGGACCTCGACGCCTACCTCGACGCGCACCGGATCGACCGGCGGGCCACCGCCTGAAACGACGACGCCCGGCGCGGGGGACGAGACCCGGCCGGGCGCGGAGGAAAACCGATGCGCCAACAGCATACCACCGACACGATCCATGTGCCAGAGGCCTGGTCGGGCGATCCGGGCCCGTGGCCCGGCGACCCGCAGTACCGCACCCCGGCCGGCGCGGGGGGGGCGCGATGAGCATCCACTGGGTCGCCTGGGCGCTCGACCGGGAGGACGTGCGCGGCACACCGAAACTGCTGCTCGTCGGCCTGGCCGACCACGCCGGCGAGGATGGGATCGCGTGGCCCTCGGTGGAGCGCCTGCGCCGCGTCGCCGGCCTGACCGCGCGGCGCCACGTCTTCGGCGCGCTCGCTGCGCTGGAACGGGCCGGCCTGATCGTCCGCGAGGATCGCCCGGGCCGGACGACCCGGTACCGCCTGACCGCCGGCGGTACCTGTGACGATGGCGTCACCGGTGACGGTAGCGTCACCCGTGACGGTCGCGTCACTCCACCCGTGACGCTAGCGTCACCCCCACCCGTGACGCTAGCGTCACCCACCTGTGACGCTAGCGTCACCCAAACCATCACTGAACCACCAGTACAACCGTCACCGACCCCCCAGACGACGACGCGGGCGCGTCGATCGCGCGCGCGCCCCGACCCACCGGCCGGCGCCGCGCCGGCGGCGCTGTGGAGGGCCTGGAGCGACGTCGCGAACGCGCACGCGGCCCCCGTGCGATTGGTGGCGTCGCCGCGCGAACAGGCGGTGCTCGACGAGTTGGGCGCGGCCTACCGCGTCGAGGAACTGCGACCAGCGTTCGAGCGCTACTGGGCCACCCCCCTGCCCGCCGGCAGGTCGCATGGGTTGCTCCACTTCCGCGCCCGACTGAACGACCTCCTGGCGGAAGCGCGCGTGCCGGCCGACGTGCCCCCTGAGGACGACTGGCGCCGCGGGTTCTACCACGTGTGGACCTGCCGCGAGTGCGGCGAGGTCCACGAGACCGACGACCGCGACGTCTACCAGCGTCGGCCCTGCCTCAAGGAGCACGACACGATGTCCTACGCCGAGTGGAAGGCGCGGCAGCCCCCACAGGGCCTCAAGGAGGTGGTCTGATGCGCACGCGCTCGAGCAACGGCCCGCTCGGGACCCTCGGCCTGTGGTGGCACGGCGCGGCATGTCGCTTCGGGGAGGCGGCGTGATGCGAGACATCGTGGCGTGGTTGCAGCAGCGGGCGCCAGCTCGGCCGTTCACGTCGTCGCCAGAGGAGCACCCATGACCGCGCGCCATCGCCCCGTACAGGCCCCTGGCGGCCCCGTAGACGCGAGATCTGACGGGGGCCGCCACTCTGGTATTCCCCCAGGCCTCGCGTCGCTCTCCGAGGCGGCCAGGGGCCTTGCCGCGGGTGCCCGAGAAAGTCGTTCAGGCGCAGTGTGTCCACCTCCTGCGCTCGCTGGGCGCCCGCGGCCTCGCCGACGAACTGCTCGAGCACCTGGACGGCCTGGAGACGATCGTCCGCGTCGCCGAGGCCCGCTGCCCGGCGTGCGGGGAGGAAGCGCGATGACCGGTACTCACGACCGCGAGGGGTTCCTGGAGCAAGCGCTGCTGAGTCTGGCGCCTGCGGCGCGCGGGCCGGCGCGTCTCACGGCGATGCTTGCGGCCCTCGACGTCATCGCGTCCCTGACGCGCGCCGGCGGCGTCAACGTCGCCTCGTCCAGCCGGAGGCCCACCGCCGCACTCCTGCGGTTGGCCGTCGTCAACGGACACGCCTCGTGCGCGAGGCCAGGGAAGGGGGGCAGCGATGACGAACGACCACACCTTCGAAGACCACGTGAACCACGCGCAGGCGCTCGCGCGGTTGGTGAGGAGGTGACGCGATGAGCCGCAAGACCTTGCTCGCCGAGGCCGGCGACCCCACGGTGACGGCGGCGATCGCGGACGTGCGCGCGGCGCTGGCCCCGCTGCTGGCGAAGCTCGACACGGAAGCCAGCGGCCGCGCCTTCGTCTTCGCGCTGCTCGGCGTGAGCGGCGAATGGGTGCTGCGCTTGCTGTCCTGCTATCCGAGCGAGGCGCCCGCCCTCTGGGCCGGCTACCGCGAGATCCTGTCGCGCGCGTTTCCGAGCGGCAACCCGACGGCGCCGCGCGGGCCGGCCGGGCCGGTCCACTGACGGGGAGGCCCCCTCGAAAGTCGGGCCGATGAGGGCCAAACCAACGTCGGGTCTCGCACGCGTTTGATTGCGAATCAAAAGAATTCGCGGGGCGCATCGGTTGACACCGACGCATGACGGCGTATCATGGGGGCCAGGCCCGATCGCCCGCGACACCGCCGGGGCGCGCGGGTGCTTCGACCCAGGCGCGGCCCCGCCGGCCTGGCCCCCGCTCGGGATGCGGCCCCGCCGACCCGGGCACCTATTCGCGGGCGCATGCGCGCTCGCTGCTTCAACGCGAAGCCCGCGGCCGAGCGCCGTGGGGAAGGGGCCAGACCATGACCGCCTCCGGATGGGCCGGCGCGCAGTCCGCGCGCCCGACCGACGACACCACCACCGAGATCACCAGCCTGCGTGAGGCCCTCGCGCGCGGGGAGACGCCGCGCCTGGCCGACGTCGAGCCGCTCGTCGAGCGGGCGCTCACCCGCCGCTCGATCCCCCCCGGCCTCGAGCGGCTGCTCGCCGACCTGCGCGCGGCCGAGGTCCGCGGCATGGAGACGACGCTCGCGAGCGCCCGCGACGAGGACGGCCAGGAACGGAGCCTGCTGCGGTCCGAGCAGGACGCCTTCGACGCGGCCGAGGATCGGGTGCGGCGGCTCGACCGCCTGGCCGACGACGTGCGCGCGCTGGCCGAGCGCCAGGCGCGCGTGCCGGCGTCGCAGATGTACACCGCAGAGGCCGCCGTCGAGCGCCGGGTGCGGGCCGAGCACGGCCTGCTCGACAGCCCGCGCGCCACGCCGCCGGACGCGCTGCGGGCCGCGCTGGACCGTCTGCGCGGCACCGGCGGGGCGGCGCCCGCGGCGCCCACGTGCTGGGTGCCCGGGTTGCGCGAGCTTCGTGCGGACCTGAGTACAGGCACCGGCGCCGCCGGCGGGTTCCTCGTGCCGCCCGCGCAGGCCAGCTACGTCATCGACCGTCTGCGGCAGGCGAGCGTCTTCCTCGCCGCCGGCCCGCGCGTCTTCGATCTGGCGGACGGGGCCGGCGGCGAACTGCGGGTGCCGCGCATGGGCACGTCGATCGCGGCGGCCATGGTCGCCGAAGGCGGCACCCAGACGCCCGCCGATTTTGCGCTGGAGCAGGTCGTGCTCCGGGCGCACACCGGGGCCGCCCTCGCGCGCGGATCGCGTGAGCTGTTCGACGACTCCAACCCGGCCGCCCGCGAGGTGATCGCGCTCGATCTCGAGCGGCAGCTCCGCGACCTGCTCGACGCCCAGTGCCTGGCCGGGACGGGCACCGCGCCGAACTGCCGCGGCTTGCGACACTTCACGGGCGTGAACGCGACGGAGCTCGGCAGCGGCGACGGCGCGGCCCTCGGGCTCGACGACGTGCGGCAGGCGATTTACCGCCTCGAGGCGAAGGGCGCCACGCCCTCCGCGATCTTCCTCAGTGCCCGCACCTGGTCCGCGCTCACCCAGGTCAAGGACGGGCAGCAACGCTACCTGCTGCAGCCCGATCCGAGCGGGGCGGCACAGCGCTCGATCTTCGGTGTGCGGGCCTTCGTGTCCGGCCGGATCGCCACCAACGAAACGGTCGGGAACTCGACGACGTGCGCGTGGCTGGCCGTGGTGGACATGAGCCGCGTCGCGGTGCTGCTGCGCCAGGCCGTCGAGGTGCAGTTGCTCCAGGAGCTGTACGCGGCGAATCGCCAGATCGGCGTGGCGGCCACGATCCGGTTTGACGTGCAACCGCTGGACCCCGCCGCGATCGAGCTCGTGACCGGCATCACGAACTGAGGCCCGCCGTGCCGGAACTCTGGGGCATGACGCCAGAGGGGCTCGCCGCCGTCCAGGAGACCTGGCGACGGGGGCCCCACGCCGACCGGGGCGCGGACCGGCTCCTGCCGCGGCCCAATCCAGGGCCCCGGGGCGCGGATCGCGTGGTGGTGATCCCGATCGTCGGGCCGCTCGCCCATCGGCGGAGCTGGTGGGGCACCGCCCTGGACGCGATCGCCGCGCAGGTGACGGAGGCCGCGGCCGCCGGGCGCCCCATCGTGCTCGACATCGACAGCCCGGGCGGCGAGGTGCTCGGCACGCCGGAGGCGGCCGACGCCATCGCCGACGCCGCACGCCGGGTGCCGGTGGTGGCCGCGGTCCAGCGGGCGGCGAGCGCCGCGTACTGGCTCGCCAGCCAGGCGGGCGCGATCGTGGTCACCCCCTCGGGCGAGCTCGGCGCGATCGGGGTGATCCTCGCGCACCTGGATTGGTCGCGCAGTCTCGATGCCGCGGGCGTCACGCCGACGCTGATCGCGGTGCCGGCGTTCAAGACCGAGGGCCACCCCTGGCAACCGCTTTCGGCGGCCAGCCAGGCGGCGTGGCGGCGCGACGTCGAGCGGGTGTATGCCCGCTTTGTGGCGACGGTGGCGCGCGGGCGCCGGCTCCCGGTGGCGACCGTGGCTGGGCCGGCGTTCGGCGAGGGCCGGCTGGTGGACGCGGAGACGGCCGTGCGCGTCGGCGCGGCCGATGCGCTCGGCACGCTCGGCGACGTGGTGCGCGACCTGGCCGCGGGGCGATGGACTCCCACCCGTCCCGCCCTCTCGGCGCGCGCCGCCCGCGTGCGCCTGCTCGCCCTGGGCCCGCCCCCTCCCGGCCGGTGA
>WBZR01001513.1_pt2 | contig 15875 bp, 16 predicted proteins | sample 5204231 | NCBI WGS metagenome assembly WBZR01 (sample SAMN12412403, study PRJNA552823) | activated sludge metagenome | isolation source: activated sludge from anammox sidestream of wastewater treatment plant... | place: USA: Virginia | collected 2017-08 | reverse complement strand
CCTTCCCCGCCGCCGCAGCCCGTGGTCCCAGGACTGCACCACGTCGTCACCATGGCCAACGGCAAACCGACTGCGGGACACTCCTGGAAGCGCTACCCCGCCTGCCGTGCAAAATCATGATGGACACCCGAAGCGTACACGGGCGTATGGCATAACGGCACTCGACCCTATACTGGCGGGGATGGCGGATTTGCACGACCTCGAACTCGCAACGACCGGCGAGGAGGAGACGCGCCAGCTTGGTGAACGGCTCGGCCGCGCCCTGCGCAAGGGCGATATCGTCCTCCTCAGTGGCGACCTCGGAACCGGCAAAACGTGCCTCACCCAGGGCATTGGCCGGGGCCTCGAGTGCCGGGCGCCCGTGAACAGCCCGAGCTTCGTCCTCATGAACGAGTACGAAGGCCGCGAAACCCTCTTCCACGTCGATCTGTACCGGATTGAGGACGTCGAGGAACTCGACGAACTCGGTCTCTGGGATTACGCCGAGCGCGGCATCCTCGTCATCGAATGGCCCGAGCGCGGCGCCGAACTCCTCCCGGGCGATGGCCTGGTGATCGAGCTCCGTTACGGCGATATCGACAGGCAGCGGCGGCTCAAGTTCCTGCCCCGGGGCGAACGCGGCGACGAGCTGGTCGCCACCCTGTCGGCGTGAACATCACCCTCGCCATCGACACGGCATCGTCCGATATCGCCCTTGCCTTCGCCGTGGGCGGCGAGGTTGCCGGGTCACTCGCCCTCGATGGCTCGCAGGACCATTCGAAGCTGCTCCTGAGGGCCATCGATGAGCTCCTTGGCCCGCTCCGAAAAGAGCTGACGGCCATCCTCGTCACCCGCGGTCCGGGGAGCTATGCCGGCCTTCGCGTTGGTATCGCCACGGCCCAGGGGATCGGGCTCGCGATGGGCATCCCCGTCCGCGGCATCGGCACGATGCAGGCGGCCGCTGCCGCCGCCGGCATGGAGCGCCTCACGATCGTCCACCCCGCCGGGCGCGGCGAGTTCGCGGCGCAGGAGTTCGCCGGTGACCGGCCGCTCGGTCCGCTTCGCTCTGCCCGTGCCGAGGATCTGCGTGAGCTGACGATCGCCGGCGAAGGGGCCGGTGCGCTCGGCGGCAGGGAGGTCTCGCCCGAGGAACGCTGCCGCCTGGGCCTCGCCTGGATGCTCCCCCGTCTCGCCGAGCACCCAGATGTTGAAGCGATCTACCTGCGCGAACCGCACATTTCCACTCCCCGGCGGCCGGCCGCCGCCTCCTGATACCCAACGCACACTCGAACGAACTGGAGAAACATGTAGATGGCCACCACTGAACGCACCCTGGTCCTGGTGAAGCCCGACGCCATGCAGCGCGCCCTGGCAGGTGAAATCATCGCCCGCTATGAGCGTCGCGGCCTGAAGATCGTCGGTATGAAGCTGATGCTCGTGAGCCGCGAACTCGCGGAGAAGCATTATGCCGAGCACGCCGGCAAGGGGTTCTTCCCCGGTCTCGTGGAGTACATCACGAGCTCGCCGATCATCGCCGCAGTCCTCGAAGGGCCCCAGGCGATCCAGGCAGTCCGCGAGACCAATGGCCTCACCGACCCGATCAAGGCATCGCCCGGCAGCATCCGCGCCGATTTCGGGCTCGAAAAGGGCCGCAACCTCGTCCACGCCAGCGACGGCCCGGAGAGCGCCGAGCGCGAGGTGAACCTCTGGTTCGAGGCCGGGGAGCTACTCCCCTGGGGTCGCGATACTGACCGCTGGATCATGGAGTAGCTCCTGGCGCCGGTGATCGGTGCCATCCAGTACAGTTGGACCGTTCGGCCCGCCCCGCTGCGCCGGATGGCCGCACGCAGGGGCTTTACATTTCTGGTATTGTTCGCAGTGCCGGGGTCGCTGCCGCGAGGTGTCCGCTCCACCTGCGTGGCGCACCCCGGCTTTTTCATGCCACGCACCAGCAGGGGATGCAGCCGTCGTGGGCTTCCGCACAGCGGCAGCTGACGGTTGCGCCCCTTCTGCGAGCCGCACCGTCTCCCGCTGTCATGTCTCCAGGTTCTCCGCCGATCATCTCGCGGGCAGGTACACGGCTGGCCGCTCGTTCAGATACGGTGGAAGGTCGCGCAGGGCCGGGGTCGATTCGTGCCGCACCGGCATGGCCGGTATGGCAGCTCCCACCAGCGCCGCCGCCTAAGGCCGGGCTGACGCCTGCCGGAGTGAACGGGCATGCCTCCGCTCGAGGCGGCGAAAGCACGGCGTGCAGATGCCGTGGGAAACCGCTCCGCTCCCCTCTTGCAGAAGGACGTCGCACCAGGCACAAACAACACGCATCACCGAACTCCTTCCCAGCTACTGTGACGCCCTGCCGCATTCCCCGAATCAGAGGATTCCCTGAGGAACCGTAACCAGTCCGTAAACCTTGCGTCATCTCTTGTCGCGGCCTGTACCGAAGCCTGCCTCCCGCGCTTTCGTGCCCCTGGTAGCGCCGTGCAGAGGCGGCCCGGCGCCTCGTCCCTCGGCGTGCCGCAGCCGAGTACCGGAGAGAACCGTGAGGGAAAGGCGCGGCGCGGACAGAGGCCAGTGCGTTACAATAACCGCTCACCTCAACCGGAGTCCCAGCCATGCCCGAACTCGGCCGCATCCTTACGGCGATGGTCACGCCATACACCGAAGCAGGGGAGGTCGACTATCCCCACGCCCGGCGGCTCGCCCGCCACCTGGTGCGCTGTGGCAACGATGGTGTCGTGGTGGTGGGCACCACGGGCGAATCCCCGCTGCTGACCGACGACGAGAAGTACCGGCTCTGGGACGAGGTGAAACAGGAGCTCGGCGATTCCGCCACCGTCGTCGCCGGAGCGGGCACGAACGACACGCGCCACTCCGTCCACATGGCGAAGCTCGCCGAAAAGGCCGGCGCCGACGGTATCCTCGCCGTCGCCCCTTACTACCTGAAACCACCTCAGGAGGGGATCTTCCGGCACATGAAGGCCGTTGCCGAGACGACGCCGCTGCCGGTCATCCTCTACAACGTCCCCGGCCGGACCGGCACCGACATGACCGTCGAGACCATCCTTCGCTGCGCCGAGGTGCCGAACATCATCGGCGACAAGGAAGCGAACGGGAACCTGGCCCACACTGCGGCGATCATCGAGGCCCGCCCCGATTTCAAGATCTGGAGCGGCAACGATAACGACACGTTCCACATCCTCGCCCTCGGCGGGTATGGCGTGGTCAGCGTCACAGGCCACATCGTCGCCGGCCAGATCCGGCGGATGGCCGAACTCATCGGTGCGGGCGATGTACGTGGCGCGGCCGCCATCCATCGCGGCCTCTGCCCGCTTACCGATGCCTGCTTCCTCAACGGCAGCCCGAGCACCATCCGCTACATCCTGCGCCAGCTCGGCTTCGCCATCGGCGAGCCGCGCCTCCCCGTCGTTGAACCGGCGGAGGCCATCGGCGCAAAGGTGATGGCCGAGGTGCGCAAGCACGCGCTCGACGTCGCCGTGCCTGCCTGAACGCCAGCAGCCAGGGGGGCCCACGGGGGCGCCGATTCGCCCGGCAGGTAGCAGCCACCTACCATCACACGGGCGCCATCGTGCGCCGGTAAGTTCCCAGGGCCAGGGGGCACAGGTGACAGAGGTCATTCATCGCGGCGACACGGGCCGGGCGTACAACGGCATCCCGATGCACGCCGCACCCGGTGTCCATGAGTTCGCGGCGCGGCTCGTGGCATCGCGGCTGCCCAAAGGCGCCCGCATCCTCGATGTCGGGTCCGGCTCGGGCGCGCTTGCCCAGCGCCTCCACGACGATGGTTTCGACGTCCTCGGGTCCGACCTCGATGTCTCCGACTACAAGGCCGGGACGATGGCAGTCGAGTGGAACGCCTCGGCCGCCAGCCTGCCACCCGGCAGCTCGCCGGGCGAGTTCGACTGCATCTGCGCCGTCGAAATCCTCGAGCACGTTGAGAACCCGATGCAGGCACTCCGCAACTTCCGGGAGCTGCTGCGGCCTGGCGGCCTCCTCGTGCTCTCGACCCCGAACATCGGCCATCCGCGCTCCCGCCTCAAGTTCTTCCTCACGGGCGAGCCGAGCTATTTCGGCCGCACCGAGTACTACTCATCCGGCCACCGGTGCCTCCTCCCCGACTGGATGGTCGAACTCCACCTGAAAGAGGCGGGATTCGAACGGACGAAGCTCGCCTACGCCGGGTCCCTTGGCCTTTCCGGCCCACAGAAGCTCGTCTATGCCGCGCTCCAGCCTGTATTCCGCGCTCTGCGCATGCTCCCCTCACCGCGTTCTGCCGATGGCTGCGTCACCTTCGCCACAGCCTACAAACCCCAATAGCAGCGACAACAACCAGGAGTTGGCGGTTGATAAGCCGCCGCCAGGTCCGATGATCAGCGTGTGAAGCTCTTCTCTCGCGAACGAAAGCCCACGGCAGCCCCGGAATTACCATCCTTCGGTGCCTGGACGCTGCGCCAGGTTGCCCGGGATAAATCGACCGCCGAGGTCGCGTTCAACCGCCTCGAGCAACTGCTCAGCAACACCGCCTCGCTCGTCTGCGGCGCCGTTCACGGTTCTCCCCGGTCGTTTCGTGCGACGGCACCCGAACTCGCGACCGGGCGCGAGGCTGCCCTCGTCGCCCGGCGCACCGCCGATGGCTTCCGCGCATCGCTTGCCGACCGCGATCACGCGGTCCTCGCCTGGCCCTGGGATCACATCGCCACGCGTGTCGCCTGGCTTGGCACGCAGTCTGGCGAACTTGGCGAGGAGCACCTCGGCCGCCTGCTCGAGCAGATCACCGTCGCCTATACGCTGTTTCACGAGGAGCAGGTCCGCCGCGTGATCGGACTCTGGGGCGAGGTAGCGGCCGGTGTTACCCACGCTGCTGAATCGCCAAACCTCGAGGCGATGGGCCTCCAGGTGTACCTCGCCTTCGCCCGGGCCACCGCCGCCTGACGATTGACACCCCACGCACGCGCCGTTAGTCGCGCACGAACGTACCGGCGAAGTAGCGCGGATTGCGCACGAACCTTGCGAGATGCTGCAGGCCGTCGAGGCGCCCCGGCCACGGATCGCTCGCATCCCACGTAGCGTCGACCGTGTCCACTCGATCGCGCCTCAGCCAGCCGAGCCAGCGGCGGGCCTCGTGCGGGCCCATCCGGAACGTCGCCAGCCGCGTCGCAACCATCGTCTCGAGGGCGAACCGGTGCACCCAGCGCGAAGGCTGCCCGCTCCCATCTTCGAGGCGCCGTGACTGCGCGAGTTGCGCCTCCACCCCGGCGAAATCACCGATGGCGGCCAGGTACCAGGTGTACGGCAGGCGGAGCCCTCGCGCGATGGGAAGACCAACCGACTGGAACACGCGCGGGTTGAAATCGATGAGGAGCAGCTCGCCGTTCGCCTCAATGAACTCCGCCTCGAAGATCCCGTGGAAGCCGATGCCGCGCAGCATCTCCGCGACCCGTACGGCAAGCTCACGGTCGACGGGGACTGCCTCGAAACAGGCCCCCACCCCGAGGCGGCAGGGATATTGCAATACCTTCCGCGAAGCGGCGAAGCCGGTGAGGTTACCCGTGTGGCCGATGAATCCCGAGAGGTTGTAGATCGCGCCCCTGGCCCCCGGGTAGTAGCGCTGCATGAACGGCAGGGCAAGGCCGGGGTCGCGAATGAGCATCATGTCCTCGTAGTGCAGCAGGCGGATCACTGCACGGAACCCTGCCTCAACCGATTCGGGTGAGCGCATGACGACACCCTTGGTCCAGTGCAGAAGGCCGATGTGTGTCTTCGGCTTCAGCACGAATCCGCCGCCTTCCCGCCTCGCCACACGTGCCGCCTCGGATGGTGAGACCGGGAACCACGAATCGGGCGCCCCGACCCCGCACGCACGAGCGACGGCGAAGAGCCGCTCCTTGTTGAGTGCCTGGTAGATGGAATCGCCGGGCGGATAGTACAACCGGTAGTGGTCTCTCAGCCCCGCCTGGAACTCGGCCGCGAGCCAGGCGAGATCGTCCGGGCCGGGGATGAGCACCGTTTCGCCACCGGGTCCAGCCACCGTCTTCAGCCATTCAAGACGCGGCATCAACGCACCCGTTCGCGCCTCCGGCGCCCATGAGGCGGCGTTGCTCGCTCGCAGCGGCGAAAGCCGGCCGGGGGTCACACACGTCACGTCGATCCCTGCCGCATGGAGGTCGCGGATCGCAGCCAGGGAGCCATACCCCGCGGCCGCCGGGAGAAATGCCGGAGGATAGGGAGACCCGTTCATTGCTGCTCCCGTCCCCGGCAGATCGTCTTCCCTGCGTGCTCGATAGCCCCGTTCCAGGCATGCACGGGCCACGGCGCGACGACATAGCTCCATTGTGAGCCGCACCCTGGCGCCCATCGCCGCTTGTAGGGGAATGTCGTACCAAGGGATGCCATCGGAATGCCCTCCCGGCGTCCCCACACCAGCGCCTCATAGAACAGGCGATGGCCAACACCAAACCAGTCGTACTCCGGGTCACGATAGATCGTCCCGAAAACGAGGCGCTCGCCCAGCACGAACGCTGTCAGGCCCCCAACCCAGCGGCTGCCGTCGCGCAGATGCCACGACCGCATCTGCCAATCGTTCGCCAGCGACCAGCGCGCAACCACCGCGCGATCAGCCCATTTCGTCACGGTACCGCCGGGGTTCACCCTGGAGAAACGGTCGCGCCAGCGATTGATAGTCCACTCACACCCGTCGCCGTCGTTCGTCACGAGTTCGAGTCCGGCCCCGCGCCGCAGTGATTGCCTGATGGTTTTCCACAAATCGCGCGCACGCCAGTAGGGTTCAGGGTCATCGCGAAGGTCGAGTTCATAGCTCGTCGAGCGGCTCAGCCAGCGCCGGTTCTCCAATCCAACGGGCGGCTCGAGATCCTGCCACACACCGATGTTCAGGCGGAGCGCCGCCAGTGCACCATCGCGGCGCCCGTTACATGGAAACGGTGCGGTTTCCGGTATGACGCCAACGAAGAGCGGCTCCCAGTACCGGCCAGCACGACGGAGCGGAACGAAGGCCCATGGGGCCCCGCCCCGCCAGAGAAGCGCGATCGTCTTGCAGCCCTGGGAGCGGTTCTCGAACACCGCGCGGAACAGATCGTAGGGCAGCCACTCATCCCCTCCACAGTCGGTGTAGTGGCGGGATACGGGAGACGAGAGGTTGGTGTGCCAGGAAACGGTCACCCCTCGTGGCAGGGGTTGTACCTGCGATGCCCGTTCGAGCAAGCGAGTTACCATCGTGCGTACTTCGGGCATCGACGATCCCCCGGCTTCGAATGATGTGCGCCCGCGGAGGTTGTCACAAGCGTTCCACCCGGTATCGTGCGAAGGGTGACGGCACCATCCCGCGACTGTTGCAGAGACGCTGAGCACCCGGGCGGCACGGCCAGCCGGGTGCTACTGGCTGCACCTTTCCCCAACTGGCAATGGGTCAGCATCAACCGTTATGCGCGCAACCTCGAAGTGGCACTCGAAGCCGATGGCACGTACCGCCCATCGATGGCGTTCGTCCCCTGGTTCAATCCGCCTTCCGTCCTCTATGGGTTTCGCATCCGCTACCGGAAGCGCTCGCCCGCCCTCGCCGACCACCGGCGTCACCCGTTCCCGGTCGTTCACATCACGGACCACGCGCTCGGCCACCACGTGCGCCACCTCGGCCGCCGTTCGGCCACAGTTGTCACCTGCCACGACCTGATGCCGTTTTCCATGCCCCGGTACTTCGAGCCGCCCCTCGGGCCACTCAAGAAGGGACTCCTCTCCCATTCGGTCCGCACCATGCTCCACGCGTCGCACCTCATCGCTGTGTCCGGGGCCACCCGCCAGCGGATGATCCACGACCTGGGGGCGGACCCGGACCGGATTTCCGTTGTTCCCAACATGCTTCGCCGGGGTCTTCGGCGTATCGAGGGCGCCCGCATGGCGCTTGCCACCACCGGAGTACGCTTGCCGCAGGGGCCGCTCATCCTGAGCGTTGGCCATCTCGGCTACTACAAGCACTTCGACCTGCTCCTTCACGCCCTGGCCCGGCCCGAGCTTCGTGGTGCGACCCTCCTCCGCGTCGGTTCGCCCCTCGGGCGGCATGAAAGCGAACTCGCAAACCGCCTCGGCGTGGCAAAGCACATCGTCCAACTCGGCCGCGTACCGGCAGCGACCCTCCGCGCCGTTTACTCCGCCTCGTCGGTGCTTGCCATGCCGAGCCGTGACGAGGGTTTCGGCATACCCGTCATCGAGGCGATGGCCTGCGGCCTGCCCGTGGTCGCGAGCGATGGTGGCGCACTCCCCGAGGTTGCCGGCACAGCCGGGCTCGTGGTGCCGGTCTCGGCCGCCGAAAGTGACGACCCGGAAGCTGCCCGCATGCTCGCCGAAGCAATCGCCTCGGTGCTGGACTCGCCCGCGCGTTCGGCAGTGCTCAGGGAAGCCGGTTTCGCCCGCGCCGAATCCTTTCGCCCGGATCGCGTGCTACCCGGCATCCTCGATGCATACCGCGCCGCTATCGAGGTGCACGCCGCCCGCTGACCTGGCGAGCGTTCGAGAGGGAGCGAATCCCGGTGCTCCGTCAGTTGTTGCCCGGCCCCGGCGGCGGCTCATCGAGCCCGGGGAAGCCAGGCCCTTCGCCCGTTTGGCGAAGCTGGTCGATCAGCCTCCTGGCCATCTCGTCCATCTGTTCGGGGGTGATGCCCATCTTCTCGAGCGTTGCGCGCATCAACCGCTGCACCTCTTCCATGTCCTCGCGAATGAGTGCATCGGCCATTTCGAGCTGCGTTTCGATCGCATGAAAGCGCTCGCGCCGGAGCGTCTCGTTTTCGGTGGCGAGAATGGTCGACATCAGCCGCGTGAAAAGCTGCGTCGTCCGTGCAATGCGAATGCGGTCCTCGTGCTGCGGCGGGAATTCGCCAGTCACGGAAACTTCGAGCCCGGTGCGCTTGTCGGTGGCTGCGTACTGCTCTGGCATCAGCCTGAGGATAGCCGACGCACGCGAGAACCGCGAAACGTCCGGGAAAGGAACATCCGGCTCCCGAAGGATCCGTGGCATCGCCTGCATACCCCCGGCTAGACCAGGAGCGACCCGGCGAACGCCATGCCAATGACCGCGATCCCGAGCACCATCCATTGCCCGGGCGCGAACTTTCGCTGCTCGTCGTTCATCGCGAACGCCAACAGAAAGAACTGGAGCATCACGGTTACGAGGAGGACTCTCACAGGCAGGGCTCCGGCCAGCGGGCGGGTGGCCCGGGCATTTCCGTTTCCGCAGCGATCCCACGCTACCGCCCGGGCGAGCCGAACCCGGTTACAACCCCCGCGCGCGTGCTTGCAGCCCCATGCAGGCCCTCGAGGTGCTCGTCGGCCAGGAGTTCGCGATTCACCCGATTCCCGTGCGGATTGCTGACTGCGCGAGGCGGCCGGTCCGTCCCTGGGGCTCCCGGACAAAGATGCGAGGAAACCCCGAGTACTGCGATAGCCGAAGCGTGCCGATAATGGCCCGAAGGACCCTGGCCCCACGAGGAGTTCACGTGACCGACCGTTTTCGATTCGCGCTGCTGCCCGCCATGCTCATGCTGGTGCTCGGGCTCGGCCTCTTCGCTGCCGCCTGTAGCGGCGACGATGACAATTCCGGCGGCTCCGGCGACCGGGGCGATTCCGCTGCATCCACCACGGGGGCCGGCTCCACGGCGAAACCGGGCTCGACGACGAAAAGCGAGAAGACGGCCAGGCCGAACAATGGCGGCGCAACTGGCAGCGACGAGGAGTTCGTGAGCGGCATGTGCAAGGCCGCCCAGACCTTCGTCACGAAGCTGATGGGCGACATGGATAAGGTGACGCCCTCGGCAACAGCCGAATCGCTCGATGACCTCGGCAAGTTCTTCGAGGCGTTTTTCGTCAACCTTGCGCCCGCCTTCGAACAGTTCGCCAGGGACTTCAAGAACCTCAAGCCCCCAAAGGACTTAAAGGAATGGCACGCGAACGCTGTCACCCAGATGGACGCCGCAGTCAAGGCCCTGAAGTCGGGGAAATTCGATGACCCGTCGATAGAGGGGCTCGGAGACAACATGTTCCCGGAGATGCCGAAGGCGATTAAGGACCGCCTCGAGAAGATCGCGAAAAACAACCCCGATTGCAAGGAACTCGATGAGTTCTCAGATGACGGTAGCAGCATCTTCGGAAGCCTCGGGCCCGGCCTCGCCACAGCGACACCGTAGCGACCGCCGGCCGGCAGGCGTCGCCCATTCGCCCATTCGCCCCCTCGCCCTTTCGCCCATTCGCCCTCTCGCCCTTTCGCCCATTCGCCCCCTCGCCCGGGTAAACTCCCACCAAACCACCGGGAGATCGTCATGAAAGTCGCCGTGGGCCTTGCGCCCGTCAACGAAGATTGGGCCGAAGCTGCCGCATTCATCCAGGAGGCCGAGCGCCTCGGCGCCGACAGCGCATGGTCAGCCGAGACGTGGGGGCACGATGCCGCCACCCCCATCGGCTACATGGCCGCGAAGACGAGCCGCATCAAGCTCGGCACGGGTATCATCCAGGCTGCCGCCCGCACCCCGGCCAATATCGCCATGATCTCCATGGCGCTCGCCTCCATGTCGAACGACCGCTTCATCCTCGGCCTCGGCGCGAGCGGCCCCCAGGTCGTCGAGGGGTGGCATGGGGTGCCCTTCAAGGGCGCCGTCCAGCGTATCCGCGAAACGGTCGAGATCGTGCGCATGGCGACCCGTGGCGAACGCGTCGCCTACAACGGCAAGATCTTCACGCTCCCCCTCCCCGGCGGCGAAGGGAAGGCGCTCAAGACCTCCGCCCGTCCTCGCGACGTGCCCATCTACCTGGCCACGCTCAGCCCGAAGAGCCTGGAGATGACCGGCGAAATCGCCGATGGCTGGATCGGCACATCGTTCATCCCCGAACACGCCAGTGTCTTCTTCGAGCGGATCGCGAGCGGGGCAAAGCGCGCTGGCAAGCAGCTCACCGACATCGACCTCCAGGTCGCGGCGGGCGTTATCGCCTTTGGTGACGACCTCGAGCGCCTCATCGCCCCTCGCCGGCCAGGCCTTGCTTTCACCCTCGGGGCGATGGGCTCGCGCCAGCACAACTTCTACAACGACGCCTACAAGCGCGCCGGCTACACCGAGACCGCCCTCGAAGTGCAGCGCCTCTGGCTCGAAGGAAAGCGCGAAGAGGCCGCCGCCAACGTCCCCGACGAGATGGTCACCCTCACGAACCTGCTCGGCACGGATGAGATGGTGAAAGCACGCATCCGCGCCCATAAGGCCGCAGGTGTGAACACGATGCGCGTCCAGCCCGAAGGCAAGACGGCGGCCGAGCGTATCGAGACACTCGGCCGCTTCATGGAACTCGTGAAAGAGGTGGGGTAGCAGGGACAGAGCGACCGGAATGACGTCCGGCCAATCGCACTCGCGAACCAACCTCCCTTCACGGCCTGGAATCAGCCGCCGCGGCGTGAACAGCTTCGGCCTGCGGGCTCAATGACTTTTCGTCATCTATCTAATAGGATGGGCACGCTCTTCCGTTCACCGGCTACGCTGCCAGCATGGCAAGTGGAGCGCGTACCCCCGCCCCTGTACGTTGGAGCCCGCGCGAGCGCGATGTCCTTGATCTCGTTGCACGCGGGCTAACCAACGCCGAAATCGCAGCCGAACTCGGGATAACCTTCGCGACAGCAAAATGGCACGTTAGTGAACTCATCACCAAGCTTGGCGTCGAGTCCCGCGATGATGTCGCCATATACTGGCGCCGCGAGCGCAGCCCCCTTGGCCGCTCTCGTCGCTGGGTCCGTGGACTGCTCGGCCTTGGCGCGTTGAAGGTCGCGGGGGGAGTCACCGCCGCTGTGGGCATCACGGGAGGGGCGATCGCCGGGGCTGTCCTCTTCGGTGGCGCGGGCGCGATTGACGATCCCCCGCCTCCGCCAACCCCGGCCCCAACCCTCGCGCCTGCCGCCCCCGGTATGATCGACACCTTTGCCCCGGAAGTCGGCCGACCAGCCCCCGATTTTGCCTTGCCCGACGTCCGCGACCCATCGGTTCTCCACCGGCTCTCCGACTACCGGGGAAGCGCCGTCGTCGTTGCCTTCGTCCGTGCAGGCCAATCCTGTTCCGCTTGCCCCGGCCAACTGGCCCTCCTCAGCCAGATGCTGGAGACCACGGATCAGCCGGTGAAGGTACTGGCGATCACGCCCGAAAGCGAACGAACCGTCACCATCGCGATGCTTGGAAACCAGGGGAGTACAGCCGTAGGCCTTTCCGACTGGCACGGGGGGGATGTCGAGCGCCATTACCAGCCGGCGGATATCCCTGGCTATGTCTTCATCGGTCCGGATGGTGTCCTCCAGGAACGCGTTGAGGGCGTGCACGTCGAGGAGGAGTTCCAGCGGCCGTTCTTCTATGCCGGCGTCCGTGTTCAGCCCATCAATCCGCCGCCCACGCCCGTTGGGGGCCTGAACCAGCGGCCCGAGGCTTGCCCGGCCACCGCAATTCGCGGGACCGACGGTCTCCTTTGCGGCTGGCAGAACTTCCCCAACCTGGTGGCGGGCGACAAAGGCAACTGCGACCTCAGCGGCGGTGCGTTCGGCGGCAACCTCTCGAATATCGATTTCCGTGGCTGCCGGCTGGATGGTGCTCAGTTCTCTGGCTCCGCACTCGCCGGCTCGAGGCTCGATGGTGTGTCGGCCGTCGCCGCGAGCTTCGCCGGGGCCCAGGTGGGTGATGTGCGGTTCATTGGCGCCAACCTCAGTAATGCCGGCTTCCATGGTGCATTCCTGGAAGGGGCCGATTTTACCGGGGCCAACCTTAGCGGCGCCGACCTCGGCATGGCCGCACTGTCCCGCGTTACCTGGCGCAACACCACGTGTCCCGATGGTTCGAACAGCGACAGCCACGGAAGCACCTGTCTTGGCACCCCTGGTGTGAGCGAGCGTCCCGATCCTCGCTGGGGGCCGCCCCGCTATTGATGAGTTCCGCGTGCCGAGCCTGGCACCCAAAGATGAGGGGCCGCCCAGGTTGGGCGGCCCCTCATGCGGCTCACGATGCCGGTTGGGCAGTTAGCCCTGCTTCTTCGCCGCGTAGTGCTGCTCGCGCGATTCGCGGAACGACCACGGTGCGTAGGCGCCCGTCAGGTCCGTGATCGTGCCCCAGTTCTGCTCGAACCAGTCCGCATCCTTGTGGGTGTGCGGGTCGTAGTCCACACCGTTGTTGCGGACGATGGCGATGCGGCTGTAGTGACCGCCGGAGGCGTTGATGCAGACACCGCTCTCCTGGCACTGCGGCGACGAAAGGTAGGTCACCGCCGGGGCAACGTGCTCCGGGCCCATCACGATCGCGCGCTCATCGGCATCCTGGCCCTGTGCGCCCATCAGGTTGTTGGTCATGCGCGTCGCGGCGCCGGGCGAGATGAGGTTGACGTTGATGTTGTACTTCTCACCCTCGAGCTTGAGGACGTTCATCAGGCCATACATGCCGGCTTTGGCCGCGCCATAGTTGCCCTGCCCGAAGTTGCCGATGAGGCCCGAGGTGGAGGTCGCCATCACGAAGCGGCCATAGGACCGCTGGCGGAAGACCGGCCACACATGATGGGCCAGGTTGTAGCACTGTTTCAGGTGCACACGGATGACCATGTCCCAGTCGTTCTCGGCCATGTTGTGGATGGCGAGGTCGCGGAGGATACCCGCGTTGGCCACGACGGCATCGAGCCGCCCCCACGTGTCCATTGCCAGCTTGATCATGTTGTAGCAGTCTTCGTAGCTGCCAACGTCGCCACCATTGGCGATAGCGTCGCCGCCCATCGCCTTGATCTCGTTGACAACCTGCTGCGCGGGCGATTCGTCGGCACCTTCGCCCGAGACGCTCCCGCCGAAGTCATTGATGACGACCTTTGCGCCGTGCTTCGCGAGGTCGAGGGCGTAGGCCCGGCCGAGGCCGCGGCCCGCACCGGTTACGAGGGCAACCTGCCCATCAAGCCGAACTGCCATAGAAGATGCACTCCGATTCAGGATGATGGCCTGAATCCTACGCTATCGGCGGGTTTGGATCGCTACTTCGGTCCCCGGCCAGCAGTTCGTCCACGAGCCTGCGGAGCAGCACCAGTTGCTCGTCGTTCACATCGTAGAGATGCGCCCACGCACGGTGGTCGGTCTCATCCTTGATGCGGTCCCGCTCTGCCACCCGGTTCGAAGCGGTCAGCATCGTTGGCACGAAGAGCGATTGCATGATCCCGCCGAGGATGAAAAAGAGGAATGCATAGGGGTACGGATCGAACCCGGTATCCCCGGCTATCCAGCTCTGCCACAACGCCCATCCGCCCATCACCAGGCAGAGGAAGTAGAAAAAGCCCATCGTCCCCGCGAGCCCCACGATGTGGTCGGCGAGCCAGCCGTTGAAGCGTTGGAACATCGGGCGCTCTGCACGAAGCCCATCGATGACGCGCTGCGGATGGACGAGCGGCCCGGCAGCCGGGATCACACGTTCGATGGCACGGCGGACCTCGTCGCGGCCCACGTAGGGATGGAGATGCGGACGCGTCATGGTGCAACCTCGGTTGAGTTGCTCGCGATCTTACTGTCCGCCGCCTGCTTCGAAGAATATTCGTTACGTTGGTGAACCCTCGAAGTCGACCGCGATCACCGTCGCCAGGTCGTCTACCAGCTCTGGCGGCACCGTGATGGTGAGTTCGCCCCGAGGGTCGGGATTGATCGCCTGGTCGAGCAGGGTCGTCCGCTGCCCGTGAGCGAGTGCACTACCAGTCCCCAGGACGGTGACGCCCTTCACACGCTTCACCGGCACGCCCCGGACCGTGATCGAATCGTAGGGGCGCATCAGCAGGTGCAGGTACACCCGTTCGCCACGCCGCGTCGATGGGCCGTAGAACTGCCACGGCTCGAGCCCCGGTTCGGTACCAACGATGCTCTCCCCGTTGCGCGCCATCCATTCCGCCACGGCATCGAGCCGGCTCGTGATCTCCCCGGGCAGGCGGCCATCGCCCATGGGGCTCACGTTGAGGAGCAGGTTCCCGCCTTTGCCCGCCACCTCGCAGAGCGTGTGCACGAGCTGCCGCGGGCTCTTCCATTTCGTGTCTTCCGGGTTCCAGCCCCAGCTCTCGTTGATGGTGAGACAGGTTTCCCACCGATGCCCCGGCGGCTGCGCGGGTACGAACTGTTCCGGGGTCTCGAAGTCCGTCTCTCCCTGGATGCGGTCGTTGATCAGGATCGCGGGCTGCAGTTGCCGCGCCATCGCGATGAGTTCGCTCGCGCGCCACTCCTCGGCACTTCGCTCCCAGTGGCCATCGAACCAGAGCACATCGATCTGTCCATAATTCGTCAGCAGCTCACGCACCTGCTCGAACATGTCGCCGGTGAAGCGCGCCCACTCCTCGGGGCTCGAACGCCGCCAGCGCCCCCAGGCGTACGGCTTGTCGTCCTCGGTGAGCGCCGGGTAGTCGGGGTGATGCCAGTCGATGAGCGAGAAGTAGAGGCCGATGCGCAAACCCTCGGCCCGCATCGCATCCACGAAGCCGCGGACGATGTCGCGCCCATACGGTGCATGCATGACGCCAAAGCCGGAGGTCTTCGTGTCGAACATCGCGTAGCCATCGTGGTGCTTGGTCGTGAGCACCGCGTACTGCATCCCGAGCGCCTTCGCCCGCCTCGCCAGGGCTGCCGGGTCCCACGCCTGCGGATCGAACGTGCCTGCCGTCGACTGGTACTGCTCGATGCTCCGTGCATGACCGAATGGCAGCGAGAACACCCCGCCGGCAATGGGCCACGAAAGCTCAATGCCCTGCTGGCTGCTGTGCCCCCAGTGGACGAACATCCCGAACCGCGCCGTGTCGAACCAACTCATCCGCGAAGCATACGCCAGCGGTGCTGCTCCCTCCTCCCTCCCTTC
>WBZR01003081.1_pt1 | contig 15881 bp, 13 predicted proteins | sample 5204231 | NCBI WGS metagenome assembly WBZR01 (sample SAMN12412403, study PRJNA552823) | activated sludge metagenome | isolation source: activated sludge from anammox sidestream of wastewater treatment plant... | place: USA: Virginia | collected 2017-08 | reverse complement strand
GGCGGACCCTACGGCGATGGCGACGGCAGCGCTCGCGTTCGCCGGCTACCTTCCAGGATTCGGGGCCTGCGTGTCCGATGGCGAGGTGGTGAGCGAGCTCGAGCAAGCCCTCGCGGTGCTGCCGAGTGCCGCGACGGCGCTCAGGGCGCAGGTGATGGCACGGCTCTCCGAGGAGCTGACGTATGCCCCTGGGCGAGCGGCCGAGCGGGGACTTGGGCAGCAGGCGATCGATCTCGCGCGCGGTCTCGACGATCCGTACGCGCTCGCCGGCGTGCTGCGTACGACACAATGGTCGGTCTGGACGCCGGATGGGATCGCGCGCCGCCGAGAGTTGGCTGGCGAGATCGTGGCCCTCGCGCAGCGGACAGGTGATCGCGTCCTGGCGCTCGACGGCGAGCTCCTGCGGCTCTGGAGCGCACTCGAGCACGGCGAAGCCGAGCTCGCCTGGCGACAGCTCGATCTCTGCACCCGCCTCGCGGAAGCACTCCGCCTGCCACAATACGCCTGGGTTGCCGCTGTTGCGCGTACCGGGTTGCTGATCGCGACGGGATCGCTCGACGAAGCCGAGCACCTGACCGAGCACGCGCTCGCCGCGCCGCGCCGCGCCGACGATGCGACCGTCATGTTCTTCCTGACGGTGCAACGGGTCTACGTGCAGTCGCTGCGTGGCAGCCTCGATGACGTCACGTGCGCCCTCCGGAGCCTGGGCAAAGACTGTCCGGTCGTGCGCGGAGTGCTCGCGTGCGCGGGAGTCCTGACGCACGCCCGCGCTGGCCAGGTCGACCGCGCCCGTGCCGAGTTGGAGGCGCTCGCGGCCGACGATTTCGCGAGCGTGCCTCGTTCTCCGGGATGGCTGATGAACATGGCGACGCTCGCTGACGCGTGCTGGGTGGTGAAGGATGTCGAGATCGCGCGGCAGCTCTATCGGCACCTCGCCCCGTTCACGCCCTACAACGTCGTCCTCCCGCCGATGCTCGTGTTGGCGCCCGTCGCCCACTACCTTGGCCGCCTGGCGGTCGTGCTCGGCAAGGACGCCGTCGCGCGCCGGCATTTCGAGGACGCGCTCGCTCTCGAGCATCGAACCGGGGCGCGGCAGTATCAGGCGTTGACCCAAGCGGCCTACGGGCGCGTGCTGACGCGGGCGTCCGGTCCGATCGATCGCGAGCGGGGGACGCAGTTGCTGGCCGCAGGTCGCGCCATCGCCGACGAGCTCCGCTTGGCATCGGGCACCGCAGTTCGTGACGATCGCGCCTCCGGAGCATCCCACGACCGCATGCGGGCTATGTTCCGTCGGGAATCCGACGGATGGAGGCTGGCGTTCCAGGGTCGCGTCGCGATGGTATCGCATCGGGTCGGAATGACGTACCTGCGCTGCCTGTTGGAGCGCCCGGGCACGCCGATCACGGCCGTCGAGCTCGCGAGCCTCGGGGGTGCCGGCGTGCTCGTCGAGCCGAGATCCGGCGCCCTCCTCGATCGCCGGGCGATCGGCGAAATCCAGCACCGCATCTCCGAAATCGATGCCGAGATCGACACCGCACGATTGCGTGGGATGTCGGTGCCCGCCGCGCTACTCGACGAGCGCGCGGCATGCCTCGAGTACATCCACGGTCGTCGAACCGCACTCATCGCGGTGGCGGACCGAGCGCGCTCCGGCGTGACCAAGGCGATCGGCCGCGCTCTGCAAGCGATCGGCCGGGCCCACGATGCGCTCGGGGCGCACCTCGACCGCCACGTCGAGACCGGTCGCTCGTGTGTCTACGTGCCGAACCTATCGGCCCCGGTCGTCTTCGAGCTCTGAGGCCGTGGTGCGTGCCGTGCGGGCTGGTCGGTGAGGCTCGGCCGGTGCATCAATCCTGCAGTCGCAGCAGCTGCGCGATGTCGAGCGTCCCCACCACCGGCAGCGTCACGTCCATGTTGGCGTTCGGCGCCACGATGCTCGCGGGGCCGTTCGCGGTCCAGGCGTCGCAGTCGAAGGGGGTGCCGGCGAGCGTGATGCTCGTCTGCGCGCCGCCCTGGCGGGGGTTCAGGATCGTGCTCTTGGCGGTCGCGGTCGTGAAGGCGGTGTCGATCGGGGACGCCGGCGAGTAGTCGGCACCCTCGCAGGCCGTCGCGCCGTCCGTGGTGAGGGCCGGGGTGGCGCGCACGCGGATGACGGCCGCGCCGGCTCCGGAATCGGTGGCGCCGGTGCCGACGCTGACGATCGGCGTGCCGTTCGCGCCGAGGCCGGCGCTATCGACGACCAGCTCCACGTCGTAGTTCGTGCCGCCGTCGCAGTCGATCTCGCCGGCATCGTCCGGATCCTGCTCGATGCGGAGACAGACGCGGCCGCTGCCCGCGATCGAGGGCACGCTCGGTTGACAGGAGGACTCTTTAGCCGCGTGTTCGCCGACCCTTCGCTCCCGCGGAGGGAACATAAAGAGTAGCCGTTTCCGTGCACGGATCGGACCTCTACTGCTGTTTGCCACAGCGAGCTCTGCCATCGCCTGGATAAGCCCCAAAGAAAACGTCCGGTTTCTCCGCTAGTCGCTCTTCGCCTTGAACTGCGCCGGGTCGTTCTTGTCGGCCGTGTTGTAGACCGCTTCCCAACATTCGGCGTTCTGGGCGTTCTTCACCTGCACCGTGACCGGCAGCGTGAGCGGCAGCGCCGGCGGATCGACGAAGATCCCGAAGCCCTGCAGTTGCACCTTCGCCTTGCCGTCGGGAGCCCCTGGCTTGAGCAGCGCCTTCTTCACGCCGTCGGGCGTGAGAAACTTGTCGCCGTACCGATAGCTCGTCGGCTTCGCCTTCCAGCACGGCTTGTCGTCGCAGAGCCCGCCCGCCGGCGCCGCGCGCACCATGAGCGGCTGCGGGTTGCCGGAGCCGTCGTAGAGGCAGATGACGTAGTTCGAGACGCTCACCGGATCGCCGAACTCGCCGAAGGTCGTCATCTCGCCTCTCCAACTCCACTTCAGCTGGTCCTTCCGGTCCTCGGCCTGGTCCTTGATCTGGAGCGATGCGCCGCCGAGAGGCGTCGCGGCGTGGCAGCTGCCGGTGACGAGCGGGCCGCACACGTCGATCCGACAGAGCGACGAGCAGCCGTCCCCGTCGTCCACGGGCTCGCACGCGTTCGGGACGCCGGTGAGGCAGCCGTCGTCGCAGTGCTCGTCAATGCCGGTCGTGCCGTCGCCGCAGCGGTTCTCCCGGTAGGCGACGAGGGTGTCCGGCCCGGACCCGACGACGAACACGCCCGCGGTCAGGTCGGGCGGAACGGCGACCGCCTCGGCGCCGCCGAGGACTGCGACGTCGGACACCACCTCCTCGTGGAGCTCCAGGAAGTCGAGCACGCCGGTCGTGAGGTCGCGCTTGAAGACCGCGAGCCCGTCGTCGCCGCGGCCCGTGACGTAGAGGTATTGATCGGAGGTGCTGGTGGCGAGATCGGACGCGCCCTTGAAGCCTTTGGCGAGACCCATCCGCCGCTCGGTCTCGAGATAGGTCAGGAGCCCGGTCCCGACGTCGCGGGTGAACGCCACGACGGCGTCGCCGCCCTGACTCGCCGCATAGACGTGGCCGCCGAAGCCACTCACGATGACGGCGCTCACTGGGGCGAACAGGCGATCGACGCCGGCGACGCCGTCCTGCTCGTGCTCAAGGTAGGTGAGCGCGCCGGTGCCGGTGTCGCGGTCGAACACCACCACCGTGCCGACGGGGTTGTTGCCGATCGTCACACGCGCGCTCGCATAGACGTGGTTCCCGTCGGGGCTCACGACGACGCTGGTCGGCCGCTGCAGACCCTGGACGCCGCCGACGCCATTCTGCACTTGGCCGACGAACGTGAGCGTACAGGCCGGCGGCGTGCGGCTGAAGATCGCGATTGCGTCATCGTCCTCGCCCGCCACGTAGATGTGCTTGCCGTCGAGGCTCACCGTGATGCCGACGGCGTCGCCGATGCCGGCGATGCCGCCCGCGTCGTCTTCTTTCACCTCGACGAAGCTGAGGGTGCCGAGAAATCCTGCGCGGGCGAACGCGACGACCGTGCCGGTGCCCGGACCGGGTGGATTGTCTTCGGTGGCGACGTAGACGCAGTTGCCGTCCGAGGTGTAGTCGACGGCGTTCGGATTGCGGAGCCCGTCGACACCCCCGACCCCGTCCTCCTCGACCTCGACGAAGGTCAGGACCTGCGTGTCGAGGTCGCGCTGCCAGACCGAGATCGCGTCCTCCTGGTTGCTGACGACGTACACGCTTTCGTCCTTTACGGCGACGTCCACGGCGCCGCGGAGACCGTTGCTCGCTGGGTTCGTGCCTTGGACGAAGTCGGCGAACTCGAGACCGCCGGCGCGGGCAAGCATCGGCACGAGTAGGAAGAGGACGGCGAGCCGAGCTCCGGATCGGACGAGCTGCATGGGGGGCCTCCGGGAGAACGGTATTGGTGGGCCGCGGGACCCACCGCACGTGATCGCAGACGTTGGCAACGTCGAGGACGGTGCTAACCCGGGCGGCCGTGCGCGATGGCCTCGCCCGTACGAAATCCAGGCTTCCGATCCCGCATGCTCACGCCCGGGGGTCGCGAGTCAAGAAAATTCGACGATCTTCCGACGCGGAGCGCCGTGAGCTTATCTGACGGCGGCGCGAAACGCGGTGGGCTCGTTCGTCGTCGGTGCTGGGAACGACGCCTGCCAGCACCCAGCGGTCGCGCTGTTCACGAGCTGGACCGTCACGGGCTTCATGAGCGGCATACTCGCCGGAGCCGTCGTGGCACCCTTGCCGACGACGCGGATCCTCATCCGGTCGCTCGACTTCCGGGCGAGCTGGACCTGCGTGAGCCCGTTCTTGGTGCTCCGATCGGAGTATCGAAAGCCGTGTCGCCCGAAGCGCTTCCAACAGGCACCCGTCGTGCAGCTCTGGCCGACGCGTGCCTGCGCCTCGAAGAGCGGTTGTCCGGCGCTGCCGCCGTCGTAGACGCAGAGCGCATAGCTCGCCCGCGTGAGCGGGTCGGCGAGCTCCTCTGCCGTCGCGAGCGCGCTCTGCCAGCGGAAGTCGAGGGTCGGGCCGCGGGCGCCGCCGGGACGTAGGACGAGAGACGCCTTGCCCTCCTCCCCTCCCGCAACGTGACAATCGGTCCGCGGCCGGGGACCGCAGAGCTCTGTGCACCCGAAGCAGCGGTCGGTCGAGTCGCCGGTGTCGTCGGGCGTGCCGTCGTCGCAGAGCTCGCGCGGACCGGCCACGATGCCGTCGCCGCACGCCCGCGCCTCGCCGCAAACGTCGATCTGGTCCGGGTTCGCGATGTCGGGACAGTTGTCGAGGCAGCACTACCCGCCTTTCCGCACCGGCCGGTCGTCCAACCTCCGAAGTCGGACACGGATCTGTCTTGAACTGCTGTTCGCCACAGCGCCGTTCTTCGCGGTTTCTCCGGGGTCGGCGACAGGGACCGCGATCCACTCCCGGGAGGCGGTAACGTCCGATGCGCGGGCGTCGACGCGAACGAGGATCTCGTCCTCGACCCAGCGCAGGACGAGTTGAGCGGCATCTCGCGCGGCGCGTTCCGGATCGCCGACGAGCGTCTCGAGCGCGGCGCACGTGGCGGCGAAGGTCGCGCCGCTCACGACGGCCTCGAGCGCGCGACGCTCACAGGGGTCCATCGGCGCCTGGTAGACGGCGTCGCCCTGGCGCCAGATGCGAAGATGCGTCTCGGCGGGCCTGACGCGCGGTGCCGGGCCGTCCGCATCGGCCCAGCACTCGTGGATCGGCCAGGGCGAGTGGAGAACCAGGAGCGCCGGGATGGGGCGCAGCACGACCTTCGGCCACTCGGAGGCCGGGATCGCCCGTACGTCCTCCATACGCAGAGCCGGCGCGTCGGCCGCGTCGAAGATGGCGAGCCGCGCCCACTCGAGCCGCGCGAGGTCCGGCAGAAGCGGCCACGGTGCCGTCTCTCGGCACTGCGCGAGGAAGTCGGCGAACCGCGCCCCCACCCAGCGGACCGATGGGTGCGTCGAAGGGAAGCGCGTCAGGTAGGCGCGCACCACGGACGAGAACAGGTCGTCGCCGAGCATCGCGGCGACGCGCGGGTAGTCCTCGCGCAGCACCGTGTGCAGCCGCATCCAGTACATCTGCGCGTAAACGTCGAGGCGATCCCCGGGCGCTTGCCGTGCGTCGCCGTCGACGACGCGGAGGAGCGCCGGGTCGAAGCTTCCCGACGCCTCCGGACCCGGCGCCGTCGCGATCGAGCGGAGGAAGGCCGTCTGGAGATCACGCAGAGCGCGCACGGCGTTCTCCCACGACTTCCGTCTCGACGGCGCGGGCGAGCTCGGCCTCGGCGCAGAGCACGTCCCACTCCGGAACGTGATCGTCCCATTCGACCAGCGTCGAGACGGGCCCGAAGCAGCGCACCGCCAGGCGATAGAGATCCCAGACCGCGGGTACGACCGGACCGTCGTGCGTGTCGATCAGCCGCGTGTCCGTCTCGCTGTGCCCGGCCAGGTGAATCTGGCCGACGCGTGCCGGCCGCAACGCGCGGACGTACGCCGCGGCGTCGAATCCGTGGTTCACGCTGCTGACGTAGACGTTGTTGACGTCGAGCAGAATGCCGCAGTCGGCGCGCTCGGCGAGCGCGCTCAGGAACTCCCACTCGGGCATGGTCGAGTGGGAGAAGGTCAGATAGCTGGAGACGTTCTCGACGAGAATCTGCCTGCCCAGCCGATCCTGCACGCGCCGGGCGCGCTCGACGACGTGGCGGAGCGCCTCCTCGGTGAACGGCAGGGGCAGGAGATCGTGCGCGTAGTGGCCACCGACACTGCCCCAGCACAGGTGGTCCGACACCCAAGACGGCTCGCAACGCTGGATGAGCGTCTTCAGCTCGCGGAGATAGCTCTCGTTCAGCGGATCCACCGATCCGAGCGAGAGCGAGACGCCGTGCAGCACCACCGGTGCGAGCGCGCGCGCGTGCTCGAGCACGGTGAGCGGCCGGCCGCCGGGAACCATGAAGTTTTCGGAGATCGCCTCGAACCAGTCGACGGATGCGGTTCCGTCGAGCACGCGCGGGTAATGCGAGGTGCGGAGGCCGACTCCGTGACCGAGATGCAGGACGTCGATCGCCAAACGAAGACTCCTTCCAGCGGGACGAGGCGCCCCGGAATCCCGGAGCGCCTCGCGTCGCGTCCTACTTGGCCGGATGCGGCGCCGGTACGACCTTGCCGCCCTTGGCCTCGCAGTCCTTGGCCGTGCTCTTCACGACGCCCTGACCCTTGCAGCCGTTCTTGCCGCCGCACGCGTTGCCAGCGCCCGCACAGGCCCCGTGCCCCTTGCAGGCGTTGATGCCGGAGCAATAGACGTCGCCCCCCGACTTTTCGTCCGCCCGGGCCGCGAGCGCACCCGAGAGCATCAGGCTCGCCGCTGCACCGGCAATCAGCATTCCCTTCGTGAGGTTCATGACCTCTCCTTTCGTTCGTGTGGCGTCTCGTGACGCCGTGGGATCGTCGGTGAGATGCCGGGCGTGGCGGGAGGGTGCGCCGCGACGCCCGGAACCTCGATGCGCCGACGGCATCTCACCCGCATGGAACAGGACACGCCCAAACGGGTGCTGATCGTCGGCGGTGGGTTCGGCGGCATCTACGCCGCGGTCGAGCTCGATCGCCTGCTGAAGCGCGACCCCAGCGTCGAGGTGACGGTCGTGAACCGCGACAACTTCTTCCTCTTCACTCCGATGCTGCACGAGGTGGCGGCGAGCGATCTCGACATCACGCACATCGTGAACCCGGTCCGGAAGCTCGTCCGCAAGGTGGGCTTCTTCGACGGCGACGTCGTCGACGTCGATCTGGAAGGACGGGAAGTCGTCGTCGCCCACGGCGCCGACGGGCACACCCACCGCCTGGGCTACGACCACCTCGTGGTCGCGCTCGGGTCGATCACGAACTTCTTCGCCCTCCCGGGGCTCGAGGAGCGCGCGCTGACGATGAAGTCGCTGGGCGACGCGATCGCGCTCCGGAACCGGTTGATCGCGCTCCTCGAGGAGGCGGACACGGAATGCTGCGCCGACATCCGCGGGCGCCTGCTGACGTTCGTCGTCGCGGGCGGCGGGTTCGCGGGCGTCGAGACCATCGCCGGTATCAACGACTTCGTGCGCGACGCCCTCCGGTACTACCCGAACCTGAGCGAGGACATGATCCGCATGGTGCTCGTGCACCCTGGAGAGGTGATCCTGCCCGAGCTCTCCGAGTCTCTCGGCCGCTACGCCGAGCGAAAGCTCGCCGCGCGCAACGTCGAGATCCGCGCCGCCACCAAGGTCGCGGCGGTCACCGACGACACCGTCACGCTGACGGACGGTACGGTGCTCGACGCGAGCACGGTCATCTGGACGGCCGGTACCACGCCGAATCCTCTGCTCGGCACGTTGCCCTGCGGGAAGGAGCGCGGTCGCATCCGCGTCGACGCGAACCTCGCGGTGCCGGGATGGCCGGGGGTATGGGCGCTCGGCGACTGCGCGCTCGTTCCCGTCGGCGACACGGGTGCGTTCCATCCGCCGACGGCGCAGCACGCGATCCGCCAGGGGAAGTGCCTCGCCCGCAACGTCGTCGCGGAGATCCGGGGTCGGAAGAAGCGACCCTTCGCGTTCCGTACGATCGGGCAGCTGGCGTCACTCGGCCGGCGGACGGGCGTCGCACAGATCTTCGGTATCAACTTTTCCGGCTTCGTCGCGTGGTGGCTCTGGCGGACAATCTACCTCGCCAAGCTGCCGCGCTTCGAGAAGAAGCTACGGGTCGCGCTCGACTGGACGCTCGACGTTCTCTTCTCGAAGGACCTCGTGAAGCTCACGACCCGCGGCGAGACGATCGTGCGGCCGCCACGCTCCGCGAGCGCCGTGCCGACCGAGCCCGTCTCGCTGCACGCCTGACCGAAAGGAACCGATCGATGGAATCGATGCTCCCCACGTTGTTCGCCCTCCGCCGCCTGATCCTCGCCGTCGCGGAGTGTCTCGCTTGGTTGCCGCCTACCTTGGCGCGGTTCACCGTCGGGTGGATCTTCTTCTGGTCGGGGTGGGGGAAGCTCCACGATCTCGACAGCGTGATCCAGTTCTTCGCCGAGCTCGGCATTCCGCACCCGGAGCTCCAGGCACCCTTCGCCTCCGGCAACGAGCTCGTCTGCGGCGCGCTGCTCTTGGTCGGGCTCTGCACGCGCCTCGCGACCGTGCCGATGATCATCGTCATGATCGTGGCGCTCGCCACGGCGCAACGCGAGAACGTGGCCGGCCTCGGCGATCTCTTCGGGCTCGTCGAGTATCTCTACATCGCGCTGCTCGTGTGGATCGGGATCACCGGTCCGGGTCCGCTCTCCGTGGACGCGCTGCTCGTGCGGCTGTTCGGGGATGGCGCCGCGGCGCTGCCGGATGCTCGCCCGGCGTCGGCGATCGGCCGCTACGAACGCGCGGCCCGGGTCTGACCCGCTGCGCTCGCGCGGGTTTCCGCGAGCTCGCGGGCGAGCAGGGTGCGGAGCGCGTGGCGGGCGCGGTGCAAGCGGCTCTTCACCGCGCTCACCGTCATGCCGAGCTCGGCGGCGGTCTCTTCGCCGCCGAGCTCTTCGATGTCGCGGAGCAGCAGGACCGTCCGATACGCCTCCGGCAGCAGGTCGATGCACTTCCGAACGGCGGCGCGGATCTCGTGCCGCTCGTAAGCGTCGCTCGGGGTGTCGATCGGCTCCACGTCGCTCGCCCAGTGGCCGGTCTCGTCGAAGCTCGGGAGCAGCTCCTCGAGCGAGCTCTCCGGCTTTCGGCGCCGACTGCGAAGCCGCATGAGCGCGGCGTTCACGACGATCCGGTGCAGCCACGTCGACACCTTCGCGTCGCCGTGGAAGCGCTCGCAGGCTTTGAACGCGGACGTGAAGGCTTCCTGTACGGCGTCGCGCGCTTCCTCCTCGTTTCGCAGCATGCGCCGCGCGACCGCCAGCATCCGGCCCGCGTACCGCCGGGTCATCTCCTCGAAGGCGGAGTCGTCGCCCCGCCGGAGCCGGTCGAGCAGTGCGCCGTCGAGATCGTCGTCGTCGGGGACGGCGTCGCGGGTGCGCTGTCCGGGTGCGTAGGTCCGCAAGATCTCGTTCACGAAGGGCGACGACCCGACGACGGTCGCGCCCCGTTCGACGAGCGTGGCGACGACGTGCGCGCCGTCGGCGTCGACGAAGCTCACGCCCGAGAGGTCGAGCAGGAGCGGCCGCCCTTCGGCGAGGCCCGCCCCACAGGCACGGGTCAGCTCGTCGGTCGTCTTGTGGTGGATCCGACCCTCGACGTGCAGTCGCGTCGGCGTTTCGTGGTCGCCCGGAAGGCGCGTGATCTTGATCATGCCGGACGAGAGAGCAACGTGCGTACCGGCACACCTGTCGAGCCCGATCACGCGCAAGTCAGCGAAAAGGAACGGGACGACCCTGGGGAGGTGTTCGCGACCTTTCACGGCGCCCCGCGACATCTCGCGGATCCACGAAGGGCGCTCGATCCCGCGCGATGCCGAGGCGAATCCGATGCGGATCGGCGGCATCGAAAGGCCCGAGGTACGAATGGCGTGTCGGCATGACCTGTAGAGAGCTCAGTGAATTCCTCGACAACTATCTCGCCGGCGAGCTCAGCCCGGACGTTCGCGGTCGCTTCGACGGGCACCTCGGCGAGTGCCCGGACTGCGTCGTGTACCTGCGGGGCTACCGCGAGACCGTCGGGCTCCTGCGGGAGATGGGGCGCGATCTCAAGGAAGAGGTACCCGCCGACGTGCCGGTGGAACTGGTGCGCGCGATCGTCGACGCGCGCAAGCGATAGGTCAGTCCGCCGCCTCGTTCATGCGGCGGATCCCGAGCTTCTTCATGCGGCTTCGGAGCGTGCTCGGGTGTACGCCGAGCAGCTTCGCGGCGCCGTCGTTGCCGTCGACGACCCAGCCGCAGCGTTTGAGCGTCTGGACGATGTGGCGACGCTCGGCCTCGTCGAGGGTGTACGCGCCGTGTTCGTGCGCGGCGGCGACGGGAGCCACGGCCACACTGCGAGGCGGTACCGCCGGCGGTGGCGCCGTGCCGAGGACCTGCGGCTCGACCTCGAGCACCGGACCCGTCGATAGGATCACCGCGCGCTCGACGACGTTCTCGAGCTCGCGGATGTTGCCGGGCCAGGCGTACTGCACGAGCCGCTCCATGGTTTCGGCGCCGACGGACTCGATCCGCCGTCCCATTTTCGCCGCGTACTTGGTGATGAAGTAGTGCACCAGCATCGGCACGTCCTCGCGGCGTGCCCGCAGCGGCGGAACGGCGATGGGGAACACGTTCAGCCGATAGAAGAGGTCGGCGCGGAACGTGCCGTTGGCGACCTCCTGCGCGAGGTCGCGGTTGGTGGCGGCGATCACGCGCACGTCCACCTTCGACGTTCGCGACGAGCCGAGCGGCTCGAACTCGTGCTCCTGGAGCACGCGCAGGAGACGCAGCTGCACCTCGGGGGTGATGTCGCCGATCTCGTCGAGGAAGATCGTACCGCCGTCCGCGAGCTGGAAGCGGCCGACGCGCTTCTCGGTGGCGCCGGTGAAAGCGCCGCGCTCGTGCCCGAAGAGCTCGCTCTCGACGAGACCGGTCGGGAGCGCCGCGCAGTTCACTCTGATGAGCGGCTCGTGGCGGCGTGGCGAGCTGTTGTGCACCGCGCGGGCGATCAGCTCCTTCCCCGTGCCGGTTTCGCCGAGGATCAGCACGGTCGAGTCGGTAGGGGCCACCTGACTCGCTTTCTTCAAGGTCTCGCGGAGCGCCGGCGAGCCACCGATGATCTCCTCGAAGTTGTACTCGCTGTTGATCTCCTCCTGGAGGTAGAGGTTCTGCTGCTGGAGGCGGTTGCGCTCCTGCTCGGCGAGCACGCGCGCCGTCACGTCCACCAGCATAGTCCGGGTGTACTTGCCGTCGGGCTCCGGCTTGGACCACCACTCGACCCAGACCGGGCGGCCGTCGTCTTTCCGCCGGAGCTCGAGCTCGATGCACTCGCGCGGTATGCCTTGCTGGATCGCGGCGATCGCCTCCTGCACGCGCGCCTGCGTTTCCGGGGTCGGTGCGACCAGCGAGAGGCCGAGGGTGCCGACCACTTCGTCCGCTTTGAGTCCGAGGAGGGCGATCGCGGCGCGGTTCGCGCTTACGAAGCGGGACTCGGTGTCCTCGTAGACGTAGGCGATCGGCGCCTCGTCGTAGAGATCGCGGAACCGCTTCTCCGAATCCCGGAGCAGGCGCTCGTCGCGGGTGCGGGCGAGCTCAGCGGCGGCACGGGCGGCGAAGATCTGGAGGATGCCGAGCCGCCGGGACTCCTCGGGCATCTCGGCGTCGTCAAGGATGGCTAGGTGCCCGAGCACCCGACCGGCGCGGTCGAGGAGCGGGACGCCGAGGTAGCTCTCGACGCCGAGATCCGCGAGCGCGGTGTCGGCGGGAAACTTCTGCTGCACCTGCCGCGGGTGGTGGCAGATCGTGCCGCGGGCCACGTCTTCGCAGGGCGTCCCGGCGAGGTCGTACTCGATGTCGTCGAGGAAGGCGCCGCGGCCCCAGAAGGCCAGCGTGCGGACGCGTGTCTGGGCGTCGGCGAACTCGGCGACGAACGCGTGACTTGACGAGAGTGCGAGGCCGAGATTCCGGACCAGGGACGGAAAGAACGCCTCGCCGGTCGCCGTCGCGGTCCCCTCGACCAGGCGGCGCAATACGCCGAGCTGGTCGTCGTCCGGCGCGGCAGGGGGCATGACGCGTCCGACCATAAGCGAATCGGTCCACCATGCAAGCGGCGGAACGTGCGCAGCGCCCGGCCGGCGTTCGTTACTTCGTCGTGAAGACCTTCACGCCGGTCCACTCTGCACCGGGCGCGTGGACGAGGAGATCGCGGCAGCGCGCCGCCAAGTGCCGGCTCGGAGCATCGTCCGGGTGCGCGCGGAGGAGAGCGGCCGCCTCGTCGAGCCGACGGGCGAAGTACGCGTCGAGTGCCGCCTCGTAGGCGGTCACGTGTGCCGGGGGCGGCTTACCGGGAATCCGCCTGCCGACGAGCTCGTAGATCTCGACCGGCTGCTGCTTGCCCTTCACCGCCACTACGTCGAGACGGCGGAAGCAGAATGCATCGGCCGCGCCCTGCGCGACGGCCGCGCTGACGACGATGGCGACCCCGTACTCCTTGGCAAGGCCCTCGAGTCGCGAGGCGAGGTTCACGCCGTCGCCCATCGCGGTGAAGCTGAAGCGGTCCGGTGCGCCGAAATGTCCGATGTGTACCCGCCCGCGATGGATGCCAAAGCGAGTGGGCCAGGGCGCCCGGCCGCGCCAGGCGTCGCTCGCGAACAGCGCCCGCAGCCCTTCGACGGACGCGACCGCCGCCTCGCATGCCCGCCGCGGGTGGCATGCTATCGGTCGCGGCGCGTTCCAGAGCGCCATCACGCCGTCCCCCGTGTACTTGTCGATGATGCCGTCGCTGGCGTGGATCGCGTGCGTCAGCACCTCGAGATAGGCGCCGAGACTGGTCGCCAGAACGTCGGGGTCGAGCGCCTCGGCGACGGTCGTGAAGCCGGCGACGTCCGAGAAGAGCACGGTGACGTCCTGGACCCGAGCGCCGAGTGTGGGCTCGTGGTGCGCATCGTAGAGCTCGCGGACGAGGTCGAGCGGGACGTACTTGGCGAGGGCGCGGAGCGCCGTCTTCGCCTGCTCGATGCTCCGGGTGGCTTCGTGGACGTCGCGAAACGACGCGGGGCCGTCGTTCGATGCCGCGAAGTCGAAGTGTCGGAGACGGGTGGCCTGACCGATCAGGCGTCGGATGTCGCGGCGCATCGCCCGGAGCATGATCGAGGACGTCGCGGCGACGGGAAGGACCAAGGCGAGGGCGAAGCCGAACGCGCGCCGTCGCGATGCGTCGAGCGCGCCGAGATAGCGTGATTCCGGGACGGCGATGCCGACGAGCCATCCGTGCATGCGATCGCCGAGTAGTGCGGCGACGCTCACGAGATGGGAGACCCCGCCGACGTCGAGTCGCGTCACCATCGGCTCGTCGCTCGTGGCGTCGCGCAATGCCGGCGCCGCGAGTGCGGCGGCAACCGACGCGGGCACCGCGGCGGACACGACCCGCACGTCGCCGAAGTCCGGGTCAGGTCCGCCGTCGCGATCGAGCAGGTCCAAGCGATCGGACGGTGAGACCCGCGAGATCAGCCTGCCGAACCGATCGCAGAGGAACACGATGTGCTCGTCGCCGGCGGCCTCGGCCGCGGCCGGCCTTCGGTCGTCCACGGCGATGTGCGTGAGATCGTCGACGCGATCGCTGTTCAGGGTGACGCGCGCCACGCCGAGGAACGTGCCGCCTCGCGTCCAGAGCGCCTTCTGGATGCTCACGACGCGACGGCGCTCGGCCTCGGGAAGACCACCGTCCGCTTCGAAGAACGCCAGGTCGCTCCAGAGCGCACGCCCGCGGAACTCGGGGCGCGAGGGCGTCGTGAACGAGGGATGGATCGTCGGGTCCGTCGTCTCGGCGTCCGCAGGCTCGGTGGGGGTGCGCGTCCCGTCCGGTGCGATCCAGTGCTCTTCGGTGCGCCATGGGCCCGCTCCGACGGTCAGCCGGCGCACGAGCAGATCGTCGGACTCGGCGGCCGTCGCGCGGGTCACCGATATCTGGCCCGACTCCGCCGGTGCGAGGCGCAAGTCGCCGGCGTCGTGCGGCGGGTCGCCGTGCTCGTAGGTGCCCGTCGCCCGCCCGTACGTGAAGGTGATGTCCGCCACCTGCGGATGGCCGCCGAGCGCGCCGACGAGCACCGGCTCGGCGGTTTCCGCCGTCAAGAGGCCGAGCGCCGCTTCCGCCTCGAGCGCGGCGACGAGGCGCTCCGCCTCGCCGAGATGCTCCGCGAGCCGCTCCGTCACGCGTCGGCTGGCTTGCCGCATGAGCTGCTCCGACGCGACGAGGATGGTACGCCGCGACGCCGCGTCGAGCAGCGACAGCACAACGGCGAGCACGAAAACGAGGACCGCGAAGACGAGCGAGAGGAACCGTGCCAGCGTGAGTCGAAGCGGAGCCACGAGGGATCCCTGATCGACATGCGACGTCCGCATCGTCCGGTCCCCGTTGGATGCCGGCGGGTCGCGCGGGTTTCGCGGCGTGCCGCGGGCCCCGCCGTGGTGCTGTGCACATCCCCCTGGCGTGCTCGCAAATACCAGGTTTGGCCTCGTGCGGACGCGTGTGGTAACGCGGGGTCACGATCGCGGGACCCCACACGTGATCGCATCGGGTCGAGTTGACAGGACTCTTTAGCCGCGTTTTCGCCGACCCTTCGCTCCTGCGGAGGGAACCTTCCAAGTCGGACGTTGTCTTGACCTCTACTGCTGTTTGCCACAGCGCCGTCTCCGCGCTCGGCGGTCGCCGCCTGGACGAGGAGGTCGCCCGCACCTGGTGGCGCCGCCGCACCGGGCAGCTCAGCGAGCCCGCCCTGCCCTTGCCCTCGCTGCAGCTGTGCGCCTCCCCCAGCCGCGAAGCCGCCGTCTACGACGCCGTGCTCACCGCCGCGCGCTCCGCCGACGCCACCGCCCGCGCCCACATCGCCCGCTTCGACGCCGACGGCGCCGTCCTGTTCTTCACCTTCACCACCCCCGGCGGCGCCGCCCTCGCCGGCGAGCCGCTCGACGACCTCATCGACGACAGCGCCGCCGCCGCCCAGCAGGCCGGCGCCGTCCTCCTGGGCGCCGCCAACCCCGCCTTCGAGCCCTACTTCCAGTCCTTGCGCGCCGCCATGGATCCCGCCCGCATCCTGAATCCCGGCGCCCTGCGCGGGCTAGCCGAGGCCGAGGACGAGGTCCGCCCATAGATCGTCGACCGCCTCGAGGCCGACGCTCACCCGCAGCAGGCCGTCGCCGACGCCGATGGCGGCGCGATCGGTCGGTGACAGGCCGCGGTGCGAGGACGATGCCGA
>WBZR01003079.1_pt1 | contig 15882 bp, 15 predicted proteins | sample 5204231 | NCBI WGS metagenome assembly WBZR01 (sample SAMN12412403, study PRJNA552823) | activated sludge metagenome | isolation source: activated sludge from anammox sidestream of wastewater treatment plant... | place: USA: Virginia | collected 2017-08 | reverse complement strand
AACCGGAATCGGCGAAAAGGCCGGCACGATAACCGATAAGGACGATCCGGCCCAAGCAGGGTTTGCCTCGGGTCCGGGCCGGATCGTGCCGCCCGACGTACCCGGCCGAACGCGCGCGCGGCCGACAGCGATGACAGGGTTGCACCCGAGGCGCGCGCCCGCGAGGCCTCAGCGCCTGTGCCGAGACGAGTCACGTCCGCGCGACGCGTATCGTGGCGCGCTCAACGGCGTTCGTCGTCGATGCGGCGGCCCGGGGCGCCGGGGCCGTGGTGGCAGACAGCCAGACCCTGCGCCTGGTACGCGCGCCAGCGCGCCCGTGCCGCGGCGGCCTCTTGCGGCTCGGTGCCGACGAGTTCGATCAGGCGCTCGAACGGCGCCGCAGAGGCCGGCGCCCCGGCACCCAGGTTGACGAGCACCCGGCCCTGCGCCTCGTCGCCGGCGCGCGCGCACAGCCAGATGGGCGTGCGCGCGGCCAGCGCCGAGGGCGCCGGCGGCACGCGCACGTGGGGCACGAAGTCGCGCTCGTCGAAGGTCCACAGCGCCCGATCCAGTTCGTCCAGCACGGGCGGCGGCGCGGTGCAGACGAGCGAGGCGCCGCGCCGCATCGCCTTGCGCAGCAGGCGGCAGGCAAAGCGAACCGGATCGGCGATGCCGGTGTGGAACTCGACTTCGGTGGGCATCGCCTGTTCCCTCCGCACGGCGCCGGCAACGGCGCCGCCGCCCGTCAGCCGGCGCGCGCCAGCACCCAGTGCGTGAGCAGGCCCACCGGGCGGCCGGTGGCGCCCTTGTGCTTGCCCGAGCGCCAGGCGGTGCCGGCGATGTCGAGATGGGCCCAGGGCAGCTTGCGGGCGAAGCGCTGCAGGAACTTCGCGGCCGTGATGGCACCGCCGGCGCGCGGCCCGACGTTGGCCATGTCGGCGAAGTTGCTCTCGAGCGCCTCGTCGTACTCGTCGTCGAGCGGCATGCGCCAGGCCGGGTCGAGCGCACGCTCGCCAGCGGCCAGCAGTTCGGCAGCCAGCCCGTCGTCGGCGGCGAACAGGCCCGAGCGGTGATGACCGAGCGCGATCATGCAGGCGCCGGTGAGCGTGGCCACGTCGACCACCGCCGCCGGCGCGAAGCGTTCGGCATAGCTGAGCGCGTCGCACAGGATCAGGCGACCCTCGGCATCGGTGTTGAGGATCTCGATCGTCTGGCCCGACAGGCTGGTGACGACGTCGCCCGGCTTGACCGAGCGGCCGCTGGGCAGGTTCTCGCAGCTCGGAATGAGGCCCACCAGGTTGACTCTGGCGCGCGCCTCGGCCACGGCGCGCAAGGTGCCCAGCACGCTGGCGGCACCGCCCATGTCGAACTTCATTTCGTCCATCTCGGGCGCGGGCTTGATCGAGATGCCGCCGCTGTCGAAGGTGATGCCCTTGCCGACCAGCACGATCGGCGCGACCGACTTGGCCGCCCCCTGGTAGCGCGCGACGATGAAGCGCGGCGGTTCCTCCGAGCCCTGCGCCACCGCCAGGAAGGCGCCCATGCCCAGCTTGGCGCAGTCCTTGCGGTCGAGCACCTCGACCTTCAGGCCGTGCGACTTCGCGAGCTTCCTGGCCTGCTCGGCCAGATAGCTCGGCGTGCAGACGTTGGCCGGCCGGTTGGCGCACTCGCGCGCCAGATGGACGCCGGCGGCGACGGCGCGCGCGCGCGCCAGCCCTTCGGCGACGGCCCGCTGCTCGGCCCTGGTGCACAGCACGCTCGCCTGCAGCAGCCTGGCCGGCTCCGGTGCGCTCGGCTTGGTGGCCCGATAGAGATAGACGCTGTCTTCGAGTGCGGCCACCACCGCCTCAGCATGCGCGGCGCCGAGTTCGCCGACGCCGGCCACGCCGACCGCCAGATGCTTGGTGCCGCCCTTGTCGAGCGGCACGGCGCCGGCCGCCACCGCCTTGCGCAGCGCCTTGGCCGAGGCATCGGCCGACCAGGCAAACACGAGGCGCGACGCCTTCACGCCTTCGGGGCGATGCAGGTACAGCGTGCGCCCGGCCTTGCATGCGAAGTCCCCCGTGCTCAGCGCGGAGTCGAGCGCTGCAGCCAGCGGCGCGTCGAGCCCCGCCGGCACGCCCTCGCCGGCGACCACCACCAGCAGCGCGTCGGCCTGCACGCCGGCCCATCCCGTCTTGCTGGGCGTGAGCGTCTTGAAGTCCATAATTCCACCGCGTAGAAAGACGCTTGGATGTTATTCGATTCGACAGTACGCAAAGAGCTCGCGCGGACCTTCGGCGCCACGCTGGTGGTGATCCTCACGATCGTGCTGACGATGTTCCTGATCCGCACCGTCGGCCAGGCCGCCAGCGGCGCCGTGGCGCCGCAGGACGTGGTGCTGCTGCTCGGCTATGTCGCGCTCGGACACCTGCCGACGATGCTCGCGCTGGCGCTGTTCGTCTCGGTCGTGCTGGCGCTCGGGCGCATGTACCGCGACAGCGAGATGGCGATCTGGTTCGCCAGCGGCGTCGGCCTGGCGCGTTTCGTGCGCCCGGTGCTGCGCACCACCTGGCCGGTGCTCGTGGTGGTGGGGCTGCTCGTCCTCTACGCCTGGCCCTGGGGCAACCGCAACAGCCTCGAGCTGCGCGACCGCTACGAACAGCGCGGCGACCTCGCGCGCGTGACACCCGGCGTCTTCCAGACCTCGGCCGACGGCCGACGCGTCTTCTTCGTCGAGCGCGACAGCGCCGACGGCGTCCATGCGCGCAACGTGTTCATCCTGACGCAGGGCAGCCGCGGCGAGGCCGTGACTTCGGCGCGCTCGGGCCGGCTCGAGACCCAGGGCGAAGCGCGCTTCCTCGTGCTCGACCGCGGCCAGCGCAACGAAGTCGACGCGCGCAGCGGCGAACGCACGCTGTCGAGCTTCGAGCGCTACCGCGTGCTCGTCAGCGAGCGCGCCGTGCACGCCGCCGAGGCCCTGCCGCCGAAGGCACAGTCCACCGCGGCGCTGCTTGCCGACCCGACGCCCCGGCACCAGGCCGAAGTGGTGTGGCGCCTGGGGCTGCTGTTCGGCGCCGCCAACCTGCTGCTGCTGGGCATCGGCCTGGCCGCCACCAACCCGCGGCGCGCGAGCAACTGGAACCTGCTGTTCGCGCTCTTCGCCTTCGCCGTCTACTACAACCTCGTCAACCTGTCGCAGGCCTGGGTGGCGAGCGCAGGCCTGTCGATGGCCGCCGCGCTGCTCGGCGTGCACGGCGTGGCCTGTGCGCTCGCGCTGGGGCTGGTCTGGTGGCGCGATCACGCCGCCGTGCTGCGCCTGCGCCCGCGTGCGCCGCGCGCCGGAGCCCCCGCATGAGGACGGTGCGGCGGCTGCTCTACCGCGACATCGTCGCCTCGGTCGGCTTCGTCGCGCTGGCCTTCCTGGCGCTTTTCTTCTTCATCGACTTCGTCGACCGCCTCGACGCCGTCGGGCAGCGCGGCCGCGGCGCGCTCGACGCCGTGCTGTCGGCCGCCTGGCAACTGCCCGGGCATCTGTACGAGCTGATGCCTATCGCGGTGCTGATCGGCACCATCTACTCGCTGGCGCGCATGGCGCAGTCGAGCGAGTTCACGATCCTGCGCACCGGCGGGCTCGGCCCCGGGCGCGCCCTCGGCCTGCTGGCCCTGCTCGGCGCCGTCTTCGCCGTCGTTACGCTCGTCGTCGGCGACTACGTGGCGCCGCAGGCCGAACGCCAGGGCCTGCTGCTCGAGGCGCGCATCCGAGGCGGCGTGCCCAGCGAGGGCGCCGGCGCCTGGCTCAAGGAGCGGCGCGCGACCGGCACCGGCGAGCGCAGCTTCTCGATCAACGTCGCGGGCATCGGGGCGGGCGGCGCGCTGCAGGGCGTGCGCATCTTCGAGTTCGACGACGACGGGCGGCTCGTCACGCAGACCGAGGCGCGCGCCGGCACGGTCGACGCGCAGCGCGTGTGGCACCTGCAGGATGTTCGCATCACGCAGTGGCCGCAGGCGCGCGCCGCAGGCACGCCCACCGTGCAGGAGCAGCGGCTCGCCGCCTACGACTGGCCGAGCACGCTCGCCCCGGCGGTGGTGGCCGCTGCGGTGCAGCCGCTGCAGGCGATGAACACGCTCGAGCTGTGGCGCTACAGCCGCCACCTGGGCCTGCAGGAGCAGGCCACGCAGCGCTACGAACTGCAGTTCTGGAAGCGCGCCTTCTACCCCTGGGCCTGTCTGGTGATGGTGGCGCTGGCGCTGCCGTTCGCCTACCTGCACGCGCGCGCCGGCGGCATCAGCTTCAAGGTGTTCGGCGGCATCATGCTGGGCATCGGCTTCGTGCTGCTGAACAACCTCGCCGGCCACATCGGGCTGCTGAGCGGCTGGCTGCCCTGGCTCACGGCGGCCGCACCGAGCCTGCTGCTGCTGCTGCTGTCGCTGGCCGCCTTCGGCTGGTTGGTGCGTTACCGATGAACATCACGAACCCGGCCGCGCCCGGCCGCCCCGATGCGCTGATCCTGTTCGCGCACGGCGCGCGCGATGCGCAATGGGCCGAACCGATGCGGGCAGTGGCCGCCGCCATCGGCGCACTGCAGCCGGGCTGGCGCGTGCGCCTGGCCTGCCTCGACTTCATCGCGCCCGACCTGACGCAGGCCGCCGCCGGCCTCGTGGCCGAAGGCGCGCGCACGATCCATGTCGTGCCGATGTTCCTCGGCGCCGGCGGCCATGTGCGGCAGGACCTTCCGGCCCGGCTCGCGGCGCTGCGTGCCGCGCACCCCGAGGCCGAGTTCACGCTGCACCCGACGATCGGCGAGATCGACGCCGTCCGCCAGGCGATGGCGCTGGCCATCGTCGCCACCGTGCAAGGAGCGCGATGAACCTGCACCAGTTCCGCTTCGTCCAGGAGGCGGTGCGCCGCAACCTCAACCTGACCGAGACGGCCAGGGTGCTGCACACCTCGCAGCCCGGCGTGAGCAAGGCCATCCTCGAGCTCGAGGAGGAGCTCGGCATCGAGCTGTTCGTGCGCCACGGCAAGCGCCTCAAGCGCGTCACCGAGCCGGGCCAGCAGGCGCTGGCGTCGATCGAGATCATCATGCGCGAGGTGGCCAACCTCAGGCGCATCGGCGAGCAGTTCTCCAAGCAGGATGCCGGCACGCTGTCGATCGCCACCACGCACACGCAGGCGCGCTACTTCCTGCCCGAGCCGGTGGCGCAGCTGCGCCGGCAGTTCCCCAGGGTGCAGGTCGTGCTGCACCAGGGCGTGCCCGAACAGGTGGTGCGCATGCTGCGCGACGACGTCGCCGACATCGGCATCGCCACCGAGGCGCTGGCCGAGCACGACGACCTCGTCTCGCTGCCCTGCTACGACTGGCAGCACCTGATGGTGGTGCCGGCCGAGCACCCGCTGGCCGCCGTCGAGCGGCCGGCGCTCGAGCAGCTCGCGGCACACCCGCTGGTGCTGTACCACCGCACGGTGGCCGGCCGCACGCGCATCGACGCGGCCTTCGAGCGCGCGCACCTGGCGCCGCAGGTGGCGCTCGAGGCGATCGACTCAGACGTCATCAAGACCTACGTGCGCCTGGGCCTGGGCGTGGGCATCGTCGCCGAGCTGGCGCTGCGCGACGAGCCGTCCGATTCGGGTCTGGTGGCGCGGCCGCTGGGTCACCTGTTCGGGCGCAACGTCACGCGCATCGCCTTCAAGCGCGGCGCCTACCTGCGACACTTCGTCCACGCCTTCACCGCCATGCTGTCGCCGCGCCTGACGCCCGCGCTCGTCGCGCGCGCGCTCGCCGGCCAGGGCAGCGACTACGAACTGTGAACCACGCCGCGCCCGCCATGTCGCCCCGCACGCCGCCCGTCGCCAGCCGCCTGCCGCATGTCGGCACGACGATCTTCACCGTCATGTCCGCGCTCGCGCACGAGCGCGGCGCGATCAACCTCGGCCAGGGCTTTCCGGACTTCGACTGCGATCCCGCGCTCGTCGACCAGGTCTGCGCCGCGCTGCGCGCCGGCCACAACCAGTACCCGCCGATGGCAGGCGTGCCGGTGCTGCGCGAGGCGGTGGCGGCCAAGATCGAGACGCTGTACGGCCGACGCTACGACGCGGGCGCCGAGATCACGATCACCGCCGGCGCCACGCAGGCCATCCTGACGGCCATCCTCGCCGCCGTGCATCCGGGCGACGAGGTCATCGTGCTCGAGCCCTGCTACGACAGCTACGCGCCGAACATCGAGCTGGCGGGCGGGCGCATCGTGCGCGTGCCGCTCGTGCCGCGCAGCTTCCGGCCCGATTTCGAGCGCATCGCCGCGGCGCTCGGGCCGCGCACGCGCATGATCGTCGTCAACAGCCCGCACAACCCGGGTGCCGTGGTCTGGACGCGCGCCGAGATGGAGCGCCTGGCCGCGCTGCTCGCGCCCACCGACACCTTGCTCGTGAGCGACGAGGTCTACGAGCATATGGTGTTCGACGGCGCGCCGCACGTGAGCGCCGCGTCGATCCCCGAGCTGGCGGCGCGCGCCTTCGTCGTCTCGAGCTTCGGCAAGACCTACCACGTCACCGGCTGGAAGGTCGGCACGGTCGCGGCGCCGGCGGCGCTCACGGCCGAGTTCCGCAAGGTGCACCAGTTCAACGTCTTCACCGTCAACACGCCGATGCAGCACGGCCTGGCGCGCTACATGGCCGACGCGCGGCCCTATCTCGAGCTGCCGGCGTTCTACCAGCGCAAGCGCGACCTGTTCCGCGCCGGCCTGGCGCGCACGCCGTTGGTGGCGCTGCCCAGCCAGGGCAGCTACTTCCAGGTGGTCGACTACAGCGCCGTGAGCGCATTGCCCGAGGCCGAGTTCTGCCAGTGGCTCACACGCGAAGCGGGGGTGGCGGCGATTCCGCTCGCCGCGTTCTACGCAGGCGGCTTCGAGCAGCGCCTGGCGCGGCTGTGCTTCGCCAAGCGCGACGAGACGCTGGCCGCGGCGCTCGAGCGCTTGCAGCGTTTGCAGCGGCTGCAGTAGCCCGGCCCCCGGCCGCCCGCGGCCCGTGCTCAGGGCCGCCGCGCCGGCTCGTCGACCGGATCGAAGATGCTGGTCGGCCAGTCGCTGCGCGACAGATCGAGGTCGACCGGCGCCGTGGCGCGGTCGTCGTGCGTGCCCGAACCCGCGCTGTCGACGTCGAGGCCGACCTCGGAGCGCGTGGCGTCGGCGGGGACGTCGTCGCCCAGAGGCAGGAGCAGGTCGACGCTGCCGCCGGCCAGCGCTTCGCGGTCGAGCCGGTCGCGCGCCATCGCGTACAGGAACAGCACGTCGCGATACGCCGGCAGCTCGAACAGTTCGCCGCGCGCCTTGCGGAACAGCAGCGTCTCGAGCTCGGCCATGGCGTCGATCGGCTGCGCCCAGGCGCGCTCGAGGCGCGGCAGCACGGCCGGGTAGTCCTCGAGCGTGCGGCCGTGCGCGAGGTCGGCGCCCCACTCCGGCGCGTAGGCGTTGAAGCGCCGGTTGAAGCGCGCGCGCGTGCGCTCGTAGGCCTCGCGCTCGCCGCGCCGGTGGTGGATCTCGAGCAGCTTGAGGTAGGGCAGCGCGCTGCCGCCGCCGGTGCTGCGCAGATGCTCGACGAGCAGATCGATCGCCGCCTCGTCCTGCCCGAGGACGACGAAGAACTCGGCCTGTTGCTCGAGGTCGATCAGTTCGTCGACCGACACGTCGCGCGCGGCCGTGCCTTCGGCCTGGCCCGCCGGCGCGAGCACCTGCGTGCGCTCGGTCGCCGACTGGGCTGCCGCCGCGTCGCCGCGACGCGCGCCGGCAACCGGATTCGCCGCGCGGGCTTCGGGCTCGCCCGACGCCGCCGGCGGCGGCCAGGCCGGGTAGCCCTGCGCGACCGGCGCGGCGCTCGCGATCTCGCTCGTCACCAGAGGGATCGGCGCCGTGGGGCTGCGCACCGGCGCAAGCCCGGCGGCCGGCGCGCGCGCCATGGCCTGCGCCCAATCGGCGCCGCGGCGACGCTGCGCGGCAGCCAGCCGCCAGGCCAGCCATGCCGCCAGCGCGGCCAGCAGCAGCACGAGCGCGAACAGCGGCGCCAGCCAGCGGCTCGGGGGCGCCGACACCGCCAGTTCGGCGGCCAGACGATCGGCCCGCTCGCCCTGCATTGCCGCTTCCGCGCGCAATCGTCCCACGCTGCGCTCGAGCGCGGCGATGCGCTCGGCGCTGGCCGACGCCGCCGAGGCGGCGGCGCGTGCCGCGCTCGCCGCCTGCGCCACCGCCTCGAGCGCCTGCTCCACCGCCTGCGCCTCGGGGCTGGGGGCCGGCGTCGCCGCCTCGAGCAGCAGGCGCGGTGCAACCGCCTGCAGCGCCACGGGCACGACGGACGAAGCGGCGCGGCGCACACGCGGCGGCGTCGCGTGGCGCACGGCTGCACCTGCGCTGCGGGTCACGCGACGCGCGCTGCGCGGCCGTTCGGCCGTCGCCGTTCGCGCGCGCGTGCCGACCCGGCCGGGATCGCCCAGCCGCATGCCCTTGATCGCCGGCGGGCTCGCGCCCGACCGGGCGCTCGGCGCTGCGGCCCCCTCCCCCGCCAGCGCCAGCGGCGCCGCGGCGAAGGCCGGCGTCGCCGCCGTGCTTGCCGGCGCCGGCGCCGCCGCCACGCTTGCCGCCTCTGCAGCCATAGGCTGCGGCGGCTCCGCGAAGAGCACATAGCGTCGTGTCACACGCGACGCGCAGCCCGCGCCGACGGAGACGGTGACCACCGGCTCGTCGAGCGGCTGCGCTGCGGCGACGCGCAGCCGCGCGACGTCGGCGCCGAGCCTGTCGAGAGCCGTGCGCACCGCCGGCGCCGCCAGCACGCGCTCACCGTAGGCCACCACGGCATCGACGCAATCGGGCGCGAGCGTCTCGCCGGCATCGATGCGCAAAGGCACCTCGAAGTCGAGCGGCTGCCCCAGCACCGGTGCTGTCGATGGCGCCGTACCGAATCCGGCCGCCCGGGCAACTCCGCCCGCCGTCGCCAGCGGCACGGCCAACGCCAGGGCGAGCGCGAGGCGCGGCAGGTCGGTCGGGTGCAGCATGCGGCGCGTCGCGGCGTTCGGATCGGTTCGAGTCACTCTAGCACGGCCATCGATGCGTCCGAAGCGGCGGCGGGCGCGCTGCCGCACGCGCCGGCCGCCGCGTGCGGCAGCCATCGCCCTTGGACACAATGCGCCGGTCGATGTCGCCTCAGGGACAAGCCATGCCGACCCCCGTTCTTACAATCGAAGAGCAACGCAACATCGAGTCCGGCGCTTGGTTCAAGAAGCTCTCGCCCGCCCTGCGCAGCGCGATCGTCGCGCGCGCCCAGGTGCGGCGGCTGGCCGACGGCGCGGCGCTCATCACGCGCGGCGCGGCGGCCAGGGAGTGGTACGGCGTGGCTGCCGGCGCAGTGCGCATCGGCACCGTCTCGCTCACCGGCAAGCAGCTCACGCTCACCTACGCCGAGCCGGGCATCTGGTTCGGCGACATCGCGCTGTTCGACGGCCTGCCGCACACGCACGACGCCGACGCGCACGGTGCCAGCACGCTGCTGTGCGTGCGCAAGGCCGACTTTCGCGAGCTGCTGGCACAGCACGTCGAGCTTTACGATGCGCTGCTGCGCCTGAACTGCCGGCGCCTGCGTCTGATGTTCGACCAGATCGAGGATCTGGGCTCGCTGCCGCTGCGCTCGCGCCTGGCGCGCCAGCTGCTGCTGCTGGTGCGCCGTCACGGGCAGTCGCAGGGCGACGTCGTACGCGTCGGTCTGGCGCTGGCGCAGGAGGACCTGGCGCAGCTGCTGGGCGCCTCGCGTCAGCGCGTCAACCGCGAACTCAAGCGTTTCGAGCGCGAAGGCGTGCTGCGCGTGGAGCCGACGCGGCTGCTCGTGCTCTCGCGCGAGGCCCTGCTGGCCGCGGCCGCGCGCTGATCGCCCTGCCGAGGAGAGGCTGATGGACGAGTACACCGGCACCCGCCCCGTGGCCGCGAGCCACGCCTTCGACGTCGCCGCGCTCGAGGCCCACCTGGCGCGCGCGCTGCCGGGCTTTGCCGGCCCGCTCGAGGTCGAGCAGTTCAAGGGCGGGCAGAGCAACCCCACCTACAAGCTGGTGACGCCCGCGCGCAGCTACGTGATGCGCAGCAAGCCCGGGCCGCAGGCCAGGCTGCTGCCCTCGGCGCACGCCATCGAGCGCGAGTTCCGCGTCATGCGCGCACTCGCCGCGACCGAGGTGCCGACGGCCGAGATGCTGCTGCTGTGCGAGGACGAGTCGGTGATCGGCCGCGCCTTTTTCGTCATGCAGTTCGTCGCCGGGCGCGTGCTGTGGGACCAGGCGCTGCCCGGCATGACGCGCGCCGAACGCGGCGCGATCTACGACGAGACCAACCGCGTCATCGCGGCGCTGCACAGCGTCGACGCGGCCCGCGCCGGCCTGGCCGACTACGGCCGTCCCGGCAGCTACTTCGAGCGCCAGATCGCACGCTGGAGCAAGCAGTACCTGGCCTCGGCCACCGAGCGCATCGACGCGATGGACCGCCTCATCGAGTGGCTGCCCGCGCACATGCCGGCGAGCGCACGCGACGACAGCCGGGTGGCGGTCGTGCACGGCGACTTCCGGCTCGACAACCTGATCTTCGCCGCCGACGCGCCGCGCATCCTCGCCGTGCTCGACTGGGAGCTGTCGACGCTCGGCCACCCGCTCGCCGACTTCAGCTACCACTGCATGGCCTGGCATATCCCGCCGGGCACATTCCGCGGCCTGGGCGGGCTCGACCTGGCCGTGCTCGGCATTCCGGACGAGCGCGACTACGTGCGCCGCTACTGCGAGCGCGTCGGCGCCGCCAGCGGCCGCATCATCGACGCCGACACGGTGATGGCCGACTGGGACTTCTACCTCGCCTACAACCTGTTCCGGCTGGCCTCGATCTGTCAGGGCATCGCCAAGCGCGTGGTCGACGGCATCGCTTCCAGCGCCGAGGCGCGCGCGACCGGCGCGCGCACGCGGCCGCTGTCGGAGCTGGCCTGGCAGTTCGCGCAGCGCGCCTGATCCGGCGCCGCATCTTCGAAGGGAAGCAGCCGATGGACTTCGCCTACGCGCCGCGCACACGCGAACTTCGGCAGCGCCTGCACGCCTTCATGGCCGAGCATGTCTACCCGGCCGAAGCGCGCTATTTCGCCGAGCTCGAGGCCAACACGCGCGCCGGCCGGCGCTGGAGCCCGCTGCCCGTGATCGAGGAACTCAAGCCCCGGGCGCGCGCGGCCGGACTGTGGAACCTGTTCCTGCCCGAAAGCGAATACGGCGCCGGACTGAGCAACAGCGAGTACGCGCCGCTGGCGGAGATCATGGGCGCAGTGCCCTGGGCGAGCGAGATCTTCAACTGCTCCGCGCCCGACACCGGCAACATGGAGGTGCTGGTGCGCTACGGCAGCGCCGAGCAAAGGAAGCGCTGGCTCGAGCCGCTGCTTGCCGGCGAGATCCGCAGCGGCTTCGCGATGACCGAGCCGGCCGTGGCCAGTTCCGATGCCACCAACATCGAGGCGCGCATCGAGCGCGACACCTCGCAGGGCCGCGACGAGTACGTCATCAACGGCCGCAAGTGGTGGACCAGCGGCGCCGGCGACCCGCGCTGCAAGGTGCTCGTCTTCATGGGCAAGACCGACCCGTCGGCGCCGCGCCACGCGCAGCAGAGCATGATCCTCGTGCCCAGCGACGCCCCGGGCGTGACGGTGCTGCGCCCGCTCACCGTGTTCGGCTACGACGACGCGCCGCACGGCCACATGGAAGTGGATTTCCGCGACGTGCGCGTGCCGGCCTCGAACCTGCTGCTCGGCGCGGGCCGCGGCTTCGAGATCGCGCAGGGACGCCTGGGCCCGGGCCGCATCCACCACTGCATGCGCACGATCGGCCTGGCCGAGCGCGCGCTCGCGCTCATGTGCCGGCGCGCCGTGAGCCGCGTCGCCTTCGGCAAGACGATCGCGCAGCAGACGGTGACGCAGGAGCGCATCGCCGAGGCGCGCTGCCTGATCGAGCAGGCGCGCCTGCTCACGCTCAAGGCGGCGTGGATGATGGACGTCGCCGGCAACAAGGCGGCCAAGGCCGAAATCGCGATGATCAAGGTGGTGGCGCCCAACATGGCCGCCAAGGTGATCGACTGGGCCATGCAGGTCTTCGGCGGCGCCGGCGTGAGCCAGGACACGCCGCTCGCCTTCTTCTACTCCCACGTGCGCACGCTGCGCTTCGCCGACGGCCCCGACGAGGTGCATCGCAACGCGATCGCGAAGATCGAGCTGGGCAAGGTGCCGCCCCCGCGCGCCTGAGCGGCGCGGCCGCGCTACGCGCCGGCTTGCGCGTCCGGCGGCGCGCCCGTGGCCGGGGGCTCGTCCGCGGCAGCCGACATGCGGGACGGCTCGGCAGGCTCGGCAGGCTCGGCAGGCTCGGCAGGCTCGGCAGGCTCGGCAGGCTCGGCAGGCTCGGCAGGCTCGGCAGGCTCGGCAGGCAAGGCGCCCGCGGCACGGCGCGCCGCGCGCAGCGCGGTCTCGAACAGGCTCAGCCAGGCCTGCAGCGGCGGCACGGCCGCGTCGGCGAGCGCGGTGCGCAGCGTCAGCCGACCGCGGCCGACGGTGAGCACGATCGGCCGTTCCGGCTCGGCGCTCAGGCCCTGCAGCTGCGCCGCCAGCGCACCGTCGAGCCACGACTGCAGCCAGCGCTTGTGGCTGCCGAGCGCGACGAAACGCTCCTTCAAGGCTCCCATCTCGGCGCTGCCGAGCTTGGGAAACATCACGAGCCAGCGCATCTCGGGCGGGGTGCGGTCGTCGATGCGCGTCTGCACCCCCTCGACGTACTGCTCGTAGACGTCCTTCTCCATCTGCTCTTGCAGCCGGCGGTTCATCAGCGCCGCCTGCAACTCGGCGGCGAGGCCGAGCTCGCTGCGGATGCGCAGTTCCTGGCCCTCGATGTAGCGGCGCTGCGACGGGCCCCATTCGAGCCGCCAGGGCGTCGCATCGACGCGCCCGTCGACGACGAAGCCTGCGTCGCCGACGTTGCGGCAGGCGTAACGCTGCGCCGCCGCCCAGGACGCCACGTCCTTCCACTCCTGCGGCGGCGCCGTCGCGCGAGCGCAGAACCAGCGCTTGATGCCATCGAGCATGGTTTAGAGTGCGAGCGGGCGCGGCCGCCGCGCGCCGCCCCGACACCTGAGGTGAGCGATGATCGAAGTGTATTCGTGGGCCACGCCCAACGGCCACAAGGTCCACATCATGCTCGAGGAATGCGCGCTGCCGTACCGCGTGCACGCGGTGGACATCGGGGCGGGCGAGCAGTTCACGCCCGAGTTCCTCGCCATCAGCCCCAACAACAAGATCCCGGCGATCGTCGACCCCGACGGCCCCGACGGCAAGCCGATCTCGCTGTTCGAGAGCGGCGCCATCTTGCTGTACCTCGCCGGCAAGACCGGGCGCTTCCTGCCGGCCGACACGCGCGGCAAGTACGAAGTGCTGCAATGGCTGATGTTCCAGATGGGCAGCGTCGGCCCGATGCTCGGTCAGGCGCACCATTTCCGCATCTACGCGCCCGAGAAGATCGCGTACGCGATCGAGCGCTACACGAACGAGGCGCGGCGCCTGTACGGCGTGATGAACCGCCGCATCGCACGCCAGCGCTACATCGCCGGCGACAGCTACAGCATCGCCGACATCGCGATCTTCCCCTGGCTGCGCAGCTGGAAGAACCAGGGCATCGACTGGGACGAGTTCCCGCACCTCAAGGGCTGGTTCGACGAGATCGCAGCGCGCCCGGCCGTCGCCCGCGGCGTGCAGGTGCTGGCCGATCGACGCCGGCCGCTCACCGGCGAGCGCGAGCGCGAGATGCTCTTCGGCAAGCAGCAGTACCAGGTGCGCTGAAGCGCGGCCGCATGCGCCGCACAATCGAGGCCTGCTGCCCGTAGCTCAACCGGATAGAGCACCGGCCTTCTAAGCCGGCGGTTGCGCGTTCGAGTCGCGCCGGGCAGGCCAGCAGCGGCGCCGGCGGGCTCCGTAATCCCCCTGTCGTGACGGGCCCGAGCCCAACCCTAGAATCCGCGCGTCTTGTCCGGGAAGGGGCGTTCGCGATGAGGATTGCACTCGGTGTCGGCACCTGCGTCGTGCTCGGCCTGTCGTGGCTTGCACCGAGCTGGGCCGCCGGCAGCGCCGAAGCCGGCAAGACCAAGTCCGCCGTCTGCGCCGGCTGCCACGGCGCCGACGGCAACAGTCCGGCCGACATGTGGCCCAAGCTCGCCGGGCAGCTGCCCGAGTACATCAGGAAGCAGCTGCACGACTTCAAGTCCGGAGCGCGCAGGAACGACCAGATGACGCCGATGGCGATGCCGCTGTCGGAGCAGGACATCGACGACCTCGCGGCCTACTTCTCCAGCCAGAAGGTGGTGCCGCCGCCGCAGGACAAGAAGGACCAGCTGGCGGCCGGCGAGAAGCTCTTCAGGAGGGGCAAGGGCATGCCCGACCAGGTGGCCGCATGCATGGGCTGCCACGGCCCCGCCGGCGGCGGCAAGAACGACTGGGCGGCGACGATGAAGCTGCCGCCGACCACGCTCGCGCCGGCCATCGGCGAGCAGTACGCAGGCTACATCGCCAACCAGCTCAAGGCCTTCAAGTCGGGCAGTCGCGCCAACGACATCGGCAGCGTGATGCGCCACATCGCCGGCCGCATGACCGACGCCGAGATCACCGCCGTCGCCGCGTACACGGCGACGCTGCGGCGCTGAGGCGCGTTGCCCGGGCCGTTTGCGCCGCCAGCAGGTGCAACCATGAGTGCTGTCGCCCGGCCGCGCCGCGGACGCCTGCGCCAGTTCCTGGCGCTGACCAAGCCGCGCGTGCTGTGGCTGATCGTGTTCTGCGCGGTGATCGGCATGTTCCTCGGCAGCCCGACGCTGCCGCCCGGCCGCATCGTCTTCTTCGCCACCGTCGGCATCGCGCTCGTCGCCGGTGCGGCGGCGGCCATAAACTGCCTCATCGAGCAGGGCATCGACGCGGTAATGGCGCGCACGCGCCACCGCCCGCTGCCCAGCGGCGAGCTGAACTCGATGCAGACCGCGGCGCTGGTGCTGGTCACCGGGGGCACGGGCCTGTTCCTGCTGCACCACTTCGTCAACGCGCTGACGATGTGGCTCACGCTCGCCACCTTCATCGGCTACGCCTTCGTCTACACGGTGCTGCTCAAGCCGAGCACGGCGCAGAACATCGTCATCGGCGGCGCCTCGGGCGCGATGCCGCCGGTGCTCGGCTGGGCGGCGGTGGCAGGCGACGTGCCGCTGCAGGCCTGGCTGCTGTTCCTGATCATCTTCGTGTGGACGCCGCCGCATTTCTGGTCGCTCGCGCTGTACCGCACGCAGGACTACGCGCGTGTCGGCCTGCCGATGCTGCCCGTGATGCGCGGCCGCGAACATACGCTGCGCGTGATCGTGCGCTACACGTGGCTGCTGGTCGTGGTGACGCTGCTGCCCTGCGCCGTGGGCATGAGCCGCTGGCCCTACCTGCTGTGCGCCGCGGCGCTCGGCGCGCGCTTCGTCTGGCGCGCCCACCGGCAGCAGCGCCGCTACAGCGACGACTACGCGCGCGGCACGTTCAAGTACTCGATCCTGTACCTCGCGGCGCTGTTCGCGGCGCTGCTGGCGGATCACCACCTCGCGCCCGACCTCGCCCCGCACCCCGCCCTGTAGCCCGGGCGCCGCGACCTGCCGCCGACACCCGCGCGCACCCGCCGTTGCGCGCCCACCCTCGCCCGTGATGCTCGCCGGCATGCCGACCCCAGACGACCTCGAACCCCGCATCGACGCGCACACGCCGCAAGGCCTCGCGCGTGCCTTCCTCTGGCTGGGCGTCGCGGCGCTGATCGGCGCCGGCCTGCTCGCGCTCGTGCTGGTGCTGGCGCGCACGCCCGGCCTGGCGACGGCGCTGCC
>WBZR01003078.1_pt1 | contig 15883 bp, 9 predicted proteins | sample 5204231 | NCBI WGS metagenome assembly WBZR01 (sample SAMN12412403, study PRJNA552823) | activated sludge metagenome | isolation source: activated sludge from anammox sidestream of wastewater treatment plant... | place: USA: Virginia | collected 2017-08 | reverse complement strand
AAGTTCTCCATCAGAATGATCAGCGCGTTGTAGACGTACTGGTCGTCGATCGTGTGAGGATCGCTAAACTCGCTAGCCGGATATTCTGGGAGCGGCAAGGGGGGAGACGCCACGGTCGTGGTTTTGACCGCCGCTTGGGCTCCGGCCTTCTTCTTCGGCATCGGCGTCTGGGTGATCGGTTCGACCATCACCGTTCGCGTCGACGGCTCGATGAGGTCGGTCGCATCCCAGTACCCTTCGCCGACGATCTTGAGGAGGTCGCCCGAGGTTTGCTTCCGAAAGGCGACCACCATGACCTCGCGCCCATGTTCCTCGAGATGTCGGATCACTGGGATGTAGTCGCGGTCGCCTGCCATGAGATAGAAGGTGGTGACGTCGGGACGCGTATATAGGGTCGTCATCGCGTCGATACAAAGCTTCATATCGGCGGCGTTCTTCTGCTCGGTGCCAACCACGTGGTGGGGTTCGATTCCCATCAAGAAGAGCGAGTTGAGCGCCCCATCCTGAACTCTTTCAAAGTCAGCGTAAGCGTGTTGAACGATGCACTTTTCGGCGCGTTCGTCGCGCACCCGCTTCTGGAGACTTCTTAGGACAGAGATACAAGCGTCTGCCGCATCCATATCCGGAGGTAGCCGATTCTTGAAATAGTAATAGACGTTTTCAAAGTCGACGAATAATCCTGCGTATCCATTCTGGGGAGCCATGAATGGCAGGGTACCCCCGGAGGAACGTGCCATCCGGGGGGCCGTCGAGTGGGCGGTTAGGGCAGCGAGATCTGCGGAATCCGTCCGTGCCGATAGAAGTATTGGAAGACGTCGGCGGAGCGAGGAATCGACCTGCCGCCAAGGTTCCTGGAGTCAAGTTCCTCGGCGTGGGCCTTGGCCTTGTTCGCCCGGTCGGTGTACTCGCGAGTCTGTTGCTCGTAGTCGGCGATCTTCTGGCGCGTCTCCGCGTCGGCCGAGCCCCTCGCATCCTTTCGAAGCTGATCGGCGCGGTTGGCGAACTCGACTCCGGCAGACGAGAAGATCATCGCGCCCGCGTAGTGAGCGGCTGCGTATCCGTCGCCGGCTTTCATCGCCGCATCGATGAGCCGAACCGCATCGGCGTCTTTGCCCTGCATGGAGCGAAGGATCGCAAGCGCCGTGAGTGCCTGGGGTGAGTCTGGCCGAGCGCTGAGACCTGCGTCGAAGTAGGCTTCAGCAACCGAGTAGTGGTACTTGATGAACTCTTTGTCGTCGTTCGAAGTCGTCGGGCGCTGGAGGGCCATCATCACGGACTGGTTACCTCGCTCGACGTATGCATCGGAGTTAGCCGGCTCGGCGAGCACCGCAGTCCCGAAACGCTCGTCGGCTTCGGCGAAGCTTCGGAGGGCGTGATGGAGGATCGACAGGTAGTAGTTGACCTCGGTTCGCTGTCCCTCGTCCTTGCCGAGGCTTGAAATCAGGTTGCCGAACGCGGCGCTGCGGCCCCGTTTCAGAGCGATATACACTTGGCCCGTTCGCACTCCCAAGTTCTCCGGATCGTTGCCGATCGCGTCTGCCATTGCCTTATCGGAGTTTCCGTCGTCGCCGGCGATCGCGAGGAGCACCGCTTGAACGGCTGATCCATAGGCGTCTAGCGAGCCTGCCTTCTCCATCTCGTGAATGGTCCGGCCGGCATCCGCGAAACGGGACATCCGAATCTGGGCATAGGCGATGCGGTTACCGAACGCGCTGTTCTTCGGGTCCTTGAGGAAAGCGGGCTGAAGGGCGCGGACCGCACCATCGTAGCGCATCGCGCGCAAGTTGCCGTCGGCGACGCGTAGCCGGTTCTCGTCGTTTGGCTCAGGCAGTTTGTCAGCCATTGCGTCGAGGTTTGCATGGCGCAGGGTCGTGGCCTGCTTCATCGCTTCGGCGATCGTCTTGAGGGACTCGTACTTGTCGCCACCCCGGTTGACAAGGCCAAGAGCTTTCTTAAGGTTGATCGCCGCCAAGAGCTCACGGCCTTCCGAGAACTCAGCGTCGGATGCCACCGCGTCCTCGGCGAACTGCTGCGCCTTGTCCATGGTTCCGAGCCCCATGTACGCACGCGCCATCAGAACCCGAGCTGGGTTGTATCCTGGCTTGGCTTTGAGGGCGACCCGTCCCGAGTGGATTGCCTCCGCCCACTTCCGATCGACCAGGAAGTCGTTGCCCTGAGCAACATGGAAGTCGGCTCCCTTCGAGACCCCGGTGTCCACCTTCAAGCTGAAGTCCTTGCGGGCTCGCTCGCCGTCGGTGGAATAGCCGACGAAGGCGACCTTCAAGGGTCCTTCTTCTTCGTTCAATGGGTCGATCGTGAACTCATACGGCGTGCTTGAGTCGCTGTCCCTCAAGCTCTCACCGACGTAGAATTCGACCTTCGTGACCGGCTGATCCGACTGCGCGGTCACGCGGAACGTCTTCTCCGCCGAAATCGTGTCGCCGTCGTTCGTGTCCTTGACGGTCAACTCGATTTTGGGTGCGCTGAGGCTGAGAATCGCGGAGGCGAGTAAGGCGGTGAACATCGTGTGTCATTTCCTCGTGGCGGCGACGCCGGCCCGTCGTTAGACGCGACGAGCACGACGAAACATTCGCCCGCTGTTGCGGGGATTGTACCGATCCGACTCATGGCGCCGGTCAGGTTTCGATGCTCAAGTACACTCGGCCCCAATGTTTCTCGCCCTGATGCTCGGCGCCGACGTGTTCTTCTCTTGGGGTCCGTACGACTCTGCGGTTCCGAAGCCCGACAGCCTGCTTGGATACACCGCAGGGCAGCGTCACACGGTGTACATGGATCAAGAAAGGGTGATCGAAGCGATCGCCGCGAAGGCGTCCTCGCGCGTCCAGTTGATCGAGTACGGGCGAACCTGGGAGGGTCGGCCACTCCGCGTCCTCGCCATTTCCACCCCCGAGAACATGAAGAAGCTCGGACAGATCCGAAAGGCGATTCAAACTCTCGCCGACGGGACGGTCGACGAGCGGATCATCAAGGAGACGCCTTGTCTTGTTTGGATCAACGAGACGATCCATGGCAACGAAACCGCGTCGTTCGAATCGGGCATGTGGCTCGCCTACAACTTGGCGGCGAGCAAGAACCCTGCGATCGTGGACGCGCTTTCAAAGGCCGTTGTCATCGTCAACCCCTGTTACAACCCCGACGGCCACGAGCGAACGGTCGTTTGGTACAACTCGGTCGCGCGGGGTGACGCCGACCCTGACGCGTACGAGCCGTTTGAGCCCCGAATCATCGGCGGCCGAGGCAACCACTACCGCTTCGACATGAACCGAGACCGGTTGGCGATGTCGCAGGCTGAGACTCGAGCAGAGGTCACCGAGTTCCTGACTTGGAACCCCCAGGTGTATGCAGACCAGCATGGACAGGTCGAGTCGTATTTCTTCCCACCGACCGCGATGTCGGTCAACAAGAATGTCCGCGACCGGTACAACAAGTGGACGGACGTGCTGGGACGGGCGACCGCCAAAGCCTTCGACGAGCATGGGTTCGGCTACTACGTCAAGGACATCTTCGACTTCTATGCGCCGGTCTACCTCGACGCTTGGTCGGCGTTTTCCGGCGCGATCGGGATGACCCAGGAAACGAATGCCTCATGGTTGGGTAGGACCGACGCAGACGGCGCCGTCCGTACGTTGCGGGATGGCATGGAGCGCCACTTTGTGTCCGCGCTCGCCGTGATCCGCGAGTCCGCCAAGAACCGGGAAGGGTTGCTTCGCTCCTTCGCGGAGTTCAAGCATCGTGGGGCGTCAGGCCAAGTGTCGGGTGATCGCAAGTTCTTCGTCGCGCGCGGCACTCCTGAACAAATCGATCGCATTGGTCGAATCTTGAGCGTCTCGAAGATCGTGTTCGAGACTGGCCATGGAACGATGCACATCGACGGCGACTCGCTCTGGACCGGCCAGCGCGATGCGACCGACCAGGCGGGAGACTTTCTGATCGTCCCGATGGCCCAGCCTCAAGCGACATTGGCGCTCACGATCCTTCAAACGGAAAGCGACTTCGAGCCAGAGTTCGTTAAGGAACAGCTTCGCCGGCGCGAGCTGCGTGACAAGGACAGTGAGTACGCCGAGGGTGAAGAGTTCTACGACATCACAGGGTGGTCCCTCCCGATGCTGCAGGGAGTTCGGAGCTGGTGGACGGCCTCGAAACCGGTCCTGAAAAAGACGGCCACAGATGCAGTCGGCAAAGTGGCAGACTCGACGATCGGATGGGCGATCGAGCCGACGTGGGCGAACACGCTCGCTGTCGCGAAGCTCCTTCATGAGGGGGTACGCGTTAGCCAGTCTCCGAAGCCGATGGTTCTCGCCGGCGGCCAGAGCTTCTCTCCGGGCGCCTATCTCGTCCTGAAGAGTCGGAACGACGTCAACGTTCGACAAAGGCTCGACGGGGTCGATGCGGTCGCGCTCATGAGCGCCTATCCCGAGTCGGCCCGATACGCGCCCGGCTCGGAGAGCGTGCTGCGGCTTCGTCAGTCGCAGATCGGGATCCTATTCGGTGACGAGAACAGCCCCACGAATTTCGGTGGCGCTTGGTACGTCTTCGAGCAAGAGCTCAAGCTTCCCTTCACGGCGATGCACAGCTCCGCTCTGGGGCGGAACCTCGATCGCTACAGCGCGATCTTGGCGCCGGAGGGAAGTGTCGATCTGTCCGGCCAGAAGCTCAAGGACTGGGTGCAGGGGGGCGGCTGCCTCATCTTGCTCGGTGGATATCCTGGACGCGGAGGGTTCCTGAAACTCGAGCGGGTCTCTGGGTCGTTTGGCTACGTCCCAGGAAGTCTGTTCCGAGCCGAAGTCGACCCGCGGTCGTTCCTGTCTTATGGATACTCTAAGGAGGTTGATGGCTCGATTCGGCTGGCAGCATTCGTGGGCGGAAGCACCTTCTACAAGGCGACCGGCGATGGCTCGGTCTGGTCGATCTCGGACGAGGACGACAAGTCGCTGATCACCGGTTGGTCGTGGCCCAACGAAACCGAGAAGGCAGTCAAGGGAACGGTCTGGTGTCACGCCCAGCGGGTTGGTAGAGGTCGTGTCGTCTGGTTCGCTCAAGACCCTACGGAACGCGCGATGTACGCGGGCGTGTGGCCGATGCTTGTCAACGCAATCGTTATGGGCCCTTCTCCATGAGACCTTGGGTCGTCCTCGTCTTCTCGTTTCTCGCTTCGCTTGGAGCCGCTGACTCGGCGGCGCTGAGGGCGCTCCTCCGGATTCCTTTTGTGCCCGAGCCGCTGTCACTCGACCTCGCGGCGGTTCGAGCGGAGCGGGCCGTCGAAGGGCTTGCCAAGCTCAACCCAGAGCTGCTGGCAGATCGCCTGAACCCGAGGCTCAACTATCGAGCGGCTTCGTACATGCGCGAGATGGGTGACCCCGCTTCCGGCGAATATGCACGGCGCGCGGTCGACGCCTTGATCGAGGCCGAGCGTGCTCGCCCCCTCGACCTCGATCAAACAAGGCTGCTCATCGAGGCGGCGATCGCGGCCGGAGATCTTGAGCTTGCCGGGAAGAGGCTCGACGACTCGAAACTCACTGATGCCGACGTTGCGACCCTGCGGGGGGAGATCGCGATCTTCCGCGTGTTCGAGGAGGCCAACGTCGCCCAGATGTCGCCCGCCGGCGATCGGATGCTGAGGATCTCCCTGGAGGCGCTTCGCAACTCGGACGTCGCTGCAACATGGAAGGAACTGCTCCTTGGCGCCGCCAAGGACCTGCGCCGAGCGGCGCAACTAGCGCCTAAGGACGCGCGGCCTCACCGCAGTCTCGCGGTCGCCCTGGTTGCCCGTGCGTACGTCGAAAGCGCGATCAGGTGGCGAAGTGAGCAGGCGACGACGAGTCTGATGCCGGAAGAGGCGTTCGCCCACTTCAAAGAGGCGTCGAACCTTGCGCCTGAAGACGTCGTCGCGCAATGGGAAGCCTACGAATCGCGGGTCGCCCTCGAGCGGAGCCGTGGCGCCTCGGTCGCGTCCGCACTGCCAAAGGACGCGCTCAAGTACGTCGCCACACTCACCAAGCGACTCCAAGTCATCGCGACTTCCGAGAGAACGGACAGTCGCCTCGCCGCCGAGATCCTCGGCGTCATCGTGTCACAGGGAACGAAGCCTGAGGACGCACTTGCCTGGTTCGATCGGGCCCGTGGTTCGTCGTTTAAACCCAGGATCGAGTGGCTGCGCTTTCGGCTGCTCCTGGCGATCGGCAAACCCGCTGAGGCAGCGATCGCGGGCGAACCACTCCTCGCCGACAAGAGCGTTCCCGAGTTCGCCCTCGCGCTCGCGGTGGCCTATGAGCGTGCGGGCGAGACAGAGCGTGCGGATCGGCTGGTCGTCGAGTCGCTGATGAAGTGGCCGGGTTCGCCCGAGCTTCGCTTGGCACGTTCGATCGCGCTGCTTAGGGACGCCTCTGGGGCGGGACTGGTCGAGGCTGGTCAAACGTTGGACCAACTGACGACGGTTCTGACGGATGGAGACCCGCTCCAGGACGAGCTTCGATTCGCTCGGGCCGTCTACTTTGGGCTGATCGGAGACGTCGACTCCGCAAAGCGGGTCATCGACCTAATCGACAAGAAGATGCCGGCGAGGGTCGATCGCCTACGGAAAGCCCTTAGTTCGACCGAAGCTGGCTGAGCACCGCGCGGGCAGGCACCGACAACCCCATCTTTCCAAGAACCGCCGCTCTCTTGAACGCCAGGCCTGCGTCTTCGCCGACGAGCTTGCTCAGCGCATCCCGAAGACTCGACTCCGCCTCGTCATCGATCACGCGGAACTTCGCTTCGGCGTCTCGAACGACCAAGGTGAAGTCAAGTTCACGGTCGGCATGGTCGAGGGCCTCGTCGATCCCCTTGCCGTAGTAGAACCCGCCGCTTCCACGAACAAGTTGGCCACTCCACAGCACCTCGCCGTACTTCTCGATGCGGGCGTTCACGTCCGGATCCTTGAGGTCGAGTTGGATGGTAAACAAGGCCCGTGCGACCGTGTGGCCGTTTGGCCAGCGAATGATCGACGGCCCCGCCTTTGAGACTGCGGCGACGGCTTTCTTTCCAACCTCGCGGGCGAACTTCTCGTCTTGAGGCGAGGGGCGATACTCGACCACGGCAGCCTTCCTTGACGGCCTCCACGTCTGGCTCACTCCATTCGACTGCCCGACGACGAGGACGCCATCGCCGGAGACGAGAATCCGGTCCCCTTCGTAGATCTTTAGGCCGGGTCGGACCGAACCATTGCTCAGCTTCGTCCCTGCAGGCGATTCGATCGTCAACGACGCACGTGCTTTGACGACCTGGCCAACGAGAAACCTCGCGGGTGCGAATGCTTGGGCTCCGAGGGCGAATGCGACGATGGCGGTGATCATGAGGATTCCTTGCGTGACAGAACGTTGCGTCTCCAGAAAGACTGAACGCGGAACTTCAGGTCGTGGTACAGGTGATGAAGCTTTGGCTCCAAGACTGGGTCGATCACTAGGCCGAAAGCCACAAGCAGGAAGTCGGTCCACAGAATGCTAAAGGCTCGCACCAGGACTATGCTGGCGGCGACGGTCAGCCCAATCATTCCCCAGGTGAACCAACGTTTGAGCCGCTCATCGCTGACTTCATGGGGGGCAGTGATGTGCCGCCGCCGGACGCAGTAGACGGTCGTTAACACCGCCAACGACGCGATGGCCGAGAGCACGATCCCGAGCCATGGTTGGAATTCTCGGACGGGAGCACGAGCCTTGGTGACGAAGCCGAGCGCGTGGAGGTTGACTCCTTCCGTCGACAAGCTCCCAACGTTGTGGATGTCTTCGCCAGGGATGATCCTGCCGATGAGGACGACTGCGCCTTCGAGCTCGCTCAACGGTGCCAGTGCGAGTGCGTCCACGTTGGGAATGCGCATCGTCTCCCGCTCGATCTGCTCGAGGGCTGACGGGTTCAGGAAGTAGCGAACTGCTTGGAAGCGCAGCGTCGGTGCGTCCTCTACGCCTTCGACGACCAGTGGCTCGCCATATGGAGTCGTCAGCATCGTCGAATCCAGAAGCCGATTGCCACTCCGGCGAACGGACTCGGCAAGCGCGTCGGAGAGACTTGGCACCTCGAAGTTGCCCCGGTCGGTATCGATCGTGACGCTTCCCAGCACTGCCGGACGGGCGCTCGGGTCGAACCTCTCCATATAGGGGTGAACGACCATGTTGACCAGTCGGGAATCCGACGACCCCAGCCAGTTCTCAGGCTGCATCACATCGGCCACGCGGACACTCAAGAATGAAGGGACAGGCGGATCGAACTTTGCCAACTCATTAGCGATCGCGAAGTTTGCGTCGGGGTACCGCTTAGGCTCTCCATAAGGCGTGAAGTCGAGGTCGAACCCGATTGCCTTTGGGTGGACTCCCTGATCCCGCATCGCCTCGACGATCTTTGCGACCTGGGCCATGTCGGTTCGTTCCGGTTCGTCCTTGCGCCTAAAGCCGGTGCCCAGATCCACGACGCGAATGCCAAGGCGACCGGAAGGAGCCCGGATCTGCCCGTTGAGCTGTTCGTAAGCCCAGAGCTGCATCTTCTCACCGAACGACACGTGGGCGAGGATCTCGTGAACCCCTTCGATGGCCGCAAAGAGGCACAGTCCGGTGAGAAAGTCCCGGCGCATCCGACGGAGTCGGCGGGCGATCATCTCGACGGTTGCGATCGCGGTCTTGCCGTCTCCCACCGCCTCGGCATGGATGCGCTTGGCTTGCTCCATGAACCGAATCGGGACTTCGCGAACGGTGGTCGGCGAGACGAGCCGGTAGAGATCGAGGTCGACGCCGTGCTTGACCTCTTCCGTGCCCATCGGCTCGAAGTGGCCGGCGAAGTCCTCCAGTTCCTCGGCGATTTCGTAGGCCCGCTGGGTGACGATCAGCTCGCCTGGCTCACCGCAGCCGAGGGCTCTGGCCGCGACGTTGACTCCCTCTCCATACACGTTGCGGTCGCCGGAGATGTCAGGGCCGAACTCGACGGGGCCGAAATGGACGGCCATCCGGAGGCGGAACTGGCCCGCTTGAGCGACCAAAGGCGCCAGCTCCTGCGCGCACCGAAAGGGCGACCCGATCGCGTCGAGAAACGCGAGCGCGAAGCCGTCGCCGGAGGGCGCGGCGACGACCTTCCTGCGTTGCCGCGCCTGGCGGAACGTCGGGCACTGCCGTGTCAACCGCAAGAGCAGCTGAACCATGTCGGCTTGGGTCGGTGTCAGCTCCTTCGAGTAACCGACGATGTCGACGAACAGCACGTAGGCGAACGTTGGGTCTTGGCTCATGTTTGCCTCCGCGCTCTCTTCGTTACTTGTCAGGAATCTCGATCGCGATTCTGACCGTATCGACCGACCAGTTTGCGGGCGGCGTGTTCGGCGTTGCGCCAGACCGCGTTTTGAACGGAACCGGTTGCGCTTTGGCGAACGATCCGAGGAGACGGCCGAGGGGTGAGTCCAACCCCTTCGGTTGAGCGAAGCCTCCATCGCCACGCCTTGTTCCACCAGCGTTGCGCGCGTCGGCGAACAGCGGGTCATACGGAATGTAAGTCTCGGTTCCGATCACTCTGAGCGTGTCGATTCCGATGCCATCGTCAGCCTTGTTCACTTGGTAGCTCTGAATGCTGGCAAGGTCCTTGGCAGAAACCAGAGTATTGAACGCCCCAAGGTATCGCCAGTTGCCATCCACCGCAAGCTGAAGGTTCTGGGGAACGACTGGAATCGGATTTTCAGCCGTGCCTTGGCTCGGCCAGAGTGGCTTAACCTCTCCCCGTGGTGTGATGTCGAGGATGGCGATGTAGGGGGTATAAGGCGCACGGGGGGACGGGCTGGTCGCGCGTACTCTGAGTGCGAATCTCTGATCGAACACCCCGTCCTTCGGCTCCGTCTGGGTGAACATCGATTCGGACTTTGTTCCGGTTTCCCCGAGAGAGGCAACCTGTTCGAATCCGTCAACGATTTTGGTCTTGATCTTGACGACTTCGATCTCGACTTTCACAATCGAGCGGCCGCTCGGGCCTAGTTCGAGCACCGCGCGTCGCTTGGCCTCGTCGGTTGCAGCCTTGCTGACGATTTTCACCAACTCGTCGTCCCCGGGACCGGCATGCTTGGCGAGCGGATTGCCTGCAGCATCGGTGATCTGCCACGTGCCTGGTTCTGCGTCGAACGCGAACTTGGAGCCGGTCCCTGGCGGAGAGACCCTGACATCGAAGCTGTCTGGAGTCCCCTGCTCGAAGATCGCCAGGCCCTTAACCTTCTTGACCCATTCTGCCGACGCGTCGCCGTCGAGCTGCATCCGGATCTTCCCGGTGGGCTGTGAGTCGAGAATGACGGCCGGCCAGCCCTTCATCGTCTTAACAGGTGCACCGGAGACCTTCTGGCCGTTCGCGTCGACGATGTCGACCGCGCAGGTGCCCGCGTTGATCGGGTCCCGGGCGATCGCTCGATAGGCCGGCTGGTCGGTCAGCTTCGCGTCAGGCTTGTAGATGCCAAACAGGCAGCCCGCCTTGATCCCATGGACCTGGCCTGCCTCGATCTTGAGGACTGCGCCGTCGGGGAATGTGGCAAACGATCGCGGCTGAGGCTCGATCCTCGTGTCGAACATGATCCGATCTTGGGACTTGCTGCCCTCAAACCACGGTTCTTGGACGGGCGACCCATCCATGTTCTTCGCGTGGGCTCGGACCGATGCGCGCAATTCGTCATAGAACCGCTTATAGGTCAGGCTGCTCTGACGCTCCGCGTTGCGTCGAAGGGCTTCAATGAACTCGTAAGTGAGGACGCCCTGATTGAGCTTGGTGTCCTCGAACGCTTCGCGGTCGGCTTGAGCGGCGCTGAAGACGGCTAGCGCGTTGTCGATCAGCCACCCTTTGGTGTCCTTGGCATTAGGATCTGGCTTCGCGGGTGGCGCGGTGTTGGGGCGGCCCGATTTCGGCTTCAGCGTGCCTCGGCTGATGTTCTGCGAGTGGCAGCTATCGAACACCATCGTGACGTTGTCCACCCCGTTGTCGCCCATCCGGTCGAGATACGTTCGAAAGACCGGACCCGAGATCACGGTGGACGGATCGACGACCCCTCCTGCTTTGCGCTTGACGTCGATCGGGACGATCGACTGGGAATAACCGGAGGCCTTCGAACTGTCGGGGATGCGGGTTCCGTGTCCAGAGTAGAAGAAGACGACTTTGTCGCCCTTCTTCGCGGTCGTGGCCAGCTTGTCGAGAGCGGCGGTAATGCTGGCGCGGGTTGTCTCACTGTCCTTGACGAGCAGCACGATTTGGTCGCCCGGCCCCGAGCCGGCCTTGTAATACGTCTTGAGCGCGTTGACGAACGCGACTGCGTCAAGATTCCCGTTCAGCTCGCCAAAGCCGGTCGATTCGACTTTGTATCCGTGCACCCCGACCGCAAGTACGAGGAAGCGGCCCGGCGCGGGAGGGGCAGTAACGAAGAGGGAGAGGCCGAGTGCGGATGCGATGATGGACATGAGGTCTTCTTGTTGCGGATGGATTCGTCAAATCAGGGCGTGGTTGGTCGACTCATCGGCCACGACTGCTCGAGGGATTTCGTCGAACAACCCGCCAAAGACGAAATGGTTGCGGGCCCTCTCCGAATCCGAAGGAGGAGCGGGCCCGCAGATCTGGAGCTACTCGAGCGTCCAGGTGAACGTCGCGCCGTCCACGAGCGAGTACCAGCGAGGGCCCCAGCTGGTCGTGCCGCCTGCGCTCACGGCATACAGCTTGCGGGCGCCCGAGTACTGCCAGCCGTAGGAGTCGCCGAAGGGGCCGACACTGCCGACGTACTGGTCGTCGACGTAGATGTAGATGTTGTAGTCGGTGCGGTTGTCGACGTGCAGGTACGTCATGTTCGCCGCGCCCTTCGACTTCAGCTTGGGGTTGCGCATGGCGCCGGTCTCGGTCGCGAACTTCGCTTCCGCCGGCATCTTCGCCTCACCCTTGGACTTGGTGCCCTTCACCCGGTCCGCCTTGACGTGCGCTGCGCGCTGCCCCGCGAAACCGAGTACCGAGAGCGCCGTAACGGCAGCCATGATCAGTGCGATCTTCTTGTTCATTCCAGTTGTTCTCCTTGGTCGGTCGGCCGTTCCCAGAAGTGTCTTCTCCCCCTGGCTCTGCCGGGCCCTTGCAGGCTAGCCCAGATTATAGGACTGTGCTACGCATCTTGGCAAGGTCCGCCCTGTCCGACGTGCGGCGTTGTCCCGCGATTGAATGTCATAGGACGGAAGACCCGTTTCCGGGCGGTATAATGCTCCGTCGTGCAGACCTTCTACAACGTCTTGCTGGGACTCGGCATGGTTGTCGCCGTCGTGTTCGCCATGCTGGTCTTCGTGACTGGCAAGGGGGATGCGATGTCCGGCGGCGGCAGCGTCCGCACAACGTTCAAGGGCAAGGCCAGCATCGACGATCTCATCTCCAGAATGACCCTGATCCTTGGGATCGGCTTCATGGCCCTGATGCTCGTGCTGGACATCATCGGGAATCGGATCTTCCCGCAGTAGGCGCGGTATAGTCCGCGCGTGGTCGTTCGATTCCCTGTCCTAATTGCAGGCTCCGTCGCCATCGGAGTCTCGACCGTCTACTGTACACGTCCGGCCGAACCGGCGGATCCCCCTGCCCGCAACGTTCAAGGTTCCGGTATCACGAAGCTCTGGGAGCAGAACTGTGCGAACTGCCACGGCGCGAATGGGCAGGGCGGTGGCGGCGGAACCCGATCGCTGATTTCGGTCGAGAAGTTCGATCAGGCGAACGACAAGCCGTTCTTCGATGCGATCAAGAAGGGCATCCCGAACATGGGAATGGACGCCTTCGGCGCCTCGCTCTCGGATCCTGAAATCTGGGGTTTGGTCGTGCACATCCGTGAGATGCAGTCGCGCGGACTGCGCGAGAAGAATGGCTCTCCCAAGCCAGTCGACGGTGTGTTCCCGGGCAAGGTTCACGACTACCGAATGGAAACCGTGGTCGAGTCGGGTCTCAAGACGCCGTGGGCGGTCGATTGGCTACCCGATGGCAGGATGCTGATCACGAATCGTCCCGGCACTTTGATGCTGTTCGACGCAGGGAAGCTGACCGACGTCGCCGACACGCCGAAGACGGTTGAAATCGGCCAGGGTGGCTTGATGGACGTCGCCGTTCATCCTGGTTATGCGAAGAACGGTTGGATCTACCTCGGGTTCACCGATCCAGCGAAGGATGGGCGCGGGGGGATGACCAAGATCGTGCGAGGCAAGCTGACCTTTGACGGCGGCCCTAAGTGGACCGCCCAAGAGACGATCTTCGAGGCCGCTCAGGACACGTACAGCGGGTCCGGAGTGCACTTTGGAAACCGCATCGCCTTCGACGGGAAGGGCCACGTCTTCTTCTCGATTGGAGAGCGCGGGAGCGGCAACCTGGCCCAGGACCTGAGCAAGCCGAACGGAAAGGTCTATCGCGTGAACGAAGATGGCTCGATTCCGAACGACAATCCGTTCGCATCCGTTGCCGACAAGGCGAAGGGCTGGATTTCCGCGATCTGGTCCTATGGGCACCGTAATCCCCAGGGGCTGGCGTTCGATTCCAAGGGCGATCTTTGGGACACCGAGCATGCGCCTCGAGGCGGCGATGAGGTGAACCGGATCGAGAAGGGCGCCAACTACGGTTGGCCGATCATCTCATTCGGCATCAACTATAACGACACGGCGTACGCGCTGCCGTGGCCCGCGACCGGGCAGAACTTCAAGGTGCCTGCGTTCCGATGGCTGCCTTCGACCGGCGCCTGTGGGCTCGATTTGATCGACGGGGCGGCCTTCCCGAAATGGAAGGGCGACCTCGTGGCGGGAGGCCTCTCCGGGCAGAATGTGGATCGCCTTCGCCTTGACGACGGCAAGCTCGTCGAACGCGAAGAGTTGATCCAAGGGATGGGCCGGGTACGGGACGTCATGACCGGGCCCGAGGGTGCGATCTACATCGTGTTCAACGAGCCGGACAAAGTCGTTCGCCTTGTTCCTGCCAAGTAGCTTCCTGGTCCCCTAAGTCCCGTTGGTGAGGGCGGGGGATGGTTCGTGCCCCCGAATGTTCTCCGCCATTCTGTGAACTTGATCTGAACCCGACGCGGGCGCGGCGAACCAGCGGGATCAACCGTCTCTAAGGTAGAATTTAGATTCAAAACGACGACCGGAGCCTGCTCCGCGCTTCACGCCGCACCCGAGCGACCCCATGCCCGAGAACGACATTCCGCGCCCGAACGACGAGCCCGAACAGGAGCCCGTAGACACCACCCAGACCTTCGCCGAGGGCGAAGGGGAAGGGCAAGGCATCGGCCAAGCCGAGGCACACTACGACGCCGACAGCATTCAGGTGCTCGAGGGGCTCGAGGCCGTTCGCAAGCGCCCCGGAATGTACGTTGGTGACAACGGCCGAAAGGGCCTCCACCACATGTTCCGAGAGGTGCTCGACAACTCGGTCGACGAGGCCCTCGCCGGATTCTGCGACAAGATCGTCACGACGATCCATGCCGACAACTCGGTTTCGGTCAGAGACAACGGCCGCGGCATCCCCGTCAGCAAGCACGAGAAGATGGGCGTGTCAGCGCTCCAGGTCGTCATGACGGTGCTTCACGCCGGAGGCAAGTTCGGCGGCGAGAACAGCTCTTACAAAGCGTCGGGCGGTCTCCACGGCGTCGGCGTTTCCTGCACGAATGCGCTGTCCGAGTGGTGCGAAGTCGAAGTCCGACGCGAAGGGAAGGTCTGGTTCCAGCGGTACGAACGCGGCATCCCGGTCGAGCCGGTCAAGTCGACCGGCAAGTCCGGCGACACCGGTACGTTCACCCGCTGGCTGGTCGACGCGACGGTGATGAACGACACGAAGTACGACGTTCACATCTTCAAGAACCGGCTGCGCGAGTTGGCCTACCTGAACCCGAAGGTCACATTCGAGTTCATCTACGAGCCCAACGAGGAGGAGTCGGAGACCTTCCACTTCTCGAAGGGTATTCCCCAGCTTGTCGAAGACGTCAACAGCGCGAAGATCGGCCTCCACCCGGTGATCTACTTCAAGCGGCTGCGCGAGAAGTATGAGGTCGAAGTCGCCCTCCAGTATCACGACGGATACAACGAGACGATCCTCGCATTCTCGAACAATATCCACCAGCCTGACGGCGGCACCCACGTATCGGGCTTTAACCAGGCGATGACCCGCGTGATCAACTCCTACGGCAGGAAGATGGGTTTCCTGAAGGAGAAAGACGCGAACTTCAACTCGGACGACGTTGCTGACGGCCTGACCGCCGTAATCTCGCTCCGGTTGGAGAACCCCCAGTACAACTCGCAAGATAAGGTCAAGCTGGTCACCCCTGAGGTCCAGGGCATCGTGAACTCGCTGGTCGGGGACGGCCTCTCCACCTATCTGGAGGAGAACCCGCGTCTAGGCAGGCTGATCGTCGAGAAGGCGCAGACGGCTCAACGAGCCCGCGAGGCGGCCCGGAAAGCCGCGGAAAGCGTGCGCCGTTCGAGCGCGATGGACAACTTTGGGCTTCCGGGCAAGCTGAGCGACTGTCAAAGCAAGGACGCCACCCAGTGTGAGCTTTTCCTCGTTGAGGGAGATTCTGCGGGTGGCTCGGCCAAGGCCGCGCGAGACCGCCGGACTCAGGCCGTGCTCCCCTTGCGAGGCAAGATCCTCAACGTCGAGCGCGCCCGCATCGACAAGGCGCTCGACAACGAAGAAATCAAATCGCTGATCGCTGCCCTCGGCGTGGGCATCGACCTCGAACTCGGTCGCCGGCACGATGACGACGAGGATCAGGGCGAGAACGGCAACGGCAAGAAGAACGGCAGGGACAGCACGTTCGACCTAGACAAGCTGCGCTACCACAAGGTCATCATCATGACCGACGCGGACGTCGACGGCGCGCATATCCGGACCC
>WBZR01003077.1_pt1 | contig 15883 bp, 15 predicted proteins | sample 5204231 | NCBI WGS metagenome assembly WBZR01 (sample SAMN12412403, study PRJNA552823) | activated sludge metagenome | isolation source: activated sludge from anammox sidestream of wastewater treatment plant... | place: USA: Virginia | collected 2017-08 | reverse complement strand
CCCCGGGCGGCCAGTATAGACCCGCCGCAGCGGCCTCCCGGTCGCCTAACCTCCGTCACGTGCGAGTTCTCTCCGTCGTCGGCAACCGGCCCCAGTTCATCAAGTCCGGGCCGCTCTCGGCCGCGCTCGCGGCGGGCGCGGTCGACGAGGTGGTCGTGCACACGGGGCAGCACTACGACCCGGAGCTGTCGCAGGTCTTCTTCGACGAGCTCGGGCTCGGCGAGCCCGCCTACCGGCTCGAGGCGGGCTCGGGGAGCCACGCGGAGCAGACCGCGCGGATGCTGCCGGGGATCGAGGGCGCGCTCGTCGCCGAGGCGCCCGACTGGGTGCTCGTCTACGGGGACACAAACTCGACGCTGGCGGGCGCGCTCGCCGCGGTCAAGCTGGGCGTGCCGATCGCGCACGTCGAGGCGGGGCTGCGCTCGTTCGACCGGACGATGCCCGAGGAGTGGAACCGGATCGTCGTCGACCGGGTCTCGACGCTGCTTCTCTGCCCGACCGAGATCGCCGTCGCGAACCTCGCTGCCGAGGGGATCGCTGACGGCGTCCACGTCGTCGGCGACGTCATGCTCGACGCGAGCCTGCGCCTGGCGCCGCACGCGCGGGAGCGCTCGGAGGCGCTCCGGCGGGCCGGAGTCGAGCCGGGCCGCTACCTGCTCCTGACGCTCCACCGCGAGGCGAACGTCCGCCCCGAGGCGCTCGCCCGGATCGCGGCGGCGCTGAACGCGCTCGCCGAGCCCGTCGTCTTCCCCGCCCACCCGCGCACGGCGGCCGCGCTCGCCTACGGTGGCGTCGAACTCGGCCCGCACGTGCGGGTGCTCCCGCCCGCCGGCTACCTCGACTTCGCCGCGCTCGCCTCACAGGCGCGGGTCGTCCTCACCGACTCGGGCGGTGTCCAGAAGGAGGCGTACTGGTACGGGGTCCCGTGCGTGACGCTACGCAGCTCGACGGAATGGGTCGAGACCGTCGAGACCGGCTGGAACCGTCTCGCCGGCGACGACCCCGGGCGGATCGCCGCCGCGGTCGCCCGTGCCGGGCCGGGCGCGACGCATCCGCCGCTCTACGGGGACGGCCACGCGGCGGACCGGATCGCTGAGCTGCTCTGTACGATGGCCGGCCAGTGAGGCCTGAGCTGGCAGTGATCGGGGCGGGCTACGTCGGCCTGCCGCTCGCCACGGTATTCGCCGAGGCCGGCGTCCCCGTCGTGCTCGTCGACCTCGACGAGGCGAAGGTCGCGGGCGTCGCGCGCGGCGAGAGCCACATCGGGGACGTCCCGGGCGAGCAGGTCGCGCGGCTCGTCGGCTCCGGCCTGCTCGGCGCCACCTCGGACTACGACGCCGTTCGCGACACGGATGCGATCCTGATCGCGGTCCCGACCCCGCTGACGCGCAACCGCGAGCCCGACCTCTCGATCGTGCTCGCAGCCACCCGCGAGGTCGCCCGCCGCCTTCGTCCCGGACACCTCGTCGTGCTCGAGTCCACCACGTACCCGGGCACGACCCGCGAGGAGCTGCTGCCCCTGCTCGCGGCCGGCGGCCTCGAGGCCGGCACCGACTTCCACCTCGCCTTCAGCCCGGAGCGTGTCGATCCCGGCCGGCTCGACTGGACGACGAGGAACACCCCGAAGGTTGTCGGCGGCATCACCCCGGCCTGCACCGAGCGCGCCGCCGCCTGCTACCGCCGCGCGCTCGACACGGTCGTCCCCGTCAGCTCGCCCGACGCGGCCGAGCTCGTGAAGCTGCTCGAGAACATCTTCCGCTCCGTCAACATCGCGCTCGTCAACGAGCTCGCCCAGCTCTGCGACCGGATCGGCATCGACGTCTGGGAGGTCGTCGGTGCGGCCGCCACGAAGCCGTTCGGGTTCATGAGCTTCCAGCCCGGGCCCGGGCTCGGCGGCCACTGCCTGCCGGTCGACCCGTTCTACCTCGCCTGGAAGGCGCGCGAGTACGACTTCTACACCGAGTTCATCGAGCTCGCCGGCAAGGTCAACGAGAACATGCCGGAGTTCTGCCACCACAAGATCGTCCGGGCGCTCAACTCCCGCGAGCGCCCGCTCAAAGGGAGCCGCGTGCACCTGCTCGGCGTCTCCTACAAGGAGGACGTCGGCGACCTGCGCGAGTCACCCGCGCTGCGGCTCGTCGAGCTGCTGCGCTCGGGCGGCGCCGACGTCTCCTACACCGACGCGCATGTCCCCGAGCTCCCCGAGTACGGGCTCGTCTCGACCGCGCTCGAGGCCCGCCTCGCCTCCGCCGACTGCCTGGTGATCGTGACCGCCCACTCCGGGATCGACTACGCAGACGTCGCCGCCCGCGCCCGGCTCGTCGTCGACCTGCGCAACGCCACCGGCCGCGCCGGCGTCTCCGGCGACACGGTATGGAAGCTCTGACCGTCGGGCAGGCCGGGCTCGGCCCCTGGGGCTCGAACCTGGCCCGGAACTTCGGCGAGCTCGCCCGGCTCAAGTGGCTGTGCGACCTCGACCGGGCGGCATTCGACGGGCGCGCCGGCCGCTTCCCGCAGACCACGTTCACGTCCAGCTTCGACGATCTGCTCGCCGACCCCGAGGTCGACGCGGTCGTCGTCGCCACCCCCGTCCCGACGCACGCGGAGCTGGCCCGCCGAGCGCTCGAAGCGGGCAAGCACGTCTTCGTCGAGAAGCCGATGGCGCTGACGGCCGCCGACGCCGCCGGGCTCGTCGAGCTCGCCGCCGGGCGCGGCCTCGTGCTGATGCCCGGGCACCTGCTCCTCTACCATCCGGGCGTCCGGATGCTGAAAGAGCTCCTCGACACCGGCGAGCTCGGAGACGTCCTCTACGTCTACGGCAACCGCCAGAACCTCGGCACGATCCGCCGCGACGAGAACGCGCTCTGGAGCCTCGGCGTCCACGACCTCTCCGTCATCCTGCACCTGCTCGGCGAGGAGCCGGCCGAGGTGTGGGCGCGCGGTGAGTCGTACCTGAAGCAGGGCGTCGAGGACGTCGTCTTCTGCTACCTGCGCTTCGCCTCCGGCCAGGTCGCCCACATGCACCTGTCCTGGCTCGACCCGCACAAGATGCGGCGGATGACCGTGGTCGGCAGTCAGCGGATGGCCGTCTTCGACGACATGGAGCTCGAGCGCAAGATCACCGTCTACGACAAGGCGGCCGAGCAGGCGCTCGGCACGTACGGCGAGTGGCGCACCCGCACCGGCGACATCCGCAGCCCCAGGATCGCGAACGACGAGCCGCTCCGCCTCGAGTGCGCCCACTTCCTCGCGCTCGTGCGCGGCGAGGGCGATCCGGGGCGGGCGGCCCGCGACGGACTCGCGGTCGTCCGCGTGCTCGAGCGTCTCCAGGCCTCGCTCGAGCGGGGCCACGCGTGACCGGCGCCGCCGTCGTCCACCCGGGCACCGTACTCGGCGCGGACGTCGAGCTCGGCGACTTCGCGGTTCTCGGCAAGCAGCCCACCCTCGCCGCCCGCTCGACCGCGCCCCGGGACGCGCTGCCGCCGCTCGTTCTCGGCTCCGGCTGCCGCGTCCTCGCCGGCGCCGTCGTCTTCGCCGGCAGCCGGCTCGGCGACCGGGTCGTCGTCGGCGACCAGGCGTGCGTGCGCGAGCGCTGCGAGCTCGGCGACGACGTCGTTGTCGGCCGCGGCGCTCTCGTCGAGAACGACGTCACGATCGGGGCGCGCTGCCGGATCCAGGCGAACGCCTACATCACCGCCTACTCCGTGCTCGAGGAGGACGTGTTCGTAGCCCCCTGCGTCGTGACCACGAACGACAACTACATGGGTCGCACCGAGCGCCGCCACGCGCTCCGCCGGGGCCCGACGATCCGCCGCGGCGCCCGGATCGGCGGCGGGGCCGTGCTCCTGCCCGGGATCGAGATCGGCGAGGAGGCGTTCGTCGGCGCGGGCGCCGTCGTTCTCGCCGACGTGCCCCCGCGCGCGGTCGTCGTCGGCAACCCGGCCCGGTGGATCCGGGACGTCCCCGACGAGGAGCTGCTCGGCGCCTGACGCCGGGGCTGACGTGTACGTCGAGCTCCGCCACCTGCGCTACTTCATCGCGGTCGCGGAGGAGCTCAACTTCAGCCGGGCGGCGGCGAGGCTCCACATCGCCCAGCCCGCGCTGTCGGCGCAGATTCGCGCGCTCGAGCGGAACCTCGGCTGCAAGCTGCTCGAGCGCACGACCCGCCGGGTCGAGCTGACCGCGCACGGCCGGACGCTGCTCGAGGACGCCCGCGAGGTGGTCAGGCTCGCGGACGAGGCCGTCAGTCGGCTGCGCGCCTCCGTCCGCGGGGAGCGCGGCGTCCTGCGCGTCGGCTTCATCGCCCACGGCGCCGGCGAGCTCGGCACCGCGATCCTCAAGCGTTTCGCCGACACGTGGCCGCACGTCACGATCGAGCTCGAGGAGGCCGGAACGCTCGAGGCGCTCCAGCGCGGCGTCCGCGACCGCGCGACCGACGTGGCGTTCGCCTGGCTGCCGCTCGTCCACGACGAGCTGGTCGCGGCGCCGATCCGGGCCGAGCGCGTGCTCGTCGCCGTGAGCGGCGACCATCCGCTCGCGGCGCTCGCCGCTCCGGGCGCGGCCGACGTCGCGGCCGGGCCGATCGTGGCTCCCTGGGACGGTGTCCCGTTCGGCCTGCTCGAGCCCTGGGTGGGGCCGTTTCGGCCCGGCGGGCGCCGGCCCGGCGACCCGAACGGGACCAGCGTCGACGAGTGCCTCGCGGTGGCCAGCCACGGCCTGGCCGCCTACCTCGTTCCCGACTCCGTCGCCCGCTACTACGCGCGGCCCGGGGTCGTCTTCCGCCCCGTCGCGGGAGTGGCCCCGGGTCAGGTGGCGGTCGTGCGGCGCCGCGACGTCGCCAACCCGGCGGTGGCGGGCTTCGTCGAGGTGGCGCGGAGCGAGGCGGCGGCCGCCGAGATCCAGAACGACAGCTTCTAGATCACGCTCGCGATCGGTATTTCCCTCCGCGCCCCGAGGCGCGTAGCCTGAGCTCAGGCCGGCCTGGGCGTCAGTCCCGGGGAGCCGGCCGCAAACGACAGCCGTGCTGGCCAGCGTCGAGGGGCGGAACCGCGACCGCCGGCGCCAGCCTGCCCGGAGAAGGAGGAGCGATGGAGACGACCCCGCCTGCCGGGCCCGCCGACACCCGTCTGCGTCAGGAGGCGCTGCGCCGGATCGCCGCCAGGCGTGCCCTCCAGGCGCACGTGATCGGCTACGTCGCGCTGAACGTGATCCTGATCGCGATCTGGGCCGTCAGCGAGTACCAGAACGCGGGTGGCTGGCCGACCGGGCTGCGCTCGGGCCGTCGTGACCACGACTGGGACCCCTGGGTCGTCTACCCGCTGATCGGGACGACCGTGGGGCTCGCGATCCACTGGTGGGCCACGGCCTGGCGGCGGGCGCCGACGGAACGCGAGATCGCCCGCGCGATGGGCGAGCTGCGCGACGAGCGGCCCTGACACGCTTCGGAACACGATTGACAAGAAAGGAAGGAACACGAATGAGTCCAACACCCATCACCGCTATTCGCGGGGTCGCCGGCCTCGGGCTGACCGTCGCCGCGCTGACCCTCGTCGCCTGCGGGACGGGACCCGGGGGCCAGCGGGCGCTCGAGGCCGCCCCGCTCGCGGCCGATCTCGACGAGCTGGTCGCGGCCGCTGTCGAGCTCGACCCGGACGTGCCCGGCGTCGCGCTCACGGTCCTCACGTCCGAGCTCGACTGGAGCGGCGCCGCCGGGGTGGCCGACCCCGCGAGCGATGAGCCGCTCGAGCCGGTGACGCCGCTTCGGATCGCGTCGAACACGAAGACGCTCACCGCCGCGGCGGTCTTCCGGCTCCAGGAGCTCGGGGCGCTCGACGTCGACGACCCGATCGCCGCCCACCTGCCGCCGGCGCTCGTCGAGCGCCTGCCCGGCGGGAAGGAGATCACGGTGCGCCAGCTACTCCGCCACGAGAGCGGCCTCTACGACTTCGCTACCGACCCGGCCTACCTGCGGCTGGTGGCGGCCGACCCCGGGCGCCGCTGGACGCCGCTCGAGCAGGTCGAGCTCGCGCTCGAGCTGGGCGAGCCCTACGGGCGGCCAGGGGCGACCGTCCACTACAGCGACACGGGCTACGTGCTCGCCTCCCTGATCATCGAGCGCGCGTCCGGCCAGCCGCTCCCGGCCGCTCTGCGCGACCTGCTCGGCTTCGAGCGGCTCGGACTCGCCTCGACGTGGCTCGAGTCCCTCGAGCCCGCGCCGGCCGGCGTGCCCGCACGGGCGCACCAGTACCTCGGGGACGTCGACACATACGGGTTCGACCCGAGTTTCGACCTGTACGGGGCCGGTGGCCTCGTGTCGACGACGGGCGATCTCGCGCGTTTCTGGCGGGCGCTGTTCGCCGGCGAGGTGTTCGAGTCGGACCGCACCCTCGAGGACATGCTGGCGCCCGCGCCGGGTAGCGGCGTCGCGTCCGGCCTTGTTCGCACGAGCCTCGGTGGCCACGTCGCGTGGACGCACGACGGCTTCTGGGGCACCGGGGCCATGCACGTCCCCGACCTCGGCGTCACGATCGTCATGTCGCTGGGACAGCACGAGGGTGCCGACGAGGCCGCGGCCCACGTGCTCGCGGGCCTGGCGCGGGCTCTGGCCCTGCCGAGCTGAGCCCGCACCCGGACGGCGCGCCCGCGTCCGTCCCGGCGGCCCGGCCGAACGTTTGCGGTTGCGGGTCCCCAGGCCGAGCGCGCCGGTTTGGAGCGGCTAGGGGATCTTGCGGACGGTCAAGCGGTAGGCGCCGCCCGAGCGGGCGGGGGCCTTCACCTCGACGTAGTACCAGCCGCTCTTGCGGATCCGGTACGCGAGCGAGGCGGAGGCCCCCCGCGCGTAGGCGACGACCGAGCCGGCTCGGACGGCGAGCGCGGTGATCTCCGTGACCCGCGTCGTGCCCGGGCGCCAGATCGCGATCGTCGTCTTTTTGCCCGGCGGCCCGGCCAGCTTCAGCGTGACTCCCTGGCCGGCTCGCAGGTAGGTGCGGTAGACGTCGCTCGGGTCGTCGTAGTGGTCGATCGTGGCGCTGATCGTGTGCTTCGCGCCGTAGAGGGTGCGGGCCCTCGAGCCCGCGTCGTCGTTGGTCTCGTAGCGGTCGGCCGGCGGCAGCGGCGCCGCCAGCGCGCCGAGCGCTCGCTGCACGTTCACGAGGCCCCTGCCCGTGGCGGCGTCGCGTCCCGCCGGCCCGACGTCCTCCGCGTTCGCCTCGAGCAGCGCGAGCACCTGGCTCGCGTGCAGCGTGGGGCGCTCGGCCAAGAGGAGCGCCGCCGCGGCTGCCACGAGCGGAGCCGCGAACGACGTGCCCTGGCCGGAGCGCAGGTGGTTCGTCGCGCACATCGAGTAGCCGGGCTGCGCGCACGCCGGGTCGGTCAGGTCGAACGGGAACGTCGAGACGATTCCGGCGCCTGGGGCGGCGAGATCGTTGTAGACGGGATCTCGATTCGAGAACGAGGGCGTCGTCCCGTCCTGGGCGAGCGCGCTGACGCCGAGCACGTGCGGCAGCGCGGCCGGGTAGCTGGCATACGGGTACGGGCAGACGAGGTCGCAGTTACCGGCCGCGGCGACGATCACCGCCCCCTTGCGGTACGCGTACTCGATCGCCGCGTGCTCGAGCTCGGAGTAGGTGTCGTTCGCGGGCGTCTTCGGGTCGCGGCGGCCCCCGAGGCTGAGGTTGATCACCCGCGCTCCCTGGTCGGCGGCCCAGCGGATCGCCTCGGCCTCCGCCGCGGTCGAGATCCGCCCGTTCGGATCGACCACCTTGGCCACGATCAGCTCGACCGGGAAGCCGGCGCCGGCGATTCCGAGCCCGTTGTCCATCGCCGCCGCGATCTCGCCCGCGACGAGCGTGCCATGGCCGAGCGTGTCCTCGGTCGCCCTGCCGCGCACGAAGCTGCGCGAGGCGGCGATCCGGCCCGCGAACTCGGGGTGTGAGCCGTCGATGCCGGAGTCGATCACCGCCACCCGAACCGCCGGGAGCTGCGGCCGCTCGGCCCAGTAGTCGAGCGCGTGGATTGCGGTCAGGTACCACTGGAAGAGAATCAGCGGGTCGCTCGGCGTGAAGGCGAGCGAGCGCGAGCGGCGGATCGGCTCGACGTAGTCGACCCCGGGCAGCTCGGCCAGCGCCGTAACCGCGGCGTCGCGGTCGGCGACCCGGACGACGAGCGCGTCCAGCGCTCCCAGGCCGCGGTCGACCGGCTGGCCCGTCGCCACCTCGACGAGCGCGGCCACCTCCTCGAGCGACGCCCCCTCGGCGACGCCCACCGCGACCCGGCCCGGCGTGGCGAGCGCCGGTGCCGCGAGCGTCAGAGTCGCGACGAAGGCGGCGAGGCCGGCCAGCTTCACGCTGGGCCCACGGTCTCCGCAGCGCTCGTACCGGCGGCGAGACCGGCCGTTGCGGCGACGCGGGCGCGGTAGGTGCCCGGCCCGGGCCGGACCCGCACGGCAAACCGGCCGTCGGTCCCCACCTCACCCGCGGCGACGTCGCGCCATGCATCGGCACCGCGCTCTTGGATCGTCACGATCGCGCCGCCCACCGCGGGCTCGACCGAGCCCGTGAACGCCCGCCGGCCGGCGCTCAGCGTGACGCGCGGCTCGACCCGGACCGTGACGGGCTCGCCTCTCCCCGACGCGAGGCGCAGCCGGTAGACGGTCGTCACCGCGGGCTTCACCGTGACCGCGATCCTCCCGTGCGCCGTCGCGTCGACGTCGCGCAGGGCCGACCAGGCTTCCCCGGCCGGCCGCGCCTCCACGACCGCCCTCGCGGTGTTGCCGAGGTTGGCGGTGAGCTTCACCTTCTGCCCGAAGACCACCCGCTGCGCCGACGCGCTCAGCGCTCCCTGCGCCTCGATCGCGAACCACGTCGAGCGCAGCCCGAGCGCGGTGCGCATCGTCGAGCCGGGAATCTCGGTCGTGCCGCCCGCGCCGGTCGCGATCACCGACGCGACCCTACCGGATGCGTTCAGCTCGACGGCGAGCCCGGTCAGGCCGTCGGGCAGCTTCGAGCCGAGCTTCGCGCGCAGCTCGCTCTCGGTGAAGCCGACCGGCCCCCACGTGTGGAACGGCGACGTCTCCGCGTCGTAGGGATCCTCGACCGCCACGAGGTAGGGGACCGGCTCCGAGCCCGCCCAGGCGTCCTCGATCGCGGCTGTGCGCCCGCCGGAGCTGGCCGAGAAGAAAGTCCACGCGATCTTCCCCTGGTAGCGCACCACCGTGCGTCGCGTCGCGGCGACCGCCGCGTTCGTGCGCGGATGCTCGGCCTCGATGCCCCCGTAGACCTGGCTGCGCGTGTCGGCGTAGACGTCGAACGCGCCGTCCTGCTCGCGGCTTGCGAGCGCGTACGTGCGGGCGGCGATCGCCTGCGCCGCGAGCGCCTCCGCGTGCCACTCGGCTGGCATCTCGCGGGCGATCACGCCGCGCACGTACTTCTCGAGACCGACGTCGTTGACCGCCATCAGGCCGCCGTCCGCGACCGTGACGACGATCGCGCCTCCGTACGGCCGGCCGAGCCGGAGCGGTCTCGGGCCTGGCGAGAAACGGACCGGCGAGACGAGCTGGCGGGCCTGCCCGCCGGTCGCGAGCGTCAATCCCGCGCCGATCGTGTACGTCCCCGCGGGCAGCTCGAGCGTTCCGTTCGCGTCGGTGACCCGGAACGGGGCCTCGGAGCCGAGCTCGAGCGACTGCCTGCCCGAGGCGAGCAGCACGCGGATCCGCGCCTTCCCGGTCCGGGCGAGCTCCGTGCCCGGGTAGTAGTGGGCGAGGATCTGCTCGTGCGTCCAGCCGTGCTCGGCGAAGCCGAGCGCCCCGTACTGGGCCAGCCCGACCCCGTGCCCCCAGCCCTGGCCCGTGAAGACGAACGTCGTGCCGGCGGCTGGGCCCGGGACAGCCACGGCGGCGGCGAGAACAGCGGCGAGTATCAGCAGGCGGCGCATGGCGAGGCGGATCGGCCCGTACCTCGGATCGAGGGTAGCGCAAGCTCGTTAGGGATTCGTGAGCCGTGGTTCGCCGGAGGGTGGCGCTATCCCTGCCCGAGGCGCCGGCCGTACTGGCGCTCGGCGTAGGCGCGGAAGTGCTCGCCGGAGCGCAGCGGCTCCCACCAGTCGCGCCTGCCGCGGTACCACTCCACCGTTCGCGCGAGCCCGTCCTCGAACGTCCACCGCGGCTGCCAGCCCAGAGCCGCGAGCCGGGAGGAGTCGAGCGAGTAGCGCCGGTCGTGGCCGGGGCGGTCCTCGACGTGGCGCAGGAGCTCCCGGGGCGCGCCTGTCAGCGCGAGGATCCGCTCGGCCACCTCCACGTTCGGGAGCTCGCGGCTCCCGCCCACGTTGTAGACGCTCCCCGCCTCGCCCCGGCGCAGGACGAGCTCGATCGCGGCGCAGTGGTCCTCGACGTGGAGCCAGTCGCGGGTCTGACGGCCGTCGCCGTAGAGCGGCAGGGGCTGGCCGTCGAGCGCGTTCGTGACGAAGAGGGGGACCAGCTTCTCGGGGTACTGGTTCGGCCCGTACGTGTTCGAGCCGCGGGTGATCACGGCGTCGACCCCGAACGTGCGCACGTGGGCGAGCACGAGCAGGTCGCCGCCCGCCTTGGCGGCCGCGTACGGGCTCGAGGGCCGCAGCGGGTCGGACTCGGCGGAGGAGGCGCCGGCCGGCACGTCGCCGTAGACCTCGTCGGTCGAGACCTGCACGAGCCTGCTGCCGGCCGCTCGCGCGTGCTCGAGCAGCACGTAGCTGCCGTGCACGTCGGTGTGGATGAACTCCGCCGCGCCGAGCAGCGAGCGGTCGACGTGCGTCTCGGCGGCGAAGTTGACGATCGCCTCGCAGTCCGCCGCCGCCCGCTCCACATCCCCGGCGTTCGCGATGTCGCCGACGTGGAGCTCGTGCGGGACGCCCTCGAGGTTCGCCGGGTTGCCGGCGTAGGTGAGCCGGTCGAGCACGACCACCTCGTCTCCGCCGGCGACGAGCCGGCGCACGAAGTGGCTGCCGATGAAGCCGAGCCCGCCGGTGACGAGTACCCGCACGGTCGGGGATGCTACCGGGCGGGGAGCCGCGCCAGGCAGGCAGCGAGCCCTTCCCGCCAGGGCGGTAGCCGTGGCGTGCCGGGCCGCTCGCTGCGCAGCACCGAGCGGGCGGGGCGGGGCGCCGGGCGACCGAGCTCGGCGCTCGAGATCCGCTCGACCCGGCAGGGGAGGCCGGCCTGTTCGAAGATCGCCTCGGCGAAGCCGGCCCAGGTGCAGTCGCCGCCCGCCGCGACGTGGTAGAGGCCGTGCGGGAGCGAGACCAGCTCGCGCGTCGCGGCGGCGAGGTGGCCGGTGAAGGTGGGCGAGCCCCGCTGGTCGTCGACGACGCGCACCGTCTCCCGCTCGCCGCCGAGCGCGAGCATCGTGCGGACGAAGTTGCGGCCCGTCCAGCCGAACAGCCAGGACGTGCGCACGACCCAGCCCGCTCGCACCTCCCGCTCGCCGTCGAGCTTCGTGCGCCCGTACACGGAGAGCGGACCGGTCGGGTCGGACTCGATGTACGGGCTGCCCTTCGCCCCGTCGAACACGTAGTCGCTCGAGAAGTAGACCACGGGGGCGCCCAGCGCAACGATCCGCCGCGTGCCGACCACGTTGACGGCGTGCGCGCCCGCGGGATCGCTCTCGGCGCCGTCCACGTCCGTCCAGGCCGCGCAGTGGAGGACGAGATCGACCGGCCCGACGCCCGGCGGCAGGGGCCGTGTGACGTCGAGAGCGCCCCGGTCGAGCGCCTCCGCCCAGGGAAACGCCTCGGCGAGAGCGGCGCCGAGCTGCCCGCCCGCCCCCGTGATCAGGACGCGCGGGAATCGCGCTCTGAGAGGATCGGTGCGGTCGTGCTCCACAGGTCCCTGACCCGCGGGTCGTCCCACGGGAGCGTGTGCTCGTCGGGATCGGAGGGGTCGTACTCCTCGGTCACGTGGTAGGCGAACAGGCAGTCCGTCAGCGCCTCGAACCCGTGCGCGTGGCGCCCGGGCACGTAGACGGCGACGGGGTTCTCGTCGCCGATGTCGACCGAGCACGCCTCGCCGCTCGCACGGTCGAGCACGACCACCCGGGCCATCCCGGCGAGGCACGCGAACAGGTCGTCCTGGCCACGCTCGTGGAAGTGCAGGCCGCGGATGACGCCGCGCCGCGAGAAGGAGAGGTTCGTCTGCACAGTCCGGCGCGGCAGCAGACTGTCGCGGCGAAGCTCGCAGAACCAGCCGCGACCGTCCTCGTGCCGCACGAGCGGCAGCAGCAGGAGACCCTCGATCACGCGACCTTGTTCGCGCCGGTCCGCTCGACGAGCGCGCCGATCTCGGCGATCGCCTCGTGCGTGCCGGCGTCGTGCCACCAGCCGCTCGTGCGGCGGGCGGCCAGGCGGCCGCTGGCGGCGTAGGCGCGGTTGACGTCGGAGATCTCGAGCTCGCCGCGGCTCGACGGCTCGAGGCCGCGGATCACGTCGAAGACCGTTGCGTCGTAGCAGTAGAGGCCGACGACCGCGTCGCTCGTCGGCGGCGCCGGGTAGCGGGTGTCGACGACTCCGGCCTTCTCGACCAGGTCGGCGACCCGCCCGTCCTCGCCGTAGACGACGACGCCGAAGCGCTCGGGGTCGGGAACCTCCTTGACGAAGATCAGCGCGCCCGCGTCGCCTCCGGCGAACTCCCGGATCGCCGAGACCTCGGCGTACTCGAAGATGTTGTCGCCGAGGCAGACGACGATCCGCCCGCCCGCCGCGAAGCCCTCGGCCATGCCGACCACCTGGGCGATCCCGCCCGGCCGGGTCTGCACCTTGTAGGTCAGATCGAGGTCGAAGAGCGGCTCGCCGCCGCCGCGCCCGTCGAGCCTGCCGTCCCCGAGCAGGTCGATCAGCTGGCCGGCGTGGCCCTGGCCGGTCACGATCAGCACCTCCCTGACGCCCGCGAGCTGGAGGAGCTGGAGCGGGTAGTAGATCATCGGCCAGCGGCCGACCGGCAGCAGGTGCTTGTTCGCGACGCGCGTCAGCTCGCCCAGGCGCGTCGCCTCGCCGCCGGCGCAGATCAGCCCCCTGAGCGGCCCCGCCGCCATGCCGGCAGTCTAGGGCCGTAGGGGCGAGGCGGGCCTCGCTCTCGATCTGCGCGGGCCCCGCGCTGCCCGTGTCGTCAGAGCAGCCTCAGGAACTCCTCGCGGGCCACGCCCGACGCTTCGATGATCGCCGTGAGCGTCCCCCGGGCCAGGTCGCCTGCGTGGATAGGCACGACCACCCGATGCCGATGCTCGGGGTGACGGAAGACGTGGTGGCTTCCCCTGACTCGATCGAGCCGCCAGCCGCATCGCTCCAGCGCTCGAACCGCCTGGCGCGGCGTGACCGCCGGCAGCCGTTGTGTCACCTCGAGACGGTGACGCGCTCGATCTCGACCGGGCCGGGGACGGGATCGCCGTGCGCTTCGAGCGATTCCAGGTAGAGCTCGATCGCCTCCCGGATCATCTCCAGGGCTTCCTCACGGGTCTCGCCCTGACTGACGCAGCCGGGTAGCGCAGGAACGGTCACGCTGTAGCCGCCCTCGTCCTCCGGGATCAGCAGCACCTCGTACTCACGCGACGCCATGGCCTGAGTGTACGCCAGCATCGGGTGAGCGCCGGCGCCCCTCCCCTCGCTCCCTACCCGGGCGCGAGCGCGGCCTGGAAGGCCCGCTCGGCCTCGGGGCCGAAGACGCAGAGGACGACCCGCTCGAGCGACCGGCCGTCGAAGTCGCGAACGGCGGCGACCATGATCCGCGCGCACTCGTCGAGCGGGAAGCCGCCGACGCCGGTGCCGAACGCGGGTAGCGCGAGCGAGGCCAGCCCGAGCTCGTCCGCGAGCAGGAGGCAGCTCTCGGTTGCGCTCCGGACGAGCTCCGCGGAGGTGCGCAGATCCTGTCCCATGACGGCGGCATGGATCACGTACCGCGCCGGCAGGCGCCCGGCGCCGGTCGCGACCGCGCTGCCGGGCGGGATCGGGCCGAGCGTGACCGCCTCCCGCTCGATCTCCTCGCCGCCCGCACGCTTGATCGCGCCGGCCACGCCCGAGCCCATCCACAGGTGGTCGTTCGCGGCGTTCGCGATCGCGCCCACGTCGAGCCGGGCGATGTCGCCCTCGACGAGCTCAGGCTCGAGCCGCACGAGCGGCCCTCCGCGCCGCCTTGCGCGCCCGCACCGCGCCGGCCGAGCGGACGGCCGCGAACCACAGGTAGAGGAGCGCGCCGAGCGCGAGCGAGACGCGCCTCACGATCGTGCCCACGGCGCGATTGTAGGCCGCCCGGCTGGCGCTACGATGAGCCGGTGTCGTTTCACGACCTCGACCGGCTGCGCAGCGAGATGGAGGAGCTGTTCTCCGAGCTCTGGCAGGGCCGGCGCCTCGCCGGCGCCCGCCGGGCGTTCCGTCCCGCCGTCGACGTCTACCGAACGGACGATCCGCCCGCCGTCACCGTCGTCTGCGATCTCGCCGGCGTCGACCCCGCCGACGTCGAGCTGAGCGTCGCCGACGGCGTTCTCTCGATCACGGGCGTCCGTCGCCGGCAGGCGGCCGAGCGGGTCGTCTACCACCAGATCGAGCTCGACCACGGTCCGTTCGAGCGGCACGTCCCGATCGGGGAGGAGGCGCAGGCCGCCGACGCCGAGGCGGCGTTCGATCGGGGGCTGCTCGTCGTCACGCTGCCGCTGCGCCGCGAGCCCGAGCGGCCGGCCGCGGTCCCGATCAGGGTCGTGCGCAGATCATGAGCGACGCCGGCGTCCTCGAGCAGGAGGGCGCGGCGGAGCTCGAGATCCCGCCGACCCTCCCCGTTCTGCCGCTCCGCGACACCGTCGTCTTCCCGGAGTCGATGAGCCCGCTGGCGATCGGGCAGGAGCGCTCGATCCGCCTCGTCGACGAGGCCGTCGCCGGTAACCGGCTGGTCGTGCTCGTCGCTTCGAAGGCATCCGAGGTGGAGGCGCCCGGCGCCGCCGACGTGCACACGATCGGTACCGCCGCCGTGATCCACCGGATGCTCCGGATCCCCGACGGGACGCTGCGCGTGCTCGTGCAGGGCGTGCGCCGCGTGCGACTCGTCCGCTGGGTGGCCGAGGAGCCCTACCTGCTCGGCGAGTTCGAGGAGGTGCCAGACGTCGTCCCGGAGACGAAGGAGGTCGAAGCGCTCTCCAAGAACGTCCAGGGCCTCTTCTCGCGCATCATCGACCTCGCCCCCTACCTGCCCGCCGAGCTCGAGCTGGCGACCGCGAACGTCGAGGGCGCGAGCGCGCTCACCTACCTGATCGCCGCGACGATGCGCCTGAAGACGGAGGAGAAGCAGGCGCTGCTCGAGGAGGCGAACGTCGAGGAGCGGCTGCGGCGCCTGACCGCGATCCTGAGCCGCGAGCTCGAGTCGTTTGAGCTGGGCGCGAAGATCCAGTCGCAGGTCCAGTCGGAGATGGAGAAGTCCCAGCGCGAGTACTACCTGCGCCAGCAGCTGAAGGCGATCCAGGAGGAGCTCGGCGAGGGTGACGCGGAGCAGGCCGAGCTGGCCGAGCTGCGCCGCCGCGTCGAGGAAGCGGGGCTGCCGGAAGCCGCAGACCGCCAGGCCCGTCGCGAGCTCGACCGGCTCGGGAAGCTCCCCTCCGCCTCGGCCGAGCACGGCGTCATCCGCACCTACCTCGAGTGGATTCTCTCGCTGCCCTGGAACGCGACCACCGACGACGACCTCGACCTGCGCCGGGCCCGGCGCGTGCTCGACGAGGACCACTACGACCTCGAACAGGTGAAGGAGCGGATTGTCGAGTACCTCGCCGTCTCGAAGCTGAAGCGCGACCTGACGGGCCCGATTCTCTGCTTCGTCGGCCCCCCGGGGGTCGGCAAAACCTCGCTCGGGCAGTCGATCGCGCGCACGCTCGGGCGCAAGTTC
>WBZR01003076.1_pt1 | contig 15885 bp, 14 predicted proteins | sample 5204231 | NCBI WGS metagenome assembly WBZR01 (sample SAMN12412403, study PRJNA552823) | activated sludge metagenome | isolation source: activated sludge from anammox sidestream of wastewater treatment plant... | place: USA: Virginia | collected 2017-08 | reverse complement strand
CCCGACCTTACCAAACTGAACAACAAAGAATTCTCTGCGGCAGACCTGAAAGAATTTGAAGACCTGAACAATGCCTGGAGAACCGGCAAGATCATAGGAAGAGAAGATTAAGAAAATTTTCATTTTACCGATCCCTGTAAACTTCCCTTCTGATCCCTGAAACCTGTGATCTTGATTGTATCTTTGCAGTTCCAATAAAAACAGCAAAAGTGTCAGAAATAAAAAGTTCTTTAGTTCATAATTTCAATGCCGGCCCATCCATTCTCCCGAAAGAAGTGTTTGATGAAGCAAGCCGGTCCATCCTGAACTTTAATAATTCCGGGTTATCCATTCTGGAAATTGGCCATCGTACTCCCTTGTTTCAGCAGGTGATGGATGAAGCAAGATCACTGGCAACAGAACTGATGCGCCTGGATAGTGATCATGAAGTATTGTTTCTTCATGGCGGCGCTTCCACACAGTTCATGCAGGTGCCCATGAACTTGCTGAACGAAAATGAGTCTGCTGCTTTTACTGATACAGGCGTCTGGGCTACCAAGGCCATAAAAGAAGCAAAACTTTTCGGGCATACAGAGATCGTTTGCAGCGGGAAAGAAAGTAATTATACATCTATTCCCAAAAAATTCCAGGTACCGGCCGCTGCCAAATACCTTCATATCACCACCAACAATACGATCTATGGCACACAGTGGCAGGATCTTTCATTGTTCGATCAGTTCAAAGTGCCGCTGGTGGCAGACATGAGCAGTGACATACTGAGCAGGGAAATTGATTTCAATAAATTCGACCTGATCTATGCCGGTGCACAAAAAAATATAGGTCCGGCGGGAGTGAACATTGTGGTGGTGAATAAAAATTTTTTAGGAAAAGTGAGCCGGTCCATCCCCACCATCATGGACTACCGCAATCATATTGAAGCCGGTTCATTGCTGAATACTCCGCCGGTATTTGCCGTGTATGTATGCATGCTTACCTTACGGTGGCTCAAAGGGCAAGGCGGTGTGGCGGCCATTGAAAAAATCAATAACGCCAAAGCAAAATTGTTTTACGATACGCTGGACAGCCTTCCTGTATTCAAAGGAAAAGCAGCAAAAGAAGACCGCAGCAGGATGAATGCTACTTTCATTATGGATGATGGAGCATTGGAAAAAGAGTTTCTTGATCTCTGCAAGGGCGAAGGAATGGTGGGTGTGAAAGGCCACCGATCCGCAGGAGGTTTCCGTGTTTCCATGTACAATGCCTTGCCCGTGGAAAGTGTAAAAACATTGACAGACCTGATGAAAGAATTTGCCAATAAAAAAGGATAAACGATCAACACAAGTATAAGAGATGGCTATTATTAAACCCTTTAACGCATTAAGACCAAAACCCGAACTGGCATCCAAAGTGGCATCCAGGCCCTATGATGTACTGAACAGCGCCGAAGCAAGAACGGAAGCGAAAGACGATCCTTATTCTTTTCTGCATATCACCAAATCAGAGATCGATCTTCCTGAAACCATTGATGTGTACAGCGCAGCCGTATATGAAAGAGCAAAGCAAAATCTTGAGTCTTTCATCAGGGACGGAGTGCTTTTTAAAGAAGAAAAACCTTGTTATTACATCTACCGGCTGATCATGCCTGCCACACCTGAATTGGGCGGTAAAGAAAGAAACCAGACGGGGCTTGTTTGTATTTCATCGGTTGACGATTATTTCAATGACGTGATCAAAAAACATGAATTCACCCGGCCGGAAAAGGAAAAGGACCGCATTGAACACATGAAGGCGATCAAAGCACAAACCGGAAATGTGTTCCTGGCTTACCGTGATGTACCTGAGATAAATGAGCTGATCGAAAAATGGAAATCAGAGCATGAACCTGAATATGATTTCAAGGCAACCGACGGAGTGCAGCATACAGTGTGGATCATTGACTCAGATTCTGTGACCGGCGCCATCAGCGATCTTTTTAAAATAAAAGTTCCGAATACTTACATAGCCGATGGTCATCACCGTGCCGCATCGGCAGCAAAAGTGAGCAAAGAATTCAGCGGCAATGAAAAAGCAAAATATTTTCTGACCACTATTTTCCCTGCAGGACAGTTAAGCATCCTCGACTACAACCGCGTAGTGAAAGACCTGAATGATCTCAGCCCTGATGACTTCATCAGTTCGCTTCAGGATGATTTCATGATCACGCTGAGTCCGGAACCCGTTAGGCCTTCCCGGCTTCATGAAATGGGAATGTACCTGGAAGGCAAATGGTATATTCTTACAGCAAGGGAAGAATCGTTTGAAAAAGATCCGATCCATGTGCTGGACATCAGCATTCTTTCCGAAAACATTTTAAAAAAACTGCTGGGAATAAAAGACCAGCGCACTGATAAAAGAATAGATTTCGTTGGCGGCATCCGCGGATTGAAAGAACTGGAGAAAAGAGTGGACAGCGGAGAGATGAAGATCGCATTCAGTTTATTTCCGGTCAGCATTGAGCAACTGTTTGACATTGCCGACAGTGGCAATGTGATGCCTCCGAAAAGCACCTGGTTTGAACCGAAACTCAGAGACGGTTTGCTGACGCACCTGCTCTGATCACTCCTAAAATATTTGTTATTTTGCGGCGGCGGTTTTCCTATTCAGTAGCCGATGCTCTTAATTTGCGTTATGAAAAAAATCTTTGTCCTCTTTTTTGTTTCCCTGCTTGCTTTTACCGGTTTTGCACAAAATGATGATCCGAAAACTTTGTACGAAACGGCAAAGAACTTCATGCGCACCGGAGATTTCAACAATGCAATCATCGTGCTGAATCATGCCCTGCAGCTCGACAAGAACAACCTGGACATGCAGAAAGACCTGGTGATGAGTTATTATTACAAAAGGGATTACAGCACAGCGCTGGAAGGGGCAAAAAAGCTGATAGACAGGGATGATGCCGATGTGGTCTGCTTTCAGATAGCCGGTAATGTGTATAAGGCATTGGAGATGCCGAAAGAATGCGAAAAGGTTTATAAAAAAGGATTAAAGAAATTTCCGAACAGCGGCCCCCTCTACAGTGAATATGGAGAACTGCTCTGGTCCACCAAAGATTATTCCGCCATCAATCAATGGGAAAAAGGAATAGAAGCAGCGCCATCATACAGCGGCAACTATTACAACGCCGCATTATATTATTTCTATACAAAAGATAAAGTGTGGAGTGTTTTGTACGGTGAAATCTTTATCAATATGGAAAGCCTGACCGAAAGAAGCACGGCCATGAAACAATTATTGCTCAAAGCATACAAAGAAAAATTATTTGCAGACCCCAACTTCATGAAAGGGGAAGAGAAAAATAAAAGTGAATTTGCCAAAGCATTTCTCGAAGAGATGGGCAAGCAGTATTCTCTTGCATCAAAAGGAATTACCACAGAAACGCTGACGATGATCCGCACCCGGTTCATCCTGGACTGGTTCAATAAGTATGCTTCAAAATTTCCGTTCCGCTTATTCGATTACCAGCGCCAGTTAATGCAGGAGGGCCTTTTTGATGCTTATGACCAATGGCTGTTCGGCATTACAGAAAATCCTGCAGCTTATGACAAATGGACCAAAACACACGAGAAAGAATATAATGCCTTCAATGATTTTCGCGGGAACCGCGTGTTCAGGATCCCTGCAGGGCAATACTACCAGTCGAAATAAGAAACGGCTTCATTTCCATTTATCTTTTTTTGGTTAAATTGTCCGTCAAATGACGATCACATCATGACGGAACCGAAAAGGCTGTTTGATTGCCTGCAATATCATCTGGAAAGAAAACCGCTGGAAGTAATGCTGGCCGGCAAAGAAGCCGGGCAATGGAAAAAATACAGCACCGGGCAGGTATCGGAAATAGTAAACAACCTGAGCGCCGGATTATTGAATCTCGGATACGGTCCCGGTGATGAGACCATTGAAGGCAGGGATAAGATCGCTATCATTTCAAAAAACCGACCGGAATGGATCATGCTCGATCTGGCCGTGCAACAGACCGGGGCGATATTGGTTCCCGTTTATCCCACCATCAATGTAAATGAACTGGAATTTATTTTAAAAGATGCCGGGGTAAAAGGGATCTTTGTCAACGATGAAGAGCAATTCCTGAAAGTACTGAGTTTAAAAGAACGTGTTCCATCTCTGAAAGATATTTTCACCTTTGAACATGTGACTAATGCACGGTTCTGGAAAGAAGTAACCGACGCTTCCACTACTGAAGCAAAAAACAAGATCATATCCATTGCGGAAAAAATAGATCCCGAAAGTCTTGTTACCATTCTTTATACATCCGGCACCACCGGAACGCCCAAAGGCGTGATGCTTTCCCACCGGAACATCATGAGCAATGTGATGACCTGTATGAATTATTTTCCGCCGGGCAGCAGGACACTGAGCTTTTTACCATTGAACCACAGCTTTGAACGAATGGTCACATACCTGTATCTGTACAAAGGCCTTTCCATTTATTATGCAGAGACAATGGATACCATTGCTGAAAACCTGCTGGAAGTAAAACCGCACCTGTTTACCACAGTACCGAGATTGCTTGAGAAAGTGTATGACCGCATCATGCAAAAAGGAAGTGAACTGACGGGAATCAAAAAGAAATTATTTTATTGGTCACACTCCCTGGCTGAAAGATTTGAGATCAACACCAAAAAAGGGTTCTGGTACAATTTTCAGTTATCACTGGCCAATAAAATTGTTTTCAGCAAATGGAGAGAGGGCCTTGGAGGTGAACTGAATGCGGTCGTCTCGGGAGGCGCAGCCTGCCAGGTGAGGCTGATCCGCATTTTCACTGCAGCAAAAATTGTAATACTGGAAGGATACGGACTAACCGAAACTTCGCCCGTGATCAGCGTAAACCGTTATGAAGAAGAAGGCAGGAAATTCGGAACCGTAGGCCCGCTGATCGAAAATGTGGAAGTGAAAATTGCCGAAGATGGTGAGATATTATGCAAAGGGCCTAATATTATGATGGGTTATTACAAACGTCCTGACCTGACGGCAGAAGCGATCAAAGACGGTTGGTATTACACCGGTGATATCGGTGCCATGGATGGACGCTTCCTGAAAATAACCGACCGCAAAAAAGAACTCTTTAAAACCAGCGGGGGAAAATATGTTGCACCGCTTCCGGTTGAAAACAAACTGAAAGAATCCATTTACATTGAGCAGGTAATGCTGATGGGGCCTGAAAGAAAATTTGCCGGTGCATTGATTGTGCCTTCTTTTCCCAATCTGAAAGACTGGTGCCGGAAAAACGGAGTTCCTTTCCGTTCCAATGAAGAAGTGATCAAAGAGCCGAGAGTGCTGGACATGTATAAGGAACTGGTAGAAAGCTTCAATAAATTTTTCAATCATGTGGAGCAGGTTAAAAAGTTTGAACTATTGTCCAATGAATGGACCATTGAAAGCGGAGAACTGACACCTACTTTGAAACTAAAAAGAAAAGTGATCACTGAAAAATACCGGGAAGCCATCGAGAGGATCTATGCAGAATAATTCAAAGAACTCTTTTATCTTCTGTTTGTTGAATCTCTCCTGCGCAGCATTATTTTCTGAATAAAATCATCATATTTTTTTTGCTGGTCGCCGCTGAACAGGCCTCTTACTTTCCTGAAATGATCCAGTGTCATACGGTCAATTACTGCTTGTTTATCAGCAATGCGCCGGCTGTAGTTGTTGATGCTGCTGTCCTGAACAACAGGACTCTGAATCATTTTCAGAAAATCTTTTCTCGCTTCCCGGACCGAATCATACAGAGGCCGAACATTGGTAAAATGCTGATCCCTGAGGGCCTGATAATTATTCTTCTGAGACTCTGTCATGTTCAGTTCACGAGCCATTGTTTCCAATGCATTATTGGAGTTGCTTTGCTGCCCTTTTTGCCCGGAACCTTTTCCTTTCCAGATAAGGAACAACAAACCCACATTCACTGCTAATAAGACGATCACGGCTATTGCCAGAATTTTGTTATACGATCTCATGGCTTATTGATTTAAATCTACCGGTAAAAAATTATTGATTCGATAATCATTTGCCACTATCTGAAATTTATCATAGCTATTCACATCGGAACCGGCTCCCCTTCCCCCGTTGTTATACAATACCCATCCATTTATAAGAAGGATAATGACAAACCCTGAAATGATCAACACGGGCTTCCAGATCCATTTTCCCTGCCGCCCGACTGATAATTCATTTTCCATCCGTGCCCTGAGCCGGGTGTAAAAGAAACCGGGAGCCTTTGCTCTTCGAATATCGCTGAGGCTATTCAGAATCTCGTCGGTGATGATCGGCTTTTTTTTATTCATTGTATAAAATTTCCGGTTTGAAAATGAATCGTTCATTCTTCATTGTCTTTCTCCAGTATTTTTTTCAGATTTTGTTTTGCCCGGTGCATCAATGATTCTACGGCGGAAACAGAAACTTTCATCACTTCACTGATCTCCTGATAGCTGAGGTCTTCCAGCTTGTGCAGGGTAAACGCCACTTTCTGGTTTTCCGGCAATTGATTAATTGCTTTGAACAGTCGTGCCGCATTCTCTTTCTGATCCAGCGCCACTCCCGGGTGATTAAAATCGGGTACTTCCTGCAAAGGCTCGTTATTATCTCCGAACAGCCGCTGTAAAAAACTGAACCGCTTCTTGCTTTTCTTACTTCGTAAAAGATCCAATGCTGTTGAAACGGTAATACGATACAGAGATGTCTTCGGCATCTTCCGCATTCTGCACTATTCCCAAAGCAGTATTATATACCAGGTCCTGGTAGCTTTCCACCAGAGTTTTAAATGCATGTTCATCTCCTTTCCGGAGTTGCTGTATCAGATCAAGTTCGTTCAAAAGACCCGGTTAATTTCGGCTACAACTTACAAAAACAAATGATGACAGCACGTAATGGATAAACTAAAGTTTTTTATAGCGGGCAGGTGGCCTCCATTTAAAGCCGGAGTTATTCTTTCTTATATTTGCAGCCCGTTGGTCCCGTAGTTCAATGGATAGAATAGAAGTTTCCTAAACTTTTGATACAGGTTCGATTCCTGTCGGGACTACTCTACTTTACATTTCTCAACTTTTGATATCCCCATTTATTCGGAACCCGGACTAAAAAAAGGTTGCCTAAAAAAATACTAGCCCATTAGTTCAATGCCCCCCGGTTTACTCCGGTCGGACGAGGATAAAATAGAAGTTTCCTAAACTTTTGATACAGATGCGTCTGCAGTCGGGCCTGTCGCCTATGATTGTAAGAAAGCTCGCTCCGTCAACACCGGTCAGGCGGGGATTCTCGGCGGGACTACTTTACTTCGAGGAACTAAGATTTTGATACGGGTTTCCTGAATGGTTATTTTCTCGGCTATTTATTATTTTTTATCTGTCAGTTTAAAATAATTCCATTGGATTCATCTTTAGAAAATCCTGCCAGTGCATTCCTGTATTTCCAATCAAAACCACTTTTTTCGGTTTGAACTTTTTCTGAAAAGCAGCCATTCCTGATGAGGATTTTACAGTGCAGCTTTTTACCTCCATACCAATCACTTTCTTATTTTTTTCAATCACAAAATCAATCTCATCATTTCTTTCTCTCCAATAAAAGACATTATACTTTTCAGTTATTGAATAATTGATCAGGTGGGCTCCGATCGCAGATTCAACGATCCTGCCCCATTCATCTGGCATAGACAATACTTCTTTTAAGGTCTTGTCATCCTGGGAGCTTATCAAAGCAGTGTTATGAACCTGAAATTTTGGACTTGATGATCGTTGTGGCAGGATGCTCCCTGCATATTTTTCTATACCCGCCAGCAATCCTGCAGTATCTAATAAACCCAGGTAATGAGAAAGAGTAGTTGTATTACCTGCGTCCTGTAATTGTCCTAAGATTTTATTAAATGACAGAATTTGTCCTGAATAGGAACAGCCTAATTCAAATAGTCTCTTCATTAATGCCGGTTTATCAACACGGGTCAGCATTAAAATATCTTTTGAAATACTTGTCTCAATCAAAGATTCTTTTACATACCTTTTCCATCTTTCTTCATCCTCAATAAGCCCTGCACTACCGGGATAACCGCCATACCACATATACTGATTAGTATTCCACCCGAACGCAAGTTGCATTTCTTCAAAAGACCAGTGACCCATATAAACTGTTTCAAATCTTCCGGCAAGGGATTCGGTAAGACCCTGCTGAAGTAATAGCCGGGAAGATCCCAATAAGATCAATTTTAATTTTCTTTTGTTTTTGGTATCAGTATCCCAAAGAAGTTTTACGGTTTCGCTCCAGTTATTAATTTTCTGAATTTCATCAACAACCAATAAGAACTCCTCCGCCTTTTCATGATCCATTTTAATACGGGCAGATTCCCATTGTTGTTCCAGCCATACTGTATTAGAAGCAGCCACAGAATCGGCAGAAACGAAATGCGAATCCATCTTTATTTTTTCAACCAACTGAGTTACCAAAGTTGTCTTGCCAACTTGCCGTGGCCCCATGACTACCTGGATGAACTTTCTCGGTTCTTTTATCCTTTTTATAAGTTGCTGTAAATGACGTCTTTCAAACATAATTTACAAATTACTCAATATATTGAGTAAAATTACTCAATATATTGTGCATAACCAATACTTTTTGCCCGCATCCTCTTCAGGGCGAGGATTGCCGCTGTACTTCTTTGCCGGACTCAATTTTTAATGTAGGTACCCCTGCCTTCTAACCAAAACTTTCGAAACTGTTTCCGCTTAGCAAGTAATAAGTACCAACTACGACTCCTTGTAATATTTTAAAAAGTTTTTTTAAAATTCTTTGGTAGTTTCAAACTTAATCGTAATATTGCGATTGATTTATTATGGGAGCGACAAAATCATACGAGTTCAGTACAAAGGAAAACAGGTTGGCAAAATATGCTAAGGCATTGGCACATCCGGCAAGGGTCGCCATACTGAAGCTATTGGCAGAAAAGGCCTCCTGTCAGTGCGGCGGTATAGTAGAAGAACTGCCGCTTTCGCAAAGCACCGTATCACAACATTTGAAAGAACTTAAAGATGCGGGGCTGATAAAGGGAGAAATATCCGGAACAAAAATGTGCTATTGTATTGACGAAAAAGAATGGAAAGCTGCAAAAGTCTGGATCAATCAATTATTTGACAGCTTTAAAGGTTGCCATGATAATTGCTGACTTTTTTTTAACCATAATCATCGTAATATTTCGATAAACTCCTAAACTAAAAAACATGAAAACACAAGAAGAAGTAAAAGAACTGGTAAGACAAAAGTACTCTGAGATTGCCTTACAGGATAAAGAAACCAACCAAAGCTCCTGTTGTGGTTCCGGTAGTTGCTCTACCGAGGTATATAACATCATGGCTGATGATTACACAAAACTTGAAGGATACAACCCCGATGCTGACCTGGGATTAGGATGCGGGCTGCCAACGCAATTTGCTAAAATTAAAAAAGGTGATGTCGTGATTGATTTAGGAAGCGGCGCCGGCAATGATGCGTTTATTGCACGACACGAAACAGGAGAAACCGGAAAGGTGATAGGCATTGACTTTACACCTGCTATGATTGAAAGAGCAAGGCAAAACGCAGAAATAAGAGGCTTTCATAATGTAGAGTTCAGGCAGGGTGATATTGAGAAGATGCCGGTAAGCGCCCATGTCGCTGACGTTATTGTAAGCAATTGTGTACTCAACCTTGTTCCGAATAAAGACGGAGTGATCAAAGAAATCTACCGGGTACTAAAACCGGGTGGCCACTTTTCTATTTCAGACATAGTTTTAGAAGGAGAACTGCCGGAAGAGATCCGGAAAGCAGGAGAAATGTATGCAGGTTGTATAGCCGGCGCCATTCAAAAAAAATTGTACTTAGAAATGATAGAAACTAAGGGCTTTAAAAACATTACAGTTCAAAAGGATAAATTGATCATTATTCCTGACGATATACTAAAGCAATACCTGACAGCAGAACAAATATTGGTATTCAAACAATCTGGTACGGGCATCAGGAGCATCACTGTTTATGCAGAAAAGCCAAAGGAAGAAAAAAAATCTTGTTGCGGCCCGGGCTGCTGCAGCTAAACCTGATTATCCAGCAATATTCTTTAATTATAAAAAACAAATGTCATGAACATCAGTAACAATCAAACAGAAAACAATGCAGTTCAATGCTGCATTGACTATTGCAGAACCATCCATAATGCCGGCGGTCATGAAGTGGTAAACAATTATCGTTGCAAGCAGCAACTTTTTTCTACTTCTGATTTGTGGAGAATAAGGAAAAACAAAAGAGAGATCACGATAAGAACAAAATTTTTGTAGATCTTTTTAAGTCAGATGTATGCAAATAGTGAAAGCAACCAGGCAAAGCCGGAATGAGATCATTGGACTTTTAAGTTTAAACAATCTTCCAATAGAAGATCTGCCGGTTACGCTGGCTGATTTTTATACAGCCAGCGTAGAAGGTAAAGTTACTGGCCTGATAGATATGAAACGGTATTCTCATTACGGCTTGCTTCGTTCCATGATCGTTCACCCCGATGGCCGTACTACACAAACTGCCGAAAAGCTTGTTCAGTTATTGGAACAAGAAGCGGACAATACGGGAATTACAACAATGTATTTATTGATGGAAACAGCAGAAAAATATTACAGCTGAAAAGACTATATGATAATAACAAGAGGCGAAGTTCCACAGGTATTGTTTCAGTCATCAGGGTTCAGCTATTTGTGCCCGGTAAGTGCAACGGTAATAAAAAAGGATTTTTAAAAGTGAATCCAATACCGTTTTTAAATAGTATGATAAAGAAAGACAGAAGATTATTTTGAATCAGTAAAATGCAGTAAAGCAGAGCCGGATTTACCATTCCAGAACTACATAATATTTCCAGCTATTAATTGTACTAAAATATTACATTCCTTCCAGGTTTATTTCTTTCATATCCCAATATCCCAAATCCCCTAGTACAAGCTTTACGGAAAGCCTTCCCGAAAAATCTGTTTCATTGTTTCCAGATTTCGCTGCTGCTTTATAATACCCGGTTATTAATGTTTCACTTCCGCTTACATCACATTTATCAATTTCACATTCGAGAAGTTCCATTTCATCATAGAGGAACTTAAACCGATTGATCCTATCCCGGTATTTTTCGAAACTATCATACCGGGTACCATTAAAACAGAATCCGTCATTGGCATAATGATGACCCCAGATCAACTCATCTTTTCTGAAAATATCACTCATTAAATCCTGCTTTACCATCCTTGAATTATCATAGACGGGATCAGGATGAAATTCATCATAGATGAAGCCATGTACCCATCGGGGTAAATCAATATCATCCATTTCATGCTCAAACAATTCTTCCGTGGTAAAGCGGTATAATTCTTTTGACGTTATATTCGGGCTGCATACGGAAAGATCAATACTATGACTGCCCAGGTAATTCCGTAATTCTTCCCAGGCCTGATCCATATTTTCATCCGGAATTTCAGCAACCGGCTTAAAATGACACGGCTTCCCGATTTTAGCATATACTTTAATCGTTTTATGTTCTGCAAACTGCTTTTCAAAGGCAAGTACATTATTCAGAAACTGGTTTTCTATTTCGGGAGGTAAATCCTTGCCCTCTTTGTCAATTTTAGCAAATTGGGTGCCCTGCTCCAGCATTAATTTCATTTTTAAAAATTCATTTTCAGCCTTTAGGTTGTCTTCTCCCATTTTTAGATCAAAATATTCCATAGCAGTCTATATTTTATTGAAGCTAAGTACAATTTTTCAACATTACATTTTTAATTCCGGAAAGATTTTCTCTTCGTGTTATTTTGCAGTAATAAACTATAAATATGGCAAAAAAGTATGGACGCACCTGGTGGGGTGAACAATGGTTAAATGCTCTCGACAGAATTGATTTTTCTAACCGGTTACCCCGTGGAAGAAATTATGCCAATAAAGGCATGGTTAGTTCCATCACCATCGCGGGAAATGTGATCGAAGCAAAAGTCAAGGGAAGTATGCCCAAACCCTATAATATTACGATTGTAGTTCCGCCGCTTTTTGACGAAGAGAAAAACATTTTCATAGATAAGATTAAGCAAAATCCATTAATAATATCTCAATTGCTCAATCGCCAATTGCCCAAGGAATTATTGGAAATTGCAGAACAAAATAATATCAAAATATTTCCGCAAAGCTGGCAGGACATTAAATTGAATTGTTCCTGTCCCGACTGGGCGGTACCCTGCAAACATCTGGCAGCTGTTATTTATATTATTGCAAACGAGATTGACCAGAATCCTTTTTTAGTTTTTTCTCTTCACCGGTTTGACCTGGTAAATGAGCTGGCTGCTCATCAAATACAGCTGCACAGCCTGCAAGCCGAAAATATCTTCTCTATCCGGGATTGTATTGCCAATAAAAAGATAACAGGTATTAAAAAGGCATTACCCAAAGAAATTCCTGATTTTTCACTAATAGAAAACCTTCTGCCCACTTTACCCCTTCTGTTTACTTCTAACCCCCTTTTTTATGACGGAGATTTCAAGACGGTCATCCAGAATTTTTATAAACGACAGTCAACATTTGTACAACAATACTTCGCCACGTTAAAAATGAGTTTGCCGGCTAATCCCGATACAAAAAAGAATACTCCGTTTTTATCCAATGATTTTCGCTATTACGATTACACTATCATAGCTTATGAAAATGGTGAACTCACTATTGCGGCCAGGGACAGCGATGAAAATAGTTATCCTGTAGGGCAGAAAGAACTTTTAACCCTGCTATCTCAGACAGAAAGCAAACATCTCGGCAACTATTCATTATCATTCACATTCCTTTACCGTATTTTCCGGTTTAGCTCTATTCTGGCAGAGCGTGGCGCCTTATTACCCCGATTATTCAAAGTAAAAGAAGATAACTATCGCATTCAATGGATACCTGCATTACTAAATGCAAGCATAAAGAAAACATTTGACGACCTACTGGAATGGTATCCAATGAACATGATGCAAATTCAGGATCCGCTTTTTAAAGGAAAACAAAAAAAGACCAGGTTTTCTTATTTACCCGCAAAGCCGGAAGAAGCGCTTATATTACTATGCAGCTTTTTTAATAACAATTTGGCGGAAGCCTGTTATAATAATAAGTATCACCCACTGAAAACCTTTAATCCTTCCGAACAAAAGATAAATGATCTTTTTTTTAACAACACGCTTCAACGCTTTGACCGTTTCACCGAAAAGGAAATACCCAATACTATACAACTTTGGCTTAACCGGTTTTATATCAGTGAAAAAGATTTTACCCCGGTATTACAGGTACATGAAATAAAAAACAGGAAAAAACACGATGATACTGGCAGCCAGGGATTTGAATTGGAAATCCTGATTAAAGATAATACCTCGCCACTGCAGTTTGTGGAAAGCCTGTATTCGTTTATGAAACGAAATAGCGATAGTCATCTTTCCGTATTAAAAGATCTGCAGATACTTTCGAATTACCTGCCCGAATTAAACCACGCTATCGCTTCAAAAGGAAAAGAAAAGATACAATACAACTCTCAAACATTTGCTGAAGTGCTCACCGGTATATTACCGGCTATCCGTTTATTCGGCATTCAAACATTATTACCCAAAAGTTTACAATATCTTCTGAAACCACAGGTTACTGTGTCTCTCAATTCAAAAGGTAAAAACAAACAATATTTTTCATTGAATGACCTGTTGGACTACGACTGGATGGTGGCAATGGGCGACAGCTTTATTACTAAAGAAGAATTTTTCAGCCTTGCAAATAAATCCACAGGATTGGTAAAAATCCGTGATCAATATATTATGATGAACCGTGAAGAGATTGAAAAGGTAATAAAAAAACTTTCTCAGCCTTCTGCACCAAAAGCATTTACTCTATTACAGGCTGCACTGAGCGGGGATTATGAAGGTGCACCTGTACAAATCAATCAAACGCTTAAAAACCAAATAAATGAAATTTTAAAATCAGGCAATACACATCTTCCTTCACATCTTAAAGCCAATCTCCGGCATTATCAGGTCCGTGGTTTTAACTGGTTATATAAAAATTCAAAATTGGGGCTGGGTTCCCTGCTTGCAGACGACATGGGGTTAGGAAAAACCCTGCAGGTAATTTGTACGCTATTAAAATTCAAAGAAGATGGCGCTTTGAAAAACAAACCTGCTTTAGTAGTCGCTCCAACTACCTTATTGAGTAACTGGAAAGCAGAAATCGAAAAATTTGCCCCTTCACTCAACGCTTTTATTTTTCACGGAAGTACACGCAAAATAGAATTTAAAAACTGTGATATTGTAATAACAACCTATGGGATTGTAAGATCAGAAACTGAAAATCTCAGTAACCGGCCCTGGTATGCTTTGGTTATTGATGAAGCTCAGAACATAAAAAATAATAACACCGCACAAACTAAGGCAATAAAAAAAATAAAATCAGACATAAAAATTGCGATGAGCGGAACTCCCGTAGAAAACAGGCTGATGGAATACTGGAGTATTTTTGATTTTACCAATCCCGGTTACCTGGGGAGTATAAACTGGTTTAATGATGAATATGCCAAACCCATTGAAATTAACCAGGATAAAAAGAGATTAAATAAATTCCGAAGTATCACTTCCCCTTTCATTATGCGCCGGGTAAAAACAGATAAAACCATCATCAGCGATTTGCCTGATAAAATTGAAAACAACCAAATCTGTAATCTTACTAAAGAGCAGGCTGCTTTGTATAAAGGCATCACCCAAGATTTGATGAAAGAAATAGAAAATACAGAGGGCATCAACCGGAGAGGAATTATTTTAAAACTGCTTACTATTTTAAAACAAGTCTGCAACCATCCTTTACAATACCTAAAGAACGGAAATGAGGTAAAACCGGAGCAGTCAGGTAAAATGATGTTACTGTTTCAACTGCTGGAAACCATTTATGAAAACGGAGAAAAAGTGCTGATCTTTTCACAATACCGGGAAATGGGTGATCTGCTGCGTTCAGCCCTACAGGAACATTTCGGGAAAAAAGCTTTGCAGTTGCATGGAGGCAACAGCCGGAAAGAGAGAGATGAGATCGTTCAATCCTTTCAAAATAATCCATTGAGTGATACTTTTATTTTAAGCCTGAAAGCCGGTGGTACCGGGCTTAACTTAACGGCAGGCAATCATGTAATACACTATGACCTTTGGTGGAATCCTGCGGTGGAAGCTCAGGCAACAGACAGGGCTTTCCGTATTGGCCAGAAAAAAAATGTAATGGTACATCGTATGATCACTAAAGGCACTCTGGAAGAAAAAATCGATGACATGCTGCACAGTAAGAAAAACCTGGCTAATCTCACAGTGGCTAACGGAGAGAAGTGGATTGGAGAACTCAGTGACGGCGAATTGAAGAAACTGATAACATTAAGCGAATAAAAAAGATTTTAGAGGTCTGCCGGAAATCTGATGGTTGCTATGCTATGAGTAAATAAATTTTTAATATCCCAAAAGCATTTGGATTCGATAATACCATCAATTCTGTTTCTGCCAAATGATCAATTTTCCATTAAAAAGTTTATCGCCAATCATTTCTCAAAAAACACAAACTCTCAAAATCATTCATACCAGGGAAAATGTAAAATTGCTTGCTTTTGAAAATGAATTGTTTTGCCTATACTAATGGTGGTAGTGAGTAGATGTTTAAATTGCTACATAAAAAAGTAAAAAAACAAAATGATCTGCATCCTCCTCATCCCGTCTACCCTTCCGATAAATCTTCCCGAACCGTCATAGATCCGGTCACCGTCAATTCGCCCGATAAACCTGCCGGAACCATCGTATAACCTATCCCCTTCTATCTTCCCGATAAACCGGTAGCTGCCATCGT
>WBZR01003074.1_pt1 | contig 15887 bp, 12 predicted proteins | sample 5204231 | NCBI WGS metagenome assembly WBZR01 (sample SAMN12412403, study PRJNA552823) | activated sludge metagenome | isolation source: activated sludge from anammox sidestream of wastewater treatment plant... | place: USA: Virginia | collected 2017-08 | reverse complement strand
AGTTTATGTTTAATGATCCTGATGAACTGCCATCCCTATAAATAAGGAAGATAGCATTGTAAAAATATAAGCCTGTATTAAGGCAACTAAAATTTCAAGCATGTAAATAAATAAAGCTAATGGAACTGCCAGCCCAGCCCAGCCGATACTTTGCATTACAAATATTAAACTTATTAAAGCGTAAATAACAATATGCCCAGCTGTCATATTAGCAAAAAGACGAATAGCTAATGCAAATGGTTTTGTAAATAATCCTAACAACTCAACAACTGCCATAATGGGCAAAAGGAAAATCGGAACTCCGTGCGGAATCAATCCCTTGAAATAACCAAATAACCCGTTACTTCTTACTCCACCAAATATAAACACAAGAAATGTAAAAATTGCCATTGTAGCAGTTACAGATATATTACTTGTAAATGTAGCAGAGAATGGAATCAGCCCTAAGAAATTTCCAAATAGTATAAAAAAGAAAACAGTTAATAAATAAGGCAGGAATTTTTCGAAACCTTTTCCGATTGTTGGTCTTGCAATTTCATCTCTAACAAAAAGAATAAATACCTCCCAAAAGTTGGTAAATCCTTTTGGAATTACAGAGGCTTTATAAGCTTTAGCAATTCTCGTCATAACAATAAATAATAGAATTGCGCCTAACCACATAAAAAGAACATGCCGGGTAATAGAAATATCCAATCCAAACAATTGCAAATGAGGCAGATAGATTTTACCCATTGGAGAGAAATCCAGATAATTTCCATCCATAACGTGATGTAAAATCCAATCACTACCTGATTCTGAGTGAACAGTTTTTACGCTGTCAACTGATATTACTGCAGTTGTCGAATCTATCATTTCCTGGTTTTGATTATAAAATTCTTATTAAGTGTTAATACAAAAATTTCTACCATCAGATAGTAGAAATAGTAAATAAAGGTTGTAAAGATAAAAGAATTGAGGCTAACAAACAAGATTTTTAGTGCTATTATGATTAGTCCTAACATAAGAAATAACCTAAAAACCAAACCGCCAAAAACGACAATTAAAAAAGTTTTATCGCTTTTATGTAATCCAATTCTAATATTTAACAGCCCTAACAATAAATTAAGAGTAGAGATTGAAAAACCCCATAAAATGCTCAAAAACAGTTGGTCATTTAAATGATTTAAGAAATAAAGAATTACAATCAATACAAATGAAATAATTGGTAAACTTAGCAATAAAACCAGAATTCTATTTTTTTTTAGCATCATTACGCCTTTTTTCTAAATCATTTACTGTTTTGATCAGGTTGTAGATGCCAATGGATATTCCAAGTATTCCACCGAGTAATGTAAAAAGATATCCTTTATCAAATTTACCATCCAGCCAACTGCCAAAAAGAACCATAGCTACAACTGTTATGGCAAGTTGTAATCCAAGACCCAGATAAGGTCCAGCTTCCCTAATGGATTTTGCAAAGCCGGAATTTTCATCCGGTTTTTGCATTTCTAATCTCCTTTATTAACGGGTTTGAAAGTTGAGTTAGAACTCATAGAACTTCTGCCTTCAAAAACAGCTCCAGCCTCAACAACAAGTATTTTAGTAATTAAATCCCCTTTAAGCACTGCTTTAGTTTCAAGAACTAATTTTTCTTTGGCATTTACTGTACCTTCAACTTTACCACCAATTGATACAGTTTCTCCGGTTAATTGCCCTTGAATTGTCCCGTGTTCACCCACAGTCAGGTTACCTTGAGCAGTGATGTCACCTTTAACAGATCCATCCACCCTCACATTTCCATTACTGGTAACTTTACCATCGATAACAACTCCACTGCTAATAATTGTTACTTCTTCCATAGAACTCCCGATTGATTTAGTTTTCAAATATCACTCCTAAAAATTAATTAAAACCCTTTCCGGATTAATTGCTTTACCATCCTTCCAAATTTCGAAATGCAGATGCGGTCCTGAAGACTGAGTACCTGAGTTTCCGCTCAAAGCGATTAATTCTCCTTGTTTAACAATCTCTCCTTCTTTTTTTACGAGCAAAGCACAATGCATATACTTTGTAACATAATCTTCAGGATGATTTATAATTATTGTATAACCATACATTGGTGAATAATCAGCAAAAACAATATAACCGCCTGATGAAGCATAAACAGGAGTATTTTCCTTTAGAGCGAAGTCAAATCCGTAATGACCTGCTTCAGGATTAAATTTGTTTGAAACAATTCCTGTTACTGGTCTTATAAAATAAATATCTTTTTCCTGCCTGTAGAATAAATCAGAAATTATCTTTGAAACAACTGCAAATAAATCACCCTGTTTAGGTATTGTTTTTACAGAATCTTTATGTTTGATTTCATCTTTAAATAAAGAAGAATCACCAAGCATTATTGCAAATTTTAATCTGCTGTTTACTGATTTAAGTGCTTCTATTTCTTTTGCCAGCAAAATGACTTTATTATTTAATATATCAACTTTCTTTTTATCAGAATCTGTTAGTCTTAACGAATAAGGCAGAAGTATTTCGTTTAATGGCGTGTAGCTGATAACATAAAATCCAAGCAAGAATACAACAAATGTATAAATAATAACTGCTGCGATAAGTTTTGAAGAACTAATCTTGAATGATTTAGGTGCGTTAGAAGTTTCTTCGGGAACAATAAGTAATGAAAATTTTTTTATTTTTTTCAGAGATTTCATAATTCCATAAGCAATTAACTTAATCTTTTAATTAAATCTACAAATTTTATTCTACCTTCTCTAACCAATTTGGGGTCATCAGTCGTAAGATCAATTAATGTTGAGGCTTCAAAAAATGATTTATTATCAGAATAAAATATCGCGTCCACTTCATTTGCAAACTCCTGAATAATCATTGTCGGATCAATCATAGGTTCTGCACCGGTTCTGTTTACACTGGTAGATATTAGCGGCATCTTCAATTCCGAAAGCAGTTTGCTACAGAATCTGTTATTAGGAATTCTAAAAGCACCGGTTTCAGATTTAAAAATTTCCTGATATTTGCGGTTAAACTTCAATATAACAGAAACAGGGTTTGGCCAAATTGATAATAGAAAATCAAGATAACGTTCGGAACTTATTTCAGCATAATTTTTCAGTATCTCAATATCGGATATTAAAAAGATGTACCTGCGCCAATTTTTTTTACCTTTAACCTTACTGATTCTTGCAATTGTTTCTTCATTAAAGGGATTTCCGCCAAAACCATATATAGTATCAGTTGGGTATATAAATATTGATCCGCTTAAATAAAGTTCACTCGCATATAATACGGCTGAGTCCAAATTTTCATCAATTTTAATTAACTCCGGCACCTTAATGTCTTCCAATCAACATCTCCTCAATTTTCTTAATAATCAAATCTGGTTTTAATTTATTTCCGCAATCAAATGTTTTAATCGGGCACTCTTTATACCCGTGTATTCCACACGGTTTACATTTTAAATCGTCATAACTAAGATAATCAGAATTTTCAGAATATGGATAAAACCCGAATCCCGGAATTGTTGAACAATAAATTGTTAATGTTTTTACTCCCGCTGCCATACCCATATGAGTTGGGGCGCTGTCATTGCAAATTAGCAGTTCAGCATTTTTTATTAATTCAATACTCCCGACAATTGAAAATTTTCCGGCTGCATTCACTACATTTTTGCTGCATTGTTCAGAAATCGTTTGAAGGTATTCATATTCATCTTTACTACCGATAAGCACGACTTTGTTTTCTTTATCAATTAAATGATCAATTATTTTAATATATGATTCAGCGGGATACATTTTTGTATTCCATATACTTGCCGGTGCAACCGCAATAAAACCTTTGTTAAGCTCATTACTTAAAATAAATTCCTTTACCTTACTCTTCACCTCAATAGTTGTATTAACTATTGGTTTTATTTTCCAGTTCAGGTTATCATATTCAAATCCTATTAGATCAAGATTCCTTTGAACTTCATGTTTATTGAAATGATACGGTACAATGTTTTTGTAAACATGCATCAAAGATGAATTATCGAATCCAAACGACTCCTCAACCTGTAAATTCAACACTATCAAAGCCGTTCTAAAAGATCTGTGTGCTGAGTAAACTTTACTATAATTGTTTTTAGACAATTCACCTGAGAATTTATATGTTTTAAATATTGATTTATGTATTCCTTTTTTATCCAATACAATTAAATTATCAACTGATTCAGATGATTCAAAAATTTCTTTTGTCCCGGGAATGCATAGCACATCTATCAAAGAATCAGGATTAGCCTGCTTAAGCATCTGCAATGCAGGCAGTGTCAGAATCGCATCACCGGGGAATGCTGTTTGAATAAATAATATTTTTTCTTTATTAGTCATTTAATGTTTCCAGCGTCTGTGCATCCAAAACCATTGTTCAGGATATTTTCTAATATAGCTTTCAAGATATTCGATCATCCGCTTAGAAAGCTCTATGATTTTCTCTTCATAGTTTTCTGGTAAATTATCTCTGCTGATTTCTTCAAGAACTATTTTATATCTAAAATCGGGTTGTCTAACCGCAATTCCGATAATCAAAGGAGTATTCATTTTTAATGAAAGAACTGCTGGTCCAGTATAAACCGAAGTCTTTCTTCCAAAAAAATCAAGTTTAATACTTTCCTCAGGACCTCTTTGATCAGCTACCATTGCAACAATTTCTTTTTTCATCAGTACTGCAAACACATTTCTTATAGAAACTCCAAGTGTAACAACTTCATTATTCCATTTTGTTCTTACTTTATTCAGCCAATCATTAACAAGCGGATTACGCTGAGGTTTTACAATTACAGAAAATTTTCTTTGTGTTATTAAACCTCCTGCTATTGCGCAATATTCCCAGTTACCAAAATGCGCCGACAGAACAATCAGTCCGTTATTTTCCAAATACCTCTTTTCAAAAATATCCAGATTAAAAAACTTAACTATATCATTTAATTGTTCTTCAGTTGTCCAGGGTAAGTATAAAATCTCAACCAATGTAATTAAAAAACTATGAAAAGTATTAAAAGCTATTGTTCTAATTTCCTTTTCTGATTTGTCAGGAAAAGCCTTAGTAAGATTATCAATTACAACATCTTTTCGGATTGGAATAAAATAAAAAAACAGGTAAGCAAGAATCTTTGCAGTTTTATGCGACATCTTTAATCCAATTAAACGGCATAGATAGCTTAAAGCTAAAAATAATATGTACTCAATTCTATTTTTCAATATTTAATTTTCTTACCAACGTAAAAATAATAAAAGAGAAGATATGCTGATGAGAATATCTAATACAAACCCCATAGAAAAATCAGAGAAAGTTAAAATTATTTTATCTGATTGTAATCCGCCTTAACCAGTTATCATCTCTTAACTCTCCACGCTTAGTAGAGTTAATCAAAGTATAATCAGAAAAACCTGTCAGATCACCGAAGACAAAATAAATACCGCCTTCAATTTCAGTGTATTGCCAGATTTCGTAAGGTCTCGTTTCTAACTGATTGGGATACCTCTCAATTTCAGTCGGTTCACCATAAAGTAAATAAATTCTTCCTCTATCGGTTTTCCATCCGGGCTTGCCCATCGAAGTAAACCTTTCGTTACTAAGAGCAACACGTTGTAAATACTGTCTGAAATATTCATTTTCCGGCAGAGATGAGTTTTCATCTTTTGCTTTCCAAAATTCATACATAAACTCTCTTTTACCGTCAATCGTATTTAACTTAACATATTTTTCCATATCATTTTTGCTTGCAATATATCTGGATTTATCAAACAGATCATCAAGCTCTTCTTCAGACATAGAACCAAACGCTGAGCTCAAAACAGAAGTGGTCGAAATTTCAAATGAGTCTTCAACCGCTATATCAGGATTATATACAAAAAACTTTTTGGCGGTTGATACTCCGATATTTGCTGCACTATCTATCAATGAAATAACCAGAGTATAAGCATCTGTGGGGTATGTTGTTAAAATCTGTGAACCAACTTCAACCCGGCTGTCAGAATTTCTTAAAAAGTATTTATGTTTTTCTTTAACAAGCTTTCCGCGGCTGTTATATAACATCTGGCTCATTTTAATTTGCGGACTTTTTAACAATTCAGACTGGAGGTTGTAAATTTCAATATAAAAGAATAATACAGGCTGTAATTTGCCAAAGACTAAGTTTGGAATTGGGATAACTTCATAGGAATTCTTATAAAATATAGAGTTTTTATTTTCACTCCCCTGAATCATTTTCGATGCAAGCTGAATATCACTGACATTTAAATTGTGGTACAAAAAAGGTATAATCTTTATCTCTTCATTAATAACTCGCGATTTAGAAATATCAGTTAAATCACTTCCGGTTATTTGGCAATGGTAATTACCTTTAGGGATAATAAAACCCAATGTACCAACAAGCATCTGATTAGATTCAAGACTGGTATCAATTTCGTGCTGAACCTTCCATTGATTGAAAACTACTGTATCTTCTGTCTCTGAGTTCTTTATAAAAATCTTTAATAATCCCTGAAGATTTGTGTGTGCGTTTTCAGTGGTTACTTTTAATGATGCCTGATTAAACGAATAATACAACTCTAAAAAATTAGAACTGGAGTCATATCCGAATTGAGCATAATCAAATTCAAAATCAAAGTTTGATTGAGATAAACCAGTAAATGTAAAGATTATAAAGGTGATAAAAATTTTCTTCATTCGGTTATTTTCCATATTAAACAAAAAAGCGTCTATTGTAACTAATAGACGCTTTAAATTTACATTATGTTTCTGTTATTGGAAAGATAATTTTACAGTGAAAATATGATTAGAAGTTGGAAACTCCTTAACATCCCTGTAAGCATAATCAAATGAAACTCCAATATCAGAAAAATCATAATTTACACCGGCACCGGCTGTAAAGCCGTAGATTGATTCCTTAGTATTTTCTGTAAATAACTGATAACCGCCTCTAAGGAAAAAGGTATTCATATAGCCATATTCTAATCCAAAGTGAAGTTTGTTTTCTAACGAATTATTTGCTGTAAAAGCGCCTGCAAACATCAAATCATTTTCTTCATTGAGATTAAGTCCATATGCCAAACTAAGTTCAAAATAGCTTGGTATTTGGAATGACTCTGCTACAACCTCAAACATACCTGTTGGTGAACCCGGTTGTGAACCTTTGATATCAGACCTTTGGCGTAAATCTTGTCCACTAAAAACCATATTGCTTCCAATATTTTTAACTGTGGCTCCAAGAGATATCTGCTCAGTAAATTTATATTGAACACCAGCATCAATCGCAAATCCAGTAGCAGATGTATTTCCTATTGTTTCAGAAAGCAACTTAACATTAGTTCCTATACTTACTCTGTCTGTAAGAACTTTAGAATAAGTTAGCCCAACAGTAACAAAACCTGGAGAATAGGTACTTCCAGTGCCATCTGGAAGTTCATTAGTAGTAACTGGAATATTTCCTACATCCAAAGATTTAATGCTAAGAGCTATTGAGCCAAAATCACCTAAACTTGTACCAATAGCTAGATAAGAAATATTAATATCTGCTATGTAGTTCATATAACTAAACATTGCCTCAGTTCTTTGAGAAATGTCTAAACCAGCAGGATTATAATATATAGATTCCAATCCCATCACATTAGCAACAAATGCCCCGCTGGTCGCAATACTACGGGCACCTACCGGAATAAGAAGTTCTTCTGCACCATTAGTACCCTTTCTGGCAACATCTCCTGCATAAAGTAATGTTGCAAATCCAGCTGTTATCAGTAATAGAAAAATTTTTTTCATTTTCAAACTCCGCGTAATTAAATTATTGTTAAAGGTAGGATTTTATGAGATCCTACCTGTTAAAACTTCTTAGTACCTCTGCAATTGCTTTTGTGGCATAATTATAGAAAATTTCAAGACTTTCTCCCCGTAATCAGGGGCTGAAATCAGAGCTATATATAGCCCAGAAGCAACACGCAAACCGCTTTCATTTTGCAAATTCCATCTAATAAAAGGAGAAGTAGGGCTTGATTTATCCTGAGTGTTTAAAGTTCTCAGTAAAGTGCCCGACAATGAATAAATTTTAATTGTAACTTGTTCAGGTAAATTAGAGAATGTTACAAAAGGTTCATCAGCTGGTGAATTATTATAACTTGTTGCCGGGTTAAACCCATAAAGAGGATTTGGATAAACATTTACCTTGTTAAAAATATCCCGCTTCTCCTGATCAGTCAACTTACCACTTTCACGTGTCGTAAATGTAAATACATCTGCATCTGTATATGGATATCTTACCATTGGTACTGTGAATTTATCCCCGGGGGTATAAAATAAACCACTATTCTTACGCTGTAAACCTACTACATACATAGCATTAAACCAGGGAGATGCAGCAATTCTTCTTTGCTCATTGGTAATTCCTGATGCATCTGATGGAATCGTAAATCCTCTAATAGGATCAGCCCATTCAGTTACTGTACCTGATTGTGTAGTAAACATACCGCCAGTATATTCAATCTGATTACCTGTTGGATCATAAGGAGCATCGAATATTATAATTACTTCTCTTGATAAAAGCAGTGAATCGCCCGGGTCCCAATTACCATCAGGATTACCGAAATAAATTGTGTTTCCTGATTTTCTTCTTTCAATAAAACCAACTGCTAATTGTCTTGGGACATCCCCATATTTTTTATCTACATCCCAAGCAGTAAATGGAACATCAACAAATCCCTCTCCTAATTTACCAACAACTCCTTTTCCAACCGTATCAGTTTCAGTTATTGCTGAAGCATATCTATAACTATTTGGCTGAATCAAGTTAGAACCAAGATAACCATTCAAATATCGATATGCTTTCCCTTGATCTCCAAATCTGATCTCTATAGTACGCAATCTATCAGCTCTTATTATAGTTGAACGGGCAGTACCCGGGAAAGGAGTAATAGGGCTGCTTTGAGGAATATCCAGACCCACATAATATATACCAGTTCCTTGTGCAGTTGAAAAAAGATCATACCACCTGTTATCTACTGGATCATAATGTAATTCTTGAGACTCATCATCGGCATTATTAAATGCAGTAGTTACTGGCTTTACTTTTAATAAAAATCCGTCTATTGGAGTACCACCATAATTTATTAAGTTAAAATCATAAGTCTTTGAAGAATCAATCAGGACTTTATTAATAGTATTATCCTTCAGTCTCCAGAAAGGCATGTATGATGTTGTTGGGGGTGCTGCCAGGTCCTTAAAAAACTCGACAGAATATTCGTGACCTTTCAGTGCAGTTTCATCTGCAACCAGATATTTTACATCGCCACTTGAATATCCAGATATTTTTGTTCCATCCAATTGAGTTAAACCGGGATGATACAAATCTTCACCAAAAACTACGGTAATAATCTGCGTCTGCCCGGCGTATATTTCTTGAAGTGGTTGGAGAAGATTAAACTCTTCATAGGCGCTGTTTTCCATATAATCGCCGCTTCCTCCATAAACACCGGTCGCTTTATTTACTATAGCATTATGATTCAAGGAATATTGAGTAATCCCAAAATAATACTCTTTACCTTTCACAAGAGGTTCATCTGTAAAAGGATCTTTATTTATTATTAATTTAATCCTTCCTTTCTCAGGATCTGCATAAAATGTGGAGTCAAGTATATTTTCATCAGGCGCTACTGATCTTCTTAAATTTACTCCACCGTTTGAGCTTATGTAATATAAATTTTTAATTGTGTCAACACCATTAGTCACTGAGTAATTTGCCAACTCAGTTATATTATTTTCACCTCCTATGGTCTGAGTGGAGGAATTAGTCCTGAAAGCATTAACATAAAAACCATGTATCCATCTGTTTATGTTCAGTACTGTATCTTCACCTCTATACCTAATATTATCACCTGGGTTTTGGCCAATAGGCAAAACACCGTTAGCTGCAGTTAGCCAGGTAAGATCAATAAAATCTTCACCTGTTTTAACTTCATAGGCAATTGGTGGTGGCGGTGGAGGAGAGGGGAAATTATTATCAAAAATATCCTGAGCAACATCGTTTATCTCACGAGCAACAGTTATAGAATTAAGGCGATCTATACCACGACCAACAACATAAGCAACAACAATCTCTTTTTCTATTAAACGGCCCTTATCTCTGTTTTCCTGTGTATCTTTCCATAAAGTAAAAGGTCCGGTATTAGACATTTGTCTTACATCCCAGGGCTGATTTCCTATCCAGCCAACATTTGTTACAGGATCGCCAGAAAACCAAAATGCTGGATTAACTGTATTACAATCAACACCACCAAGCACACTTCCAACTGCAAAAGTACAGGGATCAACTTCCTGACCATTACTTTTTAAGCCAAGCATAAAATTTCGTGCCTGATTATGATTATCGGGATCAACAAGGTCTCTATCTGAATAACCATTAAAATATTCAATTACTGAAGATAACGGTTGATTCCTTGCTCCAGGATAATCAACCCTCCCTATATTTCTACCTCTAACACTATAAGCGGTATCAAGTGGAGTATCCACTCCATCAGTATATTCTCCGTCACCATCGTTGTCAACAAAAGTTACTCCGGGTAGGTATTCTGTTGGTCCAGAAAAGAATGTTGCAAAAAATGCAGGAGGATTATTACCATAAGTTACACCACCAGCCGCTTTGTAAGTGTATATTGCATTTCTAAAAGTATCTGATCCAACTAAATCCAGACTATGATCATTTTCTCCAATATCAGGATCAGCCCAGACACCAAAATAAACATCATCAAGTTTATTAGGTTCAGTCGGTTTATTAAGTCCGACATACTTAATTCGGTATCTAAAGAAAATAATATTACCAATTGCACTTTTTGAATTAAGAGCAAAAGCTGTCTGTCTTATCTCAATACCAAGAGGAGCTACCGCATTCCATCTTCTACCTGCTTGAGGTACACCATCATTATAAACACACCATACTGTTTCATCTCCGAGTATGTCTGGTATATCTATTGAAGGATCATAAAATCCATCTCCATCAACATCGTAGAAATCAGCTCCAAGTGCAACAGCATCTGCCCAATCCTGATAAGCTTTTCCGCCCGGTGCATCACTACGTTTTACAACGTACATTTCTGCACCTGTTTGGTCTCCAACAATACCAGGTACGTAATCTTCTACAAGACTAGCTGAAGCTACTGCATTTGCAAATAAAGTGCCCCCGGCATATCCACTTAACATAAAGCCACCTGAAAACAAAAAAGTGGATTCATCAAATCTGCCTTGTGACCCTTCAGGTGGTATATTGACATCTGCAATCTTACCACTTCTGTTCATTGGCATATTAATATTATTAATATTTAATCTGTATGCATCTCCGTATTTACCACCTTCAGAACTGACTTTTGCAAGTTTATAAATTTTCGGAGAAGTTGTTTTACCTGATTTATCACCTTCTGTAAAACCAAGCGAAAGTACTACTATTCCGATTAGCAATAACCAAAATCGGTACTTAAATATATATTTAGTTTTTATCATTATTATCTTCCTCATAAGAGTTAAAAGTATCAGATAATTACAAACTGATATTATTAAAATTTACCTTTATCCCAAGTTTTATAAGTCTTGGAATACCAAAGTTCCAGGGATTCCTTTCTAAACTTTCATAATCCTGACGCCAACTTTCACCGGCAAGTTTTACTGCATTTCTACCGTTAGGAGTATTTAACCAATCGGTGGTTAAAGGATCACCTGTTGAACGATAAACTCCTATAACATTATCGGCATCAAGTAAGTTTTCTATCCATAGATATGGTGAAATTGATATAAAATCATCAATCATAAAAGATTTTTCCAACTTTAAATCAATCCTGAAACTGCTTGGTCCATACGCTGAATTAATGTATCCTAGATTCTCAGCAAGAATACTGTTATCACCCAATAAATTCCATTGAGTAACAGGAGTATATGGTCGTCCGCTATTGAATGAAAATAGGAAGTTTGCATTGAACATTTCAAATATGCCCAACTCACCTTTAGGAACATAAAAATCTAAATTTACAACAAGTGTATGTTTCTGATCAAAACTTAAAGGTGCAATAACTTTCGGAGGAAGGTTGTCAAGATTCCTAAATACTGATGTTTGACTTGAACTTGTTGATGAACCAGTTCCCTCAGCTATTTGATATGTATATTGAGCTGTTAGACTGAAAAAACTTAAACGTGTAACATCCAAAGAAAACAAAAGGCCTTTAGTTGTTCCAAAGTCTGTGTTTTCAGGATAGATTGCTGTACGTATACTACCGCCTTCCATCTGTCTCCACTGATGCATTTGAACATTTACCAGATCTCGAATATTTTTATAAAATACAGTAACATTCAAAGCAGCATGACCATCAGCCAGCAATTGACGGAAACCAAGTTCATACTGTGTGGTCTCTTCAGGTTTTAAACTACCGTTAAAACCATTCTGTGGATCGAATCTACCTGGCAGGAATCCATTATAATCATATGGTCCGAAATAAACATCATTTAATATTGGAGCCTGAATAAATCTGCCATATTGAGCATGGAAAACTGTACCTTCAGTTACTGGAAAACCTATTCCAATACGAGGTGAAACTTCAACAATCACATCTCTTCTTTTAAAATCACTCATAGTAAAGTATTGACCATTAGCATATGGTATTACAGGATTCCTTAGTTCATAAGATTTGAAATCAAAAAAATCTGTTCTTAAACCAATATTTAACACAAGATCTTTTAGCTCAAACCTATCTTGAAAATAAAAATATCCAATGATAGGTTTATAAGGTCTTTGAAGAGGAGCTAATTCACTTCCATCGTTAAAATCAGACCCAATTTTGTTCTGACCAGTTACATCATAGCCATAAACAAATGGTTCCAATTTCTTGAATTTTTCTTCTTTCGTCAAATGAGTACTATCATTATAAAGTGCGTATTGATGAGCATATACTCCATAACCTCTCACTACATCCTGAGAGATTCCTGCTCCAAATTCTAATAGATGATTACCGAGTTGTGATGTTATATCAAGATCAACATTAACTGCATCATCACCTCTATGTTGATATAATCCCGTAGCCCATCCGTATGGTCTGAATATACCGGTTTCATCTGAATTTGCAGCTATTACATCTCCCATGGCGTTACGTATAGGAATATTATTCTCATCAACTCTTGCAGTCCTGTAACCATCACCATATAAATGAATACCTAAGGTATTGATCCAAGTTAAACTATCTCCATAGGCAGCCAAATTATCTTTAAAAAAAGGATTGAACCTTTTAAATTCATAAGATCTATATCCAATGTTAATATTCCAGAAGGTGTTTGAACTAAAAGTATGACTTAACCTGGCATTAAAAGAATAATTACTTTCACTAAAGCCATCGGCAAATTTAGAATCTTGTTTAATAAATTGGGTACCAGTACCCAAGCTAAATATTGTGTAGTTACGAGCATTATATAGCCCGCTGAGGATTAAAGAAAAATCTCCCATCCTATGAGTTGTTTTTCCAGAAAGTCGCCAGGCATCTGAATTATTATCAGGAGTATAGTCATAGGTTTTCTCAATGGATGGAAATTCAAAAGGTATTGCCAGGGGTCTATCATCCAATGACCATTGTCTTTCAGCAGATAAAAAGAAAGTATGATTAGAATTATCCGGTAAAAAAGGACCGCTTAAAGTCCCGGTATATAAATTGTACCCGAATTTATCTGTAAATGTCGAAGTAACCACATCAGCTAGAATATTATATGTTGGTTGACCGGATTTTGTTGTAACACTAACTATTCCTGATTGTGCCTGACCATATTTTGCTTCATAACCACCAACTTGAAAAGAAATTTGATCAATAGCACTATTACTTACCTGAGATGCGCTGCTTCGGTTATATAGGTTATTCTGCGGTACGCCATCTATTATGTATAACACCTCACCACTTCGTCCACCACGAACATTTATCGAAGCATTTCCTGATTGACCTCCACTACCTTCTAATACCACTACGCCTGCTTGTAAGGAAGAAATGTTAGCTACACCTCTAACAGGCATTCTGGATATCTGATCAGCATCTACAACTTTAACAGTATTAGTTGCTTTAGATTCAAAAAGCTTTTTATCTTCAACGATTATTTCCGGTAAACTAAAATCAGTAGAAAGTTCAATGTTAAGTTCATAGGTAATATTACCAACTACTCTTACTTCCTGAATTGTTTTACTAGCATAGCCTACATAGCTGACTTTGACATCGTATGTTCCGGGAGTAATATTAAGTATATAATAGTTACCATCAATATCTGTTGCGGCACCTAAATTAGTATTAAGTATAACAATATTAGCACCAATTAAAGGTTCCTTAGTTACTGCATCTGTTACATTACCAGTAATTTTGCCTACTCCCATTTGAGCAAATAATATAGAAACAGGCATAAAAACAAAGATAAATGATGCCAGAAGATTTGTAAAATATTTATTCATCTCTTCTCCACAAAATGTTATTTATTCATATTTTCTGAAAATAGAATGTGTTTATATATTCAGAATAAAAATTAAGAACAAATTTTAGTTTCTTAAAAAGAACGGGCGAATTATCTATAATAATTATTGATAACCCACCCGCTACATAATAACTACACAAAGATAATTTTACTTAATAAGTACCATCTTCTTTGATGAAATAAAGTTACCTGCCTTAAGTGTATAGATGTAAAGTCCTGATGCAAGATTTTCACCTCCAAATGTTACAACATGGTTACCTGCACTCTTAGTTGTATTTACTAATGTGGCAACTTCATTACCAAGTACATCATAAACTTTCAATGTTACATTGCTTCTTTCAGAAAGACTATAACTAATTCTAGTAGTTGGGTTAAATGGATTAGGATAGTTTTGGGATAACTCAAAACTATTAATCTGATTTATTCCATCATCAACACTAACAACAATCTCATCAAATGGAACTCTAGCTGCATAAATACCTGTTGCGGCTGTAGTATCAGAATATGGACCTGTTGCGCCCAAAACATATACATATGAACTGAATGCAACAAAGTGACCATTCCCTTCATCAAGCAAATAAGGGGCTAAGTGAGCCGCAGTATTATTTATATTTGGCGAATTAGTTAGGTTAATTGGTTCACTCCACTGACCTGGTGTTGAAGCTCCAAAGAATCTCTTATGGCTTAGGTAAACATCTGCCCAAGGCGTTTGTGGATTTTTATTTATCCACTGCACCGCCATCACTGAATGGCTTGAATCTGTAGCTATAAGTGGACTTGGACCCATTTGCCCCAATCCTGGTCCCAAACCATAAGTTTTAATATCTAACCCACTGAAAATTATATCTCCAGCCCAGCCATTTTCTGTTTCATACAGATCAACAACTGCATGAGACCAGTCATTAGTATCTGTGAGTGCAGTTATTAGATGCACATAGCCCATTTTATCAACCTGAATAGCACCATCGTATTGAACTGTGTTACCATCAGTTGAATCAAAATCAAAGGTCTCGTCAAACCTTTCTAATCCTGAAATTGTTCTCCAATCAGGTACAGAAAAATTACTCCAAGTATCTCCATTATCAGTGGATTTACTATATCCTATAGGCCATCCTCTAATATCACTACCGGCAGGCCAGATATTTTCATTAAAAGCTCCGATAGCAGCAAAATAAAGCACACCATTATAGCAAACACCACCTTGTATATATTGTCCGTTGCTTGAAAATACTGTATCGGCCCACTGTGGTGGAACAAAAGATTCAACGTTCAGATAATCCTGTGTTCTAAAGAAAGTGAGATCACGCGGAGCGCTTTGGTTTCTTGCAACCCAATAAACCCAGTCGGAATTGTCACTTGAAAAAATCAATGCTTCAGAACTAAAT
>WBZR01003072.1_pt1 | contig 15892 bp, 15 predicted proteins | sample 5204231 | NCBI WGS metagenome assembly WBZR01 (sample SAMN12412403, study PRJNA552823) | activated sludge metagenome | isolation source: activated sludge from anammox sidestream of wastewater treatment plant... | place: USA: Virginia | collected 2017-08 | reverse complement strand
CCTAAACTTCGGTGATATGCTTGAGTCCCGATCATCTGCGGCGCAAAGTCTCTCGATGGGTGAGCTGTTACGCTTTCTTTCAATGATGGCTGCTTCTAAGCCAACATCCTCATTGTCAATGAAACTCCACATCCTTACTTACACTTAGCATATACTTAGGGACCTTAATTTTAGATCTGGGCTGTTTCCCTTTAGACCACCGGAGCTTCGCCCCCGGAGTCTGACTGCCAGGCTGATAATCTTTGGTATTCGGAGTTTGTTAGGTTTTGCCGCATTTCTGCTAGTCAAAACCTTCCAGTGCTCTACCCCCAAAGGGACCACCTGACGCTATTCCTAAAAATATTTCGACGAGAACCAGCTATTACCGAATTCGATTAGCTTTTCACTCCAACCCACAAGTCATCCAAAAGAGTCGCACGACTTACTGGTTCGGGCCTCCGCTTGTCTTTCGACAAGTTTCACCCTGCTCATGGGTAGCTCATCCGGCTTCGGGTCCGTATTACTTAACTATTATTTTCGCGCTATTAACACTCGCTTTCGCTTATGACTCCACAACTTTATGCTGCTTAGTCAGCTAAATAATACGACTCGTTGGCTCATTCTTCAATAGGCACGCAGTCGAGGTATAAATACCTCTTCTACTCTTTGTAAACACAAGGTTTCAGTTCTATTTCACTCCCCTTCCGGGGTTCTTTTCACCTTTCCCTCACGGTACTAGTTCACTATCGGTCTCAAGGAATATTTAGCCTTACCGGTTAGTTCCGGCAGATTCATTCAAGCTATTCGTGTCTTGAATTACTCAGGACAAGAGATAAAAGAGAGTTAAATATTTTGCTAACGGGACTATCACCCTCTTTGGTGTTACTTTCCAATAACTTTAACTATAATTAACTTTTATAACTCTTCTAGAATTTCTACATCTCTCGCCTACAACCCTTTTTGTATTGCTACAAAAAGTTTGGGCTCCTCCGTTTTCGCTCGCCGCTACTTGCGGAATAAACATTGTTTTCTTTTCCTTGGGGTACTAGAATGTTTTACTTCCCCCAGTTTGCCTCTAAAGATATGCTCCCTAGATTCCAAGACATTACTCTTGGAGAGTTTCCTCATTCAGAAATTTCCGGATCGAAGGTTATAAGGCACCTCCCCGAAACTTATCGCAGCCTGATCACGTCTTTCATCGCTTCCTTGAGCCAAGGCATCCACCCTGTGCTCTTATTTCCTATTAGGAAATATATTTACCATTTTTATAACACCGCTGTTATAAATATAGTTTAATTTTTATACAGTATATTTTTTACCTTTTATATCTATATACATTATCTGAAAAGACCCCAAAATATTGAGATATCAAATTGATAATGCTATAGGATTCTGTTGACAAATTACTATTTTACAAAACCTTTTTTGAAAATAAAAACCGCTTTTAAGCGGCAACTAAAAAACAATTTAGAAGCTACTTAATTTATAAATTTTTATTCATCATAAGGTTTAATAATACTATCATAGTCATAAAAAAAATGCAACTATTTAATATGACAATAATAAATATATAAAAACTTATCTTTTTGGTAAATAATTTAATGGATTTAAATAAGCATTTAATGCAGCATATGGCATCACCATATATGTTCCACAAGTTTTACTTTTGTATTCAGTTGGTCCAAATATTTTGACAGCATCAGCTGCTACGACTGTAAAATGTAAATGTGGTCCTGTTGAATATCCTGTATTACCAGATAATCCGATTTGATCTCCAGCAATCACAGCTTGGCCTTTTACTACATTTATAGATGATAAGTGACCATATATTGTAGCTAGACCATTATTGTGTTTTATTAAAATCCATTTACCATAAGAAGCTCTCGCGCAAGCCGCATCTGTATCTCCAACATCTACAACTATACCATTTTGAGCTGCTTTAACTTTTGTCCCAACAGATACAGCAAGATCTATACCATTGTGACCATTACCATTATAAGCACCTGATGAAGCAAACTCTGTATTTCCAAAATGTTGTGTGAGAACAAACTTATCAAGAGGCCAAAAGAGTCCAGAACCACTTGCAGGTAATTTATTTTGATCTAATACATATTTTATCTTTGCTTCAAAATTATTTATTTCTGATTGTAAATCTTTTACTTTATTTTCTCTTTCTGAAATTATTTTTTTGTAAGATGCTTCATTGTTTTTGGTTGCTACAAGTAAATTATTTTGTTCTTTTTGATTTTGTGATATTAAATCTTTTCTTAAACTTAAATCTGAAGATAATTTATCAAATTCATCTTTTTGTTTTTGATATTCATTTTTGTGTTCATCTAATTCTTTAATAGTATTATTAATATATTCTAATTTTGTTTTTAAAGAATCATTAAAATCTGTTAAAGCTTTATTATTATTTAATAAATCTGAAAACATTTTGTCATTATATTTTAATAAGTTTATGAGGAGAGAAGATGATTCATTATCTAATTTATTTATTTCAGAAAGAGTTTTGATTAATGCAGATTTTCCTAAACTAACTGATATTTGATTTTTGTCTATTTTGGATTTTGTCTCTGATATGTTGTCTTCTATTTCATTAATTTTTAAATTTGTTAATAGTATTTGATTTTGTAAATCCCCTTTTTGAGATTCTAATTTTGCTATAGCATTTTTGAGAGTTTTTGCTTCTTCTTGAGTAGAAGCAACTTTATTATTATAAGCATCTATTTCTGCTTGCAATTGTTTTATTTGTAAATTTCTATTTGATATTTCTTTTTGCAATTCAGATACAGATTGAGCAAAAATATTTAAAGGAAAATAATTAATTAAAATTATAAAAATAAAAATAATTAAAAAATAAAATAAATAATTTTTGAAATAAAAAAAACCTTTTCTCATATATAATTTATTATAACAAAAAAATACTATATATATTAAAAAATAGACAAAATATTAATTTTGTGGTAAACTAGTTTTAGTTCTTTAAATATTTTAAAACTCAAAATCAATTCCAAAAATGAGACTAACAGACAAAGAATTAGATGCTTTCATAACAAGTAATATGAAACTAATTCAAAACTCAGTAAAATTAGTAAATGAACAAGGTAATTTAGTTTATCTCTATCTTGAAAAAAATAACTTAATACTTTCTTTTCAAAAATTTCTATTTGAAAAAGGCATTATTAAAAAAGAAGAAAAAGATCCTATTTTTATTTTCAAAAAAGAAATTAAAACTGATGATATACATTATAAATTTGGATCATATTTTAATGTTTATGGAAATATTGTTTCAATAAATAAAGAAGCTATCAAAAGTTTTTTATTAAATTTAGAAGAAGAGTTTTTGGGGAATTAAGACTAAACAAAATCAGTGAATAATATTATTTGCTGATTTTTTTATATCCTAAACTCTATTACATCCCCATCTCGGACAATATATTCTTTCCCTTCTGTCCTTACTTGCCCCTTTTCTCTCGCCACTTTATAGCTTCCACTATCTAATAAATCCTTACTTGCGACGACTTCAGCTCTTATAAATTTATTTTGAAAATCAGTATGTATTGCTGCTGCTGCAATCGGTGCAGTCGATCCGATTTTAATAGTCCAACCTCTCGTCTCATCTTCCCCTGTAGTGAAATAAGTCTCAAGTCCTAGCATTTTATAACTTTCTTTTATTAAATCTTTTATACCATCATCATTTACTCCTCCTGCAAGCTCATTTCTCATCATTTCTTTTTCCTCTCCTTCAAAATCCTTCAAATCATCTTCTACTTTGGCATCTATTTTAATATAATTAAAATTATTCTCTTTAAAATAATTTAATAATTCTTGATATCTTGTATCATTTATTTCGTCAAGATTTTTCGCTCCAGCTTTTTTGTTTAAAGCATATAGTATTGGCTTCATAGTGATGAGATGTAATTCTCGCACGAGTTTCAATTCTTCTTCGTCTAATTTATTTTCAGCGATAACTCTATTTGCAAGTCTATCTTCTTCAAGACACTTTTTTATTTTTAGCATTGCTTCTTTAAATTTAATAGCAACCTTATCTCCCTTTTTTACATCTCTTTCTATAGCTTCCAGTCTTTTATTGACTGTAGCAATATCAGCTAAAATTAATTCTAAATTGATTATTTGTATATCAAGAAGTGGATCAATTCTATTCTCTACATGAATTTGTTTATCATCTTCAAATATTCGCACAACTTCAAGTATTGCATCAGTATCACGAATATGTTGCAAGAATTTATTTCCTAGTCCTGCTCCCTCACTTGCTCCTTTTACTAGCCCTGCAATATCTACAAACTCAACAATTGCTGGAATTGTTTTTTTGCTATTACTCATTTTTGATAAAGCATAAAGTCGCTCATCAGCGACCTCTACAATACCAACAGATGGATCAATAGTACAGAAAGGATAATTTTCTGCTGGGACGGAATTTTTAGTTAAGGCATTAAAAAGTGTGGACTTTCCAACATTCGGCAAGCCAACTATACCAATAGATAAAGACATATTTTGATTAAATATAGCAGATTTTGAGGAAGAAATAAAGGAAAAAATTATTTTGAATAAAGTCCAACTTGTAAATTAATAAAACTACTTCTAATTTTATCTACACTACCTAAGACTTTTTCGGCATCAGTTATTTCTGAATATTTGAGCTTTAATAATTGAGGCAACTTTTCTTCGGCTAATTCTTCTACTCCTTTTTCTTGATATTTAGCTAGCACAAATTCTACAAATTCTCGAGACTTCTCATCTAATCCATCTAAAATATCATCTTTATTCTTCTCAATTCTCTCTACTCTCGTGATTGGTGAAAGTGCAAAAGCTATATATGAAAGGACATCAAAAAGATCACTATTTTCTGCATTGACTACTTTTTGTATTGATTCTAATTCTTCTTTCCCATAACCAAGATTACTTAATTTATCTAACAAAGCTTTACGAGTAGTAGGGCTAGACCATATCTCCCTCAATTCTTCTTCACTTTTAAAAAGCTCTGGCAAAATTCCAAACATATTTTGTAAAAATTCTTCCACTGAGATTGGTTTACCACTAGCATCCCAAAATGAAGTCTGCACCATATGTTGTATTTCTCTTTCTTTACCATCTCGAAGCTTGATTTTTAATTTTACCGGCTTTTCATTTTCTTGTATTATATCTTTTATAATTTCTTTATCTTTATTATCGTCTATTTCTTTTTCTTCTTTTTCGCTCGTCTCAACTTCTTCTGTATTATCTATAGGCTCTCCATCCCACTCTGGGTCAAGAAAATGATGATAAGCATCGACGAAATCAATAATTGTAAAAAATTGCTTACCTTCATAAAGTCTTGTGCCTCGGCCCACAATTTGTTTAAATTCAATCATTGAGTTTATTGGTCGCATGAGGACAATATTGCGAATATTTTTAGCATCTACTCCAGTAGAAAGCTTCTGAGATGTCGTTAAAATAGTTGGGATAGTCTTTTCATTATCTTGAAACTCTTTTAAATACTGCTCACCAAGTAACCCATCATTGGCGGTCACTCTCATACAATAATGCGAGTCATCGCTATCTTTATATTTATTGATTAAGTCACGAACTAGTAGTGCGTGAGCTTGAGTCGCACAAAAGACAATGGTCTTTTCTTTTTGATTTATTTCTTTTAAGAAAGTCTTTACTCTATAAGCTTCTCTCTCTACTATCTTAATATTACCTCTTGCAAAGTCAGTTTCGGTATACACTTTACCTTCTTCCACTTCCCCTTCTACTACATCATCATCGGTTGTATATAAATATTCGTCAATTGTGGTTTTAATTCTCTTCACTTTAAATGGGGTTAAGAATCCATCATTGATTCCGTTTTTTAGAGAATAAGTATAAACTGGCTCACCAAAATATTTATAAGTATCTACATTGTCTTTTCTTTTTGGAGTAGCTGTTAATCCAAGCTGAACAGCCGGAGAAAAATATTTAAGTATGCCTCGCCAATTTCCTTCATCATTCGCTCCACCACGATGACATTCATCAATAATAATCAAGTCAAAAAAGTCTGTAGGGTATTCTCCAAAATATGGTACTGGCTTACCGTCTTTATCTCTACCACTCATAAAAGTTTGGAAAATAGCAAAGAAAATATTTCCATTCATTGGCACATTACCACGACGACGAATATCTTTCGGAGTTATTCGCACTAAAGCATCTTCAGAGAAAGCCGAAAATGAATTATAAGCTTGATCAGCTAAAATATTCCTATCAGCTAAAAACAATATTCTTGGTCGCCTCTTACCATCTTTTAATAAATTCCATCTACTTTGAAAAAGTTTCCAAGCTATTTGAAAAGCAATAAAAGTTTTACCTGTCCCTGTCGCTAAAGTAAGTAAGATCTTACTTTTATTTTCAGCTATAGCATTAGTTACTTTATTCACCGCTAACTCTTGATAATATCTCGGCATTTTACTACCTCCCATATCTTCAAAAGGCATATTGCTAAACTTTTCTTTCCAGATATTCGCTTCAACATTTATTCTTTCCCATAATTCTTCAGGAGCTGGATATTTTGAAACTTTTCCTTCTTTACCAGTCTTCATATTTACCTCATATATCTCTTTACCATTTGTGGAATAAGTAAATGGGGTCTCAAGTTTACTTGCATAAGTTTTAGCTTGAGCTAACCCTTCGGTCAATTCTGCATCTTCTCTTTTGGCTTCTATTACAGCTAATTTTTGATTTTTATACATCAAAACAAAATCAGCTATTTCTGGTTTTCTTCTGTTATCTTGTCCTTCAATCTTGCCAAGTGTAATACGAAATTCACGAAGAATCTTACTATCTTCTACTACTCCCCAACCACTTGCTTTAAGTGCTGGTTCAATGTATTCTGCTCTGGTTTCTGATTCATTCATAGATTTATTATACAATATTATAAATTGCCTGTAAAGGCTTTTTGTAAAATGGACTTTTTGAGTTCTTCTATATCTTTCAATTTTTCTTTATAGATATTTTCTAGTTTTTTGGTTTGTTCTGAAAGATCGTCTAACTTTTTGACTATTTCTTTTTGTTTAGTTAAAGATTTTGGGAATGAAATTTCTATATTTTTTAATAGACGATAATGACGAGCATATCCTAAATCTTTTATCTTTACACTTTGTAAACAATAATAAAAATATTTAGTATATAAAAAATTTTTCGGCTGTAAAATTTTTACTCCATCTGCTCCCAAAACAAAATTAAAATCTATATACTTTAAAACTTTGGTATGATCTCCAAAAATAATTATTGGTTTTTTTATTTTAAATAAATCTTTTGTATCATTCCAATACCCATTAATTAAATCTTGTTCTTGAGAAATTATTGGGTATTCTCCAGTTCCAAGAAAATCTTTTTTAAGAATCTTATTTGTATAAGTATTTTTTTCTATACAATCTTCAAATTCCTTTTCTTCCCAATCCTCCCCCTTATTCGCAAAAACATTTTGTAAATAACTTTCAAAAAGTTCTTTGGTATTAGCTAAATTCTTTTCCGTTCCCTCCTTTACCTTTTCCAATTTTTCAAAAACTTCATCAAGTATTTTAACGATTCGTTTTTGTTTAGCGAGGGATGGTGTGGGTATTTCTAAATTTTTTATTAAACGATAATGCCTAGCATATCCTAAATCTTTTATTTTTATACTCAATAAAAAATAAAATAAATATTTAGAATATAAAAAACCTTTCGGTTGTAAGATCTTTACTCCATCAGCCCCCAAAACAAAATCAAAATCTATATACTTTAATACTTTTGTATGGTCTCCAAAAATTACTATTGGTTTTTTTATTTTAAATAAATCTTCTGTGTCATTCCAATATCCATTGATTAAATCTTGCTCTTGAGAAATTATTGGATATTCCCCAATTTCAAGAAAATCTTTTTTAAGAATCTTATTTGTATATATAACTTTTTCTATAGAATCTTCAAGCTTTTTTGTTTGATAGTTAGTTTTCATAATAAATATTTTAATGGGAAGAATAATTATTTAATATTGAAGATATGTTTATATTATCTAAACAAATAAAAAATGTTCCTACTATCAATAGTATAATAGTGATCCAAAATATTTGATTTTTAAATATAATTATTTTTTGAAACGATAAATCACTAATATTTTTTGATATCTCTATTAATAGGAGTAAAAATAATCCTAAACTACCTACTATAAAAAAAACTAATCCTATCACAGATAATGGAGTTTTAATTATCTGGAAAATTTGAATATTAATTGATAAAAAAGCAATTATTGAAGCAAAAATACCTAATATTATTAAAGAGTTGGACTTTTCTCTTTTAAAATCTTCTTGTAAATCTGATATCTTTTGATTTAATTTATTAAAATCTTCTAAAGAAACTTTAGATTCTGTGTCAGTAAGACTTCTTTTTGAATCAAGTTCTGGAATATTTTTATTATCTGAAGCAAGGTTTTTTCCTCCTGTAATTTTTACATTATCTGATTCTAATCTTCTTTCCATAAATCTGGCATTAATATCTTTAAAGCAAATGTATAAATCCTACCTGAAGTATTACCTACAATTGCTACAGTTGGAATTGAAGGGCCTCCCAGTATAAAATTTCCTGATATCTCACTTTGTAAAGAAGTAGTTATAAATCCTTCAATTATTGTAAATCCATTTTCATTTGGAATCGGATTTACTTTTAACTTTTCTTCAATGGCTTTTAACAAATTATTTTTTATTTCTATAAATCTAATAGGTTTCATAATTATATTTATTTTATATTAAAATTATACCATCTTCTTTATCTCCTCCATTATTTTCTCACTCTCTTTAGCTAAACTCTCAATCTTACTCAAGATCTCTTTTGGATCTCTTAATATATTCTCATCTTTCTTATTTGGATTCTTTACACTTAGATCATATGTCTCAGGATTAATGTCTTTCACACTCACCTTCCAACTATTCTCACTTTCAGCAAAAGTCTTTTCAAGTTTTAAAAACTCAGCCAAATCTGCCTCATTTAAAGGATTAGTCTTACCGAGATTACGATCAAGATTTAATTGATAATACCAAATATTCTTGGTAGGCTTACCCTTTTCAAAAAATAAGACGACGGTCTTAACTCCTGCTCCCGTAAAAGTCCCACCTGGTAAATCAAGCACAGCATATAGATCACAACTCTCAAGTAATAATTTGCGAATAGAAATAGAAGCATTGTCGGTATTAGAGAGAAATGTATTCTTAATTACTATACCTGCTCGACCACCAGCTTTTAAAATCTTAATAAAATGTTGTAAGAAAAGTGAAGCAGTCTCACTTGTCTTGATTGGGAAATTTTGCTGGACTTCAGATTTCTCTTTACCACCAAAAGGAGGGTTGGCGAGAATAATATCATATCTGTCTTTCTCTTCTATATCAGAAAGATTTTCTGAGAGAGTATTGGTATGAAGAATATTTGGAGCATCTATGCCATGTAAGATCATATTCATAATGCCGATAATATAGGCGAGGGATTTCTTTTCTTTACCATAAAAAGTATTTTTCTGAAGTATCTCTAATTCTTTGGAGGTGAGATTTTCAACTTTACCTTTACTATGTTTTAAATACTCATATGCTGAGATTAAAAACCCAGCCGAGCCGACTGCTCCATCATAAACTTTATCCCCAATCTTTGGAGCGACAACTTCGACAATAGTTTTAATGAGTGGACGAGGAGTATAATACTCTCCTCCATTTCGCCCAGCATTCCCCATATTCTTAATCTTACCTTCATATAAATGCGATAATTCATATTTCTCGGCTTGTGAACGAAAATGCATAGTATCAACAATATTTAAAATCTCTCTTAAAGTATATCCACTTTGAATTTTATTTTTAAGCTCAGAAAATATCTCTCCTATTTTGTATTCTATGGTATCTGGACTCTCAGCTTCTTTTTTAAATTTCTTAAGATTGGGAAATAATTTTTGATCGACGAAATCTTTAAGATCATCACCTGTTTCGGCTTTCTGAAAATCAATTTTACCATACGCTGTATGAGGACAAGCCCAAGAATTCCACCTATATTCTAAAGGTAAAATATATTTATATTCTCTACCAGCGAGCTTAGCCTCCTTTTCTCTGTCTTGCTCCAGATCGTCAAGATATTTTAAAAATAATATCCAAGAAGTCTGCTCTACATAATCAAGCTCACTCGAAGCTCCAGCATCTTTCCAGAGTACATTATCTATATTTTTAAAAGCTTGCTCGAAATTTATTTCAGTAAGGTCTTTTGAATTAGTCTTTGAGTCTGTCTCTTTTTTAGATTTCTCAGATTGAGATTTATTCGTCATAATAATTTATCTTATATTCTCATTATACCCCTAAACACAAAGAATTAAAAACAAAAATCTAATGCTTAAGTATTAGATTTTTGTTTTGTTTTTATTTTTTATTTATAAAATCTATCTATTAGACTCCCCTGAAAAATTAGGCTCAACTACACCCCACCGCTCGTTTGTTAAATCGAGTTTAAGATAAACACTTTTACCAACCGAAGGTGTAGCAGCCATAGGTTCATCAGTTGCTCTATCTGCGTAATTAACTACAATCACTCCCTGTTGATTAGGATTTTCACTTAGATTTATATTTTGAGGAGCAATCCGGTCTCCTAAGAAATATCCATCTGAGCCAACATATCCATTAGCTGTACTAAGTGCAGCTACTACATAGTAAAATGTCCCTGATCCATTTCCATCTTGAGTAAGTAGAAAGACCACATCATCAAAACCGTCCCTGTTAAGATCGGTCTTAAAATCATTCCCAAAATAAAGAGTGGTAAGTTTAGAAGCTGATCCAGGAGCGGCTTCAGTCTCAGCTACTCCATCTTTTAAGGTTATCTGATTACCATCTATAGAATAAGAAATATTCTTATACTCTGAATCCTTTGTGGAATTATCTACTACTTCACTCTGATTCTGATTCGACAGATTATCATCTTTAGATACTTGAGGTTTCTTAAAAATTAAAAATCCACTTATAATTAAAACACATATAATTAATATTATTATAAATTTTTTCATATAGACTTATTATAATATAAAAAAATAAAAAACTGGAGTCTTGTTGCTTCAGTTTTTTAATTTTTCTTATCTCTCCACTGTCTTCTGTAACCCCGCCTTCCCTGCTATATCTTGTAATTCTTTTTGATATTTCTTCATCACTTCAAAAGATGCATACATTTCTGGTTTGCCTGCTTTAATTAATTCTTGAGTTTCTTTTGCTATTTTTTCAAAAAGCTTTGGATCTTGGGAAACTAATGCATTTATCATTTCTTTTTGATCTTCTGGCAGATTACGAGTCGCATATTTTGCAGCTTGCTTTGTAAAAAATTGTTTAATTCCCATATATTTTATTATTTTAATAATTCTTTTTCTATTTCTTTAATAATATAATCTTTAGTATGTTGTAAATCTATCATTTCTTCACCATTCATAAATACTGTTGGTGTGTGATCTAGTTTTAATTTAGTAGCTTCAAGTAATGCGCTATTAACTATACTTCTTGAACTATCACTATCTCTGTCTGTTATAAATTTAGCCATATCAAGATTCATATCTTTAGCATAAGATTCTATTTTGCTTTTAGCATCAAGTGCTTCCCCCCATTCATTTTGTTTTTCAAATAAAACTTTTTCAAAATCCCAAAATCTACCTTGTAATCTAGCTGCTTCTGCTGAATAAGCAGATAATAATGCATTTTTATGTATTGAAGTTAAAGGGAAATATTTGAAAGTAATTGATAATGTTGTAGAACCATATTTATTATTAACTTCTTCAAATACAGAGTCTAGAACAGGAGATAATGATCTACATGCTGGACATTGAAAGTCTGCATATTCTATTAATTTTACTTTTGCATTTATATCACCTTTTGTATATGAATTATCTAAAACTTTTGTAACCATTTCTTTATTATTTTTTTGACCTTTATTTATTAATTTGTCGAGTCCAATAAAGATAATTATTATTATAATAATTGTTATAAATATTGTTAATAAATTATTTTTTTTCTTTTTGTCATGTTTTATTATATTTGTCATATTTTTGATTATTATATCATATTAAACTTATATGAAAAACTAATTATTTCTATCTGGTAAAATCTCAAAATAATTTCCTAAATAATCTACTAATTCAAAAAAATACTTTTTGAGAGTTTGAGAAGCATATTGTGCTCCTTTTGGATATGTTTGATAAAGAAATATTATATATTTTGGTTTTGTAGCTGGAAAATATCCAAAAAATGAATGTAAATATCTATCTTCATAATATTTACCTGTTGCTGGATTTACAATTTGTGCTGTTCCTGTTTTTGATGCAATTTTATAATTTTGATCTTTATAATGCATTCCTTCTTCAACAACTTTAACAAGCATATTAGTTATTTTTTGACTAGTTAATGGATTATCAAAAACTTCTTTTGGATCATCTTGTATTAATATTTTTGTATCACCATTTTCATAAGTTATACTTCGGACTATATGTGGAGAAATTAATTTTCCTCCATTTCCAAGAGTAGCAAGTGCTCTTATTGTTTGTATTGGAGTAATTGCTATACCTTGACCAAAACCAGCTGTAACAGAATCAACCATAATATTTGTTGTGAGATTTGAAGTTAAACCAGATAATTCTCCTGGTAAATCTATTCCAGTATATTCTCCTATACCAAATCTATGAAAATAATTATTTAATGATTCTTTTCCTAATTCTTTTACAAGAAAAGCAATACCGACATTAAGAGATTGAGACAAAATCTGTTGAACTCCTGTATTTGGTCCTCTTGCTGTTTTATCAAAATTAGATATTCTATAAGTATCAATCATTATAGAACCTGTATCATTATATGTTGTGTTTTCATTAACAACACCTTTATCTAATGCAGCTGCCATAGTTAATGGTTTTATTATAGATCCCATCTCATATACACTTGAAATTAAATTATTATTAAATAGAGAAATATTATTTATAGATTTATAATCATTAGCATCAAATGTTGGTAATTCTTCCATAGCAATAATAGAACCATCATTTATATCCATAACTATTCCTCCAACCTTTTCAGAATTCCATTCATTTTTAACTTTTTGTAATAAATTATTTAAATATTTTTCTACATTTACTTCAAGTGTGAGATTTAAATCTCCTTTTATATTATTATTCAAAATTCTATTTTTGAAATTATTTTTCATTTCATCTAAATCACCAAATACTTCTGCGAAAAAGTTTTTATTTGAAACTTTGTCTTTTTGTAAAACATCATTATAGTATTTTTCTAGTCCATATAAACCTGTTTTTTTATTTGTATTATTTTCTGAAAAACCAACAAAACCCAAAACCTTTGAAGCTAATTCTTTTTCAAAATAAACTCTCGTTTTATTTCTATTTATTATTAATGCTCTTATACCTAAATTTAATAATTTATTAGCTATATCTTCTGGTATGTTTTTTACAAACATTTCATAAGATGAATCTTTTTTTATTTTTATCAAAAATAAATCCTTTTCAATAAACTCAACTTTTTTCTCATTTGAACTTTCTAAAATTGATTTATTGTATTCATCAAATACCTCTTTTATTTTTTGATATAAATTATTTTCTAAATCTGTTAAAGAATAATTTTCTTTACTTATTTTTTTATTAAAATCTGTTTTTAATGTATTTGGATCAATTGCTATATCGTATTCATTTATCATTTCAACAGCAGGAGAATTTATTCCTTTTTTATTATCAAAAAATATTGCTCCTCTATTAAATAAATCACCTTTATTACTAAAATATTGATTTTCTGCTTCTTGTTTCCATTTTTCACCATTTCTTATTTGTAAATTAAATAAATTAATTATTAAAAGAAAAAAAAGTAAAAAAGAAAAGAAAATAAGCCAATTTATAGAATTATTAACTTTTTTATTTATATTTAAAGTATTTTCTAATTTACTTTTAATTATTTTGTTTTTTGTCATAAAGGAAAGCTACACTTGCTAATGAATCTAATCTATATACGAAATTATTTACTTTGACTTCTGAAAATCCTTGTGCAAGTGCATATTCTTTACTTAATTTTGATATTTCATTATTATATTTTTTCTCTAATTTAGAAGCTTCTATATTTTTTTGGTCCAAATAAGAAATTAATTGCACTCTTTGTGCTGCTTTGTAAATTGTAAGACCATTCAATACTAAATAAGTCAAAAATAATATTATAGCAAAAATAAATAGTACTTTAATATAATTTACTTCTTTTTTACTTGATAAATCAAAAGAAATAGAGTTTTTATATACAGTATTTTTTTTATTATTTATATTAAAGTTTTTCATGTATTGTATTTTTCTATTATTCTTAATTTTGCACTTCGACTTCTTGTATTATTTTTTATTTCTTCTTTATTTGGTTCCAAAAAGTCTTTATTTTTATTTATTTTTATTAATTTTAATTTATCTTTATTTTCTCGGACTATTCTTTTTAAAATTCTATCTTCACCAGAGTGAAAGGTTAAGAAACCTGCTCTACTATTTATATTTAAAATAGATGATAAAGCTTTTAATAATTCTTCTTCTGCTCGTAATTCATCATTTACAGCTATACGGATAGCTTGGAAAGTTTTGGTAGCAAAATGTATCTTTCCATATTTATAATTATTTGGAACAGATTTTGAGATTATTTCTACGAGATCAAATGTGGTATTTATTTCTTTTACTTTTCTCTCTTCACATATATTTTTAGCTATTCTGCGAGCATATCTCTCATCTGCATAATAATAAATAATATCTGCAATATTTTCTTCATCCCAATAATTTAATATTTTTTTAGCAGTTAAATCATTATCATTTATTTTATCTTTCAAAGTCATAAGAAGTGGCTCATCTTTTTGAAAAGTAAAGCCTCGCCCTGATATATCTATTTCTTGTGAAGACACTCCAAGATCTGCAAATAATCCATTTATATTTTTTATATTTAGACTTTTTAAAATACTTTTAATATTTCTAAAATTATCATTTATATAAAAAATTTTTGGAGAATTATTTTTAAGATTTTTTTCTAAAAATATTTTTGCTTCTCTTAATGCCTCATTATCAAGATCAATACAAATAAGTGTTCCAGTTTTTCCAATTTTTGAAGCGATTTCAAGTGAATGTCCTCCACGATTAGTCGTAGCATCTACTGCAATATCACCTGCTTTTAGATTTAAGTTTTCTATGCTTTCTTTTAATAATATAGGTATATGCATAGATTATAAAACACCAATATCTGAAAGCTTTTCGGCTAAATTATCTGCTGATTTATTATTATCATTTGAATATTTCTCCCATTCTTCTTCACTCCAAATTTCTATACGAGAATGCATACCGACGAGCACAGCATTCTTTTTTATATTTGCAAAATCTTTTAAAGCATCAGTTATTAAAATTCTTCCCACAGAATCCATGTCTGTATCAAAAGCATTTGAAAGCATAAAACGATTAAAGCTTCTAGCATCTTTATTTGTAAAAGATAATGATGATAATTTTTCTGCTATTTTTTGCCATTCTTTTTGGCTATATACAAAGAGCGATTTATCAAGACCGCTAGTCACAATTACTTTTTTACCAAGAATACTTCTCCATTTTGCTGGAATAGAAATTCTCTTTTTGTCATCAAGTGAATGTTTATAGTGTCCGATAAGCATATTTAATACAGGTTAGATATCTCCCACAATATCCCACCTATTCCCATTATATACCACCAGCAATTTTAGAGCAATAAAAAACACCCTCTTTCCTGTGGAAAAAGAGTGTTAAGAAGGTTAAGAGATTAACTTAAGAGGTTAAAAATTACAAATATTATTAAAAATATCAAAATTAATATAGTACAAATCTTACCAAAACTAATCAAAAAATTATCAAAAATACCTAATTTTC